>Ga0105099_10001160_pt1 | contig 16824 bp, 19 predicted proteins | sample PPLLak3cmMay2015_2_FD_79138 | JGI IMG/M metagenome (GOLD analysis project Ga0105099, IMG submission 79138) | Freshwater sediment microbial communities from Prairie Pothole Lake near Jamestown, North Dakota, USA - PPLs Lake P8 Core (1) Depth... | ecosystem: Environmental > Aquatic > Freshwater >... | reverse complement strand
TGAAAAGAAGACGGAATTCAATGGAGCCAGGTCTTTGGAAATTGTGGAAGCGATCCTCGAGGCCTTGAAGGAAGCCCTGTCGAAGAACAGCAAAGTCGAGATCCGGGGCTTCGGCAGCTTCAAGGTCGTCGCGAAAAAAACCGGCTACGGGCGCGATATTCGCCGTCAAAAACAAATCCATATCACCCAAGGGAAGCGCATCAAGTTCCGTTGCGGCCAGGAGCTGAAGAGCCTCGGGCCCAAAGCGGTATGAAAATCAGAACCTATCCGCTGGCTTCCCGTCCGAGCAAAGTGTCTCTGGCCGATTTCGCCAAACCGCCCCGCCGAGGGGAGCGCCTGTCCGATTTCCTTGCCGGCCTTCCCGGCCTTCTCACCGCCCGCGATTTCAAGGAGCTGGTCGGGCTGCTGCGGGCGGCCCGGACCGGGAAGAAGCCGATCCTCTGGGCCATGGGAGCGCACGTCATCAAAGCCGGGCTTTCTCCCGTCCTGGTCGACTTGATGAAAGACGGCTGGGTGAGCGGCCTGGCTCTCAATGGGGCCGGGATCATTCATGATTTCGAGCTGGCCTACGCCGGCCAAACCTCCGAAGACGTCGCCTCCCGGATCCGGGATGGACGGTTCGGAATGGCCGCCGAAACGGGGACTTTTTTAAACCGGGCGATCGTCGAAGGCGCGGCCGCCGGTCGCGGCCTCGGCGAATCCGTCGGGCGGATGATCGCCCGTTCCCGTTTCCCGTACAAGAAATGGAGCCTGCTGGGCACGGCTTACCGCCTCGGAATCCCCGTCACCGTTCACGTGGCGATCGGGACCGACATCATTCATATGCATCCGGAGGCCAGCGGGGAAGCGATCGGGGCGGCTTCGCTCCGCGATTTTCATCTCTTCTGCGACAAGGTCCGGGGGCTGGACGGAGGCGGCGTCTTTCTGAACATCGGCTCGGCCGTCATCCTGCCCGAGGTCTTCCTCAAGGCCGTTTCATTGATCCGCAACCAAGGCGGGCGCCTGGACGGTTTTTCCACGGCGGTCTTCGACTTCATCAAGCATTATCGCCCGGCGGAGAATGTGGTCCGGCGGCCGCTCGGAAAAAAGGGGAAGGGGTATTACTTCGTCGGACCCCACGAGATCATGATCCCGCTGCTAGCCGCGGCCCTCAAGGGCTGAGCCGGCCGGCCCGGGCTTCGTCCAGAAGGAGCGAGGCGACGGCTTCGGCCCGGGCGATCGTTTCTTCCATCTCTCCCGATGCGTCGATCGCGTAATCGGCGAATTTCAGCTTTTCCCCAACCGGCATCTGGGCCCGGATTCGGGTTAAGGCCCATTCCCGGCCGATCCCGTCGCGGGCCATCAACCGGCGGATCTGGGTCTCGGGATCGCAGTGGACGACGACGATCCGGTCGAAGGTCTGCACCAGCCCGGCTTCCACGGTCAGGGCGGATTCAGCCACAAACACGTCTGTCCCGCCTTCGGCTTCCAGGCGGATCGCTTCCGTTTTCATCGCCGCAATCGTCAGCGGATGCACGACGCGTTCGACGAACCGCTTGGCCTCGGGGTCGGCGAAGAGGATCGCGGCCAGGGCGGCCCGGTCGATGGGGGAGCCGGTCGTCCGGTCGCCGGACAGAATCGACGGTCCGAACCTCTCGACGATCGGGGCGTACGCCGGGCCGTCGGGAGCCATGAGGTCCCGGCCGGTCCGGTCGGCCGAATACAGGCGGAAACCGCGTTGCCGGAAAACCTCGGCGACAACGGATTTTCCGGAGGCGATGCCCCCGGTCAGGGCGACGCGGAGCATGCGGGCGGGATCAGGGCCGCTTCGAGGCCGGGACGAACCGGTATTCTTTGGTGAACCGGACAGCCACCCCCAGCTTCCGGGAAGTCTTGCGGGCTTTCTCCATCCGGACGACGGTCCCGTTGATTTTCAGCCGGAGGGATTTCCCTTCGGTCGCCTCGGGAGGGAGGGAGATGGCTAAGGTCAGCTTGGTTCCGACGATGACCGCGGCCTGGAGATAGAGGTAGGCGCCTGTCGAGCTGATGTTCCGGATTTTGGCCGTTTCCAGAAATTTAGTTCCGCGGGGTAGGCCCCCCTGGACGTCGGCGGTCAAGGGCAGTTCGAACCGTCCTTCTTTTCTCCGGGCGATGCCTGCGGGGGCCAGGGAGGAGGCGGCTTTTGTGGAGGATTTCGTGCTCATGGCCATTGTCCTTTCCCCCGTGATTAAAAGAGAGCCGAATTGATCGCGTAGAGGGCGAGCTGGAGGCGGCTGTGGGTATCGAGCTTGGCGTAGATGCTTTTGATATGGGAGCGGACGGTGTTCTTGCTGATGAAGAGAGTTGCCGCGATCTCGTCGTTGGATTTGCCCTGGCCGATGAGCTTGAGAACCTGGAACTCGGTGGGCGTGAGCTGGTCCAGGGTTTTTTCCTTGATCTCCCGGCCGACGACGGAGATGATCCGGTCCATGATGCTGGACATCTTGTCCCGGGGCAGCCAAATCTCGCCTTTGGCCAGAACGCGAACCGCTTCGGGCAGCTGGCCGGACGGATCGTTCAAGTCGAAATAGCCCCGGGCCCCGACGTTGATCAAGCTGACGATCTCTTCGTGCGAGGGGATATTGCCTAGGAGCAGCATTTGGGTCTTGATCTGGTCCCGGGAGATATCCCGGATGGCCTTGCAGATCTCCCTCATGTTGGGCATCGCTTCGGCGCTGGTGAAAAGGATGACCTGCGGCCGGAGCCGGCGGATTGCCCCCATGAACGAATCGATGGTTCCCTTCTCGACCGCCACCACTTCGATCTGCTCGTCGGTCTCCAGCGATTTCAGGATCCCGGCGAGAATCAGGTCCGAGGGGCAGTACAGGAGGACGGTCGTCTTCGGGGCGGCGTGGGCCGGGGAGGTTTTCTTGGTCATCGGGTTGCCCCCTGAATTGTGGAATGCGGGTTCATCGATTTCAAAGTAATCCTATCCAAGGGCGATGAGGAAGTCAAGGAACGAAGGCTAGTCCTTGGAGCTTTTCCGGAGAAAACGCCGTGCTTTTCTACCGGCGGCGAGGGGGAAAGACCGGTCCGATTTCAGACCGAGGCGGGGAGGATGCGGAATCGGCCGTCCAGGCGGACGCGGACGGCCGCTTTCACCCGGCAACCCTTCTCCGATTCGGGGAGCTCGCAGACGATCCCGGTGAGCGTGAGGTCGAGCGGCGTTTCGAGAAAAAACGTCCGAGGGATGCGGAGCGACAGGTGAACTTTCGCTCCCGGCTTGACTTTCGACCGAAGGCGAACGACGGCCTCCTCGGCGTTGATGGTCGAAACGACGGTCTGCTCGGCGAATTCGCGTTCGCCCAGGTCCAGGCCCTGGATAAGGGCCGGCAGGTCGAGGTCGAACGTCCGGCAGCCGGGTTTCTCTTCGCCTTCGGGCATCTCAGGCATCCTCGGGCTTGATAATGTACTTGCTGTCGAACTTGATGGTCACCCGTTGGGCGGAATTGCCGCCCGGCAGAGCTTCGATCTTGGCCACCCGGCCTCGGATGACGAGCTTGAGGGGGACGTTGTCACCGAGCCGTTCCGGGAGGTCGACGACCATTTTCAGCCGGGACCCGACCTGGATGGGATTTTTCAGGCAGAACGAGGAACCCTCATGGCTGATGAACGTCAAGACGGTTTCCTCGGAAAAGTCGCGACCCTTGGCGTTCATCCCCTCCACCTGGGTGGGCAGGGGGAAGGTAAAACCCTGATTTTTCGGTCCTAGAAGGTCCATGTTGTCCGCCGGCATCTTTGTCGCCATATCGACGCTTCCTTATAGTTTCTCTCGACATGGCTATTCTCGCGGGAACCGTCAAGAGGGTCAATCACCCCTGAGGGTGATAAAAAGGGTGATATCCTCGGACCGGACAATCACCTTTGGCCGGTTCCCGGTTCGCCATTTGACAGGATGCCGGCCCAACGTTAGAATGAGCCCGCATTTTTCCCTGGGAGACAAACGTGAGCGCGAACGACCGTTTAGTGAAGCAGATCACTCCGAAAAGCGAAGATTTTTCCCGCTGGTACGGAGAAATCGTCCAAAAAGCCGAGCTGGCCGACCATACCCCGATGAAGGGGATGATGGTCATCCGCCCCTATGGATACGCCGTATGGGAGAACATCCAGAAGCAGCTCGATCAGCGGATAAAAGCCCTGGGCCACGTCAACGCCTATTTTCCCCTGTTCATCCCGGAAAGCTTCCTCCAGAAGGAGGCCGAGCACGTCGAGGGATTCGCCCCGGAAGTCGCCTGGGTCACCATGGGCGGGAAAGAGGAGCTGGAGGAGCGGCTGGCCGTCCGGCCGACCTCCGAAGCCGTCATCGGGCCGATGTATTCGAAGTGGATCAAGTCGTGGCGGGACCTGCCGGTCATGATCAATCAATGGGCCAATATCGTCCGCTGGGAAAAGGTCACCCGGCCTTTCCTCCGGACGACGGAATTTCTCTGGCAGGAAGGTCACACCTGCCATGCCACCGCCGAGGAGGCCGAAGCGGAAACCCTGGCCATCCTGGCGATGTACAAGGAGTTTTGCGAGACCGAGCTGGCCATCCCCGTCCTGGCCGGCCATAAAACCCCGCGGGAAAAGTTTGCGGGGGCCCAGATGACCTACGCTCTCGAAGCCCTCATGTCCGACGGCAAAGCCCTCCAGATGGGCACGTCTCATAACCTCGGCCAGCATTTCTCCAAAGCCTTCGACATCAAATTCGAAGATAAGAACCAGACGCTCCAATATGTTTGGCAGACGTCCTGGGGAATGACGACCCGGACGATCGGGGCTCTCATTATGGTCCACGGCGACGATTCCGGGCTCCGGTTCCCGCCCCGGATCGCCCCGGTCCAGGTCGTCATTGTCCCGATCCCGGCCGGCGACTGGAAAACGACCGTGCTTCCCGCGGCCCAGGCCGCGGCCGAGGCCCTGAAAAAGGCCGGCCTCCGGGTTCAGATCGACGCAAGGGAGGAAGCGACGCCCGGCTGGAAATTCTCCGAATACGAGATGCGGGGCATCCCCCTGCGGATCGAGATCGGGCCCCGCGACGTGAAAAACGGTCAAGCCGTCTGCGTTCGCCGGGACTTGAAAACCAAGCAGCTCGTCCCCCTGGCCGAGCTGGCCGGGCGGGTGCCCGCCCTCCTGGACGAAATCCAGGCGGTTCTTTTCGACCAGGCAAAAACCTTCCTTTCGTCCAATACCCGTTCGGCCGGAACCTATGCCGATTTCAAGGCGATTTTGGAGTCGTCGCGAGGATTCGTCATCAGCCCCTGGTGCGGGGAAGCGGAATGCGAGGACAAGGTCAAGACCGAAACGATGGCCACCATCAGGGTCATTCTTCCGGGGGACGATGCGCCTCCCGGCGGTTCGTGCATTTGTTGCGGAAAACCGGCGGTCGCCGCGGCCTATTTCGCCCGGGCTTATTGACCGTCGGCTGAGGGAGGATCATGGCCTTTAACGAAACGGCCGTTCGCGAGGAGATGATCGAACGGCAGATCGAGGCCCGCGGCATCGTCGAGCCGTCTCTCCTTCGGGCGATGCGGAAGATTCCCCGGAGCCTTTTCGTCCACGAAAATCTCCGTCCCGTGGCCTATCGGGACGATCCGCTTCCGATCGGCTGCCGTCAGGCCATCACGCCGCCGTTCATCGTCGCCTACATGATCGAAGCCCTGGCCTTGAAGGCCACGGATCGGGTCCTGGAGATCGGCACGGGCACGGGTTATCAGACGGCCGTCCTGGCCGAGATGGTCTCCGAAGTCCTGACCGTCGAAGTCTATCCGGAGCTGGCCGCAGCCGCCCGGAAGACGATTGCCGGGCTCGGGTACACGAACGTCAAGTTCAAGATCGGCGACGGGGCCGAGGGTTGGGCCGAAGGAGCCCCCTTCGACGCGATCGTGGTAACCGCCGCCCCGGTCGGCGTGCCGGCCGCCCTTACGGCTCAACTGGGCGAGGGAGGGCGGCTGATCGTTCCTCTCGGCCTGGACCAGCAAACCCTGAAGCTGTTCCGGAAAAGGGACGGCCAGTTGGCCGAAACACCCCTGCTCTGTGTGAAATTCGGGCCGCTGCTGGAGGCGGCGCCCAAGGAGGCCCCGTGAAAAAAATCATCGGACTCATGGTCATGGGAGCGGCCCTCGGCGCGGTTCTCTTTTGCGCGCCCCAGGGGGCCGACCGCTTCATGAAGATCTACTTCCCCGACGGCCGTTCGATCACGGCCGAGCTGGCCGTCACCGACGCCGAGCGAGCCCGGGGCCTGATGTTCCGGGAGAAAATCGCCGTCGACCAGGGGATGCTGTTCTGTTTCGCCGAGGAGGATCTCCACGCCTTCTGGATGAAGAACACGCTGATCCCGCTGGACATGATCTGGCTCGACCAGAACCGCCGGATCGTCCATATCGCCAAGAACGTCCCGCCGTGCAAGGCCGATCCGTGCCCATCCTATGCCCCGTCCCGGCCGGGAAATTACGTTCTCGAGCTCGGCGCCGGCGGTGCGGATTATTACAATCTGAAGCTGTTCGACCGGTTGGAATTCACGCCTCCGGTCATTAAATAAAGCAACCGGCTCCTTTTGCTTTTCGCGGTCCGTTCCGCTAAGATAAATCGCCCTGATAAAACGAGGTACATCCTATGCAAGCCATCATTCTGGCCGCGGGCATGGGCAAGCGGCTGGGCGAACTGACCCGGAACTCAACCAAATGCATGGTGAAAGTCGACGGGAAGCGCCTCATTGAATACGCCCTGGACGCCCTGGCCGCCCAGGGGATCCGCAAGGCTGTGATCGTCACCGGCCACGGGGCCGACGAATTTCCTTCCGTTCTTGGCTCATCGTACGCGGGGATCGGGATTTCCTACGTCCATAATCCGGACTACGCCCGGACAAACAACATCTATTCCCTGTTTCTCGCCCGCCAGGATATGGAAGACGATGACACGATCCTCCTGGAGAGCGACCTGATTTTTGACCCGGTGATCATCCGGGATTGCGTCCTCCATCCGTCGCCCAACGTCGCCGTTGTCGCGAGGTTCGAGCCCTGGATGGACGGGACGGTGACGCGGCTGGGAGACGATCACGACATCACCTGCTTCCTCGGGAAGAAGGAGATGGTCGAAGCCGACCTGGCCCATTACTTCAAGACGGTCAACATCTACAAGCTCTCCAAGAAATTCTGCCGGGATCAATTCTTCCCCTTCCTCGACGTCTACATCAGGACCAAAGGTTTGAACGAATACTACGAGGAAGTCTTCAAGCTCCTGACGTTCATCGACCGCGGGGCCCTCAAGGCCCTCGACGTCAGCGGCCGGCTCTGGTACGAGATCGACGACATCCAGGACCTCGACATCGCCCATGCGCTCTTCGCCAAAGGCGAAGCCAAGGTCAAGGCCCTCCACGCCCGCTACGGCGGATACTGGCGGTTCCCGAAGCTCAAAGACTACTGCTATCTCGTCAATCCCTATTTCCCGACGCCGGCGATGTTTGCCGAGATGGCCCGGAGCTTTCCGACTCTCGTAGCCAACTATCCCTCGGGCCAGAAAGTTCAGAACCTTCTGGGGGCCAAAATGTTCGGGGTCGACCCCGGGCATATCCTGGTTGGAAACGGCGCCAGTGAGCTGATCAAAGCCCTTTTCCGCGAGGAAGAGGAGACGGTCGGGCTCGCGGTCCCGACTTTTGACGAATACCGGGCCTGCGCCGGCCCGGAGCGCATCAAGGCGTTCAAACCGACGCGACCCGATTTCCGGTACACCGCGGACGATCTGTTCGATTTCTGCACCGAGGAAAAAGTCGCATCCCTGATCCTCATCAATCCCGACAATCCCTCGGGGAACTTCATCCCCCGGGAGGATGCGATCCGCCTGGCCGAGCGACTGGCGGAGAAGAAGATCCGCCTGATCTATGACGAATCGTTCCTGGACTTCGCCGACGGCTCGGCCGACCATTCCCTGATCGAGGCCGACCTGATCAACCGCCTCCCCAACCTCGTGGCGGTCAAGAGCATCAGCAAATCCTACGGCGTCCCGGGCCTCCGCCTGGGGATCATGGTCACCTCCGATTCCGCGCTTCTCGCGCGTGTCTGGAAGGAAATCTCCATTTGGAATATCAATTCGCCGGCCGAGCATTTCCTCCAGATCATCGACAAGCATCGGAATGATTTCCGGTCGGCCTGCCGCCAGATCGTCCTCGAACGCGAGCGGTTCATCCTCGGCCTCCGGAATATTCCGTTTCTTCGAATCCTGCCGTCCCACGCCAACTACGTCCTCTGCGAGATCCTGCCGCCCTGGAAACCGGCGGCCTTGGCCGAAACCCTGTTGAACGAGTTCGACATTCTGATCAAGGACGCCTCGGGCAAGCTCGGATTCGATGGCCGGCCGTTCGTCCGGCTGACGGTCCGTGACCAGGCCGACGACGATTATCTGCTGGCTGCCCTTCAAGCCCTCAGCCGATCCTGACATGGCCCTCCCGCGCGAATACTTCCTGGAGTATTTCCGGTCGCTGAAGCGGCCCGACGTCGAAGAATGGGCCGATCTCTTTCTCTTCCGGCCGCTGGCTTTTCTCCTGGTGAAGGCGATTTCCCCTCTGCATTTCACCCCGAACCAGCTTTCTGTGTTTTCGATGATCCTCGGGACCGTGGGAGGATTTCTGTTCGCGACCAACGGTTGGGGATCGGCCATAACCGGCGGCGTCCTGGTGTTCCTGGCGGTCGTCGTCGACTGCGCCGACGGGCAGCTGGCCCGGTTAAAGCAGAGCGGGACGCACATGGGCCGGGTGATGGACGGCTCCATCGATTACGTCGTCGGGGTGGCCGTTTACCTGGGATTGGGATTCGGCTTCATGGGCGCCGGGCCGCAGCCCCTGCGAGGGTGGCTGATCGTCGCGGCCGCGGCGGCAAGCAATATCATTCACTCGGTCGTCTTCGACTACTACCGGAACCGCTACCTGGCCTATGTCCACGGGGCCAGCTCGGCCCAAGCCGACGACCGGAATGTTTTCCGCCGGGATTACGTCCAGCTGAAGCGCCAGGGCGTTCAGAAGCTTCGCCGCTGGTTTATCCGGTTGTATCTCGGATACACCGCTTTTCAGATGAAAATCAGTCGCGACCCGATGACCCTCGGACCGGTCGACGCCGAGCTTTTCCGCAAGGCCAACCGGATCCCGATGCGGCTTTGGACATTTCTCGGATCCTCAACCCAGGCGGTTTTGCTCCTGGCCGCGCTGGCCGCCCGCCGGCTCGACCTTTATTTCTGGGCGATGATCGTCGTCCTCAACGGGGCCATGGTCGCCCTGTTCCTCATGCAATCGGCGGTGGACCTGCGGGTGAAAATTCTCGCGGCCGCGGCCGGTTCGTCCAAATCCGGCGATTTTGGAGGATCATCTCTCCGGAGATGAGGCGAATTTTTATAGAAAATTTCCGGCATTCTTGACAGCAGGAAGCCGGTTGGGGGGGAAGATATGAAACGATGGTTTGGGATTTTCTTTATCCTGATCCTCGGTCTCGAAGCCGGGACGACGGCCTCAGGCGAATTGGGACAGGGGTATACATATTGGTCGTCGTTCAAACCGGGAACCATGGTCGCCTTTCGCTATCAATCGACCGCGATCGGGAAGAATTCCAACCAGATCAGGTTCCAGTTGAATTCGGTCGATCCCGATCGAGCCGTCATCATTCAAGACGTCGACACCTCGACCGAGCCGAAGGCTCTCGTGAAGGGAATCAAAACGTCGCTCGAATTCAAGGCGGAGGAATTCGCCCGGAAAAAGGAAGATTTGTTCCATGGCGGTCTGAATATCAACTTGGCCTCGGCGATCTGGGGAACCGAGGACGAAGTCCAGCGGAGTGCGGAGGAATTGATTGTTCATGGGACCCGCATCCCGACCATAAAAAGCCACTGGGATGAGGACCTGCGGACGATCGAAGCCCGGCTGAACGACTCGGAAAAAACGAAGATCAAGTCCTTCATTGAAGCCATATCCCTTTGCGTTACGAGTTTGGAAAACCCTTTCAATATTGCCGGGCGGATTCCCTTTTTTGATATTAATGATCCAGCTCAGGCTCTTGCTTTCGTGGATGAATGGAAAACGATTCAGGTGGAGAGCTTGGCCGCCTTGCAAAAACTTCGGGAAGAATACCCGAAACTTCGAAACATTAAGTTGAAATATCAGCGTTGATTCGGAGATAAGTTTTTTCGCTCAATCAGCGCGGCCAGCTCCCGGGCGACGTTTTCCGAGGCCGGCTCGTCTCCCAGGCTTTTCCGGATGGCGCCGAAAACGGTTTTCATTTCCAGGCGGATGTCGGCATCGTCCAGGACCCGTTCCGCTTCCCGGACAAGGGCGTCCGGGGTCATCTTGCCCTGGATCAATTCGGGGATGAGGCGCCGTCCGGCCAGGATGTTGACAATGCTGTAATCCCGGATCCGGACAAACGGCTTGCCGATCGTGTAGGTCAGGGGGGAGATTTTATAAAACGCGACGAGGGGGGCGCCCAGGAGGGCGGCTTCCAGGTTGGCCGTCCCGCAGGCGGACAGAACGAGGTCGCTTGCGGCCATCGCTTCATAGGCGTCCGTCCGGAGACGGCGGATGACCGCCTCCGTTCCCTCGAGCAGGTCGGGAACGAACCGGCGGTCAAGGTCCTCGGTCTCGATCAGGACAAATTGGGCCCGGCGGTCCTTTTCCAAACGCTCGGCCGCTTCGCGAAGAACGGGGAGATGCCGATGGATTTCGCTTTTTCGGCTCCCGGGCAGCAGGGTGATCAGCGGGCGGCCCGGGTCCAATCCGTATTCCCGGAAAAACTCGCTTCGGGTTTTTCGGATGCGGAGGCGCTCCAGCAGCGGGTGCCCGACGAAGGCGTAGGGAATCCCGGCTTCCGCGTACAGGCTTTTCTCGAAGGGGAAGATGAGGAGCATCTTTCGGACGACCTCCCGGATCGTCTTCAGACGTCCCTTCCTCCAAGCCCAGACCGTGGGACTGATGTAGTAGAGGACCGGGATGCCGGCTTTTGTCAGTCGTTTCGCCAGGCGGAGGTTGAAATCGGGGGAATCGATCAGGACGGCCGCCGCCGGCTTTCGGCTCCGGGCTTCCCCAGCCAGGCGATTTAATATTCTCTTGATGCGGGGAATTTCCTTGACCACTTCGGCCAGTCCCATCAACGCCAGATCTTCCATGGGGACGAGGATCTCGACTCCGGCGTCCTTCATGCCCGTTCCCCCGACGCCGAAAAACGTTGCTTTGGGATCAAGACGGAGGAAAGCCCGGACGACGGCTGCGCCGTAGTTCTCTCCCGATTTTTCCCCGGCGACGATCAGGATCGGCCGACCGCTCATTTCATTTCTTGGCCCGGTCTCCGAACCGGATGACTTCCGGTTTGGCCCCTTTGGCCCGGCCGTAATAGAAAAGCCAGGTGTCATAGGTTTCGTTGTCGTTGTAGAGCAAGAACGATTTTTTATCCGAAGAGGAGACGACGCCGATGATCCGGGGGGCGGCGACAGATCCGAGGGAAGATTCGGGAACGATCATGACCCGCTGGACGTTGATGGCTTGCCCGGCCGCGGGCGAAGGAATTTTTCCCTCCCCCCGCCCGGAAGCCGTCGGTCGCGGATTCCGGGTTGAAGCGGATGTCGCCGGGCCGCCCGTCTGGTCGGCCAGGAGGATGAGATTCCATTTTCCGTCCTTGGTCATCGGGTCGGCGTAGGCCTTGCGCAGGTACCGGCTTTCGACCAGGTCCTCGATCGATTCAGGAAAATTGCCGGGATTGTTCCGGAGGTACAACCGGACGGCCTCGACGTACTGGCCGCCGCAGAAAAGGAGCTCGGCTTCCTTTTCCCGCTGGGCCTGGGTCGCGAGCGCCGGGAAGGCGATGGCCATTCCGAGGAGAAGGAGGGAGATGCCGACCATCAGGATGAGGAGCGTATAGCCGGACCGAGGGCGTTTCACCATGTGTTATAGGGTGTGCCGTCAAGGGCCTTCAGCTCGGAAGACGACTTGATGTCGACGATTCCAAACACCATCCCGGGCTCGATCTCCTCGGCCGACGGCTCCTCCCGGACTTCGGTCCAGTCGGTCATGGTGGTGATGGGGTCGGCGGGGATTTTTCGGAGGTAGCTCTCGTCGACCAGGGCTTGGAGGGAGGCGGGGTACCGTCCCTTGTCCGAGAAATACTGGTCGATCAGCTTGCGGAACTGGAAGAGGTCTTCCTTCAGGGCGGCTTCTTTCCCTTTGCGGACGGCATTCTTGTATTCGGGGAGGGCCAGGCCGACCAGGATGCCGATCATCGTGAAGACGATGATGATTTCGATCAGGGTGTATCCGCGCTCTCGCTGTCGGGCCAAGGGATCCTCCTTCACCAGTCCGCGTATTTCGAGCCGTCGAGGGCGGTTCGGCGGCTTTTCGTGTAGATGTCGTAGACATTCTCGCCGCCCCAGGAGATCGCTTCGGCTTCGTCCTGGTTGGACCTCAGGCCCCAGTCCTTCGTCCCGGTCATGGGATCGATGGGGATCCGGCGGAGGAACTTGACGATTTTTTCCCCGCCCTTTTCCTTCTTACCTTCGCCCTCAGTCTCGTCCTTGACTTTGACCCCTTCGACCAGGATCTCGAGAGTTGCCGGATAGCCGTCGGTATCTTCGTCGAAATCGATCCGGTTTTCGTCGGCCATCTTCTTGTAGGAATCGATCGCTTCGCGGATGAGGCGGAGGGATCGGCGGAGCTCCAGCTCCTTGTCCCGTTGGATGGTTGTTTTAACGACCGGGATGGCCACTCCGGCCAGAACCGTCAGGATGGCGGCGGTGACCAGCAGCTCCGTCAGGGTGAATCCCCTTCGCAGGCGCATGATCCTCCTCCCGGCCGACGGGCCGCCGGCGAGCCGGCTGTCCGGCCGGACGCTTAGTATCGTCCCCGGCCGCCGCCTCTGCCGCCGCGCCCGCGGTCGCGGTCGGACCGGGGCGGGTAGGGCCGCGGATTCGGGTTGCCGGCGCCGCCCTGGGATTCGTATCCTTCGGGGGGCACGGCATCGGGATTGAGCGCTTTCATGCTCAACCGGATCCGGTTGTCCTCAATCGTCAGGACCTTGACGGTGACGACGTCGCCGAGGTGGAGGACGTCGCTGACGCTTCGGACGTGATAGGGCGCGATCTCGGACACATGCATCAGGCCGACGAGGTTGGGCATGATTTCGACGAAGGCGCCGTATTCCTCGATCCGGACGACTTTGCCGGTATAGGTCTGGCCGATTTCGGCTTCGGCGGTCAAGTCGAGAATCATCTGCTTGGCCCGTTCGGCCGCTTCCATGTCGACGGAAGCGATGACCACCTTGCCGGTTTCGTCGATGTCGATCTTGGCCTTGGTCGTGGCCACGATCTTCTTGATGATCTTGCCGGCGGGTCCGATGACTTCGCCGACCTTTTCCGGATTGATGTAAAGGAAGATGATCCGCGGGGCGTAGGGCGAAATCTCCGTCCGCGGTTGCGGGAGCGCTTCCTTCATCTTGGCCAGAACCTTCAACCGGGCGGTTTTCGCCTTGGCCAGCGCTTCCCGGCAGATGGACAGGGGAATGGAATCGAGCTTTAAGTCGACCTGGATGGCGGTGATGCCTTTTTCCGATCCGGCGACCTTGAAGTCCATATCGCCGAAGTGGTCCTCGAGTCCGGCGATGTCCGTCAGGACGACATGGCGGTCGCCTTCCTTGACCAAGCCCATCGCGATGCCGGCCGGGATGATGGTCAGAGGCGCGCCGGCGTCCATCAGGGCGAGGACGCCGCCGCAGACGGTGGCCATGGAGGAAGAGCCGTTGGATTCGAGAATGTCGGACACGATCCGAACGGTGTAGGGGAACTGCTCTTCGGCCGGAAGGGCCGGGAGGATGGATTTTTCGGCCAGGGCGCCGTGCCCGATTTCGCGCCGGCCGGGTCCCCGGAGGAAACCCGCTTCGCCGACCGAGAAGGGAGGGAAGTTGTAATGAAGCATGAAGCGCTTCTGCACCTCTTCGCCGAGTCCGTCGATGCGTTGGGCGTCCTGGACCGTGCCGAGGGTGACCGTGGCCAGGGCCTGCGTTTCGCCCCGGGTGAAGAGGGCCGAGCCGTGCGTTCGGGGGAGGAAGCCGACTTCGATCGAGATCGGCCGGATGTCGTCGAAGCCCCGGCCGTCCACCCGGCGTCCTTCGTCGAGGATCATCCGGCGGGCCTGCTTTTCGTAGATTTTTTCAAAAAGCATCTTGGCTTCGGTCTGTTCGTCCGCGTTCTCGGCGGGGATGGCGGCGATCAGGTCTTTCTGAACCGCGGAGACGGCGTTTTCGTGGGCCTTTTTTCCCGGCGTTTGAATCGCCTGGTGGAGAGCGGCGCCGATCTTTCCTTCGATTTCGGCCAGCTTGGCTTCGTTCAGCGGTTTGGGCTCAAACGGCCGTTTTTGGACGGCGAGCTGATTGAAGAGGTCTTTTTGGGCCTTGATGATCAGGCGGATCGGCTCGATAGCCGCTTCGATCGCCCCGAACATCGTGTCTTCATCGATCTCCTTGGCTCCGGCTTCGATCATCGACACGCCGTCCTCGGTCCCGACGACGAGCAGGTTGAGGGGGCTTGTTTCGAGCTCCTTGCTCGTCGGGTTGATGACATACTTGCCGTCGATCAGGCCGACCTTCACCGCTCCGAACGGCGTGGGGAAGGGGATGTCGGAGAAATAGAGGGCGGCTGAAGCCCCGATCAGGCCGAGCGTGTCGGGTTCGTTTTCCAGGTCGGCCGAGAGCAGGAGAGCGACGATTTGGGTGTCGTTATGGTATCCGTCGGGAAAGAGCGAACGGACCGGCCGGTCGATGAGCCGGGAGACGAGGATCTCGCGCTCCGAGGGGCGCCCTTCGCGCTTAAAAAAACCTCCGGGGATCTTGCCGGCGGCGTAGGTGTTTTCCCGGTAATCGACGACCAGGGGCAGGAACGGCCGGTCTTCCCGCGCTTCTTTTTTAGAGGTGACGGCGACGAACATGACCGTCTCGCCGTAGCGGAGGTAAGCCGAGCCGTCGGCCTGTTTGCCCATCTTGCCGAGCTCGATGGACAAGGTGCGGTTGTTGATTTCAAGACTTATCGTATGGGACATTTCGGTTTCAGTGCCGGCTGAGCTTACTTGCGCAATCCGAGCTTCTGGATCAGCTTCTCGTACCGGGCGGGATCTTCCCGCTTCAGATAGATCAGCAGGCGCTTCCGCTGGCTGACGATCTTCATCAGACCGGAGCGGGAGCTGTGGTCTTTCTTGAACGCGCCCATGTGCTTGGTCAGGGCGCTGATTCGTTCACTGAGCAGGGCGACCTGGACTTCAACCGAGCCGGAATCGGTGGTATGGACCCGGTTGTCAGTGACGATCTTGGTTTTTTTCTCTTTCGTCAACACGTTATATCTCCTTTATTTTCTTGCAATATCCTAACATAGACGGGGGCAAAAAGAAACTTGAGCCGGAAAGCCGGGTGGGGGAGGGGGAGACGTCAAGGCCGGGAAAAGCGGGCCGGGAAAGACGGAATTACTTTCCGAGGGCTTTTTTACGCAGTTGCAGCTGTTTGGCGTAGCGGGAGCCGATACCGCCTTGGGCGGACCGCGCCTGATTGAGCTTCGCGTCGATATCGGCGACGGTCATTTTGTTGATTTTAACTCTTTTGGCGACTTTTTCGCCTTCGGGCTTCGTTTCTTCAGCCATCGTCTTTGTTCCTTTGAACTTGGAGTCTCAATATTTTTATTCTGGCGGAGTATAGCAGAAACACGGACAAATTGCCAGAAATAATTGCGGTTTTCATTCTCGGAAAAATCGCCGTCGACCTTGCCGCGCACTTCTGGGAGCGCGGATTCCCTTCGCCTTGAACCGGCCGACGCCTTGAGGAACGAAGCGGCTTAGGATAAGATGCTCTCCCCGTCATGAAAATCAGATGGTTGGTTTGGGTCGGAATCCTCGGGGCGGTGGGCATGATGGCTTATCTGGCGCTCGAGCCTTTCCGTGATTCTTCCCCTCGTCCCCTTTTTGACCTTTCCGGTCCGGAGGGGATTTCGTCCGTCATCGAGGAACCGCCGACGCCGATCTCCCGGTACGGCTCGGGTTCGTCGAGCCGCTTGGCGATCCTGATCACCAATCCCGATTCCGCCTGGCTGGGGTTGGTCCATGGCCTGAAGGCGATCGGCGTGCCTTTCGTCGTGACGGATGATTACCGCCGGGCCCTCGAGCACAAGGTCGTCCTGGTCTACCCGGTTTTTTCCGGCGGGTGGATGTCGTCCGAAGCCCTGCGGGCAGTCATGGACCATCCCCGGAACGGTGGAACACTGATCGCCCAGAACGCCATCGGCGTCGGGATGAGGGACGCGTTCGGCTTCGTCGAATCCGTTCCCAGCCGGGCCCGCCTCTCGATGACCCTCGCCGAACGGCAACCGGGCGGCGTGGAATTCTCGGATCCCCTGGAACGGACTTTTCAGCTCGGCCATCCGGACAACCCGGATCAAGGCCTGGGCACCTATGGATTCACGAACCCGCGGGAGGCGCCCCTGGCTTTTTTCGATGACGGCACGGCGGCCATCACCCGCCTGACAATCGGCGGGGGGCGAGCTTATGCGGTTGGTCTGGACATCGGGGATTTTATCCTGAGGGGATACAACGTCCGCGCAGATTGGCTCACCCGCAGCTATATCAATGAATATGAGCCCGCTTCCGACACGCTGCTGCGCTGGTTGCGGGGCGTCTATCAAGACGCCGAGCCGGCCGCCGTCACCCTGGGAACGGTTCCGGACGGCCGGGCCTTTTCCCTGGTGATCTCCCATGATGTCGATGCCCAGAAATCCCTGGAGCTTTCGCTTTCCTATGCCCGTTACGAGGCCTCGCGGGGAATCCGGGCG
>Ga0105099_10001158_pt1 | contig 16837 bp, 11 predicted proteins | sample PPLLak3cmMay2015_2_FD_79138 | JGI IMG/M metagenome (GOLD analysis project Ga0105099, IMG submission 79138) | Freshwater sediment microbial communities from Prairie Pothole Lake near Jamestown, North Dakota, USA - PPLs Lake P8 Core (1) Depth... | ecosystem: Environmental > Aquatic > Freshwater >... | reverse complement strand
CCGTCGTATGCCCGGATCGCCCGCCGGAGGATCGACATGGGCGTCTGGAAGCCGCTGGATGCGGCCGTGCGTCTCTTCCGGCAAAAAGCCGGCGAGGCGGCCCGCTCCGGTAACGAAGCCGCCGAGCGGGTCTTTGAGGACCAAGCCGTCCGGATGGAAGCCCTGCGCTGCCATTACCGGACGCTGCGGAACGCCGCCGTCTGGATCGAGGATGTCCACGGATACTTGGGAGCCCGGAACGCCCGAGCTAAAACAAAATATTTAAAAGACTTAAGGGCGATGATCGACGACGAAATCCGGAATGCCCGGGCGATGATCCGCTTGTGGAAAGACGCCCGGCCCGTCTGGATGATGATTGCGGAGATCGGTGAGACGCCGTTTATCTATGGGATGAATTTCGCCGATCATCTGGAAAAGAAAATCGCCTTGATGAAGAAACACCGGCTCGACCGGCCCTGGATCGACCCGGATTACATGTTCCGTTTCGCCGGGGATCCTTACCTCTCAAAATGACGTCGCCCCGCGGCCTTTCAATCGCAGGTCGATCCGCCCGATGCCGGCTTCGATGTCCAGCTCGATGCCGACGGAGGTCTTCCCCCAGGCTTCGTTCCGAAACACGTCGCCGTCCTTGATGAAGCCCGGGGCGTCGATCGAGCCCAAACCGCCCTCGATCCGAAGCCGAACGCCGATGTCCTCCGGCAGGAGAATCTGGGCCTTGCCGATCCCGCCTTCGATCTGGCCGGTCAGGCTTTCCGAGCGGGCTCCGGAAAGATCGAGATCCATCCCCCCGACGCCTACTTGGATGTCGAGCTTCCGGACGGCCACGCCGCTCAGGTTGATCTCGGCTTTTCCCACGCCAAGATCGAGGCGAAGCTCCATCGGGATATCGGGCGAAAGGTCGATCGACCAGTTGTTCCGGACCCGGCCGAAAACGGGGCCCATCCGGCGCTGCTCGACCAGCAGGCGGGCGACGCCGTCGGACACGGAGTGGTCGATCCGCGGCTCCCAGGGACGCCGGTTGTAGTAAAACGACCCTTTCATCAGGTCGCCCGCTTCGCCCCGGCGGATCAGCATCTCTCCCGCGTCCATCTTGATCTTGACCACCGCCTGCCGGGCCCCTTCGGAAGGAATGGTCCGGTGGGTTTCAAGCCGCGGCTCGGGACGATCGTCCCGGCAGGCCGTGGCGGCGAGCAAAACCGCGACGGCCAGGGCGACGATATGGATGAAGTGTTTGGATCGCATGGGAACCTCCTCCGATGACTTCGCCTTCATATACGCAAAATGCTGCCGCCGGGTTTACTTTATCTCGACGGATTCCCGCCAGTAGCGCAGCTTCCCTTGTTCAGAGCCGTTCGGCGAGCCGTCGAAGGCCAGGCCGGACATCCAGGGATTCGCTCCTTTAAGGAGGCGGCTCCGGTAGAAAATCCGGGTCAGGTTGACGGCCGTGTAATCGAGCCGCCCGCCCGAAAGCGAGGCGTACAGAAAGTCCCCGTTGGTTTCGAAATCGCCGTAGCGGACCCGGCCCGCCTCATAGGTGTATTTGGGCCGCTTGGAGTCGCGGCTCATGTCCATGCGCAGGTCGGTTTTGGCCGCGACGACGAAGCGCTTCCCGCCGGCTTCAAGCTCCACCGCCAGCCCGGCCCGGGGATTTTCGACCGGAAGGATTTTCACCCGGCCGGCCAGCTCTTTGGGATCGGCCCCGGCTTTGTGGGGCCAGAGGACGGTGGCGAAGCCGATCGTCTCGCCCAGCTCGAAGTGCTGGGCCGTGACCTGGTAGATTGTCTGTTCGTCCTGGTAATGCCGCTTCTGGGCTTCCGTCCCCTCGAACTTGAAGGTCGTGTCGGCAAACGCCACCAGGAGCCGCATATCCTGAGGGAACGGCATCTTGACGGTCGAGCCTTCGGCGGTCAGGAACTCATATCCCGTATCGAACCAGTGATCGCCCCGGGCGAAGATTTTCTGGGTGTGCCAGAGGTTGGCCGCGGTGAAGAATTCTTCCCGTTGGGATTTGAGAATGTCGAAGACGACGAAGGCCCCCGCTTCCTTGATGTAAGCCACGACCCGGTCCCAGGTAAAACCCCAATTGTCGTCGATCATCCGGGTTCGGCTGTAATCGAAGTCGGAGAGGTTGAGAAAGTCGACCTTCTGCGTCCGGACTTTTCGGTAGGACCCGGCGTTGCGGAGGAAATCGAGAAGGTTCTGGGCCGGGACGGCTTCGGTCGTGCTGTAGCGGGGCTCGCCGGCTTTCTGGCCGAAAAAGATCTTCTCCGGACGGACGCACAAGCGGTTATGGAAGTAATCCTGGCGGTAGGCCCCGAAAGGCCCGCTGGGCATATAGTCGCGGTACCCGGCGTCGTGGAGGAGGAGCGATCCGCCGGCCATCAGCAGGGGGATGGAGTTTTCGTCGGCGTGGCCGTGGGTCATCTTTTCTTCTTCGACCGGGATGGTGTCGCGGAGATAATCGCGGAAATTCAGGCCGCCGTCGCCCTCGTCGCGGTAGTTCAAGAGGAGATAGAGGGAGTCCGGCTTCCAGCCGTCCCGGAAGACGATCTTCTTGCCCTGGACGTCCTCCATGACTTCCTGCGAGAGAGCCGAAGGTGCGGCGGCCGGAATCGTCCCCGCCCCGAATCGGACCGCGTCCAGGAGCATGTAACCCAGCCCGACGCTGGTCGGCTTGGCGAAATCGACGTATTTCCGGGCGAGGATTTCCGCCGCCCAGGCCAGCTCGGGATCCCGGGCGGAAGCCGCGGCCGCCTCGAAAAAGACCAGGAAATGGGGCCAGTTCGATTCCCAGCGGGCGTCCCCGAAGTCGGGGATCATCCCGGCCGGGCTCATCAGGTTGAGAAAATACCGGCCGTAATAGACCATTTCGGGGGTGCGGAGAAGCTCGGACGTTTTTCCCATGGCCTCGGCATAACCGAGGAGGGAATAGAGCCAAACGCCGTTGTAGATGGTCGCGTCCTCGATCTCCCAGTTGCCCCAGTTGTCATCGCCCAGGGCTTTCCTCTGCATGTCCCAGACAGCCGCATCTTTGTGCCCGGGCAGCGCTCGGACGGCCCAGGCCAGGGTTTCGGCCCGGAGGATCGAGCGGTTCATAGCCCCCCATTCCTGGGTCCGGAGCATGTAGCTGACGCTTTCGACGATGGTCTTTTCGCAGAGGGCGATTTCGCCCGGGCTGAGTTTATTCAGCCGGTGGAGCGTGTCGAAAGCCCGGATATAGCGCATGACGGTAAAGAAATCGGGAAGAGGGGGGACGCCTTCGACATAATCGGGGCGGGCCAGGCGGGCTTTCTCGGGATATTCGGCCCGGAAGTCGGCGTATGTCAGGAGGACTTTCTTGGCCCGTTCCGCATATTCGGATTTCCGCTCGACCTGGGCGAAATGGGCGTAGATGGCGGCCATCTCCAGCAGCCCGCCCGGAGCCCGGTATCCGAAGACGTTGTTCGGGTCGAACGACTTCTTCCATTGAGCGACGCTCTCGTCGTAATGAGCCCAGGCCCAGTCGGCCGAAGCCCGGGCGTAGGCCGTGTAGCGGGCTTTCCGGGACGCTTCGCTCTCCGGAGGCGGAGCGGACGCGGTCAGGGATGCGGCGGCGGATGCGGCGCCGGCGAAAACGAGTATGGCGAGGGCGAGAGCGGCGGAGAAGCGGATGCGCGACATGAGGGTGACCTCCGGACGGGGATCGAACGATGACCCTCCCATCTTATTCCGATTCCGCCCGGCCTGGCAACTCGATTTGAGATCGCCGAGCTCATCCGACAGAACGACCTCCGGTCCCTGACCGTGGCGATCATGACCGTGCCCTGCTGCTCGGGATTGATTCGGATCGTCGAGAACGCCGTCGCCGCGGCCGGCTCGGACCTGGAGGTCCGGAAAGTCGTCGTCGGGATCGACGGAAAAATCGTCTGAATTCGGGGCCAGGTTACTCAACTCCCGATCTCACCGGCCATTTGTCGCGGGTGGCGCGAGGGATGACTCGGCCGCGCGCAGCGAAAGGGCCCCACTGGGGGATGGGTGGAGCGAGCACGGACGAGTCGCCCGAGCAGACAGGACCCGCGATTATGGCCCGACTTTAATTCGGAAACCGGGGGTTGAGTAACCTGGCCCCGAATTATCTCTCCGCGGCCGCGAGGTGGATCCCGTTGAACAGCAGCTTGAACGTTCCGTGGGGCTGGCCGCGGAAAAGAATCTCGGGTCCCAGGAGAACGAGTCTCCCTTTCCCCACCGGGGCTTCGATGACGCCGACGCCGCCGAGGAGGTAAGCCTCTCCCCAGGCCCAGCCGCTCCGCAGAGGCGCCTGCTTTTCGAACCAGACGACCGGGCGGAATCCGGTCAGCGTCGCTTCGGGGCCGAGTCCGAAGACCGGGCTGCCGTCGAAGAAGACATCGGTCACCGCGTTCATCCCGTAAGCCAGGGGATTCGTCGGATCAACCCGCGTTTCGAGGATGGAACCCGGGATATAAAACTTTTGCGAAGGCAGGGGAACGTCCCGGCCGTCCGCGCTCTTTTCGACCAAATGATTGCGAACCGGGAGGCCGAGATGAGAGGCCAACCCGGTCGACGAGCCGATGGTCAGAATCGTCCCGCCGTCTTCCAGGAATTTGCGGAGTTGGGGGACTGTCGTGTCCGCCGAGACCCGGCCGATCATGTGTTTGTATTCGTCGGGAATATTGGCCGGCGCGGCGCCGCCGAAGCCGCCCATCCGGCCGGCGCCGGCCACGCCGGGAATTCCGCCGGAGGGGAAGATCAAAATGTCGAATTTTTCCCGCAGGTTTCCGGAGTCGAGCTCGGGCGCGTAAACGGCTTTCCAGGGAAATTCGAACTGGTCAAGGACCCATTGCGTCCAACCCGAAGTCATCGAGCCGCCATAATTATCCCAGACGCCGACCCGGGCGGGACGGAGCTTGATGGCTTCGCCGGCCGGCCGGGCCGCGACCGGATGGAACGGCAGCCCGAGATCGCGCCCGAGTTTCTCCAGGACGGGAAGAATTTTCGGATCGGCGGGGATATAGAGCGCCCCTTCGGGGAACGAGTGGCCGTTCACTTCGATTTTCGCTTTCATCCAGAGGACTTCGCCGCCGGCGCCGAGGATCCGGTTGGCGGCGATGGCCGCATCGTTGATCCGGTGGTCGACGACGTATCCTGAAGCCGAGGCCGGAACCGGCTTGGCAGGGGGCTTGGCGAATCCGCGGATGTCCTCGAAGGGTCCGCTGAAACCGTCAAGGACGCGGTCGAAGACAACTCCCATCTGAAAGGCGACGGTCCAGCCGGCGCTGTCGTAGGGCGGGGTCGGCGGGCCGCCGGGATAGGCAAAATCGTTGGGATGGTCCTGGGGTTCGAACATGCTGAGAACATGCGGCCGGAAGGCCTGATTGGCCATGACGACGTATGAGCCTTCCGGATATTTCTTTCCGTTGACTTCAAAGGCCTTGGTCGCCCGCTTCGCCTGGACGCCGCTTTTGATCAAGGTGTTGATGAATTTTGTCGCGGTCGAAAAATCGGGCTGGTCGGAAGGAATGATAAATCCCCGGGGATCGCGCTTGGCCGGGTCGCGCAAGGCCTCATAAAGCTTGGCCGAAGCCGCTCCGCCGCCGCGCGCTCCGCCTCCGCCCTGGCCCTGACCGGCAACCGCCGCGCCCCGCTCGGCCTCGGCTTTAGCCTGAATCTCGGCCACGGCCTTCGGCTGGAAAGTCCAGTTGTCCCGGCTGCCCTTGTCGATCGCGTTCCGGCCCATCAGCCAGCGGTTGAAGAGAATTTCTTCCCGGCGCCGGGAGGCGAAATCGAGGATGGCGTAATCGGCCGTGACCGAATACTCGATCGACGAGCGGAAATGCCACTCCTGGGGCATGATCGGGTAGGGATAATCGCCCTTGGGAAGCATCCGGGTGGGGATGAAGGGAATGGAAATCGGGGTTGGATTGCCGATGATTTCGGTCAGAATCCCGATGACATTGTGGAAATACCCGGCGGACCGGAGGCCGCCGTTCCACCAGGTCGAATATCCCGCGCCGCCCCGCATGATCGCCCCGGGTTTGTCCTCGGCCAGGAAGCGCTCGTGCATCGCCAGGCCGAGAAAATCGGTCCCCAAAGCGACCAGGGGGTCAAAGTAATAGTTGAAGGGATCGCGGAAAGGCGGGCAGAACAGGACCGTGCCCTGGGGGCCGGTCTGGTGATGATTGTAGAGAAACTGGGGATGCCATTCGATATAGAGCTGACGGCTGACCACCTCGCTTTCGGGCTGGGTGATCATGTAATAATCGCGGTTATTGTCGTGGCCGACGTATTTCTGGTAAAGGCGGGGGATGCTCCCGGTCGAACGCTTCTTCGGATCGGCTTCCCGCATGTACCAATCGGCAACCAGGTCCATCCCGTCGGGATTGACGGGGACGGCAAGCAAGATGACCTCGTCCAGGATGCGGAGGGTCTCGGCGTCGTTGCGGCTGACCATCCGCCAGACCAGCTCGAGGAGCTGCTGACCGCCGACGACCTCGGTCGCGTGCAAACCGCCGTCGATCCAGACCACGGCCTTGCCTTCAAGGGCAAGCTTTCGGGCCTGGGGTTCCGTCAGGCCTTCAGCCAGGGCCAGTCGCTTGGAGATGTCTTTATACCGGGCAAGGCGGCGCTGATTGGCCGGCGAGGTGACGATGGCCATGATCATCGGACGTCCTTCGGAAGAACGGCCGATTTCGACGAGCGACATCCGGTCGGATTGAGCATCCAGCTTTTTCCAATAGGCGCCGAACCTGGCGTAATTGATGAGCTGATAATCGGCTCCGACCTCGAAACCGAATTCCTGTTGCGGAGAGATCAGACCGGATTGGGCCCGGGCGGCCGGCGTGAATCCGGCGAAAGCGAGGAGAAGAATGAGGCCGAAAAGAACGGGATGATGTTTCCGGGACGACATGCGCACCTCCGGGAGATAAAAAAAATCAGAGATGAGATATATCAGAGGGTTTCCTAAAAGTCAAAAACGAAAAGGTAACCTGAATTTTTCGCGTTCAATATTTTGGTCATCTTCTGGTTAGTGTGGGTAGAAGTTCGGAGAAAATGACGGCCTTCGCTCACGCGTCCGGTTCTTCACGGTCTTTCTCGATTGGTTAGGCTTGGCGGCGAAGAACTCGCGTCCCGGAAGACTTTCTTACGGCTCAAGGCACGGGACGCTCAAACATCTTCGCTCGGCCGGCTTCTTCCGAGCCGGCTTCCCAAGCCAGACATCGAGAAAGCCCTAAACCGGACGATGTTCGCTCCGACCGTCCTAACCCTCACTATCTACCCACACAAGATGGAAGAGAGCCCATTTTTTTATTTATGAGGGAAATAAAAAAGCCGCGCCGGGGATGGCCCCGGCGCGGCGCGGAAATCAAAAAGACGGTCTCAGGCCCCGAACGCTTTTTTCAGGATCTCGACGAGCCCGAGGGCGTAGTCGATCTGGACCAAGGGGGCCTTGGACTTCTCGACGATTTTGGTGAACCGGCCGTCCTTGTTGGAATCCTTGGTGACGATGAGGTAGTCGGCCATGGGCGCGACGGCGTCGATCATCCGCTCGTTGTCGCTCCCGGCCGGGCCGCGGGCGGCTTCGCCTCCGACGTGGACGCCGATGACCGTGATCTTGTTCTTCTTGCAGAAGTCGATGAGCTTTTTGACCCGGGCTTCCTCGGCTTCGATGGTCAACCCGGAGGCGCCCATCCCCTTGAGGCTGGAGCCGATGGCGAAGATGACGGTCTTAAAGGGCGTTCCCTTGGGGTACTTGGCCGTGTCCGTGGTGCTTTCGACATGGAAACCTTCGCCGGATTCCTTCCCGGCGAGGCCGACGCCGGCTTGGAGCATCTCCACGGAAGGAACGTCGCAGTAATCGTATTTGAGCTCGGCTTCTTCCATGACGATGTTGACGGTGTTGACGTCGTTGCTCTGTCCGGCCGAGGTGGTCAGGACGGGCAGAGATGCTTTAATCTGCGTCCCCTGGGCGAAAACCATCATCGACAATCCGGCCAGGGCGAGGAAAATAACGGTGCTTTTTTTCATGGCGCTCTCCTTCCTGTCGTACGGAACCTCTATTATCTTATTTTTCGAGCCACGTGTCGACCATCTTGACGGCCTTGTTCCAGGTCGCATCGTACAGCTGAACCCGGTCGCGGCTCCGCTTTTCCGAATTGTAGAAGCCGAAGTGATTGTATTTGACCAGGAGCTTGTCGCCGAGCTCCCACCAGGCGGCGACGATTTTATCGGCCTGGGCGATGCAGGTCTTGGTCAGGTAGTCGGCCGCCTTGGCCGGGCTCTTGGCGTAAAGTTCAAGGGCCGCCTTGTCGATCTCCGGGATGGCCTGGATGGCCCCCCCTTCATGCTCGATCTGGGCTTTCTGAACGTCCTTGATCGCCTCGCTATAGACCACCTGGGTATGGAAGTCGACATAGTCCATCGCCCAGCGGGCCGAGGCCCTGTTGAACTCGAAATGGTCGCCGACCATGAACGACTTCGGGATGGCCTTCATCCCGGCGTAGAGGGGCATGTAGACAGAGGTGGCCTGGTCGCCGAACGCCACCCACAGGATCCCGCCGATCGGATTGGGGAAGCCGCTCCGGCACTGGACCAAGCTGGTGTATTCGACGTTGGCCACGGAGATTTTCCGGGTCGCGGAATAGTAGTTGGGATTCTTGAACGGGCCGCCCCGGATCCCCTGAACGGGGTCGAAGATCGAGCCGTAGCTCTTGTCCCGAGTCAGGGCCATCACGTCCTGGAGGGAGATTTTCTTATCCGGCTTGACCGAGAAGGGCAGGTCCATGTTGGGGGTTTCCGCCTTGAGCTTGAGCGAAGGCGCGACCAGGTCGAAGAACCGCCACAACCGCGACCGCCGGCCGTTTGAGCTTAGGGCACTGCCCTCGACCGGGGAATATGCCCGTTTCCAGCTGAAGGGCTTGCCCGAGGCCGGGTCATAGAGCTTCTGCTCGACGGCGAAGGAAACCATATGGGCCGAGCCCATGAAGTTTTCCTTGTCGTCCAGGTTGACCTCGCCGATCCGCGACTCGTTGGGACAGACGGAGACATGGTCGTCGGGGACGCGCTGGGCGCACCAGACCGCGCCGGGCTTTCCCGTCTCGGGGGACCAGAGCGGGCCGGCCGGCATGATTTCGAAGATCCAGACTTCGTTCGGGTCCGAGACGGCGAACATCTCGCCGTCGTCGTTGAAGCCGTAGCCGTATTTTTCGGCCAGGTCGCCCATGATCTGGATGCACTCCCGGGCCGTCCGGGACCGTTCCATCCCGAGGATGGAAAGCATCGTCAGGTCGATTTTGGCCGAAGGCGTATTGTTGTACAGCTTGCGGACCGTCCCCAAGGTCGATTCGGAGATGGCCACCTGGTTCTCGTTCATGTAGCCGAACATCCCGTGGTGGATGGCGTAGGTGTGCGGGATTTGGGGGATGCTGAAGCCCGTGTCGCCCTTGGTCATGGCCAGGGGCCATTTCGTCCCTTCCTTCCAGGTTGTGTACTGGTTGATGTGGTAGATTTTGCGGACCGCGCCGGGTTTGTGGTCGGCCGCCGGGACGGTCCCGAAGGTCCAGTCACACGACCCGCAGTCGCAGGTATGAGTCGTCATGGTCGAGCCGTCGGTCGAGGCGCCCTTTCCGATCATGATAACGGTGCAGGCTTCTCGCTCGGGCCCGAGGGTCAGCTCCAGGCCCGGGTCCTCCTTCTCCGAAAAGACAAACAGACCGGCGCCGATGAGAGCGGCGGCGGCCAGCAGGCCGATGACCGGCCGGCGGATGGCGTTCTTCATGGACAGGTTCTCCTTTACCGTTGATCCGGGGTCGTCCAGATGTCCGTGGCGCGCACGGCCTTGGGCCACAGCTCGCCTTGCGCCTGGATTCTATCCCGGGTGCGCTTTTCTGAATTGTAAAAGCCGAAGTGGTTGTAGCGGACCAGGAGCCGGTCACCCAGCTCCCACCAGGCGGCGACGACCTTGTTCGCGTTGTCGGTCGAAAATTTAGTCAGGAGCTCGGCGGCCTTCTTCGGGCTTGTGGCCCAGAGGTCGGCGGCCGCCTTGTCGGTCTCGGCGAGCTTGGCGAAGACGCCGTCCTCGCATTCGAGACGGGCTTTCCGGACGTCCTTGATCGCTTCGCGGTAGACCGGCTGGACGTGAAAATCGACGTAATCGAAGGCCCAGCGGGCCGAAGCCCGGTTGAATTCCCAGTGGTCGCCGACGGCGAACGATTTGGGCATTTCCGTGATTCCGGCGTAGAAGGGCATGTAGCACGAGGTGTCCTGGGATCCCCAGGTCAGCCAGACGATCCCGCCGACGGCGTCGGGAAGCCCCGTCCGGCATTGGGTCAGGCTCGTGTATTCGGCGTTGCGGACGGCGATCAGCCGAGTCCCGCCCCAATAGTTGGGGTTGGCGTACGGGCCGCCCCGTATGCCGGCGACGGGGTCGAACGGCGTGCCTTCGCTCTTGTCCCGGGTCAGGTTCATGACGTCCCCCGGGGAAAGCTTTTTGTCGGGCTTGACCGAGAACGGAAAATCCATGTTCTCCAGCTCGACTTTGAATTTCTGCGACGGGGAGACGAGGTCGAAGAACCGCCACATCCGGGAAATCCGGCCGTTGGAGCTTTGGGCGCTGCCGTTTCCGGGCGAGTACGCCCGCTTCCAATTGAAGGGCTTGCCCGAAGCCGGGTCGTAGAGCTTCTGCTCGACGGCGAAAGCCACCATGTGGGCCGAGCCCATGTAATTGTCCTTGTCGGCCAGGTTGACCTCGCCGATCCGCGACTCGTTGGGGCAGACGGAGACGTGATCGTCGGGGACGCGCTGGGCGCACCAGACCGCCCCGGGCTTGCCGCTCTCCGGCGTCCACAGCGGGCCGACCGGCATGATCTCGAAGATCCAGACTTCCGCAGGATCGGCCACGGCCAGCATCTCGCCGCCGTCGACTTTGCCGTAGCCGTATTTTTCGGCCAGGTCGCCCATCAACTGAATCGCCTCCCGGGCGGTCTTGCAGCGTTCCATTGCCAGGAGGGTCAGAATGGTGATATCGGTTTTGGGCGTGGGCGTGGGATTATTGAGCTTGCGGACGTTGCCGATCGTCGACTCGCCCATGGCCAGCTGCTGGTCGTTCATGTACCCGAAGACGCCGCGCATGTAGCCGTACGTATGGGCCGGCTCGGGAAGGGCCAAGCCGGTGTCGTCCATGTGGACGGGATCCCACTTGGAACCCTGGGACGGCGGGACGGTCGTCATTTGGCCGACGTGGTAGATCTTCCGCACGGCGCCGGGCTTGTTGTCCCGGGCCGGGATCTTGGCCCAGGTCCAGTCGCAGATGCCGCAGTCGGCCGCGTGGGTCGTCATCGTCGAGCCGTCGGTCGAGGCGTTCTTTCCGACGAGGATGACAGTGCAATGATCCGAGGCCCGGTCGACGTCGTTTGAGGAATCGGGTGCGGCAGCCGGGCGGTCTACGGCCAGACCGAGACCGAAAACGGCCGCCGCCAGGACGGCGGCTTTTGCCGCCGCAAGAACGAGGGAGCGGTGTTTTGTCATGAACAAATCCTTTGGATGTTTTTCATAACTTATTCATAATAAATGGTTTTAGGTTCGGCTTTGGCCGGATCGAGAAAATACGAGCCGATGCCGTTTTTCACGATTTCGGCGTAACGGGGAACGCCGGACAGCTTGATCGCCATGTCCGGGTATTTTTTGGAATACTGCTTAAAGATTTCCAGCGTGACCGAAGTATGCTGTCCGGCCCTTTTATCCATGGACCAACCCTCTTCATCATAAGGCACGAAGAGCTTCTTTTTTTTCGCCAAGCTTAAAAGGAAGGGATCCTTGCCGTCGAGCATGAGCTTCACGGTTTTCGGGCCGGTCGGCTGGTCGAGAAAGGGGATCGGAGCTTCCAGAAGGAACGGCCAGGTTTCGCTGTAATCGCCGATTTCCCGGTGGGACAGCCCGCGGAAGTTGGCCGGCGAGGGTTCGACATGGTTGTCGAACCCTTCCATCGCCTTGACCGTCATCGAGGCGATCGTCGCGATCCGGGCGGCTTTCTCCGGGGCGACGATGCAGTTGGTCACCGGGAACATCGTCTCGGCGCCGTGCATGTCGATGGCGATCTGGATCTTTTCATTGCGCATCAGCTCCATGGCCGCGAACGTCACCCGCTCCATGAGCGGACCATCGGGCCGGCCCGGCCAGGTCCGGTTCGTGTTCCGGACGTCCAGGTAGGACAGGAGCTGCTTATCGGGGTAATGGATGTAGACGTCGGGGTCGGGCCATTGTTCCAGCGGCGAGGCGTCGCGGTTTCCCATCCGGAACCGTTTCGCCCCCCAGGCCGTGGGAATATCAAAATACAAGGGGTAGCCGTCGCCCGGTTTGGTATTGCGGGCGGCGCTGGCGTTGAATGACGGGATGATGAACAGCGTCCCTTTCTCGACGACGGCATTTTCGATCATCAAAATGGCCGTTAAAAGGCCCGCGGGCTCGTTGGCATGGGTTCCGGCCATGACCAGCGCTTTTCCACCGGGCTCCCGGCCGTCGAGGACATAAACCTTCGTATCGGCCACGGAATCCTTCAGCGAGGGCACGATCTCGCTCAATCGGAAAACACGGGTCACGCCCGGGCCGGCCACAACCGGCATCCGGTAGTGGCGGTGTTTCCACAGGGGCAGGCCGCCGGCCAGGAGAACCGCGGCGAAAACGAGACCGAGGATGATTTTGACGGTTTTTTCGTTTTTCACGGCATCCTCCTATTTCACCCGGAGGAGGCGAAGAATGAGCGGGGCCAGCACCAGCAGGCCGAGGACGAGATTGCTCACGCTTTTGCGCTCCCGGACGAAGTTCCAGCCGAGGATGACGACCAGGTAGGCCGTGATCAGGTAATAGAGGATCATGACGATGTTCATGGCGGACTCCTCACATGCTCCAACGGACCAGGAAGGCGAGCTTGGCGCTGAAGACGATCATCAGGATCCCGACGATGGTGATGACCAGCCAGGGAAGCCAGGTTTGCTTCAGGAACGACCCGTAGGATCCCTTGTACTCCGAGACCATGACGCTCAAGCGGCCGATCAAGGCCGTCGGCGGAAGGCCGTCGCCCAGCGGCCAAAGCAGGCTCAGGCCGGCGATGGCGACCGTGGCGTGGAGGCCGATCGAATCGAAGAACCAGATCAGGGGAATGCCGAGGATCGCGGCCGCGCCGTAAGTCAGGACGCCCTCGGAGAACGGAATGATGACGGTCAGGAGGACGTAGAGCAGAATGAGCGGCGTGCTGATGACGGCAAACGAGACCAGGCCACGCACACCGGTCGCGGTCATGATTTGCTGGAGCATCCCCACCGCGATCATTGTCGCCAGGAGAGGCAGCAGCCGGGCCATTGTGTCCCGGGAGAGGGCTAAGAGATTGATTTTCTTGGGGCTGACAAGAAGCGCGACGGCGGCCGCGGCGACGAATTGAAGCGGCAGGCCGATGATCGGCGCGGCGAACGGCCAGATGCGGGAGACGGCGATCAAGCCGAAAAAGACGAGGAAGGGCAGGAGCACCCGCCACCAGCTCATCCCTTTAGGAACTTCGGGCATGGCCGCCAGGGCGGCCTGCTTGTCGAGCTTCCCTTCCTTTTTAAGACCCAGAACGAGCATCGTGAATGTACCGAGGATGAGCACGGGGATGCCCAGAGTCCAGGTGAAACCGACGTAGGGGATGGCCGTTCCGGCGCACAGCATCATCGCCCAGATGTTGACCGGCGGGGCGGCCGCGGCCAGGCCGGCGACGATGAAGAGGATGGCCGCCCGACGGCGCTCGTTCACGCCCAGGAATTTCAAAGCCAGGGCGACCGGCGCCCCGACGACCAGGAGCGAGACCGAGCCTGCCCCCGTCAGGGCTCCGGGAATCAGAATGATGAACATCAAGACCAGGAGCGCCAGGAGCCGCGTATTATAAAACAGCTTGATCGTTCCCCGGACGACATAGTTCACGCCGCCCGATTCGCCGATAATGGCCATGAAGATGGTGGCCGTGGAGAAGACCAGCATCACGTCGAGGTAGGGGAAGGCTCCTTCGACCAGGTGCCGGGGGAGCTCCAGAATCGGGGGCGTTTTGGCCAGCGCGCCGGCCAAGCCGCCGGCCAGGGCCGAGATGAAGATGCAGATCTCCACCGGGAGCTTCTTCGCCTTGGCCGCGGCGTAGGCCGCGATCATCGCCAGAAGAATGAGGACGATGGCAAGGGGCATTCCGCTTCTCCTTTTATAGAAGCGGAAGATATCGCAGACCTCGCCGGGATGTCAAGGACGTGAAGAGCGGCTTCGGCGGTCCTCAGGGTGGTTGCGCCGAGAGTCTTCGGCTATGTCGCGTTCCGCTCTATTTCTGGCACTGTTGGATCAGGCCGTTGATCTCGGCCCGTTCGGCTTCGGTCATCGCCCGGCCTCTGACGGTGACATAGCTGCGGAAGCTCTTCAAGGCTTTATCCTTTTCGCCCTTTCCCAGGTAGGCCAAGCCGACGTTGTAAAGGGCCAGATCGTAATTCGGATTGAGGGACAGGGCTTTCTCCCAGGATTGGATCGCCTCATCCCGCCGCCCCATGAGAAGATAGACACTGCCCAGGCCGTTATGGGCTGAGGCCAGGGTCGGATCGGCGGCCGAGGCGGCTTGGAACGCGGCCAGGGCTCGTTCCAGGTCGGGGACGCTTTTCTTCTGCATGGCGATCCGGGTCAGGGCGGTTCCCATGTTGTCGTTGATCAGGGCGTCTCCGGGGGCTAGCGCCAGAGCCCGTTCGAAGTGCTCCAGGGCTTCAGCCGCGTTGCCTTTTTGGATCGCGGCCAGGCCCAGCGAGTGCCAGACCTCGGCATCCTGGTCGAATTCTCCGGCGGCCTTCTCTAGAATTGCTTTCCCGGCGTCCGGACGGCCGGCCTTGACCAGGGCGATGCCGTAGGCGGCGACGAGGATATAGTTTTCCGGATTGGCCTTGACGCCGCGCTCCAGGATGGAAAGCCCTTCGTCGAGAAGACCCTGCCGGCGGTAGAGCTGGTAGAGGAAATCGTATGGGGCGGCAAAATCCGGCTTGGCCTTAATCAGATCCTCGTACATCTTGACGCTCTCGGCGATCTTGCCGTCCCGTCTCAAGACCTCGGCCATCGTCAGCTTCTGGTCCAGAGGGGCCAGCGTCTTCAGATCGTCTTCGGGCCCGAATTTGGATTTGACCTTCGTCACCGGGGAAATGAGATATCCCAGGCTGCGAAGCCGATCGCGAGTCTCCGCGTCCACCCGCCGGTCGCCCTGGGCCGGGCGCAGTCCGGAGGACTTGCGCAGGTCGTTCAGTTTTTTCCGGCTTGCGGCGAGGTCCGCGCCCGCGGCCAGGTTGGCCTTCTCATCGAAGTCTTTCTCCAGGTCGTAGAGTTCGGGAATAGGCAAATCTGTGAATTTATTTCCGTTTTCGATGTATCCATGGAGCGGAGCCCAGCCCCGGTTAAGGAAGGCCTCGAGCGATTCGAAATAGATCGGGTGGGCTCTCCCGGCTTTTCCGGCCAGGACCGGAGCCAGCGACTCGCCCTGGAGTCCGGCGGGTGGAGCGAACCCCAACAGATCGCAGATGGTAGGGAAGAGGTCAACGTGCCCGACCGGTTCCTTGATCCGGGAGGGCTTGAGGCCCGGCCCGGCGACGATCAGGGGGATGTGGATCGTGGAATTATAGGCGAAATACCCGTGGGTGGCTTCGCCGTGCTCGCCCAGGGACTCGCCGTGGTCCCCGGTCAGGATCATCAGGGTCTGCTCCGCCCAGCCGTTTCTTTTTCCGTCGGCCAGGAGCTTGCCCAACTCCTGATCGACGAAAGCGACCTCGCCCGAATAGGGATCGGAAGCGAACTTCGTCTTGAAGGGCTCGGGCGGTGAATACGGCGCATGCGGGTCCCAAACATGAATCCAGCAGAACCATTTGCCCTTCCGGCCGGCCAGCCAGGCGCGGGCGGCGGCGATCGTTTTATCCGCCGTCCTCTCGGAGTAGGTCAAACCGGGATCTGGTTTGGCCGCGTAGGCGTCGTCATAAACGTCGAATCCCTGGTCCAATCCGAACCGGGAATCCAGCGGGAAGGCGCTGACGAACGCACCCGTCTCGTAGCCCTTGGCCTTCAGGACCTCGGCCAGGGTGGTGAACTCGGAGGTGACCGCGGAACGGCTGTTTTCGCTGACGCCGTGAATCGTGGGCAGGAGGCCGAGGAGAATGTTCGTGTGGGAAGGAAGCGTCATGGGATTATGGGCGAAAGCCTGCTCGAACAGGACCCCCCGGGCGGCCAGCGCATCGATTTCGGGCGTACGGACGAACCGGGAGCCATAACAACTCAGCCGGTCCGGGCGGAGAGTGTCGACGGTGATCAGGAGGAGATGGGTATCGACGGCGGCTGCTGGAAGAGCCAGGAGCCCGGCCAGGGCCAGAAAGGTCAAAGCGAGTTTTTTCATGGGTTTCACCGGAGATTGGCATTATCTAACATGTTACAAAAACTTATTTTATCTTGATTTTTCGATAAATTCAATTTCAAAAGAGCCCTCTGCCCAAAGGCGGGAAGTCAACGATCTTGCTTTTAATCCCCTCTGCAAGAGATCGGGAGAGATCGGGGCCAGGTACGGAATTCAACGAATGGACGACGGTTTCGCTGAATGTGAATGTGTTAATTCCGTACCTGGCCCCGATCTCTTGAGGCGGATGGATGACGGTCAGGCGTGGCCTTCAGAAAAAAAAAGCCCCCCGCCCGAAGGCGGGGGGCTTTCGATCACGTGCGATCGATGCTGTGGGTTAGATCTGGAACCGCATCCCCAGACGGAAGATGAACGGGTTCATGATTTCGTTGATTCTGCCGCTGCCGCCGCCGGTGGTTG
>Ga0105099_10001157_pt1 | contig 16860 bp, 13 predicted proteins | sample PPLLak3cmMay2015_2_FD_79138 | JGI IMG/M metagenome (GOLD analysis project Ga0105099, IMG submission 79138) | Freshwater sediment microbial communities from Prairie Pothole Lake near Jamestown, North Dakota, USA - PPLs Lake P8 Core (1) Depth... | ecosystem: Environmental > Aquatic > Freshwater >... | reverse complement strand
TTGTGCCGATCAGTCCTTTGAGGTTCCCCTGACTGTCCTTGAATGTCGCCTTGTTGAACATGACGTCGCGGACCGTACCATGAGCGTTCTTGATTTGGGATTCATACTGTTGTGTTCCCCCACCTTCAAACAACTCATTATCTTTGGCGAAATAAATTTCCGCGAGTTCCCGCGGGTTGATATCAAATACGGTTTTTCCTATCAGTCGCTGCCATGTTTCACCGAAAAAAGACTCGAAAGCCCTGTTGAATCCCTGGTATCGGCCTTCCTTGTCCTTGAAGAATACAGGGACAGGGATTGCATTGAGCAGCATACCAAGAAAAGTTTCACTCTCACGAAGCGCCTCCGCAGTCCTTTTCTGTTCGATGATTTCCCAGGTTACATCAGCGAGATATTCCACAATAGCAACATCTTGCTCGGTGTAGTCCGAAGATTTGTTGCCGACTCCAAGGATTGCAACTACCTGATCCTCGCGAAGTATGGGGACCACCAATTCGCGAATCAACGCGGCATGACCCTCCGGCAGCCCCTTTTTCCCCGGCAGCGACCAGTAGTCGTTATGCACGACCGGTTTTTTCCCCCGTACGCCGTCAGCCCAGACCCCGGCCTGATCGAGGCTATAATGCATGCCACGACATTCGGCGTGGCAGAACTCCTGCAAGGTACGGGTGGACCACTGTTGCAGGGAAAGGGTTTGCTGATCCGCAGCCACAAAATGGTAGAACCCGATGGGGCTCTTAACCAGTTCGCCAACCATATCCAGGGCTTTCGTCAGAAGCTCATCCAGTGAGTGATTTGTTGCGAACTCCAGCAGGGAAAGTCGAGTTTCCATCAGGCGCTGGATACGGCGTTCTTCTGACTGGTCGCGGAAAACCAGCACTACTCCGGTAATTTCACCGTGTTCGCTGCGGATAGGGGCGGCTGAGTCGGCGATGGGAATTTCTCGACCATCCTTTGCGATCAGCAGGGTGTGGTTCGCAAGCGCGACTATCATTCCTTCACGCAGGACCTTGGCTACCGGATCTTCCACCGTTTGCCTGGTATCCTCACTGATGATGCGAAAAACCTCAGACAGTGGTTTCCCGAGGGCCTCACACTGGGTCCATCCGGTAAGGTCCTCGGCCACGGGGTTGAGTATTTCCACTGCGCCTCGGAAATCGGTGGCGATGACCGCATCTCCAATGGCTTTCAGGGTGATGGCGTGGCGTTCTACGCTTTCGTTCAGTTTTGTTTCGGCCTGATACAGTGACTGATAATGCCGCTTCTTCTTGCGATGCCAAGCTGCCAGTCCGATCCCTGTAAGTGAACCAAGCACTGCCAGCAAGAGCAGCAGGCTCAGGATCATGCGCGAACGCCACTCGGCAAAGAGTTCCGTAGCGTCAATCTGTGCCACCATAAACCACGGCGTATCCGGAACCGGCAGGATGGCTGCCATGGTTTCGATTCCGCGGTAGTCTTTTCCGCCTACAATACCCTGCTTGCCAAGCACAGCCATGACCGCGGGGACGTCGCTGCGACGTAAGGGGAGGCGCAGTTCGCCGGAAGTGGCTGCCTGGTGGCGCAGTTTGTGAAGAAACGATGCGTCATTACCGTCGCGTTTCACGAGGTATGTTTCCGCGGACTCGCTCGGCGTGGGCCACGATTTCATCAGGGGATAAAGAAATTGCGAGGCATTGCTCACCAGGATGATTGCGCCAAGAGGCCTTCGGTTTGGTCCCTGGTGTATGAAGAGAGGCGAGACCACGCTGATATGGCGTGCCATGCGGTTCGGCCCATTATGCAGATTGGTGAATGCAGGCTTGTTGTTGCGCAAGGCCGTAGCCAATGCCACCTGGTAGCCGTCGAGGTGTTGAAGGTTTTCGATCATGCTCAGATGAACCCGCCCCTCGGTGTCCACCAGGAGAATGTTGGCATACCCGTAATGTCGCTGCAAGCTGCGGAAGAGCAGGCGAAGACTCTCCTTGTGTTTCCCGTTTCCGGTTGCGAGATACTCAGTCACGGGAGCGGTCAGGAAGGGGCTTTCATGGAGGATACTTGCGTCCGCAAAGCGTTCGCTCCGCCAGGCTGCTATCTGATTTGACTTGAGACGAGCTGTTGACATCAGCGTAGCAGTGACCATCTGCTGGTGTTGTTGCGCTTGTGAGCGGTAAAACCATGTGCTGCCGGCCAGCAGGGCCAGCAATACAGCTGGGACAGCTGCAATCACCCAGCGGGGCAACGCTTCGCATGAGTCCTTTGACATGGTACAGCTCTCCCCTTGATTTTGCTTTTGCCTGGGTAAAACAGAAAATGGCAGGTCTGCACCTTGTACAATGTTCCAAGTGCATACCTGCCATCGTTTGTTATCATAACCCTGAATACGGGGGTGATAAACGGCTGATCAGGAATAGGAATGACTTGTACGGGTCATGTTTTTCAGTGTGTCTGCTACACCCTTGGTATGTCCGGCCGTCTCGGAGCTCCGTCCGCTTGATTCCTCGATTACCACGAGCAGGGAAGAGAGGTGCGCAACGTCGGTTGACTGTGATTCAATTTCATTGGCCACGGTACTTATATCGGTAGCCAGGCGAGAAATGTTGGTCCCGATCTCCAGAGCGCTGGTGCGGGATTTTTCCGCCAGGTTGCGAACCTCGTCGGCTACAACCGCGAATCCGCGCCCACTGTCACCGGCTCGGGCTGCCTCGATGGCGGCATTGAGGGCCAGCAGATTGGTCTGGTCAGCAATCTGCTCAATGATTTCCACCACGCTCTGGATCTGGAGACTGGCATTTGCCAATTCACGGGCGTTAGTGGCCGAGGTAGTGGCCTGTTTGGTTAACCCGGAGAAGTTTTCGCCCAACTCATGAATTGTCTGCACTTGTTGCTCGATGTGTGACGCAAGGTCATCCACCGAGCCGTAGAGATCATTTGCGCAATCCTCGAGCTGGCCGGCCATGGATTCCCGATGGCTGTGGGCTTCGTTCAGTACCTGGCCGAGATCGTTTAATCCTTCGAAAAGTTTTGCCATGGAAGGTTCCAGACCTGATGCGTCAAGCCGACACTCGAACTGCTGCTTTTTAAAATCGTCTATCTGTTTTGCCACTACCTGTGACAGGCCGCTTAGTTTTGAGATTTGCCGTCTGAGGAAAAAGGCCTTGAACTCTCCATAATGGGCAACGAAATTGTCCACATACTCATCCCGGAATTCAGTCCCTGCCGGCACGTGGAAAAATAAAACGGCTGTTAATGTCTGATTCAGATTCAGGCCGAGGATTTCGCCAAAGGTTGAAAAACCGGCAATAGCCGTTCCAGACAACACCCGACCCATGTCGGAGAGTTCTCGCTCGTTACAGAGACGTCGCAAGATGCAGTCGTTAAGAATACCTGCCAGCGGTGCCCCCGGTTTTCCCTGCATGAAACGTTTGAAATCCTTTTCCGAGTTGCTGACCAGACCTGTTCTGCGCACCAGCAATAACTCCTCACCCGGGGCGATGTCGCAGTAGAAATGTACCTGGCCGGCGTTAATGTTTAATTGTGAAATAGAACGAACGAACAATTCTTTGCCCACTGTGATGGCGAAGGAGTACTCGGCCAGTTTGGCCTCGAGATTGTTCGGGGAGCATTTCAGTGTTTCGCAGAGAGCCTCCACGAGGGTGCTGATATGCCCTTGGCGATCAACTACCTGAGTTACAAAGCGCTGTTCCACCGAGGCGGACAGCACCTGGAAGCTGTTTCCGGTTATTTCGAAATTCTGGCTTTTTAATACGCCGAAACGGACGTCAGGAGGCGTCTTGATAAAGGCGATCACGGCATGGTTTTGAAGCTTTTTCTTGCCGTCGTGCAGCCAGGTATTGCGGAAGTCAAAGGTTCCTCCAGCTGAGCCGCCCACGAACAGGCAAGGAAAACGGCCGGAATCGTACAGAGCTTCCATGAAGAATGATTCGGATGCGGACAGTCCGTCGAACAGGACGTAGGCCAAGGTGTCCCGGAAGTCGATCTTCATGTTTACTTTCAAGTCGGTAAGGGATTTGCTGATGCGGTTTACTCGATTTTGCAGGTTGCATTCGATGCTGCCCCGGCGCAAGTCTTCGCACCCAAGAGGAACAGTGACAATCTCGGCCTCCGCTACTACTGATGCATCGAAACACTGCACCACCACGCGGTCCCAGCTGTTGCCGGTAGCGCAATATAATTTTCCTGCATCCGCATGCAATTCACCTGCAGTGGAACAAATTAACATGGGAACGCCTGGAAAGCGAGTGGCGAGGACCTTGGCAACCTGGTCAATGTCAACATGTGGCGAGACATAGGCGCTGACAAAAGTTGGGGTGAAACGAACCTTGTCGAGTTCGCCTGTCAGGCCATTTACGGTGCTCTGGAGTGCAATGGCACCGACGCCAACTTTCCGTTTCTTTCCAAATCCCAAAAAACCCATGGTCGTCTCCTTTGTGACGTTGAATAATTGCCGTATATAAGTCTATTTGATAGATGCATAATAATTTGCTGCACAGGAGCAGCGGAAATATTTCGCACTATTCTTTCCGCAAAGTTGCAACCCTGTTCTAATGAGTAATTATCGGCAGCGCAGCGTATATCTGAAGTTATTTTTTTATAAATTCTTTCGCAGTCGTGTCGATGCTGTCAAATAGTTATCGTCGAGTGCTGAATTTCGCTCAAGCCAGCCGCATTCTCACGGTGTCTTGTTGGGAAAACCTTGCCTGGTCACGATTATTTTTGGCTGAGACTTGTTTCATCGTTGAGAGTCGTGCCGGATACGGGCAATGGTAGGAAATCGGGTTGTGGAGAGCCGTATGTGGAGTTGCCAGGTTTTGAGCTGACATGGAAGTAGCGAAGAACAATAGAGGTATGATAGTATGAAAAACCCTCAGAGTGACGGACACGTTGCTACTCTGGTACGTACCCATCTGGACCCTTCATTAATCAAGGAGTTGATTACTATCGTGATTTCATCAACACTGTTACCCCTTAAAAAATTGTTGTTTCTTTTCATTGCCGTGCTTTTTTTGGTTGCGATTCTCGCGCCTGCGGCAGTAGCCAGAGAAAAATTAGCCACCTATCCGGCCTTGCCGCCCGGTTATAGTTCCATTAAGGTTTTTGATCACAAAGGTCGGTTCGTTGGTCGTCTCCCGTCTGAGGGCAGGTACTGGGTCCCCATCGCCCAGATTCCCGTGTTTCTGCAGAAAGCATTGGTCGCCATTGAAGATGTCAGGTTTTACCAGCATGGCGGAATAGATATCCGGGGCATTGCCCGAGCATTGATGAAGGATGTGGTCAAAGGCAAAATGGTCGAAGGCGGCTCGACCATTACCCAGCAACTGATCAAGAACAAGTATTTGTCAGGAGAAAAAACCCTCGACAGAAAGCTTACCGAAGCACGCCTGGCCATGGATTTCGAAGAGAAATACACCAAAAAACAGATTCTGGAGATGTATTTCAACGAGATTTATTTTGGCAATGGAGCTTGGGGCGTTGCTCAAGCAGCCCGCCTTTATTTTGATAAAACACCGGAGCAACTGACCCAAGCCGAATGTGCCCTGTTGGCCGGAATACCCAAGGCCCCTTCACGCTATAATCCTTTGGGAAACCCTGCCATGGTAAAAGCCCGTAGAGATCTGGTGCTCGGGCGCATGGCCGAACTGAAGATCATCTCTGCGCGACAAAAGAAACAACTGTCGTCCCAACCGATTGTAACCGTAAAACGTAATGAAGCTCCCTATTATCTGGCGCATGTCCGGAGCAAACTCGTTGATCAGTACGGTTCGAAAATTATCGAACAAGGCGGGTTGGATGTGATAAGCGCCATGGATCTTCCCATGCAGAAACTGGCGGAAAAGGCACTGCGTGACGGAGTGAAACAGATTTCCCCCGATTTGCAGGGCGCGCTATTGTGCCTGGATCCTGCTACCGGAGATGTCCTGGCGGCTGTTGGTGGCGTTGATTATGCGCAAGGTCCTTTTAACCGGGCATTCTTTGCCAGGCGTCAACCAGGCTCAGCCATTAAGCCATTGATTTATGCGGCTGCCCTTGAAAAAGGGTACACCGCGAGCAGCCTCTTTGATGATTCACCGGTAACGTACAATCGTGGAAACGGTGAGATTTGGCAACCTCAGAATTATGGAAAGGAACTTTATGGCGAGTTGACCCTTCGTAAAGCCTTGGCCTATTCAAATAATGTTGTCACGGTAAAGCTGCTGGATGCCATTGAAATTCCGTATTTTACCGGTTTTGCCAGTACATTGGGGCTCTCTTTGCACGCTGCCAATGGCCTCTCCCTGGCACTGGGAACAGATGATGTTACCTTGCATGATCTGGTTTCAGCATACGCCCCTTTTGCCAACGGGGGCTTGCTGCCCAAATCAAGAACCATTATCCGTATCTATGATCGAAATCGTCGTGTCTGGACGGAAAACCCCACGTCCGTTACTCCGGCGCTTTCTCCTGCTACCGCTTATGTCACGACGCAGATGCTGAAAGACGTCATGCGCTATGGCACCGCAAAATCTCTCGAAAAATTCAGCAGAGAACATGCGTCCGCCGGAAAGACCGGCACCACCAATGATTATCGGGACGCCTGGTTTGTCGGCTATACTCCACGCCTTGTAACCGGCGTCTGGGTTGGGTATGACAAACCCCGACCCGGAGGAAAAGGCTTTACCGGAGGAGCTGTCAGTGCCCCTATCTGGGGACGTTTCATGCGTTCGGTTCTGGCCGCTGAGCCAAACGTAGATTTCCCGAAACCGGATACGGTAGTGTCCGTTTTGATTGATCCGGAAACAGGTTATCTGGCCGCCCCTGACTGTCCGGTTACGCGGGATGAGAATTATATCGAGGGAACGGAGCCGACCGAGTATTGTCCCGTACATGGCGGAGTTGTCTCCCCGACATCAGCTCCTTTGGAGCCTCCCTTGTCGAGACTGAATGAGAAACCGCAGGAGGAGACGGGTGAATTGGCTCCGGCCGACTCAGGACAACCGCGCTGAACCGAGCCTGTGGCCGTCAAGTTTTTGCCGTAGCGGAAGTTGTTTCCTTGGAGAGATACAATTCGGGGAGGGCAGACACGAACCCTGTAAAGCAGCTTTAAAGATTCTCAATAGGAGACGGATTGACGAAAAAAAGCCGTCTCCTCAAGAGGCGGCTTTTACTGCTTTGGTAGAGATTAGGGAGCAAGGAAGGATGCTCATGCGTGGCATGTCTGTCCAGAGTTGTTCCCCACTTGTCAAAGGTGGTGGGTGTCCTGCTTTACTGAGGGAACTGCCCCTCAATTGGTGCCTGCTGATGTCCAGGATGTGCTTTGATATGTTCTGTAATTCCCGCCTGTGAGGTAAACTCGGCACCACAGGTGGAGCATTTGAACAAAGGCTCGGCGGCTTGATGGTCGGGGTGTTGCTTGAGGTGTTCGATAAGACCTGCCTGAGAGGTAAACTCGGCTCCACAGGTGGAACATTTGATAAACTGTTTTGCTGAATCGGTTTTCTGGGCAGGTGTATCAGTCGTCGCACAACCGCTTAAACACAATGCCGAGCCAAGAAGAATAACTGCTAACAATTTGCGCATTTTTATCTCTCCTTTCCCATCCCTCGTTTTAGAATAAACAACATATTTATGATGTTTAATTCTATGCGCTAATGCTCTTTAGTCAAGCAACAGTATGCAAAAACCTTATTTGGTGTTATTTTCTTTCTACATTGTGTACCTGCCCGCGGAGAGACGCTGTATGATTTTCCTGGGAGAGGACCTGTGGGAATAGCCTGCATCCAAAAGTGGATACTTTAGTGTGATAACAAGTACTTTTATCCGGAAAGACGGGACGGGAAAGTAGTAGTTTTCATCCGGAAAGTCTCAACAGGGGCTGGGCTGGAACTTCCCCGAAGCCTCTCGTAATCGGTCGCCACCCGAGACACTGATCGGGCGACCTGCCGGCATCAGGCGCTTTCTTTGCTTTCGCTGTTGTGCCATGAAGCCGTACGAGAGACTCCGGGAAAGCCCCAGCCCAACGGGGGATAGCACTATTTTAGTGTTTCCGGATGAAAACTAAGTAAAAATATGTCGATCGTGACTGGAGAAACGAGAACAATGAAACGACTTGGCAGAATTATGTTCCAAGGACTGGTGGCAATACTGCCGGCCCTGTTGACAATCTATATTCTCTTTTGGCTGGTCCGGTCAGCGGAAACCGTTCTTGGCGGTCTCCTCGAGGTGCTGCTTCCTGACGGATGGTATCTGCCCGGGATGGGTCTGATGACCGGTCTGGTGGTAACCTTTCTCTGTGGTCTGGCCCTCAACGCCTTTCTGGTGAAAAGGATAATCTTGCTGGGGGAAGCGGCAATGAACCGCATCCCTCTGGTCAAGACACTGTATGGTTCTCTCAAGGATTTTATCGGCTTTTTCACTGCCAAACATGATTCGAAGTTCAGCCAGGTGGTAACGGTAGATCTGAACTTTGGCGGAACATCCCTGCGCATGATCGGCTTTGTAACCCGTAGTGATTTCAGTGATTTGCCGACCGGGATCGGGTATGAGGGGGAGGTTGCCGTATATCTTCCCCTGAGTTACCAGATTGGCGGATACACGGTGATCGTTCCGCGTTCCGCCGTCAAGAAAGTCGATATTTCCACCCACCGTGCCATGGGACTTGTGGTAACCGGCGGGATGATCTCTGAAAAGGGGAAAACGGCGGACCATTCCGGATGAAAACCAGGTAATCAACCGCTGGCAAATATCCCCTGGATTGCCGGTCGATCAGTGTCAGGGCGTTCCTCTGTCTCTGCCATCACAACTATTGACATCTCGGGCCGTGCTGGGGTACAGTGCCGGCTCTTTTCGGATAGAAACCCGGCCTGATTGTCGGGATTTTTGATCCCCGTTCCTAGGCAAGAACAAGGGAGGGGTCGGCCTGGTGCGGCTGACCCCTTTTGCATTGTGCGAAGCCGATTTCGCTTGATGGAAATAATTTAGGAGTATTATACGATGAACGGCCAGAACAGAAAAGACATCTATCCCGGCTTGGCTGTGGCCATTGTGCTGAAGAAAGACCAGCGCTGCGGCAGGTTGACGGAAGGGGTCGTCAAGGATCTCCTCACCAGTGCCCCGTTCCACTCCCGGGGAATCAAGGTCCGGCTGCAGGATGGCCAGGTGGGCAGGGTCCACTCCATTCTCTCCGCTTCCACTGGCGACAGGGGAACCGGCTGCTGATGGGGGCTTCGAACCATTCGTTGGACATTATCGCCCAAGAGCAGAAAAGACTGGTGGATATCTGTCGGATCATCGATCGTTCAGCCGCGGACCGGAACGCCACCCTTTCGCTTCATGATGCACGAGCCAGGGAGTTGGAGCAGGAAAGGCTGGATTCGGTCAGTTGGCGGGAGAAGAACGACCTGGCTGAGAAGCTTATTGAGCATGGCCACCACGATCCCCGGAAATACCTCAAGGATTTCTGCGACAGCGCCGGTTCTCCCTATTTCGCGATTATCGGTATACAAGACAGCGACATGAGGATCGGTAACAAAGAGTACCTGATCGGCAAGCAGTCCCTCATGGACGGAAACAGGGTTGCCATCGTTGACTGGCGCAAGGCGGAGATATCCCGACTCTATTATGACTATGAGCAGGGAGAGGACTATCTGGAGACCATCCAGGGGAAAGATCGGGAGGGTCTGCTGGTCCGAAAGGACAAGATCGGCATAACCCGCCAGGTATTGCACCGGATCGAGACTCCCTCCGATACTTTTGAGTTGGTGGACGATGCCTGGCACTGTAACGGTACGACGTTTCAGACCTCGGCCGATACCAAGTCCCTGGCCGGGGATCATCGCCTGGTGGATATCGTGGCACTGATCGACCCGGATCAGTTCCGGATGATCACCAAGGAAACTGACGGCTGTACCTACATCACCGGCGGTGCCGGCTGTGGCAAGACCACCGTGGCGCTCCACCGGCTTTCCTATCTGCAATTCAACCAGCCGAAGCTTTTTCGCACCGAGCGCTGTCTGGTATTGATGTTCAACCGGGTCCTGCGGGACTACGTGAAGAAGACCTCCGAAGAACTCCTGGGAAAGACGCGGGTGGATACCTTCAGCGCCTGGTCCCTTTCCGCCCTCGGGCAGCTGGGGGTGTATTCCCTGACCACCACCTTCGATGATCCCCACGGGGCCCGGAAGAAAAACAGCGCCATTGCTGAATTGCTCCGCCGCTACGTGGGGGAGACGCGGAAGATCGATCCGATAATGGACCTGTGGCGGTTCTTTTCCTGCTGCTATGTGATTGAGGCCCTTTTTGCTGATGAAAAACAGCGGGAAGCCTTTTCCTCGGACATCCAGCAGCGGCTCATTGACAAGAACCGGATTGTTTCCTTCTCGGATGTCAGCATTCTGCTGCGGCTCTGCCAGCTCAGAAATCATGCTGATGCCGTGGTACCGGGGGCGCTCAATCACTATGATCATATCATCGTCGACGAGGCGCAGGATCTCGGTGCCTTGGAGCTTGAGGCGGTGCTGGCGGCCACTTCGCCCCGCTGCAGTCTGACGGTCTGTGCCGATGAAAAGCAAAAAATTCTTTCCTTCGTCGACGGAACGGGCTTCGTCAACTTTCGCCGGCAACTGCAGTTGTCCGGCCTGGACAAGGAAACCCTGGCCATCTCTTACCGTTCGGCCCGGGAGATCCTCGAGTTGGCGGCCCGGGTGAGCGGCAGACCGGTGGACACCTCCAAGTCCCATTCCGGGGTAGTAAAGTTTTATCCGGAAAAAGACTCGTCTGCTGCGTTGCGGAAGGTTCGCCGGATTGTCGAACAGCTTGTGGCCCGGGAGCCGAATGCACTTACCGCCATCATCTGCAAGAAAAAAACCGATGTGAAGACACTTCACCAATCTCTTGCGGGAGTCGCAGGATTACATGGGGAAGGGGAGGTATGTTTCGAGCCCGGGGTGCTGGTGGTGAATACCCATATCGTCAAGGGGGTCGAGTTCACGAATGTCATCCTCTGGAATCCGAGCGATACGGAGTACCGCCAGACGGAGATCGACCGGAACCTTCTCTACGTTGCCCTGACGCGGGCGAGCAAAAGATTGTACGTGGTTCATTGGCGTCCCCTGGCAAAGGGATTGACGGAATGAGGGGAACCGGGATACTTTAGGAATACGTTCCCGTGTCAAAAACCAGAATACATATAATATTAAAGGTGATTATGAGAATATGGGTTGATGCCGATGCCTGCCCGAGGGTGATCAAGGATATCATCTTTCGGGCCTCGGAAAGATTGAACATTCCGGTATGTCTGGTGGCAAACAAGGAGCTGACCAAACATAATGCCCACCTGGTTGACTCGGTGGTGGTTGATGAAGGTTTCGATGTCGCGGATGATTATATTGTCGACAACATTGCGACGAGCGACCTGGTTGTTACTGCCGACATACCACTTGCCGCAAGGATTGTTGCCGGCGGAGGGATTGCCGTGGATCCTCGGGGAGAGATTTACACGGAGGAAAACGTAGGAGAGCGACTCTCCATACGGGACCTGATGATGGAGTTGAGATCCGGAGGCTATGTGCAGGGTGGGCCTCCACCGTTTAACAATACCGACCGGCAGCGCTTTGCCGCGTCACTGGACAGTCTCCTCAGCCGCATTTTGCGGGGCCAGAGGCCGCAATAACAGGCGGTTTGAAAACGATTTTTCAACAGCCTGAAACGGAACACACATAAGGGGACCTTCTTACATGGCACTGCCGTCAACAATCTATCGTTTTTCGCTGGAACTCTCTGACATCGACCGGCAGATCTATGAATCGCTCCAGGCCACGGTTGCCCGTCATCCTTCGGAAACGGAGGAGCGGCTTGTTGCCCGCCTCCTGGCATACGCGCTTTTCTTTGAACCTGATCTTGAGTTCACAAAGGGAATCTCAGCAGGGGATGAGCCTGACCTCTGGCTGAAGGGCGCCGACGGACGAACGCTCCTCTGGGTTGAGGTTGGCCTTCCCGATTCTGACCGACTGCTCAAGGCGAGCCGGCACTGTGAGCGTGTGGCACTTTTATCGTGCGGGAATTCGCTGCCGGTTTGGGAGAAGGAACACCTGCCGAAGCTTGAGGGCGTCCGCAATCTGACTTCCATCACTATCGACCAGAAGTTCATTTCCCGTCTGGTTTCCCTGCTGGAGAGAACCATACGATGGTCGGTTACCAGAACGGAAGGTTCCCTGTACCTTGCCGTGGCCGATGAGACACTGGAAACACATCTTCAGGTTAAGGGAGGAGAAGGGACCTTATAATGAAGAAATCGAAATCCTCAAAAACCCGTAACGACTCCCCGAACTCCCTGGATATCGAGATTGCCGTATCGACCTTGCTCTCCAGCGGCGATTTCGTGGTACTCCGTAAGATTGACCTGGCGCGAGACCACCGCTTTAGCGGGAAATCCGTTCCCGGATCCCGGATAGCACTTTGTCTCGACACCGAAACGACCGGGCTGGACCATGCTCAGGACCGGATCATCGAATTGGGAATCGTGGCCTTCGAATACGACCCTGAAACCGGTGCCATCATCAGGATCATTGGCCGATATTCCGGCTTTGAAGACCCCGGTGTTCCCTTGGCTGAAGAGATCATTCAGATTACCGGCATTACCGATGAAATGGTGGCTGGGCAAGCTTTCGACGATGGACAGGTTGAAGAGATGGCGAAAAAAGCGAGTCTCGTGATTGCCCACAATGCTGCGTTCGACAGGAAATTCGTCGAAGCCCGGTTCCCCATTTTCATGAACATCCCCTGGGCCTGTACCGTCTCCCAGGTCAATTGGCAGGCGGAAAGGATTTCCTCCCGCACGCTGGAATACTTGCTCTACAAGTGCGGCGGCTATTGCATCAATGCCCATCGGGCCCTGGATGATACCGAGGGTCTGCTGGGGCTCCTGCTGGGCAGGCTTCCCGTTTCCGATACACCCATCTTCAAGGCTCTGCTGACGGCCTCGGCGGAGGTCTCTGCCAAGATCTACGCGGTTGGCGCTCCCTTTGATAAGAAAGATGCCCTGAAGCAACGCGGCTATCGCTGGAACGACGGCTCACGAGGGGGAACAAAAGGCTGGTGGATATCCGTCCCCTTCGATCAGGAGGCGGATGAACTGGCGTATCTCGCTGCGGAGATCTATCCCGGTGGGAATACCGGTTCCGTCGAGATTAACCGGATCGACGCCTATTCCCGGTTTTCGGTACGGGACGTATAAAAGGTGTCAATCCAATTCCATATCAAGGCCCTCTCTGCGTTGGTTCGTCTTCGGCTGCTCAACGTACTCTTCAGTTCGCCTCGCAACCTCAATCCTCGCCGCCTTGAGATCATCCTTGATCTGGAATTGGTAGTAAACCGATACCGGTCAGGAATAGAAGGGTTTCCATGCATCTTCACCTGGTAACCATCCACGCATTTCATTCACCACAGGCCGTCCCCTTGGCAGCCGCCTGCCTCAAGGCTTCACTCGATGCCCGTTCGGGAACGGTTCGACCGGTTGCGGTCTCCTTTGCCGATTACTTCTCTGGCGATTCCTTAGCCGAAATTTCCCGCTCCATTCTTGCCGTAAGACCGGATTTTGTGGGTTTTTCCCTCTATGTCTGGAACCGGGACGAGTGCCTCACCCTTGCAAATATGTTGCGTCGGGAGTTGCCTTCCCTGACGGTCTTTGCCGGGGGGCCTGAGGCAACAGCCGATCCGTCCGGACTGCTTGCCGTTGCGGGCTTCGACTTCCTGGTGCTGGGGGAGGGGGAGGTGACGCTGCGTGAGGTGATCGACCGTCTTGAGGAAGGTGTTTCTATCGAGGGAGTCTCCGGGATTGCCCGAAGGACGGTTTCAGGAATCGAACAAAGCAGGAGGGCGCCGGTTGCCGATCTTGGCGCTCTCCCGTCGCCGTACCTGTCCGGCATCCTGGACAGCTCCATTCCCGCTGGTGTGCTCTGGCAGTTGACGCGGGGCTGTTCCTTCGGCTGCGATTTTTGCTTCGACGGCATGGGCGACCGGACCGTACGCCGCTTTCCGACCGGAAGGCTGGAGGCGGAACTGGACTACCTGGTTCACCACGGTGCCAGCCAGGTGGTGGTGCTCGACTCAACCTTCAACATGGACGGATCTCGGGCCAAAGCCTTGCTGCGATTGATCCGAAAGAAGGCTCCCCATGTGCACTTCCATTTCGAGGCAAGGGCGGAATTGCTGGACGCGGAACAGGCTCGTCTGTTCGGCAGCATGAAGTGTTCGCTGCAGATCGGGCTCCAGACCGCCGACCCCGCGGTGTCCCGTTCTGTGCGCCGGCCTCTGAATCGTCGTGAGTTCGCTGAGAAAATTGGACTCCTCAACAGGGAAGGAGTGGTGTTCGGCTTCGACCTTATCTTTGGCCTGCCGGGCGACAGCCTGGCACGTTTCCGGGAGACCCTTGACTTCGCCCTTGGCCTCTACCCCAACAGCCTTGCCATCTTTCCCCTGGCGGTCCTTCCCGGAACAGTCCTGGCCTCTCGGGCCGAAGAGTTGAAACTGCGACATCTGCCGAATCCCCCCTATACAATCCTGGAGTCTCCATCTTTTTCGGCTGACGATCTGCTTGCGGCAAAGCGGCTGGCTGATGCCTGCGATATTTTTTATAGTCGCGGCAAGTCCGTTGCCTGGTTCAATGGCATCGTTGCCGGGTTGCGTATGTCCCCGGCCGAGTTTCTTGGGGCATTTTCGAGCTGGCTGGAGAAAAAAGGGGAAAAGGATTGTACCGAGAAGGACTATCAGGATGAGGATATTCATCAGTTGCAGCGGGGATTTTTATCGGAGATATTTGTTCTGCGGAAATCAAAGCGGCTGCTTGCTGCAGCTCTGGATTACGTCGAGTATCACCACCAGTATGCAGTGACCCTGCTTGCGGTTCCAGCCAGAGTTCTTTCCCGCCGGGAGTTGGCACGAATTGATCTGCTCTCCCAGCCGCTGATCATTGCGGCATCGACCCGGCTGGCGGTATTCAGCTACGAGATTCTGGAGCTGCTGGATGTGGGAGAGCCCGATCTGCAGTTTCTCTGCAGCAGGCTGCAGCCTGCTGGCTCATTTGCCGCAATCTATCCACGTTCCGGCGAGGTTGCCACGGAATCACTGGCCGAGCCATACTTCCATCTGCTGAAAAGGCTTGATGGGACAGTAGCTGCTCGCCGTATTGCCAAGGAGCTGGCACTACCCCTGGAAGATGCTCAAGAGTTTCTTGCTTTTGCCGTGGCTGAGGGAATCGTTTGCCTCGCGTGACATGCCGCGGCAGGCGGTTTGCGGTGAGTTCCGGATTACCTGCTTTGACAACTATCACTAAATAGGGTAGGGTTTCCCTGTGTTCGCTGGGGAACGTTCTTATTAAGATAAAATTCTTCGAAATTCTGCCGGAAATATTTCCGGACAGCAACTGAGCGAAACCATCATTATTAGCGCGACATTTATTAGCAGCACCCTTATTTCTTTTCTTTGCAGCACTATTTTTGCTGTTCCGTTTGAATCAGTGCCGCTTGGTACCTCTCCCGACGTGTGCACTGTCTATTGCAGAAAATGAGGAATTTATCATGTTTGCCAGGATCGAAATCGATCGATCCAGGTGCAAAGGGTGTGGCCTCTGTACGATAGCCTGCCCGAGAAGGCTTCTGGATCTGGACGTGCCTGAGGAAGAAAGCGTCCGAGTTGCAGCAGTGTTGCTGTATCAGGAAAAATGTGTTGGTTGTGCTCAATGTGCCGAAATGTGTCCTGATCTTGCCATAAGCGTTTACAGCAGGCAGAAGAATGAGATCACCGGCAGATCCAGCATCGTTTTCAGGGAATATTCCAGCATCGTCAGGTCTCTTGTGAAAAACACAGCGTGCCGTGAGGATGTTCTTTCGCTTTTGAAAAAAACTGAACGGCGGAGATGAATATTTTCTGGATGCCGCGGGGCGCTCTTTACCTAGCCCGCTGGGGGCATTGCTATTCAAATAATATCAAGGTGTTGACCGTCAACGTTGTCTCCTTTCTTTGTGAGGGTGCCCTTTTCTGCCAATGTCTTTGGCGGCTGGCTCTATTAAATTCTTGTAAAAAATAAATTTATCCTTACTATGTCAAAAACATCACGTGTGATTTTCCGGCAGAAACGGATTGATACCACTCTGCCAAGGAGGAGGCGAACACTATGCAACTTGATCCTGCTCAAGTCTCCAAAACGGTCATGATAGTTGATGATGAACTGTTTTTCAGGAAACTCCTCGGCACTATTCTCGCGGAAAAAGGTATTTCCGTGATTGCGGAGGCTGCCGATGGTGTCGAGGCGGTGGAAAAATACAGTCTGCACCGTCCTGAACTGGTTATTCTCGATATTTATATGCCGCAAAAAAATGGTTTTGATGCCACAAAGGATATCCTTTCCATTAATCCGAAGGCCAAGGTGTTGATCTGCAGCGGGATGGGCTACGATGACGATGTCAAGGCCGCACTGGCGATCGGTGCACGGGATGTTATCCTCAAGCCTTTCATCCCTCAAGAAGTCATCGAAATCGTATCCCGGGTTTTGGCGGAGTAGTAAACCCAATTCGAAAAGCTTCCAGACACTGCAGCATTCGGTGCCTTGAGGGAGTTCCATTCCACAAGATTCTAAACAGTTTTCATCTGGAAACGGTTCTTTTCCGCCCTAGCTGTGTCAATCAGCGGGCTTGCTTGTGCGGCGTACCTATGTACGCCTCCGCGCAATTCCTTGATTTCCTTGCCAGGGCGAAAAATCCCTCGTTTCCGAATTGAAAACCAATAGTTTCACATCCGGAGTTTCCGGATGGAAACTGATATGGTTGTCAGTTGTCAACAAGAAAAAAGTACTCCTGTCCACTTTTGCAAGCGGTTATGCTGTACGTATAT
>Ga0105099_10001156_pt1 | contig 16868 bp, 12 predicted proteins | sample PPLLak3cmMay2015_2_FD_79138 | JGI IMG/M metagenome (GOLD analysis project Ga0105099, IMG submission 79138) | Freshwater sediment microbial communities from Prairie Pothole Lake near Jamestown, North Dakota, USA - PPLs Lake P8 Core (1) Depth... | ecosystem: Environmental > Aquatic > Freshwater >... | reverse complement strand
TATGTTGTTATGAAAGCTCTCCAGGAAATGAACTGGGCGGTTCATAATAAACTCGAGAGGAGGTGGAGAAGATGAATTTACCGGAATCAATCAGCCTCCTCAATGGCTGGTATTGGCAAGAAAATGTCTGGCGGATAATTCTGCAGTTTCTCGGCGGGATTTGCCCCGATTTCCATTTGGAAAGGGGACTAACACGATTAAGCGATTCGGGAAATCTTTGGGAAATTATGACACAGACCGCTTGCGAGTATCTTTCTGTTTGCGGCAAGCAGATTTGCGAGGAAAAAGAGAAACTGGGAACCGGACGCTCGGTCAGGAAGGAAGAATTTCTAAGTTATTATGTGAATTTTGAGGATCCGCCGCCAGAGATTATGCAGTCCGCTTGGCAGGAAAATTGTCTGGGAACAGCCAATCCCCTCCCCAAAAGAGTGATATTGTACTTCGATATCGAATATTTCAACAACATTGATTCTACGATAGCGCTTTTGAACCAGGATGCGGTGTTCGGGGCACTTGAACCGGTTTACTGGACAGTGCGGGAAACACTGGTTAATTTGGGCATCGACCATCTGGCAATTTCGACCGGCCGAGGATATAACTTCGTGGCATCGGTTCCCTCGGAATCTCCCATATTCGATGAGCTTTTGAAAGTCGGCAGGTGCATTGAACAATCTGTTTCCGGCAAGCAAAATTACCGTGCCTATAAGCGCAATAAACGTGTTTCATGGCAATCCGAGCAATCTTTTAAAGGCGCGATGAGGTTAGTACTGTTTCTGTCGGGACTTATTATCAATGAAGCAAGAAGAAGGTCTCCGCTTTCTGTAGAAATGACCGATCAGGGCACGGAAGGAATTTCTTTCGATCTTAGTTTTATGACTAGGACGATTGATACATCATGTTTTGGAATCCCTGCAACCCCTTATCTGAAATTACATTTTCAAAAACATCTGCATCCGGCAATTCAATACAACACACCGATTTTTGTGCGGCTGATCCGTGCCCGCGGCAACCAGGAAAATTTTCCAAATTATCGAAAAATGCTGGCGGTTCGCAGCAACTACAATGAGGCAATAGAGCATCTTGCCGGCCAAGAAGGTTATATTCCCAATGCCAGTGCCGGGCTTGTCAATTTGCTGAATTTATACTGGAATTCATCGATGGCAAAATTTCATGCTCTCTTGGATTCCATTGACCATGATCCATATTGGGAATGGTGGCAGACATATCGCAATTTAGAAGGTATTTGTTCTAGTATTCCGCAGATTGCGCATATCGTATATCGTCCAAACCCGAGTTTACTGCAACCTGACAGCTTGAATTATCTCATCAATCAGATGATGGATGCCGGCTGGCATCCCAAACATATTGCCGGGTTTATTCGCGCCCAATATGAAGATCCGTTTCAAAATTGGGGCAATCGTTTTAACAAGTATGATGCCTCAAAATGGGCAAACGGCTGGGTGGAAATACTCGGCGCCCAAAGATATTTTGGGCTAAATTAAACTAACACAAAGAGAGGTTTTCTAACCTCTCTTTTTTTATACTGAAAATATATCAAATTCATTTCTGAAAAATATTGTTTTAATTATTTGCAATCTTCAGGGCAGTTGCATTTGTTTTCGTACTTGGAATCGCACTTTCCATCTCCGCAGGCAATGCAGACTGTTCCTGCACCAACGGTATATATACATTTATTATTTGGATTTAAGATGGGGGAAACGGTAGACGCGTCGGAGGAAATGATTTGTTCTATTGCAGCTGTGATGGGAGTTTTAGCCACTAATCCTGCACAGCAAACTTTATCTTTGTTGGGATCATTGGGACCGAGTGAAGGATTGGGTCCCGCACCACCCAAAGTCACACATTTATTAATGTCATCTAATGGGCAGGCTCCATCTAATTTCAATGAAACTCCTGCCAACTTTCTCATGCAGTCATTGCTATAAGTATTGTTGTCACACCCGCAGACAGGCTTGTATTCCTGGGTGCAATAAACTCCAGTAAGCATAGGTTGACACTTGCCTACGGCTCCTCCGTCTCCGCAAGTCCCTTTGGGAAAGTCACAATATTGACCTAATAATGGACAATGATTACTCATCGTGCATGCAGCGGTTTTTTCCGGCATTGTGATTTTTGCATCAGCAGTAATCGGTGTTTTTATATCTAGATAATAAACACTCAATCTGTAAAAATAAGTAATACCTGGTTTCAGGATGAGTTCATTTTTATGTTCAAAACTGGTCGAATTTCCTCTATATAAAGTTATTGTTTGTTTAGGATTATAACAAGGCAATCCTTCCAAACATATTCCGCTGGTTAATTCCAAAACATATGGTCCCTTTTTTGTATCAAGTTTTTTTCCTTGGTAAGTAGCAGGAGCGGTCCAAGAGAGATTTATTTGAGAATCAGATATGACTTTGGGAGTCAGTTTAGCAGTTGTAGATGCAGAGCATTTTGCTTTTGCAATAAGTTTGTTTTTATCTTTACAATTGCCTTTGCTGTACCATCCTTCATTTTTGGTCCCGATTTTGTCGCAGACTGCAATGCATCCAGTGCATCCGTCAGGACAATTGTCGGTCCACGTGTCATTTGTACAAACTGGTTGGGTACAAGTAAGGGATGATGCAGTTTCGTCGGCAAAGATGTTGATTGCCCCTGTCGATTCTGCCCAATAAAATGCAACTGTGCCGATTGCAAGAGTAATCAATAAAATCACAATTAATACAATGCTTCTTTTTGTCATTGTGTAACCTCCTTTATTTCGGGCATAGCCGAAATATTATATTTTTTATTTTTCTTTCCAAATATCTTTTCGGAAAATGAAATAGCCAATTGCTCCGGTGCCTATAAGCGCAATTAGAATATTAATCCAAAGATTGGAACCGGTGGAAACCAAAGAACTTATATTGGAAACAGTTTTTTGGACTGAGCCAAGAGTTGATGCATTTGTTTCGCAGGCGGACGTATTAAAAGCAACATCGTTGCTTTTCCAAGATTCGTATGTTTGATTTATGCTAGTAATATGAAAGGAGTATTTTTGGCCGCACTTGAGATTTTCCAACTTGTAATTTATGGTTGTGCCTGGACCGGTATTGATTGCGGTCCCCCATAAATTATTAACATCATCAAAAATTCGAAAATAATTTGATTCGGACAAATTCATTCCCGGCCAAGACAAAACGGCTGAATTTTTATCAATTGAACTTACACTAAGATTTTGCGGCGCGGGTGTGGGAACAGGTGAGGGAGTCGGTGATGGCGAAATTGTAGGTGAAGCGGTTGGAATTGGTGATGGTGAAGGGGAATATGTTGGAGAAATTGTAGGAACCGGTGACGGTGAAGGGGAAGATTGGTTCCAACAATAGCAATTACACGAACCGGCACTTCCGCAATGCTTGCTATTTGCAATAACACAAGAACCCATATTGATTATCCCCTGAATGCCAGTTGTTTCCATTGGCCACTTGCATCCGGAATCATTGTAACCCTTCGATTTGCATGAAGATTGGCAATTATCTTCTGATGAAAAGGAGGGCGAGGGTGTCGGCTTGGGGTAGGTGCCGCAGGGATCAGGAACCGAATTTAAGCAATTAGATAATTCTTGCGTTTGTGTCCATCCGCATTTGCCGTTGCTTTGTTTCTCGCAAATTCCATGTTGTTTGTAACAGGCAAACTCCGGACAGTATCGACAGGGTGTTGATACCACTGCGTCAGAACAGACTTCTCGACTGCATCCCGAGATATAACAGTTTTGATCCGCCCAAAGAGAAATTATTCCTTTTTGATTTGCCCAAACTAAGGTTGAAAAAGCAATAAAGCCAACCCCGATGAAGATTAGAAATAAAATTTTTGATTTTTTTGAATTTATATCCATATATTTATTTCCAAATATCTTTTCTGAAGATGAAATATCCAATTGCGGCGGTGCCGATGATGGCAATTAAAATATTAATCCAGAGATTGGAGCCGGTTGAAACAAGCCGTCCAAGATTGTTAAGTACATTGTTATTTTGATTCTGATTTTGATTTTGGTCTTGATTTTGCGAGCAAGAACTCGTAGTAGCTGAAACAGTATTACTACGCTCTGATTCTCCTTGAGTATTATTTGAAGTAATATAAAATGAATAATTTTGTCCACATGATAATCCGCTGACTTCATAGGCAATAGTTGTTCCCACGCCGTTATTTGATATCTTGCCTACAGGAGGATTATTATAAATTGTAAAATTATCAGCCAATTCCTTTTTTATGCCGGGCCAAAATATTTTTATGGTATTTTGGTTAAGCGCTTCAGCTTTTATATTTGTTGGCGGAATAGGTTTTGGTTTTTCTCCGCATTTACCCGTATAATTTAATGATACGCCAGCTAATTTTCTCATGCAATCATTGCCATATGTTTTTCCGTCACATCCGCAAACCGGGTCATACTCTTGAGTGCAATTTGCCCCCTGGGGAATATCCGTACATTTTCCACTACCTTCACAGGTTCCTTTTGGATAATTACAATATTGATTCGAGGAACATTCGTTATTGTTTTTACATGTTTTTGCGGATTCGGGGCAATCCTCTGGACAGTTGCATTTGTTTTCGTACTTGGAATCACACTTTCCATCTCCGCAAGCAATACACATGGTTCCTGCGCCAACTAAATGTTTACATTCTCCAGTATTGGGATCAAAAGGAGAAGACGAAATAGGGGTTTCTGCAGATAAATCTTGGCAACATTTTTTATCTTTATTCAGATCGGCCGGGCCAAGAGAACCGTTTGGTCCAGTTCCTCCAAGTTCTACACAGGCAGTTGGAGATGTTTTAGTTTTAGCATCAACATAGCCGCTTAAGCCAGTTTTTTGACCAGTATCAGATTGATAGTAGGCAGTAATTTGATAGGAATAATTGGTATCAGATTTAAGGTTTTTATGTTCAAAGGAGGTATTTTTCCCTTCATAAATAGTATCGTAAACTAAGTCGCAATAGCACTGACCAGCTTTGCCATTATCTTTACATTTGCCGCAGACCTTCATCCCTAAAACATAGCCATCTAATGATTTGCCATTGTTAGTGGCCGGCGCCGACCAATTGAGATTAATTTGTGAGTCGGAAACTACCTCAGCTTTCAAATTCACATCATTGGTTACGGCAAGAGTTGTGGCAGAGGCCTCGGCACTAAAGTTTGCGCCGTTAAAATCATAATAAACGGTTACAATATAATTATAGGTTTTATTGGGAGTTAAATTGGTATGACTGTATTTGGTTTCTTTTCCTTCGTATAGGGGAGGTTCAAAACATCTAGTGCTGGCAGCGCATCTTGCTCCATCTGGACTGGCCAGCTTGAGAACGTATTTTTGAATAGGTTTGCCGTTATAAGTTCCCCAGGCATTGGGCACATTCCAAGTCAAATCTATTTGGGTTGCGGAAACCGCTGTTGCGGTAAGCATAATCTTATTTGGAGCAGGTATATTAGCGCTGATGTCAATCTTTCCCGTCTGTAGTGCCCAAACAAAAGTCGCAAGACCAACAAAAACAATTGCTACAAGCAATAGCACTAAAAATTTTAAACGCTTAGAAATCATTTTTCCCTCCCAAATTTATTTTACACTATATTATAAATTATAACTAATCGGTTTTATAATATCAATAGACCCAATATTGTTGTTATTAAATTACAGATAAAAGAAATTGCAATTGCTTTTTTCCAGTTTACATCAAGAACAAAATAATAAAAAATTGCTTCTGCCAACCATACCAATATCTCGCTTATAATTACGTATATTAAATATGAATTAAATAACTCGGGGAGCACAAACCATACATAGGGCAGTGTAAAGAAACTGACAAAACCGGCAAAGATTAATTTGGCAGTGGTAATATCCTTGGGGCCGATTTTAAAATAATTTCTAACAAATAAAAATAAAATTGACATCTCGACAACAATGGTAACAATGAGTGCAATAAAAAATTGATTTTGATTATCCATATTATCCACCTTTATTGATAATTATAATATTAACGGTGAAGTTTAACAAGTTTTATCTTGTAATAATCATTAATTTTATATAAAATATATTTATGAAAAATAAAAAAACAATCAGAGTCAGATTTGCGCCAAGCCCAACTGGCGAGCTTCATATTGGAGGAGCAAGAACCGCGCTTTTTAATTTTTTATTTGCCCGTCATAATAAGGGTAAGATAATTTTGCGTATTGAGGATACTGATGCTAAAAGATATGTACCAGGATCCGTGGAAAGATTGATTGATAATTTGAATTGGCTGGGAATTGAATTTGATGAATATCCCATCTTAAAAGAAATTTTCAATGACCAATTTCCAATTTCCAAACAAATTCGAAATTCAAAATCAAAAACAATAAATGAAAATTGTAAACCTGCCTCGCCGACAGGCGGGTTGAAAATTGAAAATTCATGTGGAAGATATGGGCCATATATCCAGTCGCAGAGGCTGGGGATATATCAGGAATATGCTCAGAAATTGGTCGAAGACGGCAAGGCGTATTACTGCTTTTGCAGTGAAGAACGATTAAAAAAAATGCGGGAAAAACAGTTTAAAAACAAACAAGCGCCGATGTATGATAGAACCTGCGCTGATTTGACGCAAGAAAACATTAAGAAATACTTAAATGAAAAAAAACCTTATGTCATCCGGATGAAAGTACCCTATTCCGGCTCGGTAATATTTGAGGATCTAATCAGGGGTCGCATTGAAATTGACAATTCTACTATTGATGATCAAATTCTAATTAAATCTGACGGAATGCCGACTTATCATCTGGCAAATGTTATTGATGATCATCTTATGGAAATAACTCATATCCTTCGGGCGGAAGAATGGCTACCTTCAACACCGAAACACATCATATTATATCAGGCGTTTGGTTGGGAGATACCCTGTTTTGGCCATATCCCGCTGGTGCTTGCCAAGGATAAATCCAAACTTTCCAAACGGCATGGCGCGGTCTCGGTTGAAGAATTCAAGAAACTGGGATATTTGCCAGAAGCGCTTATTAATTATATAGCACTTATAGGTTGGAACCCCAAAAATGAAAAAGAATTTTTCATAAAAAAAGAACTCATTGAAGAATTTGATATTAAGAAGGTTAATAAAGCCGGGGCAGTGTTTGATATTGAAAAGTTAAATTATTTTAACGGACACTATTTACGATCATTGTCAGATGATGAACTTTACCGATTAATAATTCAAAATGCAAAGATCAAAGTTCAAAATGACAATGCAAAATTCAAAGTTAAAAGAATAATTAAAATAATCAAGAGCAGGATGATTAAGTTATCGGATTTTAAGGATTTGTCAAAGATGTTTTTTGAAGAGCCGAAATACAAATCCAATCTTTTAATATTCAAAAAATCCACCAAAGAATCAACTATTAAAGGTCTTGAACTTTCAACTCACAACTTTCAACTTGCAACTTCATTCGATTGGGAATCAATCAATAAATTAAATGAAATATTATTGAGAACTGTAAAAAACAAAAGTTTATCCAATGGTGATGTTTTTTGGCCGGTAAGAGTGGCTCTTTCCGGAATGGAAAATTCCCCTTCACCCGCGGAATTGCTTTGGGCTATTGGCAAAGAAGAATCGTTGAAGAGAATTGAAAAATCATTAACAATATTATCAAAGGATTAATCATGAAAAACAAATTATCAACAATTGTAATAGTAGTGATTGCGATAATAATTATTGGCTTAGGCGGATATTTATTATTTAAGAAATATAAATCCGATAACAGTAATTCTCAAAACACTCAAAATCAATCAACGGAAAACACATCCGCTGAAAAGTCTCCCGATGCGACAAAAAATGAAAAAGAGTTTAAAAATGATCTTCATAAATTGTCTTTTAATTATCCAGCGGATTGGAATGTCATTGACGTCAAAGACGTTCAAACTATTACGCAGCCGTTAACTCGGGAGGATGTTGCCAGTTTATATAAAAATGATGAAAACAGCAAAGAAATTATATCATTAAAATTATTAAGATTTGTGATCGAGCCAAATGTAAAAATTGCAAACAGTGATGACTGGTACAACTATATTAAAGGAAAAGTAAATAACTACATAACACTTAAAGAAATCACCGATGCAACTGGTTATCAGTTAATTGCAGTAGAAAAGACAAGTGATATAAATGGTCATTATATTTCCAGGGAAGACTATAATTTAAAAAACAATATCAAAGGCCAGGACTATTATATAAATAACGGTCAAGAAATGTATCAATTTGTTTTTGAATGCATAGGCGATCAGTTTAATAATTATGCCGAGACAATAAAGAATATTGTTAATAGTTTTAAAATAAATAATTAATCAATATGAGCAAGATTAATGAATTGATACAAAATAAAAACAATGTCAAGAGCGCCTCAATAATTTTAATATTGACTCTATTGATCTCAAATGTGCTCGGATTAATTAGGGATCATTACATTGCGCAGAAAATTCCAACGGGGCTGCTTGACACATATTATGCTGCATTCAGAATTCCTGACCTGATATTTAATATCCTCATACTCGGGGCAATTGCGGCGGCATTTATCCCGGTATTTACAAACTACATTGTCGGTAAAAAAGAAAAAGAAGCCTGGCATATTGCCAATTCATTTTTAAATATTTCAATAATTGGAGTAATAATATTAGCAATAATACTTGCGATATTTATGCCGGAGATAATGAAATTATTTGTTCCAAGTTTTAGTGCCGAGAATCTTCATCTCACAATAAAACTTGCACGAATTATGCTTCTTTCTCCTATATTTTTTGGCATATCATACATATTAAGCGGAGTGCTAAATTCCTTTAAAAGATTTTTGGTTTATTCAATTGCCCCGTTAATTTACAATCTTAGTATTATTGTATTCACTCTTTTATTGGCAGATAAATATAGTGTTTATGGCATAGTTATCGGCGTAATTGTCGGTGCATTTTTGCACATGGCTGTTCAGATTCCTATTGCAGTTAAACTTGGTTTCCGTTACCGATTTATTTTAGATTGGAAAAACGAGGGAATAAAAAAAATATACCGCTTGATGCTGCCTAGAGCGATAGGGCTTGGTGCTAATCAAGTGATGCTTTTGGTTTATACTTCAATTGCCTCTACTCTTTCGGCAGGATCAATCGCTATATATAATCTTGCAGATAACATTCAAACAATGCCGGTCGTAGTTTTCGGCACCTCATTTGCAACGGCGATATTTCCCAGTTTATCCGAATCAATTTCCGAGGGGAATAATAATAAATTTGCAGAATATGTGGAAAGAGGAATCAGGGCAATTTTATATTTACTCATTCCATCGGGCATTGGAATAATATTGCTCCGCGCGCAAATTGTCAGATTAATACTCGGATCGGGGTTTTTTGGCTGGGAGCAGACAGTTAATACAGCAAACATATTGGGTTACTTAGCTATTTCATTGTTTGCACAGGGTCTTATTTCACTGCTTGCGCGTTCGTTTTATGCAGTGCATAATACCAAGACGCCAATGTATTCAAGTATAATTTCCATTATTGTTAGCATAATTTTAGGATATATTTTAACTCCTCTATTTGGGGTAGTTGGGCTTGGTCTTTCATTTTCCATCGGAAGCATAATAAATTTAATTTTGCTTTATGTGCTTTTGAGAAAAAAAGTTTCTCCAATTAAATCGGAAGAAAAAAAATTGGGAGTTTTTATTTTAAAATTAATTCTATCGTCTCTAATAATGATCGTAATTATTCAAGGTGTAAAATATTTTATCGGCTCGGTTGTTGACATGGAGCGATTTTGGGGAGTGCTAACCCAAACGTCTTTATCGATTATTCTTGGTGCAGGAGCTTACATACTTACCTCGTATTTATTAAAATGCGAGGAAATTCAAGAAATTATTACGTTATTGAAAAAAAGGTTTATTGTTTCCAATAAAAACATCTGATTTATTAGTACTCAATGTATTATATTTCTTTAGCTTTTACTATCAATCTTTTTTGGTTTGTGCCAACCGGGACACAGGTCATTAGGGCAAGTATCGGCTCATTTACTTGATTTAAAACATCAACTTGATCCGGCATGACAACAATCGTTTCAAATACCCTATAAGTATGCACATTTCCATTATAAGTAATTTGTATATCATCACCGGGTTCCAAACGATCAAGATTGGCAAAAACTGTTTTATATTTTCCTTTATCCCACCAGTAATATGACGAATGGCCGGATATGAAAATTGGTCCTTTGCCCTCTCCGGGTAAAGCCGTCCCGGCATAGTGCACTATGCCGCGCTGCAGATTTTCAAGCATTACACCTTCATCTGGCGGAGAATTCCAAACAATCGGGATCTTTTTTCCCAACTTCGGAATGATTAGCATATTGTCACGGGCAGATGTTTCTCCTCCTCCACTGCCACTGCTTCCTCCCGAACTTGGTTCAGTCGTTTCTGTCGGTGTTGGCTCTGGTTCCGGCGCGGGGGGTACGTATTTAATCGGCTGGCGGACAGCGAATTCTGAAAAAGAAGAAAATAACTGCTGATCGGTTGTTGGATAAACTGATTTGGCTGTATTTTCCGGCTCCTCAATTTTCTCTAAAGGAATTTCTTTTGGCGGTGAGATAGTGTATTTAATTTTGGCGTAAACTGCCGGAAAATTCAAAAATAAATAAATAAATAAAAATATTCCTATAAAAAATGCCAATCCTTTTAAAACAGTTTTCCACATCGCGGGTTTGGATTTCGGCTCAATTATTCCTGGAGTTTCGGGAGGTAATTCCTGTGGTTTAACCGGTTCGATTGAAGGCTTAATCGTTGGAGATGACAAAACCGGTTTTTCCAGCGGATTTTCCTGTAATGGTTTATTTTCCGGCTCTGATGACCCCATTTTTATTTTCGGACTTGGAGCCGGCTTGGAGATTGGCTGAGTCGACGGATTAATGAAGGGGGATTGTTCAATTGAAGATGATGGCTTGGCCTTTATTTCCGCTTCTTCAAAAGGATCAAGAATATTTTCTTCTTCAATAATTCCCATTGCGGTTAAAGGTTTTTTCGCTGGTGATCCGTTACTGACATTTTTCCATGTGGTGTCAATATTTGGTTTTGGAATATTGTTGTTCATGCTATTTTAGATTAATAATCAGATCTTTTCCTTAAAATAATATAACTAATAATTGCTGTCAAAATCGCCGCAATAATAAGATTAAGCCAGATAGAGGATCCGGTCGATACCAGCTTTCCAATGCTTGACCATGAATTGGGAGAAGGCGATGGTGGTGGGGGTGTTGTGCTTGGGTTAGGATTGGGATTATCCTTGCTTAAAGTGGTAACATTTAAAATATCCGACCATGGTCCACGATTTCCTGCCCCATCCTCAGCAATAATGAAAAATTGATATCTAACATTCGGCTCTAAACCGGTTACATTATAAGTCAATTCATTAGTTGTACCGACTTCGCTATCAGGAGGATAAGGAGCATTTGCTTTAGCGATACTTATAATGTTCATATTGTTTTGTGCCTGACCGGTGTATTTAGTGCGATAAATATGATATTTGGCAATTCCCGATTCGTCGGAAGCGGCATCCCAATTTAATTTGACAGAGTTGTTTGTAACTTCAGATGTTCTAACGTTTTTAACTTGGGAAGGGGGTATTGTGTCTACCCCCGAACTTTGGCTAAGAATGCTGAATCCGGATAAAAGCGGGGAATACGTCAAAGTTGCTTTTGCATTCATTGAAATATTCGAGGTTAAGGAATTTTTTTCTTTAAAGTTGATTCGCACTTTCAGGTATTTTGAATTTTTTAATTGATCCAAATTGGATAAATTAAGGGAATATTTTGAGTCGATACAGCGTGAGGTATCGGTAATTGCATCGCCGCAGCGGGCAGTTATTAATTCCTGCTCATCTGACCATGATTGATAATTATCTTTCGAGCCCGCAAATTGAAATGTCACTTTGGCATCAGGTGGAATATAAAGATTATTGGGATCAATTTCCAGTTTTTGAAATAATGAATTTAATTCTGCGCCGATTTTATCGGAAATATAATATCCGTAATTAACATACCCGCCCCAGCCGAGTTTTGGAAAGCAACTGTCTCTTCCCGGACACGGGCATTGTCCCATACAGGCGATCTCGACACATATTCTGCCGGCTTCGCATTTGTTGCCGTATGTTTTTCCGTCGGTACCACAAACGGGGTTATATTCCGTGGTACAGTTAAGCCCCGGATTTGGCTTGCAGCTATCAATTTTACATCCGGGTACAACAGTTGGATGTATTTGTTCATTTTCGCTAAATCCCGCACAGGCGGGAATTATCTTGGGATCAATCATGTTGGTTCGATAGTCAGGCCAAGAATATAAAGTATTAAATAATCGAGAAGCTTTTTCAGGAACTTGTCCTGGACTCCAAGTGATGGTTTTTTGCTTGTCAATCAAATTTACTTTAATTGTATATTCAGGACAATCATTGCAAACTGAGTATTTGTTTACGACTGTGCTCCAAAAACCGGAATTTTCAATCTCAGTTAATAATTCTGACATTTCCTCTGCGGTAAAGCAGGTCGAAACTTTCTGTGTCTCTGTTTTTGTACCCATACTGCTTTTTATGACTTTTCCATCACCATAGAAACTGACACTGTCGTTTGTGAAAGTATAAAAACCTCCGGCTTTGGAAACACTGATTATTGTGTTTTCCCCATCTAAACATTTTGCGGTTAAACTGTCACAACGGGCAGTTGCTTCTGAAAAAGGCGGCTTCCAGGAAGAATCATAAACAAATTTCAATGTTAGATAATCCGGATTCGTAGAATAAACAGTGCTTTGAAATTCACCTTTTTTCCATTGATCACCGGTATTATAATTAAAAACCGACTGAGTTTCTTTTTCACTGCCGAAAATTGTAACTTTTCCGTTTTGATAGGCCCAAAGCAAAGTTGCTACGGCAAAAAACAATACGCCGGAAAAAATGCAAAGAAAAACCTTGTTTTTTTGATTCATTTAATTCCTTTTATTTTTGGTGCTTATTTTCCCTTTTTTTAGGCCTTTTTGAGCAAGAAGTATGTGGCAATTCCGGAAATCAAAATGGCAACCAGAATATTAAACCATAGCGCCCCGCCAGTAGAGACAAGGGCGGAAGTGCTTGGTTTAGATGTTTGGGTTGGGGAAGGAGTAACAGGGCAGGCGCTGGTAGATAAGGTGAGAGTGTTTGATTTATCGGAAACATTGCCGGCGGCGTCATGAGCTTTGATATAGTAACTGTATTTTGTATTTTCCTTAAGGCCAGTTAATTTGTGACCTATGGTATCAGTGGTTGTTATTAATTTATTGTTATCGGCATTATATATATCATAACCTGTTATTACAATATTGTCAGTCGATTCATTCCATATTAAATCAACTGTCCAGCAGTCCGGCGAGGTGCCTGTCGCACTTAAATTTGAGTATTTTAAATTTGCCGGCGTGGTCGGTTTTTCTGTGTCCTCTGCGGGATCACATGCCGGTGTGGTTGCTTCGGCAACATTGGAACGATTGGAATGATTGCCATTGGCGTCATATGCCACCACAAAATACCGATAAATTGTCTGACACTTAGTGCCGGTAACTGTATAAGTTGTTTGAGCTGTAGTTGCAATAAGTTCATTAGTGTCAGCGTTATATATTTTGTAACCCTTAACACCGACATTATCTGTTGAAGCAGTCCATGTAAGCATAATATCTTCATTTTCCTGCAATTCTGCTTTTAAATTGATAGGAGCAGTTGGCGCAGTTGTGTCTTGAGGTATCGGAGTAGGTATCGGAGTAGGTATGGGGATAGGCGTCGGAGCCGGACCACCGCTGGCAGATATATTGCTCGAACAGCGAATATGATAAGGTGACTGAATAGATAATGGATCTAGACTCCGTTTAAAGCCAATAGCCGCAGTATTAACACACTTTGCGCCGGGATAAAGGCTGACAGGATCATATAGTCCTTGAGCAAAAACAATATCAGTAAAGGATGCCGCTGGTGATACAGACCAGTTGCTGGTAGTTTCGGTTAAAGTAACACAGTTTATTTTTGTTGGTGTAGTAATAGGAGTATTTACGCTAGGCAATACAACTCCATGACTAGTTGTCGAAGTTGGAATTGTTATTGTTGAGGAATAATAAGAATCCATAAATGTTCCTGTGGGACAAACCATTATTTGATAACCTTTTCCAGTTGCAGCATCAAGAAGATTTGTTGGTGATACCTGGCCATGCTGTTGTTTTGTCGCAACCTTGCCGTCTACCAGCACATTACCGCATTTTAGTACATATGATGGCCCTGGCTTAGAAAGACCAATAGCTGCTATACCAGTTGCAACTGAATTTCCGGGACATGTTGTTGGGAAATTGATTGAATTTGGTGTAGTTGGTGTATTTTGCCAGCCTAAATCCTGGATTGTAACCACTCCGCCGGCGCCCCAAATGCTAATTTTTCCGGTTTGGTTGGCCCAAATCAGAACTGCAACTCCGAGTAAAATAATACTCAGAATAAGTGCAGTAATTGCTCGATTTTTCAATTTCATTTTTTTCCTCCAAAATCTTGAATAATTCAAATTTATATTTATTATTTAATTATGTTTTTTTTCAGAAGGAAGAAAGTTGCAATTCCGGAAATTAAAATGGCAACCAGAATATTAAACCAAAGCGCTCCTCCGGTTCTAACTAGATTGGCAATATTTTGGGATGGAGACGGGCTCGGTTTTGGACAAGAGCCGGTTTTCAATTCAATTGTGTTTGAAGTATCCGAAATATTTCCGGCGGCGTCACGAGCTTTTATATAATACTTAAAAGTTGAGTTCTCATTTAATCCTGATAACTTGAAGTTTGTCTTATCCGTGGAGGTGATTATTTTATTAGTTTCTGCGTTATAAATGTCGTAGCCGGTAACCCCGACATTATCTGTAGAGGCATTCCACGCGAGATCAACCGACCAGCAATCGGGCGCAGTTCCCGATGAGTTGAGGTTGGAATATTTTAGATTGCTTGGAGCGGTCGGTTTTTCTTTGTCTGTTGAGGGATCGCATTGCAAAGTGGTGGCTTCAGCGACGTTGGAGCGGTTGGAATGATTACCCGCCGCGTCAAAAGAAACTACAAAATATCGATAAATTGTGCCGCATTTAGCTCCTGTTATTTTATAGGTTGTGGCAGTTGTTGTAGTGATGAGTTCGTTAGTGTCGGCATTATAGATTTTGTATCCGGCAACTCCTTTATTATCAGTGGAAGCAGTCCACTTGAGGTCAATTTCCGTTTGGCTTAAAGCCGTGGCAGTCAGATTAAGCGGAGCGGAAGGAGGTGTGACGTCTTGAGGCGTAGTCGGAGCGGGAGCAGTTGTGGGCGCGGTAGTGGGTGCGGGTCCGCCGCTGGCTGTTAGGCCGGTGCAAGTCAAAGTCATATCAAAAGGAAGGCCGCCAATACCCGCTGGAGCACTTTTATTGGTGAATTTGGTTGCGGCAGATATTCCCGAACAGGAAGCTCTGCCTAATCCCATGCCCAATTCCTCGACAAATTGGACATCAGTCGCAGTTCCCGACGGCGCGACACGCCAGTTGGTTGAAGTAGTAAGTGTGCCGCATAAGATTTTTGCCGGTGTATTTTCGTTTACAGGGTATGCGGGACCCATACTGGTGGGGATATATCCATACATAACGGTTCCTGCCGGACAAATCATTTCCTTCCAAGCTTGTCCACCGTTTGGGTTTTGTCTTGCGGTTATTCCTATCTCGTGTGTGGGAGTTCTGACAGCAACTAAACCGTCAACTTGAACTGTGGCACACTTTATCATAGCATTTGAAAAAGAAATTTTACTTGTTTCGCTTCCGCGATATAAACCGACAATTACCGAATGTCCGTCGCAGGTTGTTTTTTGTTGCCATTCCGGAGTGACAGGTGTGACTGTCACCACTCCGCCGGCCCCCCAGATGGTAATTTTACCGGTCTGGTTTGCCCAAATTAATACGGCAAGTCCCAATAAAATTACACTTAAAATAAGCGCGGTTATTGCTCGATTTTTTAATTTCATTTTATTCTCCTTGAATAATAAAAAATTATATATATATTTAATAATCTTGTCTTTTTTTCAATACAATGTATCCGATTATCCCCGATAAAATCAAAGCAATTGATAAATTCACCCACAGGTTTCCGCCGGTGGCAAGAAGCGATGTGATGTTGGCAAGCTGGGCGGGCATTACAGGAGTGCTTATTTTTTTGATGCTTAATACTCTTATGTCATTTCCTTCTTTACAGCCGGTAACTTTAACACGGCTTCCTAAATAATCCTTGAAGTTAATTTTAATGCAGGGATCTTCTACAAGTGTAACCGTAGATTTATCATCTTTGAGAACATAATATTGATTTTTGGTTTGATCAAATTTCATTATCCCCTCTGCTTCAATTGAACTGCAATCGGCGCCGCACGGATCAACTGTAACTGTTGCTGCAGCGGTAGTTGTACCGCCTGCCCCTGTTGCTGTAATAGTATATTTAGTTGTATCCGAGGGACAAACCTCTTTTGTTCCGCCGGGGACACTGACATTTCCAACACCCTGATCGATTGTGAGTGCAGTCGAATTTGAGGAAGTCCAATTTAAAATGCTGCATTTCCCTTTTTTGATTACTGCCGGATCGGCGGTCAAAGTGACATTCGGTTTTTCCGGGTCGGTGACGTTGACTGTGGCTGAAGCGCTGGCAGTTCCGCCGGCACCTGTTGCAGAAATAGTATAGGTTGTGTTTGCTGAGGGCGAAACATTTTTTGTTCCGCTTGGTACAGAAACCGAACCGATATTCTGATTGATTGCAAGAGCAGATGCATTGGTCGAGCCCCAAGTTAAAGTACTCGAATTTCCTC
>Ga0105099_10001154_pt1 | contig 16878 bp, 17 predicted proteins | sample PPLLak3cmMay2015_2_FD_79138 | JGI IMG/M metagenome (GOLD analysis project Ga0105099, IMG submission 79138) | Freshwater sediment microbial communities from Prairie Pothole Lake near Jamestown, North Dakota, USA - PPLs Lake P8 Core (1) Depth... | ecosystem: Environmental > Aquatic > Freshwater >... | reverse complement strand
TACTCCAGCGCCACGCGCAGGATCTCCGGTGTGACAGCGGAGGCCGGAACGGCCACGACCTCCGTGCGAGGCACCATCACCTGGCGGACGAGGGTGTCGCCGAAGTCGAAGACCGCATGCAACATATCCTCTTCTTCGTCCTTGACGACGCCGCTCTCGGCGCTGGCGGTGACCAGCATCTTGAGCTCGTGAACAGAGTGCGCGCCTTCGGCGTCGCTGGCCGGCCGCACATGCAGGGCGCGAACCAGCAGTCCGGCGGCGCCATTCAGGAGCCAGATCACCGGCCGGAACAGGACCATCAGTGTGCGCATCGGCCGGGCGACGACGAGCGCCGTCGGTTCGGGCTTGGCAAGAGCGATTGCCTTGGGGGTGAGTTCGCTGACCGAGATCGTCAGGAAGGTGATGAGGGCGAAGGTGGCCACTGCGGAGAGCGTACGCGCTAGGTTGGGATCCAGCGCGCCGGGCAGCACGGCGAGCACGGGTGCCAGGATGCCCGTCAGCGCCGGCTCGGCCACCCAGCCGAGCGCAAGGCTGGCCATTGTCACCCCGAGCTGCACCGCCGCGAGGAAGCGCTCGGGGTGCCGGTGGGCAAGTTGCAGCGAACGCGCGCGCCGATCTCCCTGTTCGGCGAGCTCGGCGATTCGGGTGCGGCGGACGCTGACGAAGGCAATCTCCGCCGCCACAAAGAAGCCGTTGAAGATCAACAGCAGCGGGACGATGGCGAGTTGGAGAAGGTCCTGTACGAGTTGTTGGGGCATCATCCTTGGTCGATCAGGCGCTCCAGAGCGGGCTTCGGCCGGGGTGCCTACCCGTTGCGACGGCAGAGGGCCACGGCGCCGTAGCCGACAACTGAAGTGTGATCCCGGGTCACGTCGCCGGAGGTCGCATAGCGCAGAACCTGGGCATAGTCGGCGCCCAGCTCCCCGGCGGCCCACAACACGGCGGCCACCGCCCCCCGGCCGCAGGCGAAACCCACGCCTTCCTCCTCGGCTGAGAGCACAGCCACAGGATCGAGGGCCGCCATGCGGCTGAGCATCTCCGCGTCCAGCCGACGCGCCACCTCGGCTGGGTAGAAGTGCGACAGGTCCGTGCTGGCGACCAGTACGGCGGGCGTCCCTCGCAGGACGGCCGCCAGCGCTCGCCCCAAAGCCTGGGCGACGGCTGGCGCCTGGTCGCGCACCATGATCGGGAGCAGGTGGAACGGCTGGCGAAACACGCGCTGCAGGAAGGGGAGTTCGATCTCCAGCGAATGCTCGCTGTCGTGGGCCACCGGCTCCAGCCGAATGGCGGAGTCCTTCTGCAGATGCTCGGCCAGCTGCTCCAGCAGGTCGTGCGCCACCGGGATCGTCCCCAGCGGCGTCCAGTACGCCTGGTGCTGGGTGGTCAGCAGCCGGGCTGGGTGGTGAGAGTGCAGGGGCGAGATCACTGCGACGACTTCAGGCTGGCAACTGTGCAAGCTGCGAAAGGCGTGGGCGGCCACCGCGCCGCTGTAGCGGTGACCGGCGTGGGGGACAACCACGCCGATGACGCTTCCCTCAAGCCGAGGCGGTTCAGCCGCTTCAAGCAGGCTGTCGAGGCTGCGGGCCAGGGTTGCCGGATCGTCTGAGTACCAGGTCCCGGCAATCGGCGATGGCCGGACGTCGATTTCGGCTTGACGACTCATCCTATTTCCATTCTAGCACAGCGAGTGTGCGCCGCCGTTCCTGAGCAGGCCGTGCTTGACGTGCGCACAAATGTTCTGTATACTAGAACAAACGTTCTGTTGCCGAAAGGGGAGTGGAAGATGCCTGCCAGGCAGTCCGTCTTGATGCGTGAGGTCCAGCTGGCTGACATGACCAGGCCAGGCGGACGTATCTCTGGCAGGCTGCTCAGGGAGGCGCCTGCTGGGGGCTTATTGCGGCCCGCGCTGCGGCGCGCCCTGCTCGACGCTCGAACCGTGCTTGTCGGCCGGACGCAGGACGGGGGGCCGTGGGGATTCTGCCTGGGACAAGATGGCCCGGCGCATCTGCTGATCAGCGGGCCGACCGGGTGCGGGAAGTCCGAACTGCTGCGCACGTGCCTGGTATCCCTGTGCTGGAGGACCTCGCCCCGGGTGCTCGGGGTGCTGGCCATCGACCCGAGCGGCCGACAGCTGGGGATGATCGAGGGTCTGCCGCATGCGTTGCTTGAGTCCGTGATCGAACCTCGCCGGGCAGCTGCGCTGCTCGGCTGGTTAGTGGACGAAGTGCGGCTGCGGCACCTGTCCGGCGGATTCCCCGCCCAGGTGGTCCTGGCGGTCGAGGACCTGGCGCTGTGGCGGGAGCATGCCGCGCTGCAGGCACGCCTGGCGTGGCTGCGCCGCTTTGGCGGACCGGCAGGGATTCATGTGTTACAGATCCGCTCCGGGAATGGCAGTGCGGACCCGATCGCCCAGGCGGACACGCGTGTCGCCCTCGGCCAGCGGTGTCCAGGGGACTTCTTGATCTTCGACCGATGCGGCGTGCTCCCAATTCGGGCGCTCTGGTTGCCGGTCCGCGACCTGGTGAGCTGCCTGGACGAGATCCGGCAGAGTGCGTGGCTGGCTGGTGCCGCCTCAGCCGCGCCTGGCGGGGATGGATGAACGGCCTGCAGTTGGGCGGGCGATTGGCAGTTCACTCGCTGGGACCGACGGCGATGCCGCTGGAGTTCAGCTGGCGCGGCAGGCGGCATGTTGTCCGACGGGTGGAGCGGCTGCGGAGCGCTGCGCGGCCCGGGCGCTATCAGCTGATCACCGCGGATGGGCTGTGCTGTATCGTCACCCAGGATCGTGAGCGCTGCACCTGGCATCTGGAACGGGTGCTGCCGAGCGTGCGTGGAGGAGACGGAGGATGAAGATGACGACAGGGATGCTGTGGTACGACGCCGATCACACGCTGGACCTGGCGGCCAAGCTTGAGCGGGCGGCGAGCCATTACCGAGCCAAGTACGGTGCGCAGCCGAACCTGTGCTTTCTCCACCCATCGGCCGCCGGCGCCGAGCCGCCGTCCCAGGTTGGGTCCATCCGACTGAAGACGGATCGGGCGGTGCTGCCCGGCCACCTCTGGCTGGGGGTGGCCGTGTCCAGCGCCTGACGGACATTCGCGGGCGCGATCCTTGGGGTGGAAGGGGACAACTGGCGGCGGGACGACGAGGCAGCCAGCCTGAGGCGCCGCGCCACGTTCGCCTGCGGTGCGAGCGGCCAGCCGGTTCGTTGGGCTCAGGCCCGCTGTATCGGCCGAACTGGGTGCAGGCGCAGCTCAGCTGCCCAGACCTGCGACCAGGCCGTGCAGGGCAGGGGTGAGGTCCTCGCGCCCGGTCTTCGAGTTGAGATCAATTTCGACCAGATGGTGGTAGATGCGGACCAAGTCGGGCCGCGTGAAGCGGCGCGCCTGCGAGGCAGCCTTCCGGGCAACGAATGGAGGTGTCCGCAGCACGTCCTGCGCGGCCATCCCCGCCGCCTGGGCCTCGTGGGCGAGCAGGATCAGGCGGAACTGGCGAACGATCATCGGGAAGAGCGCGCGTGCGTCCTCGGTGGCAAGGAGCTGATCGAGCAGCCGCAGGGCCGCATGGGTGTCGCGGTTGCCCATGGCATCGACCAAGGCGAAGACATCGCTCTGACCCTGGTAGGGGCTGAGGGTCTCAATGTCCTCCGGCGAGATGGGCCGCTCGCCGCCGACATAGGCGGCAAGCTTGGCCAGTTCCTGGTCGGCCGTCAGCGGATCTCCGGCGGTGAACTCTGCCAGCAAGCTGGCGCTGGCGGCTGACAGCTCGGCGTGATGGTGCTGAGCGCGAGTCTGCAGCCAGCGTTCGAATGCCTCCCCGCGCGGCGTGGGAAGCGCCTTGCTATAGGCCGTGTCGGCATGCTCCTCGATCCAGCGGTGCAGGCTGGAGGCAGAGCGAAACGATGCGTCGGCGTCGCGGCGCTCGAGCGGCACCTCCGCCAGGAACACCAGCGCCGTGGTTTGGGGGACCCTGGGGAGCAGCTGGAGCAGGCGCTTCATCGCCTGGCTGGAATCCTTGAGGAGTTCGCTGTTCTCGACCAGGATGAGCCGTCGCTCAGCCAGGAAGGGCATCGCCATGCAGGCCCCTTCGAGCTGGACTGGGTCCAGCGTGCGGGCGTTGAAGCGCTGGAAGTTCATGTCCGCCGCAAGCGGATCCCCGAGCTGTGCCCGCAAACGCCCGACCGCCTCCTGCATGGCGAGTGGATCGTCCCCATAGAGCAGGTAGACCGTCGGCTTCTGTCTGTCCATCCGGCCTCAGCCCGAGGTTCGGACGCGGTGGACGACTGGCCCTGGCTTGGCGACGCGTTCGATCGAGAGCACCTGCAGGCCGCCGATCATCGGCTGCGTGGTCAGGTGGCGCTGGGCCAGTTGGCCGGCCGGGCGGGCGACCAACAGCGCGGCCAGGCTGGCGAGCACAGCCAGCGGTAGGCGCTCCAATCGCTGACGGGCGCCGCGCGCGCCACCCAACGCAAGGGCAGTCGCCAGCGTGGTCAGCATTGCGGCGGCAATCAGATTGGTGCCGCAGTTCGGATGGATGGCCAGGCGGGACTCGCCAGCCCGCAGGCGTTGGGCTGCACCAAAAACCGCCTGGCCCAAGGCTTCGATCGGCACATCACCGTACAGGTAGAAGCCCTTGCGGTCGGAGCGCCCGATCAGCAGCGCCTGAGGGTGCGTCCGGTTGAGCAGGTGCAATGTCGCGTGCTCCAGTGCGTGATTGCGCCGGAGGCGGTCGAGCCAGAGCACGAACTGCAGCAGGAGTGTGTGGAGCATCGCGGGTGACCTTCGATTCGAATGGATTATAGCCCGCCCAGCGGACCCGGACGAGAGGTGGATCCGCGCGGCGTCTGGCACCTGCCTGGGCTACAATGCCTGCATGTCCTGGCAGATGACGGGCCACGAATGGGCGGAGCAGCTGCTGCGCCAGCACCTGGCGACAGGCAAGGCGCGACAGGCCTACCTGTTCCTCGGGGCGGAGGGCGTGGGGAAGCGCACGTTGGCGCTGCGCCTGGCGCAGGCGCTGTTGTGTACTGCGCCGCCGGAGCCCGGGGCGTGGTGTGGCAGTTGCCGCGCCTGCCGGGGGGTTCCGCGCCAGCAGTGCTCCGACCTGCACACCATCCTCGTCGAGGAGGATCGGAGCCAGATCCGGGTCGATCAGATCCGCGAGCTGCAACGCCAGCTGGTCCTGGCGCCGCTTGAGTCGCGTTGCCGAGTGGCGCTGCTGCCCGACTTCGACCAGGCGAATGAGGAAGCGCAGAACGCGCTGCTCAAGACACTCGAGGAGCCCTCCAGCCAGGCCGTGCTGCTGCTGACGGCCGAGTCGGGCGACCAGCTCCTGCCGACGATCCTCTCGCGGTGTGAGGTGCTGGGACTCAAGCCGGTCCCGGCTGCAGCGATCAACGGCGCGCTGGTTGCGCGCGGGGCTGCACCGGATCAGGCGGCCCTGCTGGCGGCGCTGGCCGGGGGCAGGCCGGGCATGGCCTTCGCGATGCTCGAGGATGGCGAGCGTCTGGCGCAGCGCCAGGCGTTTCTCGAGGATCTGCGGCGTCAGCTGCGGGAAACGGTGATCGGTCGTTTCGAGTTTGCTGCAAGCACCTTCTCGCCCAGGCGCAGTGAGTCGCTGGCGCACCGCCGGCGCCGCGCCAGCGAGCTGCTCGCCTGCTGGCAGGGGCTGTGGCGCGATGCACTGCTGGCATCGCATCAGGCTGGGGTGCCATTGGTCAATGTCGATTCAGGTGAGCTGGTCGAGGAAATCTGCAGCGGCTGCTCGCCCGAGGAGATCACCGACTGCTTGTTGGCCATCGGGCGGACGACCGAATCGATTGAGCGCTATGTCGATCCGTTGCTCGCCATGGAGGCGCTGCTGTTGGATCTTCCCCATCTGCGCCTCGCTGCCGCAGCTTAGCCCGCGGCTGGTCCAGGGCGCCCGGAGAGCGAAGGGGAGGTTCAGTGTCCTGGGTGCTACCGCGGTTCGACCGTCAGACGCAGCGCAGTGCGTTGGTTGCCTTCAATGTCGATGGTGACGAACTCGGGGATGCAGATCACGTCCAGGCCGTCCTCGTGCAGGTACCCTCGGGCGATAGCGACAGCCTTCACCGCCTGATTGACCGCTCCGGCGCCGATTGCCTGGACTTCCGCCCGCTGGTGCTCCCGAACCACGCCGGCGATGGCGCCGGCGACGGCCGAAGTGCGCGACTCAGCGGAGACCTTGATAATGTCCATCGGGCGCTCTCTTTCACTGGGGAAGCGACGGATGCCCGATCGCGCGAGCTTCAGTTGGATTGTATAGGATTCGAGGGGCGGTCGCAATAAGCAGGTGCGGCTCAGACTTGCTCGCCGTTGACGCGTTCGACTTCCTCGTCACCGAACACGACCTCTTCCTTCCCGGCCAGCTTCTCCTGGATCTTGGACACGATCAGGTCGAGGTGGCTGCCGTACGCTACGAAGTCGAGTTTGTCGGCGGGGACGGTGAGCACCGGGCACAGCCTGAAGTTGCCGATCCAGTTCTCGTACAGGTCATTCAGTTGCGCCAGGTACTCCGGCCGAATCTGCTGTTCATAGTCGCGGCCGCGAAGCGCGATTCGCTGCAGCAGCGTGGGCAGGGATGCCCGGAGGTAGATCACCAGGTCGGGCGGGGGAAGGAACTGGGTCAGCGCCTCGTACAGCTCGTGGTAGGTCTGGTGATCCCGCTCCGACATGTCGCCCTGCAGGCTGAGGTTGTAGGCGAAGATCTCGGCGTCTTCGTAGACCGTCCGGTCCTGGATGGCCGAGGTCGGATGATCGAGCAGTTGGCGGTGCGCCCGCAAGCGCTTGCTGAGGAAGAAGATCTGCGAGTGGAAGGACCAGCTGCGCATGTCGCGGTAGAAGTCGGCCAGGTATGGATTCTCCCCGACCGGCTCGAAGAACGGGTCCCAGCCGAGGTGTCTGGCAAGCAGCAGCACGAGCGAGGACTTGCCGACGCCGATGTTGCCCGCCACTGCCACAAAGCGCTTCATCGTCCAGCCCTCCAGGGGCGCTACGCGCCGTTGCGCCCCGCCCAGGTTTCCAGCAGCTCATCCACTTGATCGACGAACGCCTCAAGCTGGCCGCAGCGCGCGGCCTGCGCCTGTTCGGACAGGCCGCAGGCCGCCAGGCTCGACTCGTATTCTGCCCGGTGCGAGGTCTCGGCCGGGTTGGCGGGCAAGGCTTCCAGGGTGCGCGTCCACAGGCGCAGCAGCGGCCAGAGCACGGCGTCTGGCCGACCGGCCTCGAGCAACACCTGGAAGCCGCGCAGCCAATAGGCCCGTCGCGCCGGATGCAGGCCCGGCGAAGCGTGGCCGTCGAGGTCGTCGAAGGCCCTGGCCCAGCCTGCGGTCCAGGCCGGGACTCGCGGGCAGACCTCTGGACCGCCGATCAGCGCCAGGCAGTCTTGGAGCAGGCTGGGCTGGTCGAGCGCCCGCAGGCGGTTTTCCAGGGTGAGCCAGGCGCGGCGGCCAGCCGGTGGAGCGCCGACTAGGCTGGCGGCGGCGCTGGCAGCATCCATCACCGCCTGTAGGTAGGGGCGGCGCCATGTGGCCCCCAGCCGGGCGCGCTGCAGGCCATGCTGTGCGGAGGCCAGGAAGGCCTGCGCCCGGGCATGCACGTTGTCGGGGCGGAAGAATTGGCCACGCGCGCCGGCCTGAGCCACCTCGAACAAGTGGGTCGGGTCATGTAAGAAGAGCGGCTCTGCGACTGCCGGGCCCCACCACGGATGGAGGCGCAGGGCGCGCGGTGCCTCGTAGAAGGCGGCCGCATGATGGGCGATGTCGAGGTGGATGTCGTCGGAGAGCGGCTGGATTTGTCGCGGCTGCGCCGGCTCGCCGGCGTGGATCAGCACCAGGTCGATGTCGGCCGTGCCGGCGAGCAGCGGCTCGCCCAGCGCCACAGAGCCGGCCAGGTAGCCGGCGACGACGTCTGCCTGCTCGGCCTGCAGCAGGCACTCCCGCTTGGCCAGATCGATCAACTTCTGCCGCGTGACGCGCAAGCCGTTCAACCTTCCGCGAACGGGAGCTCGGGCTGGAAGGGAGGGATTCCGAGGGCATCCCGGACGCGATTGACCACGTGCATCAAGTGCTCCGGGCGGCTGACGAAGTCGAGCGGCGTGGTGTCGAGCACCAGCACCCGCTCGTCGCGGCGGGAGGCAAACTGCTGTTCGTACGCCTGGTTCAAGGCGTCGATGTAGCCACGGTCCATGTTGCGTTCGTAGGGGCGGTCGCGGCGGCCGATGCGCAGCATCGCCGTCGGGGTGTCGACCCGCAGAAAGACTGTCAGGTCTGGCCGGATGATGCGTTCGGCGAGCGCTTCGTGGACCTGGTTATAGGTGTCGAGCTCATCGCCTTCCAGGTTGAGGTGGGCAAAGAGGCTGTCCTTCTCGAAGGTGTAGTCGGCGATCAGGTTGCCGCGCGCCTGCAGCCGTGGCACGACCTCTCGCTGCTGCCGATAGCGGCTGAGCAAGAAGAAGATCTGAGTCTGAAACGCGTAGCGCTGCCGATCGCCGTAAAAATCTGAGAGGAAGGGGTTCTCTTCGAAGATCTCAAGCAGAAGCTCAGCGTCAAAGCTCGGCTGTAGCAGCCGGGCGAGCGAGGTTTTGCCAACGCCGATGACGCCTTCGATCGCAATGTACATCGCACACTCGGTTCCCGCTGGCTCGAACAGACGGGCCGGGCGCGCCTGCGCACCGGTCCGGGAGTTCACAGCGACGTAGCATACCCGTGAACTCCGGCGTGCGCAACCAGACGGAGCTCCGGTGACTGGATGCACCGGGCCTGCGATCAGATCAGGCGCTGAGGTCGTTGCGAAATTGAAGGCAGTAGTGGTGAAAAGTGTTGCTCACCCAGGCGTTACCCAGGCCGTAGGGCGCCAGGCGGATGTCATCCTGACACCAGATGCGCTCATCTTTGAGTGTGTACGTCGAACTGAGGCGCGCCGCCAAGTCCCAGGCCAGCGGGTAAATGCGACCGCCCTTCTTGACGTTCTTGACGATGACCGTCAGATAGGCTCGGGGCCGCAGGCACGGCCTCAGGCCGAGATAGATCGCGCAGAGTTGCTCGAGAAACTGGTCGTAGTCGTGGACATTGCCCAGGTCCGCCGGGTCGGTCGAGTAGGTAACATCCAGCTCGGCCGTCTGGCGACGGTGCTTCTGGGTGGCTGCGCCGCGGGCGTGCAGCATGTCCCAGTAGGGCGGCGAGGTCAGCACGTAGTCGATCGGCGGCAGCTGCAGCTGCGCAATCTGGGCCGCATCGCCCTCGATGACCTCGGCCACCCATGGGGCGGCGGCCTCGCCCAGCGCCACCCGCTCCTCCGCCACCGCCTGGCGGGCGATCGCCGCGTAGACAGGATTCAGTTCGATGCCGATGCTGTGACGTCTGGAACGCAGGCAGGCCAGCAGCGTCGAACCCGTGCCAACCATCGGATCGAGCACGATCCCCCCGGCGTGGGTGAAGAACTCGACGAATTGCCGTGCAAGCGTCTCGGGGAACTTCGCCGGATGGCGCAGCACGTCCTTGCGCCGGGGAGGCGGATCGTGCACGAACCAGGACTTCTGGAACTTGAGCCAATCCTTCGGCGTGAGGTCGTTCAGCCGGTTGCGGAACGGGCGGTCCGGGGGCACACGCTCCTCCTGGGGTTAGGGTGCCGGGGTGGACGTTGCAGCCAGAGCGTACACGGCGAGATTGTCGAAGGCAACCGTCGTCTGCCCGCCGGGGCCTGCCCGGGCGAAGAACCCCAGGCCGCCGATTGGCATGCGCGCATCACGGTCCTCGAGCACTGGCTGCCGGTTGACGAAGACACGTAGCTGTGACCCTTGCGCTGAGATGGCAAGCCGGTTGGTGCCGGACGCGCCCGGGATGATGGCGCCCGAGGAGGTGACCTCGGTCAGAGCACTGATTTGATCGGGCAAGACGCGGACCAGCCGCACGGCGCCCTCGCACAGCAGGCTCACACGATAGTGACCGCCCGAGGGAGTCAGCCGGATCGCCAGGCCGAACTCGTCGCCGGGCGAGCACACGCCAGGGCGCAGCTCGACCTCGGCGTAGAAATCGCCAAGTGGCTCGACGGGCGCGGGCTGCAGGATCGAGGCGGCGCGCTTGCGGACGGAGAGCGCCAGTCGGCCGTTGAGCATGCTGGCGGCGCCGGCTGTGCTCTCCACAAGTTCCCATGCCTGAGGGTTGTCGAAGGTCTCGGTGTGGAGCAGCTCTCCGACGGCAACTGGGGCGACCGGAGTCGGTGAGGGGCTTGGGCAGGGGACGGCACTGGGCGGCGGGGAGGCCGTCGGCGCTGGGAGGGGAGATGGCGTAGTGTCCGCTGCCTGCGCGGGCGGCCTGGCTGGGCTGGAGCACCCGACGGTCAGCAGCGCCAGCCAGGCCAGCGCCATCTGCACCAGGCGCCGATTTCGCTTCATACTGCGGCGGGAAGGAGCGAGCTGTGGGCCGGGCTGCCGCCCGGTCAAGGCGCCGCCCTGCCGGGGGGGCAGGGCGGCGCGAGCGTCACGCACGGGAGACACGCGGATCTAGCGATACCACAGGGCGAAGTCGTCGAAGGTGACCGTCAGCCCGTCGGTCGCAGCGGCGTTGGCGAACAGGCCGAAGGTCCCGGCCACCAGGTCCTTATCCTCCACCTGGCCAAGCAGCGTGTTGTTGGCGAACGCGCTGAGTGTGTTGCCGTCGGCCAGGAACCCAATGCGGTTGCTGGCGTTCGGCCCCTTGCGGATGGCATCGGCCGCTGTCCAGTCGACGAGAGTCTTAGGCGGCGTGTCGATGTTGATGAACTTGCGGATGCGGTAGGCGCCGTCGCACGAGAGCTCGAGGGCATAGCCGCGATCGTAGGCGTCCCCGCCGATGCGCACGGACAGGCCGGATGCGTCACGCCCACTGCATGCGCCGACATCGGCCGTCACCTCGGCGTAGACGTTGCCGGCGGTGACGGTGGTCGTGCTCCAGGTGAGGTAGGAGTCGGCCATCTTGTCGACGGCGATCAGCTTGCCGTTCTGCTGCGACAGGCTGACGGTGTTGTCCTCATACCCGGCGAACCACTTGAAGGACTGGCTGAAGTCGTCAGTGTAGTCGGGCGCCGACAGATTGAGGCCCGTGCGCGGATCGCCGGGCGGAAGGGCGGGTGCCGTGGCGGTCGGCGAAGGCCCCAGGGTAGGGGTCTCCGTCGGCAGAGGCGTGGCGGTCGCCTGCGACGTGGCGCTGGGCGGCGCGGTGGCCGTGGACGGACGGGTGACCACCGGTCCGAAGGTGGGGACGGCGGTCAGGGTGGCAGCGACGTCGGTGGCCACATTCCCCGTCGGCGTCTGATCGGCCGGACGGTTGCAGGCGGTCAGCATGGCGCCGGCCAAGAGCAGCAAGGCAATCCGGGGTCTCATGGCAAGAACGGAATGTGCCAGAAGGCGAAATCGTCGAAGGTTGCGTTCAAGTCGTAGGTCCTGTCTGCCCGTACATACAGGGCGAATGTCCCGTAGGTGTCATCGTAGTCCCGGTCGAACAGGTCGCCGACCTGCACCCCGTTGATAAATGGCACGAAGTGGCCCATGTATCCCCAGAGCCCCAGACGGTTGGTGGCACCCTCACCGGCCTGGATCGCCTCCGAGAACTCCCAGTCTGTCAGTTCGCCAGCGGCCTTTCCCTGACGGTGATTGAGCATGCGCCAGTGCCCGTCGCAAGAAACCTCGAGGGCGTACCCGCCGGCACCCTCGCGAGTGTCGACTCGGATCACCAGGCCGACGGCGTCCTTGTCGACACAGTCGCCGTTGCTGGCGCTGACCTCGGCGTAGACGTTGCCGGACTGCCGATCCGTGTTCGACCACCAACTATACAATGGTTCCGGTTCATAGTCGATTCCCAGCAAGTGACCGTCTTCGACGCGGTAGGCGGCACGCCCCGGCGTGTCGTAATCAAACCATGCCTCGGGCACGTCAAAGTAGTCGACATGATCCGGCTTGGAGAGATCGAGCACGCTGCGAACGTCCTCTTCATCCAACACGTGGAAGGGCGTCGGGGTGGGCACGGCCGCCAGCCGACTCACCTCCGTCGGGATAGCCTCGGCTGGCAGGGCGGTGGTCGTGGCCACGGGCGCCTCGCCCGGGGCAACCCCCTGTTCCGGCTGGAACATGCGGGTGACGGTCGTGCAGGCCAGCGTGGCCAGCATCAACACGGCCAACATTACGATCGCAGCTCGCAGGTGAGACATTCACTCCTCCTTGGGCAGTACCGCGGCCAGCCGATGCCATGCGGCGGCCGGCAGATCGCGGTCTGGGGACGACCCGGCAACAGATGCCGGCGGCTACCCGGCGTGCCCGGCCATCTGAGTATAGGCGTCGCCACCCACCCGGTGGGTATAATCCTCTGGTACTGTCAGCGGCTCCGCCCGGAGCATCTGCCGGAACGGACCAAGGAGCAACCGCATGAACTACCGCAGAATGGGGCGGACCGGCCTCAAGCTCAGCGAGATTTCCCTGGGGGCCTGGATCACCTTCGGCGACCAGATCGACAACCAGACAGCCAGGGAGATCCTCATCAAGGCCTACGATTCCGGAGTCAACTTCTTTGACAACGCCGATATCTACGCCGAAGGGCGGGCCGAGAGCGTGATGGGCGAGATCATCCGAGAGCTGCCACGCGAGAGCCTGGTGATCTCGAGCAAGGTGTTCTGGCAGACCATGCCCGGCGTCAACGGCCGCGGCTTGTCGCGCAAGCACATTCTCGAATCCTGCCACGCCTCGCTCAGACGCCTGGGCACGGAATACCTGGACCTGTACTTCTGCCACCGCTTCGACCCCGAGACCCCGATTGAGGAGACGCTGCGGGCGATGGGTGACCTCGTGCATCAGGGCAAGATCCTATATTGGGGAACCTCGGAATGGCGGGCGGGGCAAATCGCCCAGGCGCACGGCTTGGCACGAGCGGGAGGGCACATCCCCCCGACGGTCGAGCAGCCGCACTACAACCTGTTCGTCCGGCGTATCGTCGAGGACGAACTGGTCCAGGCTGCTGACGACCTCGGGTTTGGCCTGGTGACCTGGAGTCCGTTGCGATCCGGGCTGCTCAGCGGGAAGTACGGCGGCGCATCGGCCGAAGGTGCGCGGCTCTCATTGCGCAAGTACGCCTGGCTAAAGGGCATCCTCACCGAAGACAATCTGGAAAAGACGCGGCGACTGCAGAAGGTGGCAGATGGGTTGGGCGTGACGCTGCCACAGCTGGCAATCGGCTGGCTGCTGCGGTTGCCGCAGATCACCAGCGTGATCACCGGGGCGACGCGCCCGGCGCAAGTCGAGGAGAATCTGCAGGCGATCGACGTGCCGGCGCGCCTGACGCAGGCGATGCAGGACGAGATCGAGACCATCCTGGGGAACCAGCCTCGGCCGGAGGCATGAGGCTGCGCAGGTGGCCCGGTGCCCCGCCGCAGGGAGGCTGGGGCATGGGACTTGCAGTCTTCAGAATCATCCAGCGAGCGAATAGAATCGAAGCATGGTCAAGCCCAGCCTGATCGTCCGCCGGCGCAGACAGCGAGCCGTGCATCGCCGAGGGGTCGGCCGGATGGGTATCCTGGCGCTGGCGGCGCTCGGGGTGCTGGGGCTCTCGCTCGGCCTGCCGGTGATCCAGGCGGCACAGGCCGCCGTTGCGCTGAGCGAAGGGCTGCCCCAGGCTGGAGCGCTTGAGTTCAGCCTCTCCCCGGAAGCCGGCGGTTTCAAGCCCCTGGAACTGTGGGACCGCTCGGGAACCGTCCGGCTCCTGACCGGCGAGCACCCGGCGGCGGCGGAGGCGCGCTGGCTCCGGGTCGACAGCAGCAGCCTGGCGAGCGGCCGCGTTCCCTTCCTGTTGGCTTCGCTGGCGCGCAACGGCATCGCGGCCGATGCGACGCAGGCGGAACGCCCGGATTGGCTGGCGGCAGTGGCCGGTGCTCCCGACCGACCAGGGCTTGCCACCTACCTCGCTGCAAGTCAACTGCAACCGCTGACCGACGGGCGCTTCCCCGATTGGATGCAGCGGCTGCGCAGGGACTACCTGGCTTCGCGCGTGGTCCAACGCCACAGCCCGGAGCAACTGCTCGAGTGGTACATCAACACAGCCGATTACGGGAATTTCGCCTTCGGCATCGACGCCGCAGCGCTGGTGTACTTCGGCAAACATGCTGGCGAACTCAGTCTGGCGGAGAGCGCCATCCTGGCGGGCATCCCGGAGCGGCCGGAGCGGAATCCGATCGATGCGCCGCAGGCAGCACGCCTGGCTGGCGAGCAGACGCTGCAACAGATGCTGGACCTGGGGTGGGCGGATGCCACCCAGATCCAGGATGCCCAGCGTGCCAGCGTGAGCCCCAGCGGGGTGCCGGTGCGGGAGGCGATCCAGGCGCCGGATATCGCCTGGTTCGCCCTCGACCAGGTTCGCGACCGGTTTGGCGAAGCGGGGCTGGCGCGCAGCGGTCTGCGCATCCTGACCACAGCCGACGCCGATCTCCAGCGGCAGGCGGAGTGCGTGCTCACCACCCATCTGGGTCGACTGGCCGGCGAGGCGCCGACCTATGTCCAGGCGGCGGCCGACGGACAGGCCTGCCTGGCCGCCGGGCTGCTCCCGACTCTCCGCCCGGGGGATATCCAGGTCGACCATCAGGTCTCCTCTGGGAGTGTGATCGTGCTCGATCCATCCCGCGGAGAAATGCTGGCACTGGCCGGAGAGGCCACGCGGCCCGAGCTGCCGCCACAATCTCTCGACCCGCTGATCTACCTGACGGCGCTGGCACGCGGCTACACCCCGGCGACGATGCTCCTGGATATTCCGGGTGGGGAGAGCCCAGACCCAGCGACAGCCGGCTACCGCGGGCCGGTCCGGCTGCGCTCGGCGTTGGCGAGCAGCTTCACCGGCGCCACTTCCTACCTGCGCGATCGGGTGGGGGCGGAGAATGTCCTGCGCACTGCGCGCTCGATGGGCATGCTGCCGGAGTCCCAGGCTGCCGCCGCGCTCGATCAGGCCAGGCCGTCACTGCTCGACCTGGCGAAGGGCTACGCGATCGTTGGCGCCGAGGGACGGATGGTGGGAGCCTCCGCCGGGCGAGTTGACGGCCAGGCGGTCGAGGGACTGCAACCGAGCGCCCTGCTGGCGGTCGACGATCCGATCCAGGGGACCGTCTACGCCTACCAGCCCGAAACGCGCTCCGTGCTCAGCCCGGCGCTGGCCTACTTGATGATCGACATCCTGGCTGACGACTCCGCCCGCTGGGCGGGCTTCGGACGGTCGAGCCCGCTCGAAGTGGATCGGCCGGCAGCCGTCACGGCGGGCGCGGATGCAGCCACCGCCGATAGCTGGACCCTGGGTGTCACCCCCGACCGGGTGGTTGGCGTCTGGCTGGGCAATACCGATGGAAGCCCAATGCGCTCGATCGACTCGCTCAATGGGGCGGCGGCTGTCTGGCACGCCATGCTGCGCTATGCCCACGCCTCACTCCCCAGAGACAGCTGGCCGACCCCGCCGGAGATCAGCCAGGTCGAAGTCTGCGATCCCTCGGGAATGCTGCCGACTGTCTACTGCCCAACTGTCGTGCGTGAGCTCTTCCTGCAGGGAACGGAGCCGACGCACTATGACACACTGTATCAGCCCTACCGCATCAATCGGGAGACCGGCAAGCTGGCTACGCTGTACACCCCGGCCAAAATGGTCGAGGAGCGGGTTTTTCTCGTCCCGCCGCCTGAGGCGGCGGCCTGGGCCGAATCCGCCGGGCTTGAGCCGCCCCCAAGGGAATATGACACGCTGATCGAGGTCAGCCAGGGGCAAGATGGCGTGAGGATCAACTCGCCTGCGCCTTTTGCCTATCTACGTGGCGATGTCACGGTGACCGGAGAAGCGGAGGACCCGGATCTCGACTTCTTCCGGCTGCAGGTCGGCCGCGGCCTAAACCCGACAGAGTGGATTCAGATCGGCGAGGATCAGACGAGCGCCATGCCCTCGGGCGGACTGGGGATTTGGGACACCTCAGGCATGGAAGGGCTTCAGACGCTGCAGCTGGTCGTCGTGGCGGAGGACGGAACGCTGCGCACGGCGGCAATTCCGGTCACGGTGGACAATCTGGCGCCTCAGATCGAGATCCTCACTCCGGTGGAGGGCGAGGCGCTGAAACTGGGTGAAGCCGTGATCTTCGAAGCTCGCGTGACGGACGAGGTCGGCATCGCCGTGGTCGAGCTGCTGATCGATGGCAAGGTGGTGGCTCGGCAGGAGCGGGCGCCGTTTTCGACGCGCATTGAACGGCTGACGGCGGGTGAGCACCGGCTGTCGGTGCGGGCCACCGACCTGGCGGGGAACATCGGGGCCAGCTCCGAACGGTTGATGACGATCGTGCCGTAGAGCGCAATCGAGAAAGCAAGAGAGCCCGGGGAGTTCCCCGGGCTCTCTTGCTTTGAGAGCTGCTAGCCGATGACGTCGACGTAGCGGAAGTTGACGCCGGTCTTCTCCTCGTTGGCGGCCAGGGTCACGGTGCGGTAGGGATCGGCGTTGACCGGGAAGTCAGGATCGATCGGATCCCAACCGTACGTGTGGTGCGGTTCAAGCGTCGATGTATCGACGGTGACACAGTAGGTCCCGGCGGGAAGCCCGTCAAACTCGTAGTAGCCGTCCGAGTTGAGACTGGTGGTCTTGTACCCGCTGGACGAACACGATCCCGTGCCCAACTTCACTTTGCCGTCCTTGAAGCCGCCGCCAAGGTTCGTTACTCGCCCGGAGATTGAGCCGGAAGGCGGCGGGGTAGGGGTCGGCGGGACCGGGCACACGCCGGGATCATCGGCGGCCGGGATGAACCCAGCCCCCCAGCGGCAGGTGCTGTCGACCTTCGAAACGGCCTTCAGCGGGTAGTTGCTGCTGTCATTGGCGGGCGAGCCGGC
>Ga0105099_10001150_pt1 | contig 16910 bp, 16 predicted proteins | sample PPLLak3cmMay2015_2_FD_79138 | JGI IMG/M metagenome (GOLD analysis project Ga0105099, IMG submission 79138) | Freshwater sediment microbial communities from Prairie Pothole Lake near Jamestown, North Dakota, USA - PPLs Lake P8 Core (1) Depth... | ecosystem: Environmental > Aquatic > Freshwater >... | reverse complement strand
GGTCGGGGTTTTTCTTTTTTTTGAAGAATTTTGTTTCCCATTGGAAGACCCAGCCCTGTTAAACAGCGTCGGCAACATCCTTTGAATCTGTATTTCCGGTTACGTCGGAGCCGGGTATTTTCAGGGCTTCAAGACCTGCAATGACAGCCATTAGCTCCATCCTGTTGTTGGTTGTAAGCCTGTATCCTTCGGATAATTCAAGGCGGTGCCTGCCTGAGATCAGCACTACTCCATAACCGCCGGGACCCGGATTTCCGCGTGCAGCCCCGTCGGTGTATATCGTTACTTTACATGCCATGGGGCAGGACAATTCCCGTGTTCGTAAGGAAGAGCTTGATGGCTATTGAGAGCAGGATCACCCCGAATATCTTCTTCAGAAGGTGCAAGCCCGATTTGCCAAGTATTCTTTCAAATATAATTGTTGACCGAAGGACAACATATACGATCACCATGTTCAGCACCAGTGCGATGAAAATATTGACTGTCTGGTATTCAGCCTTTAATGAGAGGATTGTTGTCAGGGATCCGGCGCCTGCGATAAGCGGAAAAGCGATTGGGAATATTGAGCTGCCTCCTGCTGATGTATCCTTGAATATTTCAATTCCAAGGATCATTTCAATTGCAATAAGGAAAATTATAAAAGAGCCCGCAATCGCAAAAGATGATATATCGATTCCGAAGATTCCCAGCAATGGCTTTCCGATTAGCAGAAATGCCAGAAGGATTGAAAATGAAGCCAGCGTTACCTTCATCGGCTTTACATCGCTGGCTTTCGATTTTATGTCGATAATGATGGGGATTGACCCCGGAATGTCAATTATGGCGAACAACACCATGAAAGCCGCTAGTATCTCAACAAGGTTAAATTGCATTGGAAAGAATTTATTACAAAGTTACAGAAACTTAAGAAATGAGATATTCTGCTCTCTTTTTAAGTTTCACGTACTCACCCCCTTATACTCACATGTACCCACCCCCTTTATCCCCCTTGCTTCGCAAGGAGGGGGAACTTATTGGTATACAATGGAATAAGCCCCCTTCCTTACGAAGTAGGGAAGGGGGTTGGGGGATGGGTACGTGTTATTCCTTTATCGTCATTTCATCAACCAGATGCCCTGCGCCGGCATATACATCCATGATCCAGAGAACGTATCTGATATCGACACAGATTGTTCTCTGAAGGGCTGGTTCGTAGGCTACGTCGCCGCTCATGGCTTCCCAGTTGCCGTCGAATGCCAGGCCAATAAGCTCACCATTGCCATTGAGAACCGGGCTTCCCGAGTTGCCTCCCGTAATGTCATTAGTTGTCAGGAAGCAGACGGGCATATAGCCCCCTGAAGAAGCATATCTCCCGTATTCCTTTTTATTATGAAGATCTATCAGCCTCTGCGGGAGGTCAAATTCATAGTCGCCCGGCTTATACTTGTCAACCACTCCCTGCAGGGTGGTATAGTGTTTATAGGTAACGGCATCTCTCGGGTCATAATCGCGGACAGTTCCGTATGAAAGCCTCATAGTTGAGTTAGCATCGGGATAGAGTGTCTTTTCCGGAGTCATCTCTTTCAGTGCGGCCACCCATAAACGCTGGCCTTTTGCAAGATCCTGGTCGAATTTTGTGCGTTCCTGAGAAAGGTAACTTGCAAGTCTGATGAATGATTCATATGTTGTGATAACAGGATCATTCTCAAGCACTTTAAGAACCGGTTTATTCAGGAATGCTGTCAGTTTTGCCTCACTGGCAAAAACTGATTTTGCAAACAGGTTATCGACGAACTTATCAATGTTACCCTTAAATTTAGAATCTACTACATTTGCATAGAAATCAGGGTGGTATTTTGCCGGAACATCTTCCCTGTAGAGTTTAAGCATCGCCTTCATTGATTTTATATCAGTAGGAGGATTGTAGTCCTTGTATATCTCAACGATATTTTCCTTCAGCAGGTTAGCAGCTTCTGTTACCTTCTGATTGTCAGCCGCCTGCAGTGCAGGAAGAAGGTTTGTTGCAAGCTGGTAAAAACCAAGCAGTTCGCAGCCCTGGATACATTCGTTGCGATACTGGAAGGCATTTATGAATTCTGCCCTGCCTTCGATTGAAGATTTTATCAGGTTAAGAGCCTCTCCGTATTTTGCTTTGCGACCGGCATCTGCATTCACCCATATATTGAACTGATTTTCGATCTGCTGCTTCTTGGCTGTTACATTCAGGTTTTTAAGCTGGTTATTCTGTCCTATTGAATATTTCCAGTAATTTGATGAGCGGGCATATTTTGATGCATACTGAATATCAACTTTCTGGTCGGCTTTCATATCTGCCATCCATATATCCTGCTTGATGCCGCGGATCTTTACCCTGTTAGGGTTGATTATTTTCATTAACTCAGCTACTTCCCAGGAAGTAAAATACCTCTGTGTACCGCCGGGGTACCCGAGGATCATTGCGAAATCGTCCTTATTGCGGTCGCCCAGCGATACCGGAAGCCAGTATTTCGGCTTCAGAGGTACATTGTCTTTTGAATAGTGTGCTGGTTTTCCATCGGGAGCGGAGTATACGCGGAATACGCTGAAATCGCCGGTGTGGCGCGGCCATTCCCAGTTGTCGGTATCGTCGCCGTATTTCCCGACTGATGAAGGAGGGGCGCCTACGAGCCTGACATCTGAATATATTTCATACACGAGAAGATAGAAATAATTGCCGCCATAGAATGAGGATACTCCTGCCCTGTAACTTGTACCTTCTGAAGCCTTTTTCTGAATGGCTTCCCTGGCTGAATTGATTGCAGTGTTCCTTTCAGTTTCGCTCATTTCAGGTTTTACATTTGCCACTACCTGTTCGGTAACATCTTCGATCCTGACAAGGAAAATGACATTCAGCCCGGGGTTTGGCAGCTCTTCTTCTTTAGTCATTGCCCAGAAACCGTCACGGAGATAATCGTGCTCAACTGTACTGTGTGATTGTATCCTGTCGTAGCCGCAATGATGATTTGTGAGAAGTAATCCCTGTGATGAAACAATATCGCCTGTGCAGCCGCCTGCGAAATTCACGATTGCATCCTTGATGCTGGGTTGGTTCAGGCTGTATATTTCCTGTGCTGACAGTTTAAGGCCGAGGCTGGTCATGGTTCCCATGTTATATTTCTCTATAAGCGGCAGGAGCCACATGCCTTCGTCGGCCCTGGCTTTCAGGCCGAAACTAAGGACTATCAGCAATACTGTAATGAGTTTTTTCATGATGGATATTATTTTGCGGTTAAAATTCAGACGGCAAAGATAGTGCTTTAAATAATATTCACCGGGGCCCGAAGGTAAAAGTCATCTGTGTGTTGAAGAGGGCGAATGATTTTCTGTGCCAGGGTGTAATTCCATGTTCAATGATAGCGGACTTGTGAAAAGCCGTTGCATATCCTTTGTTCCTGTCCCATCCATAATCAGGATATTCACCATGAAGTTTTTCCATCAGTTCGTCGCGGTAAGTTTTTGCCAGCACCGATGCTGCAGCAATTGAAAAATAAAGTCCGTCACCCTTTATTATTGTTTCATGCCTGATCTCTTTAAAAGGGAAAAACCTGTTGCCGTCAATCAGAAGAAACTGAGGCTTAATTTTCAGGTTATCAATTGCCAGGTGCATTGCTTTAATTGATGCCCTCAGAATGTTGATCTCGTCGATCTCGTTATTATCCACGATCCCGATTCCCCATGAAAGGGCTGAACTGATGATCTCCTCCCTCAGAGTTTCTCTCTGCCGGGCAGTCAGCTTTTTAGAATCATTCAGGATGGGATGTTTGTAGTTTTTGGGGAGAATTACAGCAGCCGCAACTACCGGTCCTGCAAGAGAGCCTCTTCCGGCTTCGTCGCATCCTGCTTCTGTAAGATTATGATAGAGAAATGACTTTAACATTATACTATGAGGCCTGGCAGGGGATAAAATTAGGAAAATTAAGACCGGGAGAAAGAGAGCAATAAGAAATATTTTTATTATTGGGGATGAATTTTCAAGTAAGTTATTAACACATTTATCAACAAAAAGTGTTGATTTGTCAAATATTTATCTATTTTTGACATCCTGACCAGGATTTCTGGATGATGAAGGTAATGAAATTATTGATACCATTTTTGATGGTTTCCTGGACAAATATGTTGTCACAGCAGTTATCGCATCAGGTCATTGTACCCCTTGCCGGAATAGTCAGCGACAGTAAAGTGAGTTATTCCCAGACAGTCGGGGAGACAGCTGTTGAGATTGTCGGCTGCCATGATTACATATTCACCCAGGGATTTCAGCAGCCGGGAATAAAACCAACGAACGATGATCAGCCTGAAGGCACCGGTGTAAAGGTATATCCCAATCCGGCTGATGAATATCTAACTGTGGAGCTTTTCGGTGAGTCGGCGAGAGAATTAAGGATTGAGATCATTGACATCACCGGTACAGCGGTTATGGCCGATAAAAAATCGTTCAATTGCGCCTACTGGTTTAAGGAAAGATATAACGTGGAAAACCTGGTAAGGGGCTTTTACCTTGTGAGGATTTTGACTGAGGATGGTTTTCTGAACAGGACATTCAAAATAGAAAAGATCTAATCCCTTTCTTAAGCTATGAAATCTGTCAGTAAATATGTTGCAGTTTCTCTGTTTGCGGTGATCAGCACCGGACTGTTTGGGCAGGATAATGTGCCGCTGGGGATTCATTATCAGGCCGTAGCCCGGGACAATTACGGCAATGAGCTGGTGAACAGGAAGATCAGTGTAAAATTTTCGATTATTAAGGATGATCCTCTTGGAGAAGTGGTTTATCAGGAGCTTTATCAGGATATCTTAACTTCGAGGTTCGGGGTCTTTTCCCTGATCATTGGTAATGGAAAACCTACCGGTAATTCGCCATGTGGTGAGCTTTCGCAGATTAGCTGGGAGTCGGCCTTTCATTTCCTTAAAGTTGAGGTGAAGTTTGAAAATGACTTTATGGATATGGGTACAATGCAGTTCCTGGCAGTTCCATATGCTCTCTATGCCCGCAAATCGCTCGAGCCGGGTCCGGCAGGCCCCAAAGGTGATGCCGGTCCAAAGGGGGAGCCCGGCGATCAGGCGTCTGACGACCAGACACTCTCATTTGACGGCACCACTCTATCGATAGCAGGAGGTAATTCACTTTCACTTACTGACCTTCTGCAAAACCTTACTGTGTCATATCAGACTGACGGAACATACCTGGGCATTTCGCGCGGCAATTCAGTTAAACTGGCTACGATAGAAGCAGATGGTGATCCGGCAAACGAAATCCAGGACCTTGTTATCAGTTCCGATAAGCTGAAGATCACGAACAACGCGCTTGCCACCGAGTGGGATCTTTCGCCCTACAGGCAATCGCTGCTGTGGGATCCGGTAGCCAGGGTTATCAGCATATCGGGCACTAATTCACCAGTAAATCTCTCTGAGCTGGAAAATGATGCCGATGCGGATCCGGCGAATGAGATGCAGGATCTTGCTCTGTCGGGCAATCTTCTTACCATTTCAAAAAATCCGGCATCACCGGGGGTTGATCTTGCCAAATATCTTGATGACACCGATGATCAGCAGCTCAGTTTTAATAGTTTAAATAATACACTTATTCTCACCGGCAATGATCCGGTGGATCTTTCATCTCTTGAAAATGATGCTGATGCAGATGCGGCGAATGAGATTCAGGATCTTGCACTGTCAGGGAATCTTCTTACCATTTCTAAAAACTCAACATCAACCGGGGTTGATCTTACCGGATTTCTTGACGATACAGATGATCAGCAGCTCAGTTTTAATAGTGTAAATAATACACTTATTCTCACCGGCAATGATCCGGTGGATCTGTCATCTCTTGAAAATGATGCAGACGCCGATGCGACGAATGAGATACAGGATCTTCAGCTAGTTGGAAATAAATTATCTCTCACCGGTAAGACGGGGGCATTTGAACTTAACATGGCAGCATACCTAGATGATACTGATAATCAGACACTAACTTTTACTGAAACCGACCTGACCAAAACAGTAACAATATCAGACGGAAATGACGTTATTATTGATAATAAGGTGGCTTTCAGATATAAGAAAACTGTATCAACAATTGCTTCACAGCTTTCAGAAATACCTTTTCAACCAGATGAGGAGACATACAATATAGGATCCCCATACAACCAAACATCGGGTATTTTTACTGTACCTTTATCCGGATTGTATACATTCAATATCTATTATTCCGCTGATGGAAGTGGCGGTTCGCGGGAGTTGATATTATACCTCAATACAGATGTATATGAAAAACTTGCCATTGAAATAGGATCAGGAACTATTACTTCGCGCTCCATCACCATGAACTTAGATTCTGGTGATTTAGTGAAGCTGGTTATTTACACTGGAATGTCCCTTCAAACGGGAACAGGTTCATTTTCAGGGTTCAAGGTTAATTGAATTCAATTCCGGGCTAAAGCCCACCTACATTCAAGATATCCTCAACCCCAGGCTGAAGCCTGGGGTTAGTAGTTTTTTTCTCAATCAAACTTCAGTAAGTGACTATTACATACCTCCGGCTTTGAAGATGTCGACAGACTAACCCCGGGCTTCAGCCCGGGGGTGATACGGCATAACTCCCGTTCCGGGCTTCAGCCCGGAATGCTTTTAGAAATTCTTCTGAAGATTACCACACAAAACACCAGCCCCCCTGCGATGCCCGCTACATTGCTTAACAGATCCTTCGGATTGAATGTCCTGCCGGGAATAAGGATCTGATGCCATTCATCAGCAATCGCAAATATGATGAGGCACGATGTAAGTATAAGATATCTGACTGCCGGTATCCTGAAATCCTTCCCTGTAAAAGCGAGATACGTCAGAAATGCCAGTGAAGCGTATTCGAGAAAATGAATAAGATAATCAAGCCTGATGTCTGTTTTTTCAGTATGTATCTTAAGCGAAGGAATTGACGGAGATGATGAGACTATCACTATTGCAATGACCCAGGCGATCAGCAGATATTTTGCATACGGCCTGATAAAAACGATAAGTTTGTACATACTTATTTTATGACACGGCAAAAATAAACTTTAATTGACTATTTTTGACAAAATTTGCATTATGATCACCAACGAACAGGTTAAGGAGGTATCGGGACGCCGCGATGCGTTAAGGAGGTATCTTTGACATTGATGGCAAACTGGCTCTCATCTCTGAAAAAGAGAAAACATCATTTCAGCCCGGATTCTGGGACGATCCCAAACAGGCCGAAGAACTCCTGAGAAGCATCTCACAACTAAAAAGCTGGACAAATGATTTCAACAGGGTAAGCACATCTGTTGACGACCTTGCCGTACTGTACGACTTCTTCAGGGAAGGAGAAGCGACAGAACAGGAACTTGAAAGCCAGTATAATAGCTGCCTTACGCTGATCGAAGACCTTGAGGTCCGTAATATGCTGAGAAATGAGGAAGACCAGCTGGGTGCAATACTTAAGATCAATTCAGGTGCCGGGGGAACAGAGAGCAACGACTGGGCCGAAATGCTGATGAGGATGTACCTGAGATGGGCTGAAAGAAATAATTATAAAACTAAAGAACTTGATTTCCAGCCCGGCGATGAGGCCGGAATAAGATCCGTGACAATAGAGATCGACGGCGAACAGGCTTACGGATACCTGAAAAGCGAGAACGGTGTTCACCGCCTCGTAAGGATCTCTCCTTTCAATGCACAGGGGAAAAGGCAGACCACATTTGCATCCGTCTTCATAAGTCCGCTGGTTGATGATAACATTGAAATAGAGATAAATCCTTCCGATATAACCTGGGAAACCTACAGGTCGAGCGGCGCAGGCGGACAGAATGTAAACAAGGTTGAGACAGCGGTCAGGCTGAGACATCACCCTACCGGGATCGTCATCGAAAACCAGGAGACGAGATCACAGCTCAACAACAAGGAGAATGCCATGAGGATCCTCAGGTCGCAGCTTTATGAACTGGAGCTGAGAAAACGACAGGAAGAACAGGCTAAGATAGAGGGAGAAAAGAAGAAAATAGAGTGGGGCTCCCAGATAAGGTCATATACGCTCCACCCCTATAAGCTTATAAAAGACCACCGCACCGGATATGAGACAGGAAACGTGCAGGCAGTGCTCGATGGCGACCTTATTGATTTCATAAAGTCGTACCTGATGGAATTCGCCGGAAAATGAGCAGGAAAGAAAAACTATTTGAAGAGTTCCCGCCGGTAAGCACCAGGGAATGGATGGATAAGATAGCCGCCGATCTTAAAGGGGCCGACTTTAATAAGAAGCTGGTGTGGAAAACCAGCGAAGGATTCGAGGTGATGCCTTTCTACAGGCAGGAGGATATTGAGAACCTGAAGTATATTGATTCGCTCCCGGGTGAATTTCCTTATCTGAGGGGCAGGAGGGCAGAAAACAACGCCTGGAAGATCAGGCAGAACATAAATGTAACAGATTTCGGTGCCGCGAACAGGAAAGCGCTCGACATTCTGATGAAAGGCATCGACTCGCCCGGTTTTTATATCACTGATCCCGAAAACATCACCCGTGAGAACATCGCACTTTTGCTTAAAGACATCTGCCCTGACGCTGTTGAACTCAATTTCGTGACAGATGGCAAGGCAAAGGAACTGACTGGTTTTTTCCTGGAATATATTGACAGTACAAATGCCGATATTCAGAAAATATCCGGCGCTGTTGAGGCCGACCCTCTGAGCCGCCTGATGCTTAACGGGACATTATGCATCCCGGTTGAAAAAGGACTCGATTACCTCGCGGATGTCGCCAGGATGGTGTCGCAGCTTCCCCGGTTCAGGGCAATTCATATTAATGCCTCCAATTTCGGCAATGCAGGCACCGATATTGTTCAGGAGGTTGCATTCGGACTTGCAATGGGGGCAGAGTATGTTGCACAGTTAAGTGACAGGGACATAAAACCTGATGATGCAGCCTCAAAGATCAGATTCTCTTTCGGAACCGGATCGAGTTATTTTCCGGAGATAGCAAAGCTGAGGGCCGCCCGCCTGCTGTGGTCGGCAATAATGAATTCTTTCCTGCCGGGCATGCCAGAGCCGGCAAAGATGGAGATTCACTGTGTGACAGGCAGGTGGAACAAAACCGTTTACGATCCGTATGTGAATATTCTCAGAACCCAGACAGAGGCTATGTCGGCCATCCTCGGAGGAACAGATTCACTGACAGTGGAGCCGTTTGATATTGTCTTCAGGCAGCCTGATGAGTTTTCGGAGAGGATTGCCAGGAATCAGCAGCTTATCCTGAGGGAAGAATCATATTTTGACAAGGTTGCAGATCCCGCAGCCGGATCATACTATATTGAAAACCTTACCGCCCTGATCGCCGCCGGCGCCTGGAAGCTCTTCCTTGAGGTTGAAGATAACGGAGGCTTCCTTGAAGCTCTCAAAAAGGGATTTGTCCAGGGAAAGATCAGGGAATCGGCTTCCGGCCGCCGGGCGGATGTTGCAAAAAGAAAGATCACACTTCTTGGCACAAACATGTACCCGGTTCAGGATGAACCGCTTCCAAAAGGTGCCGTTCAGGAAAAACTTTTCAGTAAAGCGAATTCCCCGAAGGATGTCATCGTGGAGCCAATAACGCTTTTCAGGGCTGCAGAAGTCTTTGAGAAGCTCAGAATGCCTGATATGAAAGCCGGGGAATAAGAAATGATGCAATTGAGATGAGGCCAAAGTTCAGATACGATGATCTGTATAACCTGCCCTTCAGGCAGATGAGGTTCCACGAATGGGAGAAGGAAAAAGGAATCGGAAAGAGCTGGATGACAGCCGAGCAGATACCTGTTAAAAGTGTTTACGGGAAGGATGACCTTGTTGAGATTGAACATGCTGGTTTTGCTGCAGGAGTGCCTCCATACCTGCGCGGACCCTATTCAAGCATGTTCACCATTCAACCATGGACAATCAGGCAGTATGCAGGCTTTTCCACTGCCGAGGACTCAAATGCATTTTACAGGCGAAACCTGGCGGCAGGACAAAAAGGGCTTTCTGTTGCTTTCGACCTGGCCACTCACCGCGGATATGATTCCGATCATGAGCGTGTTGCAGGCGATGTAGGCAAAGCCGGCGTGGCAGTTTCTTCAGTACTCGACATGAAGATACTGTTCGATCAGATACCTCTGAACCGGATGTCTGTATCCATGACCATGAACGGGGCAGTCCTTCCCATCATGGCATTCTATATTGTAGCAGCCCTTGAGCAGGGTGCAAAAACAGAGGAGCTGTCCGGCACCATACAGAATGACATCCTGAAGGAATTCATGGTAAGGAATACATACATTTATCCTCCGGAATTCTCGATGAGGATAATTGCAGATATCCTGGCCTACACCGCGGCAAAAATGCCAAGGTTTAACTCGATAAGCATTTCGGGGTACCATATGCAGGAAGCTGGTGCAACGTCCGACATTGAGCTTGGTTATACGCTTGCCGACGGGCTTGAGTACCTGCGAACGGGAATAAAAGCCGGACTTGACATTGATGCTTTTGCTCCCAGGATCTCCTTCTTCTGGGCGGCAGGGATGAACCATTTCATGGAGATAGCCAAGATGAGGGCGGCAAGGATGCTCTGGTCAAAAATAGTAAGAGGCTTCAATCCGAAGAACCCGAAATCGATGGCTCTCAGAACTCATACTCAGACATCAGGCTGGAGCCTTACTGAGCAGGATCCGTACAACAATATAGGCCGGACATGCATCGAGGCTATGGCTGCTGCGCTTGGGCACACTCAAAGTCTTCACACAAACGCTCTTGATGAAGCTATTGCGCTTCCGACAGATTTCTCGGCCAGGATAGCAAGAAACACCCAGATCTATATACAGGAGGAGACCCAGATATGCCGTGCAGTCGATCCGTGGGGAGGATCGTGGTATGTTGAATCACTTACACACGAAATTGCCCATAAGGCATGGGGACATATCAGGGAAATAGAGAATCTTGGCGGTATGTCGAAAGCCATTGAATCGGGGGTTCCGAAAATGCGCATTGAGGAGGCTGCAGCAAGGACACAGGCAAAAATTGATTCTGGTGTCCAGACGATCGTTGGGACCAACAGGTACCGGCTTGAAAAGGAAGATCCCCTGGAGATCCTGGAAGTCGATAACAGTGCTGTACGCGCAGCCCAGGTTGAACGCCTGGCCAGGTTGCGGGCTGAAAGAAATGAAACTGAGTGCCGGGCAGCACTTGAGGCCCTTACCGAATGTGCAGCCACAGGGAACGGCAATCTTCTCGAACTGGCTGTAGTGGCTGCCGCAAAAAGGGCAAGCCTGGGCGAAATATCAAATGCATGTGAAAAAATAGCAGGGAGGTACAAAGCAGTGGTACATACATTATCAGGGGTCTATTCTTCCGAGTATAAGTCGGATAAGGATCTGAGTGAAGCAAAAAAACTGGTTTCAAGATTTGCTGAAAAAGAGGGACGGCAGCCCAGGATCATGATAGCAAAGATGGGCCAGGACGGACACGACCGGGGTGCAAAAGTGGTTGCGACCGGTTATGCGGATATAGGTTTTGACGTTGATATCGGGCCTCTGTTCCAGACCCCGGCTGAAGCGGCAAAGCAGGCAGTTGAGAACGACGTCCATATTCTCGGAGTATCGAGTCTCGCAGGGGGACATAAAACCCTGGTTCCCCAGGTGATTAATGAACTCAAAAGACTCGGCAGGGAAGATATACTTGTGATTGCCGGAGGCGTGATACCTGCCCAGGATTATCAGCACCTTTATGATACCGGTGTTGCTGCAATATTCGGCCCCGGAACATCAATTGCCAAAGCAGCAAAGCAGATACTTGAAATACTACTGCATGACGCAGAGTAGTATATTAATTATTTTTCATTTTGCCGCTAAGGCGCGAAGGCGCAAAGTTGCATCGGGATTTAATCATGTTTTGAAATATCTTTGTATATCTTAGCGTCTTAGCGCCTTTGTGGCATTAAATTATTTTTGAAGCATGAGGGATATAATTTTTATGGCAATCTTTTTTTCTTTTCTTTTTTATGGCTGCAGAACGACTAAACCAGTAAATGAAGTTACTGTTGCAGAGACTCACTCATCTGATGTAAAACCTGCAACAAATTTCTCAGAGCAGACAACCTGGGTATTGGGATACTTTTCCAGACCTCAGCTTGAAAGGCCGCCTCATTCTGAATGGTTCCTGAAGGGATATAAAGGCTATCTGTTAGATACTGATGTTGTTAACCAAATCACAGCTATCAGTAAGGATAATTTAACTATAAAAATTGTGCTTGGTACCTGGTGCCCTGACAGCCGCAGGGAGGTGCCGAGGTTCATGCGGATTATGGATGTGTGGGGTTTTCCTGCGGAAAAAATCACTTATATAGGGGTTGACAATGCAAAACTCTCACCGGTCGGTGAATATGAAAAACTGAATATCGAAAGAGTGCCTACATTTATTATTTATAATAATAATATTGAACTGGGACGCATCATTGAAACTCCGGTGACGTCTTTAGAGCAGGATATGGTTAATATCCTCAACAGGAATGAATAAAAATCTAATGCTAAAGAACATGGAAGAGACACAAAACAACACAGGACAAAACCTCGGGATTGCCGCCCTGATAACAGCTATCGTTACCTTCGTGCTTGCCGTGATACCATGCGTCGGGCTTATTGCAATAATCCCCGGCATAATTGCAATAGTGCTGGCTTCAGTAGGACTTTCAAATGCAGCAAAGAGCGATTCACCGCGCGGGATCCTTCTGGCAGGACTTATAATTGCCATTATAGCGTCACTGATATCTTTCTCTCAGGTATTTGTCGCAGGAAAGATCGCGGAAAAAGCCGATAAGTGGCCGAACAGAATCGAGGAGATCGTTGATGAGGTACAGAAGGATGTGCTGAAGGACCTGGAAGATGCCAATATATCGATCAAGATCGAGAGCGGGGATGAAAAGATCGAGATAAATGCTGATGCCAATAAGGGGGCGAGGGAGAAAACACTTGAGGAACTTGAAGGTGAAGATGCAAGTGTGATTGATTCTGTTGACAAGAAGTGAGTTATATAGTACATTGGAAATGGTAAGGATCAGGAAAGAGCCTTACCTGATCATAAATATATTCCTTGCCGGAATAATATTGCTGGTGATGCTGTATTCCGGCATTTTTTCACCTGATAAGGACAATTACCCGGTAACATGTATCCATGAGCAACTGACCGGCGTACCATGTGTGTCGTGCGGCCTGTCGCATAGCTTCTCACTGATTGTGCGGGGAAGAGTTGAAGAGGCCTATGAATGGAACATTTACGGGATGCGCGTGTTTATTTTCTTCATGGCCCAGTTTTTTATGAGGATCCTCTTCTCCTATATATATATAAGGTATACTGAAACACGAAAACAATTGATCAACCTTGATATAGCAGGATCCTCTGCTATCTTCCTGATCTCATTCTGGCATTTCTTTGCCTGGATTGTAAGATTTTCATAAAATATTCTTGAAAATATTTGCATTTGTAAAAAATGTGTCATAAATTTGACCAATTAGTTAAACTATATGGTTTAATTATAAAGTTAAATCAAATGGTCAAAAGTCATGACTGAAAAAGACAAGCAAACAGAGGAGAAGATCTTTGAATCAGCAACAGAGGTCTTCATTGAAAAAGGAATGGACGGAGCGCGAATGCAGGATATTGCTGATCATGCCGGCATCAACAAATCGCTGCTTCATTATTATTATCGCACCAAGGACCATCTTTTCAACGCTGTGTTTGAAATGATAGCCGGACAGATGTTCAAGAAATTTGCTCCGATTTTTGATCAGAACCTTTCGCTTGAGGAAAAGATCAGATTCTTTTTCAAAGAACATATTACTTTCCTGCAGAAGAATCCCAGGCTGCCGGGTTTTCTGATGAACGAAATACACAGGAATCCTGAAAGGATTAAAAAGTTTCTCCAGACAATTGATATTCAAAAATTGTGGACCACTCTTGAAGCTCAGCATAAGGAAGAACTTGCCAGATATAATCTCAACCCGGAAACAATTCCCCAGTTTATGACCACAGTTGCCGCCATGAGCGTATTCCCTTTTATTGCAAAACCAATCGTTAGCAGCTTAATGGAAAAGATGGGATACAATTTCGATGAGTACCTGGAAGAGAGAAAAGAATATGCAGCTGATTTTGTGATTAAAGCCATGAAGAGATGAATCACAAGATTCAAGATTCAAGATTCAAAATTCAAGATTCAAAATTCAAAAAATAAGGTGATGAAAAAGAGAATCCTGATCCTGATGTTATTTATGATACAATGGATTTCGTTTGTTAAAGCCCAGAAGTTAATAACACTGAAAGAATGTTATGAGAAAGCCTATGCGGCAGCGCCGGTGGCAGCAGAAAGGGAAACGTATTCAAGCATCTGGCAGCTAAAAGACAAAAACCTGTCGAAAGGATGGCTTCCGTCGCTTGATGCCAGCGGCAGTTTTATCTACAACTCTTCAGTGGTGGATATGACGGATGTACTCGGCACAATCCCGATACCGGGTATTGCCGACCTGATCGAACCTCTTCCTCACGAGCAGTATAAACTCACTGTTGACATCAACCAGGTGATCTATGACGGAGGTGCAATAAAAGGCGCCCGGGCCCTCGAGAAAGCTGAACTGAATATCAATGAAAAACAGACGGAAACCGACCTGTATAAGCTTCGCGGACAGATTAACACATACTATTTCAACATAATGCTTCTTGACAGGCAGAAAGAACTGCTGCAGAATTTCCTTGAACTGATCATAAAACGCATTTCTTCACTTAATTCTGCTCTGTCAAGCGGTGTGATCTTAAAATCGGACCTGGATGTTCTCGCTTCCGAAGAGATAAAGCTTGAGCAGCAGCTTAGTGAAAACAGAATCAGGAAAGCTTCGCTTCTTAAAATATTATCGGGACTGACAGGATCTGCCATAGATTCTTCGGCAGAGTTCGTCCTTCCATCCCCGGGAAAAGAGCTCACTGGTGACCTTAAACGCCCTGAGCTTCAGATATATGATCTAAGGAGAGAGCAGCTGGATGCATCATTGCAGGTGATCCGGAGCAGGAGAATGCCAAAAGCTTTCGGATTTGCCACGCTTGGCTACGGCAATCCCCCGGGCAGTAATTTTTTCAAGGATGAATTTGCGCCCTATTATATCCTGGGTGCGGGAGTAAAGTGGAATATTTTTGACTGGAATAAGGTGAAAAATGAAAAACAGGTTTTAACTCTCCAGCAGGGAATCATCGACGGAAGGAAAGATGACCTGACGGATAATCTGAAAAGGCTTCTGGATGCAAAAAGCGCTGAAATATCCAGCCTTGAGACTCTTCTGGAAACTGACCTGAAGCTTATTGAAATAAGGAAAAGGATAACATCAGCTGCGGAATCGCAGTATGAGAACGGGACCATTACTGCGACGGAATATCTGAATGAAATGAATTCCGAAAGGCAGGCGCTTATAAACCATGAGATACATAAGATCAATCTTGTGATGGCGAAAGTGGAATATATGAATATTTGTGGAAAAGAAATAAACTGACATTGACACATGTACTCACCCCCCGTCCCCACTTCGCTTCGCTCAGTGCAAGCTCTCTCTGCTGAAGCAAAGAGGGGGAGACAAGACCATCTGATTCCCCCTCCCTGCTTCAGGAGGGAGGGGGATTAAGGGGGTGGGTACGTGAGATCGGGAAAGTGTAAAAACAACTACTTAACTATATGAAAACCAAATCATTAATACTCATCGCAGCAATAATCCTCACCGGATGCAGCACCAACAGGGACGAAGCCGATGCTTTCGGAACATTTGAAGCCACTGAAGTTATTGTCTCTGCAGAGACCAGCGGAAGGATACTCAGGTTTGATGTATCAGAAGGAACGGAGATTGAAAAGGATGCAGAAATAGCGCTTATTGACACTACCCTTTTTCACCTCCAGGAAGCAGAGATTAATGCAGGGATGAAGAGCATCAGAACCCGGGTAAACACCATCGATTCCCAGAATGAGATCCTGAAACAGCAGATCGCCAACCTGAATGTGAACATTACCAGGATAGAGAACATGCTGAAGGATGATGCGGCAACAAAAAAGCAGTATGACGACCTCACCGGTCAGGTGGCAGTGCTTGAAAAGCAGATCGCTGCGAACAATACACAACAATCATCTGTTGCTGCAGAGCTCTCAGTATATGAATCAAAAAAGGCTACCCTTGACGAACAGATGACAAGAAGCTGTGTAAAGAGTCCGATAAAAGGGACGATAATCGAAAAGTATTCCGAAGCCGGCGAGCTCACTGCACCCGGAAGGCCGCTTGTTAAAATCGCCGATCTGTCAGTTATGAAACTGAAAGTATATGTAAGCGGCGCACAGCTTGGAAGCATTAAGATCGGGCAGGAGTGCACGGTAAGGGTGGATGAAGGGGAGAAAGGGTACAGATCGTTTATCGCCAATATCAGTTACATCTCAGGCAAAGCTGAATTCACGCCGAAAATAATTCAGACAAAAGAGGAGAGAGTTACTCTTGTGTATGCAGTAACCATCGAAGTCAAAAATGAAGGCACAATGAAATCGGGAATGCCGGGAGAAGCTTTGTTTTTTTGAAAAATATAAAAACAAGAACTTACACAGAGTGACACTGATGGGCACAGAGGTTCCACAGAGGAAAACTAGTATGGGAAATATAATTCTGGCATCGGGGATAAGCAAGAAATATGAAGCCACGCAGGCTTTGAGGGATATCTCATTTAACGTAAGTGAAGGTGAGATCTTCGGATTCATTGGCCCCGATGGCGCCGGCAAGACAACTCTTTTCAGGATAATTACAACCCTTATCCTTCCTGATGAGGGCGAATTGAAGGTGATGGGACTTGATGCTGTCAGGGGATTCAGG
>Ga0105099_10001149_pt1 | contig 16915 bp, 18 predicted proteins | sample PPLLak3cmMay2015_2_FD_79138 | JGI IMG/M metagenome (GOLD analysis project Ga0105099, IMG submission 79138) | Freshwater sediment microbial communities from Prairie Pothole Lake near Jamestown, North Dakota, USA - PPLs Lake P8 Core (1) Depth... | ecosystem: Environmental > Aquatic > Freshwater >... | reverse complement strand
TACTGAAATGCTTCTTATGAAGGACTCTCAGCTGTACGAGGAGTATATTCAGCTTCCGCGAAAGAAACGGAAAGATATGATGTTCGTCTACCTGCGTAAATTCAACGAAAGAAATCCTTTGTATATACCAGTTAATGAGTAGAATATGAAAAAAGCATTATTTTTCCTGTCCGTCCTGTGCTTTACGGTAACGCTTTTCAGCCAGGCACCGTTCCCGAGCAAGGAAGAAATTGAACAGTTCAGCAAATCAAAGACATGCGTGGTTCTTGAAGATGATCCTTTGTCTGATTTCAACTTTTACATAAAGGATGCAATGAAGGAATACTGGACAATTACACCCTATGAATTCATGACGGTGAGTGATTTTAATGTAAGGAGGATAAGCAACTCGCTTTCATTCATTGTACTCACTGATACAAATTATGACAAGGACAAATCCAATTCTGTCTTCAACTTTATCAATCTTCTTCAGGGTAAAAGGGTCGATAAACTTGGAGAGATGCCCGAGATCTGTGCTGTTCCGCTTTCATTTGCCGGAGAAGAGGATAGTGAATACGGCTATAAGCTCGGAGCGCTCCTGTCGTTCATGCAGAAGCATGCACAGCTCATTATGGAGGACCCTTCCAAAACGGGAAGGAAATATCTCAAGTATTACAACGAGAATATTCCTGCCGCAATGGATAAAACCATTCTTTTCAAGCAGGAGGATCTTGCACCCGAGATAGGAACGGTCGATAAGATAAAGGCCGTATATAAGAACAAGGCTGAGATCGTTTCTGAAGACGATATTGTCAATGCGATCAGGAACAAGACTCCCAATACGCTGATATTGCACAAGGTGGGCCCTGTAGGTGAAAACATTAAGGAGGGTTACTGTTTTAAGATGCTTATCGGCACTGATGATGCCAATATGTATTATTACAATCAGCACCTTATCGATAAAAACAATCCGAACGGGTTCCTGCCGGCAGATCTAAGGCGTCTTGCAAGGTTTGATTAATGCATCATTCCTTAAAAACCGACGTCTTTTCAATAAACTGAACATACAATGGAAGAGGTTAGAAGTTATTCGGAATCAGAAAGGAACTGGGCTATGCTCTGCCACCTGTCGGCATTTGCCGGTTACTTTTTCCCTTTTGGAGGGATCATAGGGCCACTTATCTGCTGGTTATCAAGAAAAGACGAATCCTCATGGGTCAATGAGAACGGGAAAGCTTCGCTTAACTTCCAGTTCTCCATTCTTTTATACATGGTTCTGGCAATCCCGCTCTGTTTCATCATAATAGGTATTCCCATTGAAATATTCCTGAGCGTCCTTGAACTTGTATGCGTGATTATCGCAAGCGTAAAAGCTTCAAAAGGCGAAAGGTTCAGGTACCCGTTATCGATACCGTTTATTCAATAAATATTGTACACGTACCCTTCCTCCAACCCCCTTCCCTACTGCGTAAGGAAGGGGGCTATGTATGTGTATACCAACATGATATCCCCCTCCTTGCGTCAGCAGAGGGCTGAGCGTAAAGAGATAGCCCTGTGGGCTATCTTAGCGAGGAGCCAGCCTGCAGGGCAGGGACTAAGGGGGTGGGTACGTGCCGGGAAGAGTATGGGGTATTGGGGTGAGTACATGTTTTTTGAGTCCTGAAAATTCTTCTTTTTCAGGATTTTTCATTATCTTTCTTTGTTATTTTAACTTAACTGCCATGGGATCAGACAATAAAAAAGACAAGAAAAAAAAGAAGATCAAGGTCGAAACTTTCAAAAAGAATGACCTTTATCACGATGTAAAGCCTGAAAAGAAGGAAAAACTGGATAACAAGGATTTTGAAAAACTGCTGCTTAAACAGGAGATTGAGCTGGTGAAGCTCCAGGAATGGGTAAAGGCAAATAAGTTAAAGGTGGTGGTGATCTTCGAAGGAAGGGATGCTGCCGGGAAGGGCGGAGTTATTAAGACAATTGCAGGATGCATGAACCCCAGGATATGCAGGATTGTGGCACTTGGCATCCCGACCGAAAAGGAGAAGACGCAGTGGTATTTCCAGCGCTATGTCACACAACTTCCAGCCGGAGGGGAGATCGTCCTTTTCGACCGCAGCTGGTACAACCGTGCAGGCGTTGAAAAAGTGATGGGATACTGCACCAATGAAGAATATGAGGAATTCCTGAGGGCTTGTCCCGAATTCGAGAAAATGCTTATCAGGTCAGGCACAATACTTATTAAATACTGGTTCTCAGTGAGCGACCATGAACAGGAGAAACGCTTTCAGGACAGGATCGAGGATCCTACGAAACGATGGAAGATCAGCCCTATGGATGTCGAATCGCGCGATAAATGGGTTGAATATTCGATGGCCAAGGATAAAATGTTCTCTTATACCGACACAAAACAATCACCCTGGTACGTGGTGCATGCTGACGACAAGAAAAGGGCAAGGCTGAATACAATTGATCATCTCCTTTCACTTATCCCTTATAAGGATCTTACACCCAAACCGTTCAAGCTTCCTCCGCTTAAGCACGACGTTGCGTACGTACGGCCTCCACTGACCGACCAGACATTCGTTCCGGAAAAATACTAATCTTGCCAGTCTTGCCGGTCGTGCAGGTCTTGCCTGTCTCAAACGACCTGCACGACTTTTAATAATTCTTCTTACTTTTGCCATTTAACCGAATACTGAATTAGATGGCAACAAAGCCTTCCATACCTAAAGGAACGAGAGATTTCTCAGCAGATATAATAGTTAAAAGAGATTTTATCTTTGGGACTATTAAAGAAGTATTTAAATTGTATGGATACCAACCCATTGAAACTCCTGCGATGGAAAATCTCTCTACACTTATGGGGAAGTATGGAGAGGAAGGGGAGAGGCTCATTTTTAGAATACTAAACTCAGGCGATTTTGTAGAGACTTTTAGAGAAAAAGATAAAGCTGACTTGACAGAAGCTTGGAATCTATTCATATCAAGAATTAATAAGGTCGGTTTATCAAAAGTTAACTTTATTGAATTAGTAAAATCGTACCAGGATAAGAATGACCGCATTAGTAAACTAATGTTTAATTATTTTTTTACTAATATGAAGGTCATTCAGTCATTCATTTTAAAAAATAAGAATCATAATAATTCTAGTTTTATTAAATACTTAAATCAATACCGGTTTCCGCATTTATTGAAGCTTCTGGAAAGATCGATCCTTAATAAGACTGAGCTATTAAAGGGTTTCTCGGAGAAGGGACTTAGATATGATTTAACAGTTCCATTTGCACGATATGTGGTTCAGCATCACGGTGAAATTACCCTACCTTTCAAAAGATATCAGATACAACCAGTATGGCGCGGTGATAACCCTCAAAAAGGACGATATCGTGAATTTTACCAATGTGACGCTGATGTGATTGGATCTACTTCTATACTTAACGAATATGAATTAATTAGGATTGTTGATGATGTTTTTACAAAATTAGGGATAGAAATTACAATCAAAATTAATAATAGAAAAGTTCTTACCGCTTTATCAGAATATATAGGAGAGCCGGACAAGATTATTGAAATGACAGTTGCCATTGACAAAATCAGTAAAATTGGATTCGATGATGTTATTAAGGAGCTTAAAAACAAAGGAATTTCCGATGCTGCGATTGAAAAATTGACTCCAATTTTATTGATGAAAGGGAACACTAGATCAAAATTAGAGGGACTTTCAGTTTTTCTTTCAAATTCTTTAGTCGGAGAAAAAGGCTTACAAGAACTGGAAACGTTAATTAGCCTTCTTGAAAATGCTAACATATTATCTGAGATTGAGTTAGATCTAACTTTAGCACGAGGATTGAATTATTATACTGGTGCAATAATTGAAGTGAAGTCAAAAACTATTGATATCGGAAGTCTATGTGGTGGAGGAAGATATGATAACCTTACTGAGTTCTTCGGATTAAAAAACATGTCTGGAGTCGGGATCTCTTTCGGTGCAGATCGGATATTCGATGTCCTTACAAAGATGAACTCTTTCCAATTAACTAAAAAGCAGGTTGCTGACTTTTTAGTATTTAATCTAGGTAAAGAATTTATTCCGACTTATCTAAAAATAAACAACCTACTTCATAAACGAGGACTAAGTAGCGAAGTATTTCCTGATCATTCTGAATATAAGAAACAACTCGCATATGCGAAGTCAAAGAATATTACATACGCAATTATTATTAGGAATGCGGAATTAGAAAAGAATGAACTAAATCTATTGAATCTAATCACAGATGAAAATAAAAAGATTCTTATGCGGGATATTGATTCATTTAATTTCTCTGGATAAAACTGCTTGATTAGATCTCTGTTAAGGTTCCAGGTCAGGCATTCTCTGATCAATTCTTTGCTCCCTTCTCTCCTGCGGCGCTTTATGAAGCTGCTACTAGTAATTATATTCAGCACGATAGAGTCTTATGATCTTAACGGGCGGAAGCACACTTCTAGGTGCTTTGTGGAAGTAAATTGTTAATTCTATATCGGCTGGATGAAAAAAATGAGCTTATCTTCCAATGCTATCAGCTGCTCCTGTTTTTCGCACATTTCATATAATATTCTATAATGTATTGATTATCAGATGCCGGATATTTAATCTGGGTGCTGTAATTGCGTTTTTTGAGTCTAAATGTAGTTTTAAGTATTCTTATTCTCAGCCCCGAGTGCTCGGGGCTGAATGTGAATAACCCCCGGTGCAACCGGGGGCATATGACTAAAAATTTGTATCAAACCCTGAAGGGGTTTAATATTGTTGGAGTCTACAGATTGTTTTTGTACCTTAGTCTTTATTCGCTGCATTAATAATTTAATACCTTCTGACATGTCGAGTTATCGTCAACATCTCTATCACATTGTTATCAGAACAAAGGATAGTAAATCTACAATTAGGATGGATCAATCTGATATGCTTTATGCTTATATGACGGGGATAATAAAAAACAAGGATAGCCACCTGTATCGCATTAATGGTATTGAAAATCACATTCATATTCTCACCGATATCCATCCATCAATTGCACCAGCAGATTTTGTTAAAGATATCAAGGTTGCATCTTCAATTTGGATGAAGGAGAGTGGACTCTTCCCTGCATTCGTTGGCTGGTCTGACGGTTATGGCTCATTTACCTGTTCATTTAAGGATCTTGGGGATCTTATCGATTATGTTAAGAACCAACGGGAGCATCACAAGAAGAAGTCATTTGAGGAGGAGTTCAGGAGCTTGCTCCTGGAATCGGGTATCAGTATTGATGATAGATTCTTTCCATAACCCTCATATTCAGCTCCTTCAGAGCTGACTCTGGAATGATATCTGTCTACCCCCGGTTGCACCGGGGGTTATTCATATCTAGCTCTTTCAGAGCTTTCTATCCGTGGGGACTATATACCCTCCCGGTGGAACTATGGGCTAGTTTATCTTTTTCTCTTTCCGAGCAAGGTGGTGCAATTAATCATCAGCATCTTATTAAAAACAGAAACTACCTCATTTATGCTGAAACGATTGCTTAAATGCTGAAAATAAGAAAAAAGATACAATATATTATAATGGCCGGAGGCGACGAGATTAAAAATAATGAGCTGACTATCAAGAATATGTTATCAGGGGAACAGAAGAAGATCCTGATGCTGGATCTTTCTTCCTTCAATTTTTCCTGAGAAAACCTTTCTACTGTTTTCTTTGCACAGGAGGCTGCCCCGGATTGATCCTTTGCTCCCTTCTTTCCTGGAGCTCTTTAAGCAGCTGCTGACGGTACTGGTTTTCAGCCTGGTAAAGCCTGATTATCTTAACCGGAGGAAGTATTCCCTTCAGGGCCTGGTGGAATTTCATGCTTAATTCAGTTTCCGCAACTTCAAGTTCTATCAATTTGTCGCCAAGCTCAATAAGCTGTTCGTCGGTCATGGAGCTTCCTTCCTGGTTGAACATCATGTTAAGTTTCACCCTTTCCTGCTGTATCTCAAGTCTTTTCTCCTGGAATTCATTGTAAACAGGCCAGAATTTTTCAGCCTCTGAAGGAGTGAGCTTCAGCCTGTTGGTCAGGAAGGCGATTTTGTAGGAATTCAGCCTCTCCTGTCCCGGATTCTGTGCGCCGGCAATAAATGTTGACAATATCAGGCCGATAATCAGGGTAATGCTATTTCTTCTCATGGCTTCAGGCTTATAAAAGTTCATGGATTTCGTTTATATCAATATTTTCAAGTACAAGATAATCGATGATATCCGTTTGGCTGACCTCAGGGACCTCTTCGGAGAACAACAGGGACCCGGCGCTCTCTTCAAGCATAAGTATATCTATATCATTAAGATACGAATCTGAAAACTCCTGCATGCTTATTTCGTGAATTGACTGCCGATCCTTCAGCGGCAGGAATACTTTAACCGTTGCATAGCTTAATACTGCAAGCAGTGCAACCGCAGCGGCCATGGCCAGATATGGTCGCAACCTTCCATATAACCGGGGTTTCACCGGTTCAGCTGCCTTTTCCGCAGTTTCCGCAATGATCCTCCGGGTTACATCTTCAAAGTAGTTTTCAGGAACTTTGAAGGGATTTCTGCCTGCTGTTTCATCAATTCTTTTCATCATCACTTTAGATAGTTATCGGAATGAAAGGTTTAAACACCTTCAAGGTATTTTTCAATTTTTTTTACGGCATGATGGTATGATGCCTTCAGTGCTCCTTCTGATGTTTTAAGCACCTTGCTCATCTCTTCATAGGTCATTTCGTCAAAGTACTTCAGGTTGAATACAATTCTCTGCTTTTCGGGAAGCTGCAGGATGGCATTCTGAAGCTTAATCTGTGCCTCATCACCATCGAACCACGAACTGCCTTCAAGTGAATTGGACAGATAGCTGCCAATGTCGTCAAGTGAAGCGGCCGTATTCCTCTTTCTTTTATTTATCAGTGTAAGAGATTCATTTGTTGCAATCGCATAAAGCCAGGTATACAATGAGCTCTCGTTCCTGAAGTCAGCCATGTTTTTCCAGGCGCTTATGAAGGTGTTCTGAAGTGCATCGTCAGCATCTTCATGAAGAATGACAAGCCTCCTGATATGCCAGTAGAGCCTTGAGGAGTATCTCTCTACAAGGAGCCTGAATCCTCTGTTGACATCGGTCTTAAGCAGGGTTATCAGATCTTTATCCTGGTCAGAAGCATTCAAATATGGCTGGTTTTATTCTTTGATGTAAGATAATGCAAAAGGTTTAAAGAAATAATAACTTTGCCCTGGGAATTAATTAAGACACTGATGGCTTTACAATGCGGTATCATAGGTATTACAAATGTTGGCAAAACGACAATATTCAACTGTATATCAAATACAAGGGGCGAAACGCATGCTTTTGCCTTCACCGGGGCAAAATCGAATCTGGGTGTTGTACAGGTACCTGATCCGAGATTATATGAGCTTGAGAAACATCAGATTACAGAAAAGATCGTTCCTACAACGGTTGAGCTTGTTGACATCCCGGGGCTGACAAGGGGATTAAACCGGGCTGAGAGCGGAGGCAACAGGTTCCTGGGCGATATCAGGAATACCGATGCCCTTATCCATGTTCTCAGGTGTTTTGACAACGATGCCCTGCCCCATCCCGACGGGTCGGTAGATCCGGTGAGGGATATTGAGACAATTGAACTGGAGCTTCAGGTCAGGGATATTGAGTCGATTGACAAGAAGATTGACCGTCTCCGGAAGACAGCAAAATCCGGTGATAAGGATGCGGCGCACGGAATAGAGGTGCTCTCTCTTTACCGCGGGCACATTGAGGGATTCAAAAATGCGAGGACTCTTGAGGTTAAAGAGGATGAACGTAAATATGTGGAGGATCTTTTCCTGCTTACGATGAAGCCTGTTATGTTCGTATGCAACGTTGATGAGAGATCAGCTGTCAGCGGCAATCATCACACTGAAAAAATAAAAGAATTACTGAAAGGCAAAAATGCTGAGATACTGATAATTGCGGGCGCCGTTGAAGCCGAGATTGCCGAGCTGGAAAATAAGGAGGACCGTCTGTCGTTTTTAAAGGATGCAGGACTGGATGAACCGGGCGTTGACAAGCTTGTCAGGGCGGCTTACAGACTCCTCGATCTGCAGACATTTTTTACAGTGGGTCCCAAGGAAATACGGGCCTGGACAATAAGAAAAGGGATGACGGCCTCACAAGCTGCAGGAGTGATTCACAGCGATCTTGAGCGCGGATTCATCAGGGCCGAAATAATGAAGTACGGCGATTTTACAGCCCTCGGTTCGGAGCATGCATGCAAGGAAGCAGGAAGGTTCCATGTTGAAGGTAAAACATATATTGTGGGTGACGGCGATATTCTGCATATCAGGTTTAATGTTTAAAAGACTGCATACGGCCAGGAAACTGTTCATATTATTATTGTTTCTCATTCCGGCTCCGGACTCAGGCGCCCAGGATTTGGATAAAAACAGCATTCTCCGTGATGAAGTGGCAAGGTACGGACAGGCAAGGGTCTCAATCAGTCATCCTGGGATATCTTCTTTGAATGATCTTTCAGCGAGTGTATCTGTAAGTACTGTGAGGGGCAAAAACGTCGAAATAACTCTGTCTCCCTTAACCATCGATTGGTTTATCCTTCAGAATCTCAGTTATGAGTTAATAGAACGGCCCGATGTCAAATCATTTGTGACGGCTGAAAATACAAAGCAGGCAATGGAGTGGGAGAGCTACCCGACGTATACACAGTACGATTCGATAATGAGGAGCTTTGCCGGTTCATACCCGCAGCTGTGCCTGCTTGATACGATAGGTACAAGTATAAACGGCAAGCTGGTCCTGGTGCTGAAGATATCCGACAATGTATCGGAAGATGAGCCTGAACCTGAGACTTTTTATTCCTCAACCATGCACGGCGATGAAACAGGAGGATTCATTCTGATGCTCAGGCTGGCAGATTATCTGCTTAAAAACTATGGTACCGTCAGCAGGGTGACCACTCTTGTTGATAACCTGGAGATATGGATCAATCCGCTTGCCAATCCCGACGGAACCTATCGTACCGGCAATACAATTGTATCACCAACAAGGACAAATGCCAACGGCTTCGACCTTAACAGGAACTTCCCTGATCCCATGTATATAACACCTCCTGTGAAGCAGAAGGAGACGCTCGATATGATGAAATTCACGAAGGAGCACCATTTTGTCATATCGGCCAATTTCCACTCGGGTGTGGAGGTGGTCAACTATCCGTGGGACAGGTGGCCGAGGCTTCATGCCGACAATACCTGGTTTTATAACATAAGCAGGAAATATGCTGATACAGTGCATTTATATGCGCCTGCGGGATATATGGACTTCAGGGATTACGGTATCACCAATGGTTATCAGTGGTACTCTGTTTATGGGGGCAGGCAGGATTATGTTACCTGGGAAAGGCAGGGCAGGGAGGTGACTATCGAGGTCCATGATACATATGTTACACCGGCAAGTCAGCTGAACTCACTGTGGCAGTACAACTGGCGATCCCTGATCGGATATTTTGAAAACGCCCTGTACGGTATTCATGGCATTGTGAAAAACAAATTGACCGGAGAGCCGCTCGAAGCCAGGGTCTTTATAGCCGGGCACGACAGGGACAGCTCCCATGTGTACTCCGGCAGCAGTGACGGGACTTTTGTAAGGCTTCTGGCGCCAGGCACCTGGGATCTCACCTTTACCGCCTGGGGGTGCCTTCCGGCTGTTGTTGAGGATGTGGTTGTAACCGAAGGCGTGAAAACGGAAATTACCGTTGAGCTCCAGCCGATACTTAATCCGGTTGATACGGCCGCAACACCCATTCCTCTTCTCTACCCGAATCCTTCCAGTCACTCGTTGAGGGTTGTTCTTCCGGGCAGGCAGACAGGCGATATATTGGTACAGATATTTAATTCACTTGGTTATAAACTGGCAGATTATGAAACAAAGACAACTGAAGGATCACCTCTTATCATAGATGTATCCCGTTTTCCCGGAGGTATTTATACGCTGGTTTTAACCAATACTGCCACTCATTTTACCGACAAGAGCCGTTTTGTTGTCGTCAGGAATTGATCGGTCAGCATCCTGTTTTTGACATCCCTGGTTGCATCTATGATTAAAAAAGCTACTTTTGAAATCTTGTTTTTTGTTAAATTAATCATTAAATAAAAGGTAACAGGGATATATGAAATTTCAGGAACTGAGAAGAGAGGTTTTGATATTCAGTCTGGCGGTCGTATGCATGGGCGCGGCAGGACAGGGCGCTTACATTCCGCCTGAAAAGCCAAAACTTGTAGTGGGCATAATTGTGGAGCAGCTGAGATATGATCAGCTTGAGCGGTTCAGAAACCGGCTCGGGCAAAACGGGATCAGAAGGATGCTCAATGAGGGGACAAGTTATCAGGATGCCTCTTTTCAATACATGCTTACTCAGTCGGGCCCTGGCCACGCAACAATTGCAACAGGGACCGAGCCCGCATGGCACGGGATAACATCCGACAGCTGGTATCTGCCGCTGAGAAATGAAATTATAAACAGCACCGGCGATCAGAACGTTGATCCTGCAGGAGGCACTCCCGAAGCAGGGAAGCATTCTCCTGTCAACCTCCAGGCTTCAACCTTCACCGATGAACTGAAAATGGTATCGGGCGGGAAGGCAAAGGTCTTCAGCGCAGGCTTGAAGGAGCAGCCAGTCATACTTTCTGGCGGACATTCCGCTGATGCTGCCTACTGGTTTGACAACTCAACAGGTTCTTGGATATCAAGCACATGGTACATCGATTCGCTGCCTGCATGGGTCAATGATTTCAACGCCATGAAATACCCCGAGGCGTTTCTCAACAGCAAATGGGAACTGCTGAGACCTGTGCAGGACTATCATGACTGTATATCCGACACAAATTCTTTCGAGGCAGGTTTCAGCGGGAGGAATTACTTCCCCTATGACCTCAGCAGGATAAGCAGGAATGGTAATCCTCCGGTTCATGATCTGTCGGTGATCAGAGAAACGCCATTCGGAAATACCCTTACAACGCGGTTTGCCATCAGACTCATTGAGAAGGAAGGACTCGGCAGGGATGATATAACAGACTATTTATCAATATGTTATACAGTAACTGATTATATCGGGCACAGGTTTGGCCCCTCGTCATACGAAATGGCAGATGGAATTTTCAGGCTTGACCGGGAGATTGAGGATCTGATGTCGTACCTGGTTGATTCAATCGGAAAAATGAACATACTTGTCTATTTTACCTCTTCGCACGGAATATCAGAGATACCCTCTATTCTTCAGGCAGGGCGCATACCTGCAGGATATTTCAACCAGGACCAGGCGATGCTTCTGCTTAAAAGCTATCTTAAGGCATTGTATGGCGATGGTGACTGGGTAAAGGGATATTCCGAAAGGCAGATCTTTCTTAACAGGACATTGATTGAGGATTCCAAAATGCCGCTGGAGGAGGTTCAGAAAAAAGTCGCAAGATTCATAGTCCAGTTTTCAGGAATTGCATCAGCTTACCCCTATTCAGCTTTTGAGGTAAATGATTTCGGCGAAGGCAACCTGAAGCGGATTATAAATAATTTCAGTCCCCAGCGGACCGGAGATGTTATAATAACATTCCTTCCCGGTTGGGTTGAAAGGGTGAATAATGGAGTGACCAATCATAATTCGCCATACGAGTGCGATTCGCACGTTCCTCTGATATGGTATGGCTGGAGTGTTGACAGGGCGGCAATAACCAGGAGCGTCAATATGACCGGTATTGCTCCAACGCTGTCGTCGTTGCTGAAAGTGCCTTTCCCGAATGCCTGTACCGGGGAGCCTCTGTTTGAGCTGTTCAGGTAGCTTTGAATTTATTTCTCACCCTGCAGGCTTCGGCAAGCAGTTGAGGTCTTTTCTCGCAGCCGTTGCCCATGATGATCAGGTCGGCACCGGCCCTGAAAATGCTTTCTACCTCTTTTTTATCCCTGATTCCTCCGCCAACCGCAAGGGGTACTGAAATATTGTTTCTTACCTCTTTTATCAGTTCCGCGGGAACCGGATGAAGCGCCCCGCTGCCTGCTTCGAGATAAATCATTCCGAGTCCGAGCATTTCGCCTGCAATTGCGGTTGCGATTACAATGTCGTGCTTGTCGGCAGGGATCGCTTCTGTCTGGCTTATGTATTCAACGGAGGTCCTTGATCCGCAGCTTATCAGGATATACCCTACTGATACAAGCTTATCCCTGACATCTTTCAGGAATGGGGCGGCAATAACATGGTTCCCGATAAGTAATTCGGGATTTCTGCCTGAAATGAGTGATAGCAGCATGATGGCGTCAGCCTTCCGGCTCAGCTGAAGCAGGTTGCCGGGGAAAAGTATCACCGGTATTGAACACTGCTTCTTCACGGTAACGATAAGATCGTCGACACTGTTGAAAGTCAGGCTTCCGCCAACCATAATATAATCGGTTTTGCATCCGGCCGCCACTTTAAGAATTTCAGAAAGTGGTTCTTTCCCCGCTTTGTCAGGGTCAAGCAGCAATGCAATGCTTTTGCTACGGGGAAACTTATCTGACTTCATAATTCTTTTTTGTCCAGACTATAGCATAATTATCATACCTTGAGTAGAACAGGTCAAAGGAGTCGTTTATTTTTCTTGTATGAACGGAACCCCTTATCTCGCCTGCATCCTTAACCTCAAACGGCTCAATGGTTAAGTTTTTTCTGAAGCTTATGCCCTCTTTGTCACAAATTTTGTAGAGAGCCTCCTTGGCGCACCAGTGAAGATAAAGATGGTACTTCCTGGCCTCAGGGTCTTTTGTCACCTTCTCCTTCCTGTTGATGAACTTGAAAGCGAATGCTCCGATGTTGGAGCTCATATACTCAAGGTCTATACCTACTTTTTCGGTTGTGCTGCAAAGTATTGCTGTCAGTTTATGTGAATGGGAGATGCTTATGAACCTTGATCCGTCCTTGAGAAAAGGTTTGTTGTTTTTATTATATACTATTTTCGCTTCCTTGCCCAGAAGTTCAGCAAGCAGGGCTCTTACGCTCAGGAATTCGAGCCTGCGTGATGTGCTGGTAAATCCCTTGTATTTCTTTTTGTCATCCGCATCCAGCACAATCATATCGAGCAGGGTATTGATGTCCTCCTCGATCTTCCACACCCCGAGTATTGATGATCCGTTAAGATAATGTTTTGTAATACAACCCATTAAGTTGCAGTTAAGTTAATTTTCTTCCCATCTCAGGGTTTCAATCATATGTATGATATCTTCTCTGAAGAATTCATTCACAGGTGCCAGGGAATCAGGATTTGGTTCAGATAAAAAATAAAGCGATCCCCTTATATAGTGTTTTAAGCTGTCGGTTACAAAGAACTGAACGGCTGTTGCGGTATTTCCCCTGAGATCGTAAAGGATTCCGTATACTTTATTATCAGGGTTGCTGAACAACTGTTCGCTGATTGCATCGGCTTTCGAAATATGGTTCTTGACGTTCATCCTGTATGTCTCTTCCATCAGTTCACCCAGATCATTGTTTATCTCCTTGTATGTAAGATATATCCTGGCTTTAAAGGATGGGAAATCCACATTGAACCAGCCTGGCTCCGGGTTGATGTTCCTGTCGAATGATATCTCTCCGTAAACCGGGTATTCAAAGCTTAACGGCAGGAAGCCATCCGGCAGGTTCGCACCATTGAATATGGCATATTCCTTTTCAGGCAGGTCAATTCTGAAGAAGCCCTTTGGCCTCGGAACAGGGACATCCCCGCATCCCTGGGCAATAAAGGCAGAAGTAAAAAGCGCTACAATACTATATTTCAATATCATCCTCTTCCGCTTCATCGATGGTTACCTTTACTTCCTTTATCCTTCTCCTGTCGGCTGATTCGATCCTGAAGTTAAACCTCCTGAATTTTATTATCTGTTCTTTTGCCGGAATCTCGCCGGTCAGCTCAAGGATCAGTCCCGCAAGAGTCTCGGATTCCCCCCTGACAACATCAAAAGGGTCATCTTCCAGCTCAAGGATCTTAACCAGGTCATTAAGCAGTACCTTCCCTTCAAAAATATATGTCCTGTCGTCGATCTTTTTATATAATTCCTCATCCTGGTCGCTTTCGTCGGTTATTTCCCCCACTATCTCCTCAAGGATATCTTCAAGGGTTATTATTCCCGCTGTCCCGCCATACTCATCAATAACAACTGCCATGTGTATCTTCTTGATCTGGAACTCCTTGAGCAGATCGTTTATCTTTTTTGTCTCAGGAACAAAATAGGGAGGCCTCAGAAGCGACTGCCACCTGAACGAATCGGGATTGTTCATATACGGCAATACATCTTTTGCATAGAGTATTCCTCTTACATTATCAAATGATTCGGAGTAGGCCGGGATCCTTGAAAAACCTGAATCAATGATTACAGGGATTATCTTGCTGAAGCCAGACTGGATATCAACGGCCGTGACGTCGATCCTCGGGCACATGATTGCACTTACGTTTATATTGCCGAAATTGACAATCCCTTTAAGTATCTTTTCGTCTTCGCTGAGGTCGTCAGATGTTAGGTCCAGAGCATCTGAGATATCATCCATGCTTAAATCCGACCTTCGCCTTCCCGCACGCTTCTTTACAAATGATGTGGAAAGTATGAGCAGGGAAGTCACCGGGTAGAAAATTTTCACAATCAGGTTAAGGGGATATGCCATGAAGAGCGCAAATGACACATTATGCCGGGCAGCATATACCTTTGGCATTATTTCGCCGAAAAGAAGCAGCATGAAAGTAATTACCACAACCTCTATAAGGAATCCGATGACCGGGTTTGAGCTGAAGTCAAACAGCTCAGTGCTGATAAAGGCCGACAGCAGAACGATCGCTATATTGACAGTATTGTTTGCTGCAAGTATTGTGCTGAGCAATCTCTCGGGCATGTTATAGAGCCTGAGGGCAGTCTGGATTTTCCCGGCCTTGTCGTTTTTAAATCGTTCAAGGTCATCAGGGCTGAGCGAGAAATAGGCAACCTCAGACCCTGACATGAGTGCAGAAACAAAGAGCAGACATGCCAGTACAATAAAGCCTGTTATGATCTTATAATCAGGAGAATTTACGATGACGCCTGAAAGCAGAAACCCCGCTGAATATGAAAATCCGTATCCCAACTGAATTTAAGTTAAAAGTCTAAAAGGGCAGGTCATCCTCATTTTGCCCGTTCAGTGGTCCGGAGTTGAAAGGTTCGCCCGGACCAGGGAATCCATTATCCGGACTGGTTCTCTCGGGCTGGTTCTTTTTCACCCCGGCAGCACCTGCCTGATAGGGAGGAGCAGGGTCATTTACCTCCGGAGCTGATCCTGCTTTCTTCTGGTAATCAGATGATGAATCCTCTACCTGCACGGTGCCCGGCCTTTTTTCCATTACCATCATCGTGTCGGCAAGGATCTCGGTAATGTATTTATTGTTTCCATCCTTATCGACATAAGAACGGGTTTTTATTTTCCCGACCAGATATACCTGGGTTCCTTTCTTTACTGTTTTCTCGGCCACTTCAGCAAGCGCCCTCCATAATACTATGTTATGCCATTCGGTTGAGGTTATAGTCTCTCCCTGCTGGTTTGTATAGGTTTCGCTGGTCGCCAGGGGAAAAGTTGCCTTTGCAACACCTTTGTCAAAGTACCTTACGACGGGATCCTTCCCTACATTGCCCAGTAATAAAACTTTATTGATCGACATGAGGCTATCCGGTTTTGTGATTATGCAATCATTACAAACTTCAAAGGTAAGAAAAAAACCTCTTCCGGCATCTTTTGAGTGCAAACGGCAACAGGCAACCACCTTCATCCCCTATTTAACTGGAATTAAGGCAATAATAAATAATAATAAAAAAATTTATTCGTAAAGTGTTTTATTTTAAACAAATAATATTTTTATATTTGCAAGGTTGAAAAAAACGAATAATCAAAATAAGTTGTTGAATTTTAAATCACTAGAAAAATGACTAAAGCAGACATTGTTAATGAAATTGCCAAAAACACTGGTATTGAAAAGGTAACTGTACAGAAAACAGTTGAAGCCTTAATGGAAACAATTAAGCATTCAATGGTAACAGGGAATAATGTTTACCTGAGAGGTTTCGGAAGCTTTATCGTTAAGAAAAGAGCAAAGAAGACTGCAAGGAATATTTCAAAGAACACTACAATAATAATTCCTGCACACAATATCCCCGCTTTCAAACCGGCTAAATCATTCATTACAAAAGTTAAATCACACGTTAAGAAGTAATCGTCCATGCCAAGCGGTAAGAAAAGAAAAAGACATAAGATGGCCACCCATAAACGCAAAAAGCGTTTACGGAAGAACAGACATAAGAAGAAGTAAGAGATCATAGGGTGGTCTTTACATTAGACGAAAATAGTAAGCCTAAAGGTCCTCCGATCTTTAGGTTTATTGTATATGGGAGGTTGATGCGACGGTTGAAAAATAATTCAGATCATAAGAGCAAGTGGCAAACAAGGATCTGATAATTGATGTAAGTGATTCCGAGGTTTCGTTGGCATTGCTTGAAGACAAGCAATTAATTGAGTTAAACAAGGAAAAGCGAAATATAAGGTTTTCAGTCGGGGATATTTATCTTGGAAAGGTTAAGAAGATAATGCCCGGGCTGAATGCCGCTTTCATTAATGTTGGCTACGAACGGGATGCATTCCTGCATTACCTCGATCTTGGAGCCCAGTTCAGAACCCAGCATAAATACTACACCACAGCTCTGCAGAAGCAGGGAAGAGTTGTCCCTGTCCACAAATTCAAGCCTGAACCCGATATTGATAAGGAGGGTAAAATAACAGACGTGCTTACCCAGGGACAGACAGTCATTGTTCAGATCACCAAGGAGCCAATATCAACAAAGGGACCAAGGCTTGCTGCCGAGATATCCCTTGCCGGCAG
>Ga0105099_10001148_pt1 | contig 16942 bp, 17 predicted proteins | sample PPLLak3cmMay2015_2_FD_79138 | JGI IMG/M metagenome (GOLD analysis project Ga0105099, IMG submission 79138) | Freshwater sediment microbial communities from Prairie Pothole Lake near Jamestown, North Dakota, USA - PPLs Lake P8 Core (1) Depth... | ecosystem: Environmental > Aquatic > Freshwater >... | reverse complement strand
TTTTTATTTGATATCATTTTCATTTAGATCAATCCAAAAAGAGGTAAAAAGAGACAGGCAAGGAGGTGGATTGGTTGGACAGTTTCATCCGCGAAGCATCACAGAAAGTCGAGAATGCTGCGAAAGAGAAAGATCTCACTGAAAAAGAGAAGATAAGGAGCGGCGTCCTTACAGAGATAGATGCAGAGTTAGAGGCGCTGCTGAAACGCCAGCTTGCAAGGATAAAGGTTGTAGGCGTCGGCGGAGCAGGCAACAACACAATCAACAGGATAACTGAGATAGGTATCAAGGGCTCTGAGATAATAGCCATCAACACTGATGCTCAGGATTTGCTTTACACTAATGCGGCGAAGAAGATACTCATCGGCCGTGAGATAACTGGTGGGCTTGGGGCAGGCGCTCAGCCTAAGATCGGCGAAGAGGCCGCTAAAGAGAACGAGTCTGACCTTAAGAAGGTCCTTGCTGAGTCTGACATGGTCTTTGTCACGTGCGGGCTTGGCGGAGGCACAGGTACAGGCGCTGCGCCGGTCGTAGCAGAGAACGCGAAGAAGATGGGCGCCCTTGTTGTAGGTGTCGTCACGCTTCCGTTCGCGATGGAAGGCCAGAGGCGTTATGAGAACGCGGTGATAGGCCTCGAGAAGCTCGAGAACATCGTCGATACACTGATAGTCATTCCGAATGACAAGCTCCTTGAGCTTGCGCCGGACCTACCGCTCCAGACGGCATTCAAGGTCGTCGATGAGATACTGGCGAATGCTGTTAAAGGCATCGCAGAATTGATCACAAAAGCAGGTCTTGTGAACCTGGACTTTGCGGACGTTCGCACAGTCATGGGCAAAGGCGGCGTGGCTTTGATAGGTGTCGGCGAGTCCGACTCTGAGAACAGGGCTGTAGAAGCCGTCGAGAAAGCGATCAACAATCCTTTGCTCGATGTCGACATAAGCGGTGCATCTGGTGCCTTGATAAACATCTGCGGCGGGCCTGACATGACGCTTGAAGAAGCAAGAAGGATTGTCGAGACGATATCGGACAAGCTCGACCCTGATGCGAAGATCATCTGGGGCGCGCAGATATCAGAGGACCTGAATAATACGATAAGGACATTACTCATAATCACGGGCGTGAGGTCGAACCAGATCTTCGGTCCAGAGCGTAAGACCTCGGACAAGAAGAGGAAAGAGATGGAGACTGAGCTCGGCATAGAGTTCATAGATTGAATATATAATCGATTGGATAGAGGGAATGAAAAATGGATTTCGCATCATGGCCGCAAAGGTCTAAAGCATATGTGCTGGAGTGTTACAGGGTATTGCGTGTTACTAAGAAACCTACGACCGAAGAGTTCAAGACGATATTCAAGGTCTCAGGTATCGGTATGCTGTTGATAGGATTGGTCGGGTTCCTCATCGTGCTGGTGAGAGAGCTTTTGCTTTAGGTAAAAGAGGTTCATCAAAATGACTGATAAAAAACACGAAGATGATGTTAAGATGGAAGATAAGAGCGATGTAGACGAGAACGAGCAGTTCATGAGTAAGAAGAAGCCTGCTGAAGAGAAGAAGGAGGAGAAGGTAGAGAAGAAGGAAGTTCAAGCTCCTATGGCTGCAGAGCAGGAAGGCGTATTGCTTTTCGCATTGAGGACGACCGCAAATAGGGAAGACCAGGTCATGGATTTCCTCAGTAGCAACATATCGAAGAAGAACCTGCAGGTATATTCTATAGTGAGGCCTCACGGCATGCGCGGTTACATATTCATGGAAGCGGCTACGCGGGTTGATGCAGAGCATGCAGTCCACGGCATACCTTATGCAAGGGGCATACTTCCAAAGTCTATAAACTACAGCGAGATGGAGCACATGATAGAGCCCGTCAAGCGTGAGCTAAGCATCAAGAAGAATGATATTGTCGAGATAATCTCGGGGCCTTTCAAGCGTGAGACTGCGAAGATAACAAGGATAGACGAGCAGAAAGAGGAAGTCGTAGTAGAGCTTGTCGAAGCAGCAGTCCCTATCCCGATAACGCTGAAGATAGATGCAGTGAAGGTCATCAGGAGAGAGACAGAATAATTATTTTATTTTATTCGATTTTTCAATATTTCAAAAAATCATTTTCAAACCGGTCGCTTGTTTGTTAGCCTCGAAAGAGGAAAACGGCAGGTATCCAACACGGTTGGGCGGCAAAAGTCGTCCACGTGAGAGGTAAAACAAAATGGCAAAAGAATCAGTTGATGTATTGATTGAAGGCGGTAAGGCCACAGCTGCTCCGCCGCTCGGACCTGCGCTTGGTCCTCTGGGAGTGAACATAGGTAAGGTCGTCTCAGACATAAACAAGAAGACGGAAAGCTTCAAGGGCATGCAGGTTCCAGTGAAAGTCACTGTCGACACTTCTACTAAAGAGTATGAGATAACAGTCGGTACTCCTCCAGCGTCTGCGCTCGTAAAGAAAGAGGCAGGCATAGAGAAGGGCGCCTCAAACCCTCTTGAAGAGAAGGTCGCCGACCTCAAGATCGAACAGGTCATCAAGATAGCTAAGATGAAGTCTGATTCTCTTTTAGGTAAGAACATGAAAGAGAAGGTCAAGGAGATAATAGGCACTTGCCAGTCCATGGGCGTCATGGTCGAGGGATTGCCTGCTCATGACGCTTTTCTGGCTGTACAGGCTGGAAAGTTTGATGCTCCTATCAAGGCTGAGAAGACTGAACTCACTGCAGAAGAGAAGAAGAAACTCGATGAAGAGAGGAACAGGTTGCAGGAAGAGATTAAGACGAAGAGAGAGGAATACCTTGCGAAAGCCAAGAGCATTGTCGCAAGCCTTGTCGGCAAACCTGCTTCAGAGATCAGGAAGAAGTTGGTCGAGGCAGAGATTCCGACCCTCATCATCAACGAGGTCGCTCCAGTGGAGAAGGAAGCTCCTGCAGCAGGAGGCAAGAAGTAATTCTTCTCAATTTTTTTATTCTTTTTTTGTTTTTATAACTGACATTCTTCTTTACTAATGGTTACATATTCTGCTTATTTCTACATCCATACAGCCTAATGGCTGTAGACCGGTATATGCCTATTTTATGCCATTTATCGACCCTATAAACCACGCTAAAAATGAAAAATATCTGCAGATGGGTTTATAAATTCTGTATCATTCTGGATCAGTATGAAAAACAGGATCAGAGCAATCTATGTCGCTAAGGAGATCCCCATATCTAAGATAAAGGGAGCTCTCCCATTCAACGAGGTATCTACATCTAAAGAGACAGCAGTCTATGCTGTTGATGGTACTGACATCTACCTCTATTCTTTCGGTTCGATAGTGCTTACGAACTGCTCTGCGGATATGGAGAAGACGATAATACATTCTCTTGCGAAGCTCGGCCTAAGTATGAAAGATAAGATGATATCTGATGATTATGATATCGTCCAGGACCACAAGATCAGGAAGTTCATAGTGACTGATGATTGTGTGCTTCTCAACAGGTTCGACCCTAAAATAGTTAAGGTTGTTGCCCGCGTCCTTGCTCAGTCTGTAGCATTAGAGAGTTATGAGGAGGAGTTCGAGAATATAGACAAGCAGTTCATGATGCTGAACCAGGACCTTGCTAAAGACGGTAAGCTCAACCTTTCAGAGAAGCAGATAATGATGATGATAGCGAAGAACAACGCAGTCATCGAGGAGGTCGTTTCAGGTATAGGCATACTTGAGAAGCCATCATCTGCCTGGGAGAGCCACCTGATAGACTCTTTGCACACGCGTCTTATAGATGAGTTTGAGATACGTGAGCGTTTCCAGGACCTGCATTACAGGATGGAGTTCGTTCAGGATAATTATAAGATATTCTTGGAGAGTTTCAGGGAATCATATTCCGCAAGGCTGGAATGGATAGTGATAATCCTGATTCTTTTGGAAGTCGTGCTTTTTGTCTACGAGATTTTCAAATGAGCGTTTCAGTAATCGTATTTCGACTCGTTTGAAAAGTCAGCTCCGCATTCAGGGCAGTAGTCTGATTTCTCTTCAACATCTGCTCCGCAGATATAGCACTCTTTTAGCTCTTTTTTGGGTTCTTTTACATCGCCCATATTACCCTGTCAATAGGGCATTTTCCTATTTAAACCTTTCTCGGGGCTTTTTAAAGAAGAATTCGTTTTTGACTATTTATTCTGTTCTGTTTTCTATTCGTCTTCTTCGCTGTCATCCTTCTGTATCCTGTTGTACCTGTCATATTTTATTCCTAGCTTGTCTAGCATGTCGACAACTCTCTGTTTATCTGTAGCGAGTCCTTTCCAGTCTAGGACGACCATCTCAAAATTCTCTCCATTCTTCTCTACAGCCTCTTTTAGTAGCGCGGGATTGAGTTCTGTGAGCATGTGCTTTGGGCAGATGTGGCCTACTGCGTATTCTGTGTTCAGCATTAGTTTTGTTGCGACCTGGTTGTAATGTCCGCCGCCTATGACCACTACTTCTTTGTACTTCTTAGGCTTGTTTGTTGCGATGTGGTTCACTACTTTTGCGATCACTTCTCCGCAATCATACCTGTTCCATTCATCTTCCGTGCTGCCTATCTCTATGAACATGCAAGGTTTATCTATTTCCGGGCCATGATGGGTGCACTCCTGCACTATATCAAATTCATCGCCATGGTATGCGGTCTGTATTGTCTTTATGGCGTCTTTCATCACGCCAGGCAGTGCCCTGCAGAGTTTCTTGTCTTTTCCGCCTGCTCCTGCTTTTCCCCAGTTTCCTGGTACGTGCACTGAGAATGACTTCTTTCCGGATGCTGCCTGGTGCCGTGTGGCGAATATTATCCAGTCCCCTTCGATTTCCTGGTCTATGCCATCAGAAGTGGTGGTTTCATTATTCAGTGTGTATACCTTTATGCCGTCTTTCATGAGGACGGGGTTGCCGTTGAAGTTCTCAGTGGTCTCCCTGAATCCGTGGATGTTCTTGAGAAGGTTCTTTATGTTCATCCCTGCGAGGTCTTTTGTTGACACGACTATTGACGGCTTCATGTGCCTAAAAAATACATTTAAATATATAAATGTAGTTAAGTGCATTATCAGATTATAAAGGAGGTTAGACAGAATGGATAAGAGACTTTTATTATTTTTAGTAGCGTCTTTGCTTGTTGTTGCGCTTCTCTTGGCAGCATGCAATGAGCAGTCAGGCGAGGCGACAAAGGGCTTGTTCGCGAAGAAGCAGATATCTAAGACGCCGCAGAAACCATTGCAGATGCCGCAAAAGCCGACCACGACAACCGCTCCAGCACAATGCGAGTTTAAGACTTGGTATGTGTGTGATGGTGCTACCGCAGTCACTAAACAGAAGAACGAAAAATGCGTAGAGTATGATTATGCAAGAGAAGATTGTAAGCCTTCAGGAAAGGTCTGTCAGGATGGTAAGTGTGTTGTCCTTTCAGATACTGTCCCTCCAGGAACAGTCACTGAGCTGAAAGTCTCATCTTTTACCTGTAATATGCTCAGTTGGAGTTGGAAAAATCCATCTGATACTGACTTTAACCATACTGAAATATATTTCGATGAGGTATTGAAGAACAGCAATTATGTTGCTGCTTCCTGGCAGGAATCAGGGCTGGCAGAGAATACTGACCATACCTTGAAAGTTATTGCAGTAGATAACGCAGGAAATAAAGGTATTGCAGTAAGCAACACCAACAGGACTTTTTGTCAGGGAGTCTATTGAATTTTTCCTAATTTTTTTTCTTTTCTTTCATTATTGTTTCATTATTATGCTTGCTTGTCCTCGCCCTCAGGTCGCCAAAACCTTTAAATATGGTGAATCCCTTTGGACCGTAATTTCACGGTTTTTGCACTAAAGGAGGTTAAAAGATGGAAGACATCTCAAATAAGACAGTAGCTATGTTATTGGTTGTTTCTCTTGTCATATCCCTGGCAGGGACTTTCTTTGCGATCAAGGGCGTATCCCAATTCAATGATCTTATCACTGGTGCAGCATCTGCGACAGGCACAGCGAAGATCAACGTTACAGAATCAGCGATAATATTTCTGACTCAGTCAACAGTAGATTTTGGAGCAGGATTCAGGAACGCTTCCGCGATCGTTGTCACTTCCGAATGTAACCTTACGACAAACCAGAGCGCTCCTCCGGCATGCTGGATAAATAACACTGCTTATGCTCCATCTCCATTCAAGTTGAGGAATGATGGAAACGTGTACGTGAACATAACCATCAACTCTTCGACAGCCACTTCGTTCCTGACAGGAACACCTACTGCGGGTGTCCAGAGATACATGTGGACAGCAAGCGATTCTAATGAAGGTAAGTTCCTGACATCCGAGAATGGCTGCGTAGGCACTATGTCTGGCACTGACTGGACAGCTTTCAGCGCTGTTGAGCAGATGGTATGCACAAACATGTCGCCTTATCTTGCAGAGGATGAGTTCAATGTCGATATCAACATATCTATTCCTGCAGGTATAGCTGGCAACTACACAACATCCGTTTATTTCTACGGTGTCAAGAGCGCGCAATGATCGCAGCTCATTTTTTTATTTTTTTTAATTGACTAAAATGCTGGAGCAGCTATTCAATCTGAAGAGCATCAAGGGCAGCAGCCTCAACATAATACTTCTTGGTGTGATATACGCATTCATAGGCACTTTGAGCGCGCTTATGCTGTTTCCCAACTATGTCTCTATAATGAGCCTGGCTTTCACGTCGGTGCTTCTTATCCCGTCGATAGGTAAACTTATGAAAGAAGAGGAGAATATTGTCGCTAACGAGAGGCATTTCTCTGTGCTTGTCCTTTTCAGGGACCATAAGGATGTCATACGTCTGTACTTGTTGCTGTTCTTCGGCATCTTCCTTTCATTCTGTGCGATAGGTGTCTTCACTTCAAACACATATGTTGAGCATTATTTCGGGGCACAGCTTAAGATCGCAGGTATAAGCGGTGAAGCAGTGAACATCGGAGGGGAATTCGCAGGGATAGTGATGAACAATCTTCTCGTGCTCGTCATCTGCTTCATACTTTCTCTGGCCTACGGTTCAGGGTCTATACTTTTCATCGTGTGGAACGCATCTGTGTGGGGGATAGTATTTGGATATTTCATCCACCAGTCTGCAGTCTCATCTCAGTCTAGCATGCTGATATATTTCACTCAGATGTTCCTTCCTTTCCTGCCTCACATGCTCACTGAAGCTTTGAGCTACATCCTTGCAGCGGTCGTGGGAGGTGTCATATCAAAGGCAGTCTTGAGGGAGAAGATGTTCTCTCATAAGTTCAACCACATACTTGTAGATGGCCTTCTTGTTGCGGCTTTCGGTTTTCTTGTGGTTGTCATTGCTGGTGCGATAGAAGTCTTTGTGTTTCCGTTATTTCTATAATTGGTGTCGATGCCACCTGGCGAGCATCAGACTTGACTTGTGATATGATTTCAGTTGGGCGAAGATGGGCAATCAAAGAATCGGTGCGAGCGTGGCATTGACACCGTGGCTTGTTCTTGAAAGTACATATTGAGCAGTATGGTGTTAATCGCAACTTTTATAAATAAGTATTAAAATATGTATTAAAATAAGTATTTATTCGTGGAAACATTAATAAATAAGTATATTATTAAGTAATAAAATAAGTATTTAATTCATCGGATTTTGTGGTTTTTCATGGCAGAAATCAAACGCAAGCTCTACAAGAGAGGTTCAAGCTTTGAGACTACCATACCTATGCCCATGCTGTTTTCTTTAGACCTATCGAAGAAACATAATGTCGTATTCAATTTCGATTCACAGACAAACCGCTGGTATCTTGGTTTCGAGAGTCTTGCCGGGGAAAAAGAGGGTAAGAGAAGAAGATGACGGAAATTATCTTCCATGGCGGGGCAAGAGAGGTCGGACGTAGCTGCATAGAGCTAGCTTCAGAGGATAAGAGGATACTTCTGGATTGCGGAGTGAAGCTCACTAAAGAAGAATCAGAATATCCTGTTGAATTCGATGAACTTTCAGGAATAGATGCCGTATTCATCTCTCATGCACATCTTGATCACACCGGTGCCCTTCCTTGGGCAGACCATAATGATATGGATTGCCCTATCTTAATGACAGAAATGACGAGATATATGACAAAGCTTCTATTGAAGGATGCATTCAAGATAGGGAGACTTAACCATGAGCATCTTGGATATGATGAGCTTGACATAAAGAAGGTCTTGAGATGCATAAGCAGGGTCAAGATAGACACGAAAGGCAATGTGGGTGGGATATCTTATGAATATTTTGATGCTGGCCACATACCTGGTTCTGCTGCTGTGTACGTCGATTTCAAAGGGACAAGGTTCCTCTATACTGGAGACATAAATACTATTGAGACAGGTCTTCTGTATCCTGCAGAGATGGAGTTTCCTGAAGTCGACGTCTTGATATGCGAGTCGACATACGGTGACCGTGAGCATCCTGCGAGGAAGAAGACAGAAAAAGATTTCATAGATGCAGTGAACTCGGTGATTTCACGCGGCGGGTCAGTGGTCGTTCCGGTATTCGCAGTCGGAAGGGCCCAGGAGCTACTGTTGCTTTTGGGAAGGAGCAAGCTCAAAGCTCCTGTATATTTCGATGGTCTGGGGATTGAAGTCACGGAGATGCTGTTCAATGTGCCTGATTCCGTGAAGGATGGGAGAGAGCTTGAAAATGCGCTGAAGAAAGTCAAGGTTGTCGGTTCTGAGAAGGATAGGTTTTCCGCAATGCGGGGAAGGTCGATAATACTGACGACTTCAGGCATGCTTACTGGCGGACCTGTGCTTAAGTACCTGAAATACCTGCGCAACAATGCGGATAATGCTGTCTTCATGACAGGATACCAGGCAGAAGGCACTAATGGGAGGCTTCTTGCAGAGAAAAAAGAGATTTTCATAGATGGTGAAGCAAAGATCGTTAAGTGTGATGTTAGGCAGTTCGACTTCTCTGCTCACGCAGGCCTATCCGAATTGAAGGCGCTTGTCAGGAAGATAAAGCCGAAGAAGGTCTTTTTTGTGCACGGGGAGGAGAAGTCTGTGCTTGCTCTGGCTGAATGGGCGTCAGCGCTCGGGATGGAGTCCTTTGCGCCAAAGTTAGGAGAACGGTTCAAGATATGATTGAGTTTTTTTGAAAAGGGTGATTTAGATGAAGATGAGATTCAAGGATGCATTGTCTAACATCGATTATCATGAGCTTGTCGGCCTCCACGAGGATCTTGAGAAGGGAGGTCATGCTATACGTGGAGAGGTCAAGAATGCTATACTTGAGAAAGAGAAGGAGCTTGGGAAGTTCTGCCATGTCTGCCAGACAGAGATAGACCCTCACTCGATGAGCAATTACACTATCCTTCTGGGTCCAGAGGGGCTGAGAAGGAAAGCCAGTTTCTGCGCATTGGACTGCCTGAAATATTTCATCTCAGACATCGAACGTAGGAAGGATGAGTTCAAGAAGAAATCTGCTTCTGTAGGGGTCCCAGAGCAAAAATGAATCAGTTGCATATCGCATCGATTTTTGCATTGATGTTCACAGTCATATTGCTGGCAGGATGTTCCGTCACCGGCAGGTCTACTGCATCGTTGGTCGACACGTCTGTAGGCTGCTCACTCAACACAAAGATAGCTTTCCTTGAGATAGATGGCCGCGTAGAGGCCTGCTATGGTGAAAATAATCTGTATTTCCTGATAGACAACCTGGGTTCTGAAAAGTTAAGAGGTCTTAGGTTATATCTTGACTCTGATTATCCTGTATCCTTGCTTATCAGGAAATCCGTCCGTCCTGGAGGCTCTTCGCAGGAAAACATAGACTTCGGGATGCAGAAGATCGAGGATATACGGTCCTTGACAGTATCTCCTATTGTTGGAGATGCTGGAGTCATCTGTGATGAAGCTGCGATATCCATCCATATTCAGAAGTGCTGACGGAAGAGTTTATAAATAAAATATGGTTATGATATAGTATCAAGGTGATTTTATGGTAAAAAGAGGTGAACGTAGAGTCAGGTCTGCTAGAGCGCATTCTAAGCATGGTGCTATTGTTCACCCTAAACGTGGAGGGTTCTTCCGTAAAGAATTGCATGAGATACAGTCTGCTGAAGCGTTCATACAGCAGGAAGAGAAGGTTGTGGAAAAAGAGGTCGGTAAAGAAGTGCGTTTCCTCTTGAGCCCTCAAGAGTTCCATGTTGTCACGTTCATCGCATCATTGCTGGTGCTTGCATTGCTTTTCGCTTCGACCAGCCTGATATTCTATTCAGTCGCCACTATTGCAGCATTGCTGTTCGCGCATTTCATGAAAAAGCATCATAGGCCTCACGATTTTCTTGCGATACTCTGGATATTCTTCTTGCCGATATGTATCACGATAGTGCTCTTTCCGGATTCATTGGCTTGGCTGATATTGACAGTTTGCATAGTCTCTTTCATATCTGCAGTCATCATGTATTATTACCATAAGAAAGAACATGCGCTATTGAAGGTGATGTGGCAGACGACGTATTCAAAAGTCATTGCCATAACTCTCGCAGTCATCCTCGCAAGCCTGCTCCCCGACCTGATACTGCCTGATACTTTCCTCAGCGTATTTGAATTGATATTCATCTATGTTCTGCCTGTCTCTTTCATCTTCTTCTTCACCTCGAAGTTCTTCTATGTCTATTTTTTTGAGAGGAAGCATATCTGGTCAGATATGCAGAAGAGCTTAAGGCACACGATGATATACACTCTCGTATTCATCATCCTGCTTATGAGCATATACACGTTGTTTGCCGCAAGTTTCTATAATGCGCGTTATGAGAAGTACTCTTCTGACCTTGACAAGGCTCTGCTTGACGTCTCTGCAGTAGAGAAGACATTGCTTTCTCTTCCAAAAGGGATCGCGGAACTGAGAGTCGCTAAAGACCTTGTTGATTTCGCATCTGCGTTGAGTTCTAACATCTCTTCGGAAAAGAGCGTTGTCATGGATAGGGCTTTGGCATTCTCAGACATACTTGATGATTATTATTTTGAGATGCTCCGTCAGGATTCGATCAATGGTCTGCGTTTCGCAGTCCTCGAGGGAGAAAGCCTGGATGCTAAAGTCGACATCTTGAGGATGCATGATGAACTCAGCGGCATATTATCTAAGAACAGCTCTTTTCCTGACGGTTCCGGCAAAATTGAAGATTATGCAGGATATCTGGAATCATCTATAGGAGACAGGTTCGTATATTATTCACGAGATGAATCTGCGCTTGACCTGCTTGATAAGCTCAATAGTTTCGATGCTTACTCTGATTTTGAGGACAGCGGATTCTTCTTCTGGTTTGGAGAGTCGATAGGGTCAGATTTCATCTACCATTCGGATTCTATATTTGCGCGTCAGATTTCTTTTGTGATAAGGCACATGAAGCCATTTAGGGAGATCGCGAGGCTTGTGATAAATGCAGAGGTGTTCATCGCATTAGAAAGGTCTTCAGGTTCTGTCATCGAGCACATGTATGGCGCTAAAGACTCAGACACTCTGCCGATGAGCGAAGCGATACGGTATAGCATGATAAGGTCATCTTTGGATAAGGAACAGGTCATCTTGCGCGATATTGGAAAAGTGGATTTCAGGTCAGATTGAATCAGGTGTCTTGATGGTCAAGAAACAGAAAACATTAAAGCGGACGAAAACAGGGAAAAAAGCGAAAGTTGCTCGTAAAGTCGCTCATGTACGGGCTCCAAAACCGCGATCTGTAGTTGACAGCAGGATAGCGCAGATTGAGACAGAGATACAGCGGTACAAAGTCGCTGTCGAGAAAGGCGAGAAAGTGTCACCCGTGACTGTCTCAGCATTGGAAGTCGAAAAAGAAGCTGAAAAAGAGGTCAGGTTCTTTGAGAAGACCGTTGCCGATGCGCGTGATATGGGATCTCTTAGTTTCTATTTCCTGTCTTCACTCATATCTATGGCAATATTGGCATTCTTTTTCGGGAGCATCACTACTTTCTCATTCTATTTCGCATTCGGTCTTTTCTTATGGTGGTGGTCACATCATTTCCATAAGACCGGGTCCGCATTGTTGAGGTCTTTTCTCTCGTTAGGTTCGCTTGTTTTGTTCCTTTATTTCTTCTATTGGGTGTTCAATGACTCGCTGAGCATTATTATCTGCTTATTATACTCTCTCTCATTCGTGGTATCCGGAGTGCTCTTTTTTTATCATTTCAAGAGAGAGTTTGAAGGTGAGATACACAGGTCTTTTCCAAGGACTTTCCTTGTGATGTTTTACTCGCACGTGATTGCTTTCGCTGCAGCTTCAGTTGTGGCGTATGTCATACCGAATATGGTGCTCACTGATTCCTTTGTCAGTGTGATTTTCATATTGCTGGTATGGATTGCACCATCCTTGCTGGTCTACTTTTTTTTCACGAAATTCCTGTACCTCAGATTCTTTGACAGGAAGCACATCATGAAGGACGTGTTGAAGGGGATCATGCATAGCGCAGTTTATTGTGCTGTCTTTGTAGGTATAATATTGCTGGCGTACATGCTTACTGCGATGCAGCTTGTCATGATGGCAAGAGCTGCTAACGAGGATTCCTTCTCAAATATTTACAGTATTCTGGCAGAGGTGGAACCAGACATAAATGCCGCTTTTGGGGATGAAGTTCTGATATACAAGCCGGCGAGTGATACTATTTCACTATCTGAGTCCATGATGAAAGAGGTCACACGTCAGAAGATGCTGATGACTGACACATTCTTATTGTTAGATTACCTGTCAGATAGGTACTTTACTGCTATACTTGATGGGCGTTTTAAGGCAGTCGGCCTATCGAATGGAGCAGCAGGCCTAGCTGAGTTGAAAGATGATATAATCAGGGAGCATGCGAAGATAAAAAGGGCTTATGAAGCCGGGTTGTTCGATGATGGGACGACAGATATCGACAGCCATTACGCTGCTTTGTCAAGAGTTGTTGCGACTGAGTACGTCTCTCCACCTTTACCTCCCGAATTCCTGAAGCTGAATAGCAAGTTGGATTACATAAATTCTTATTCTGTGATTTTTGAGGATAGATCTCTATCCAGATTCAATGTGATGTTCTATCCGGGGTTCTCTGTGCTTTCTGGCGGAGACTCCAGGTTCGGAAAAGTTTTCTATGATGTGTTCCATCACACGGTTCTGTTCAGGGACCTTATGGTCTTCACATTCAAGAACATTTTCTTGCTGGCATCAGAGATAGTCAATCCTTATTCCGTCAGCGCGATGTATGCTGCTGATGGGGAGGAGCTTACACCAAGCAAGGTCCTTAGGTATTCCGTCATCAAGTCTGATGTTGATGCAACTATCGCAGCAGGTGCGTAGTTATGGAGTATTATAGAGCTCACAAGCACGAGCTGTTCGTGCAGTTCAGCACCTCTGAAAAAGGCCTTTCTTCTGAAGAGGCTGCCAGCAGACTACATAAGTACGGGAATAATGAGCTCCAGAGAGTGAAGAAAGGATCTATATTGCTGCTTTTCTTGAGGCAATTCAATGATTTTCTTATGTACCTGCTGCTTTTTGCAGCCGCGATAAGCCTGCTGTTCAAGGAATATCTTGATGCGTCTGCCATGCTGGTGATAGCGATAATCTCTGCTATCCTTGGATTTGTCCAGGAATACCGTGCGAATAAGGCGATGGAAGCATTGGAGAAGATGTCTGCGCCTCATGCACGGGTCATACGTAATGGTGAAGAGAAGAAGATTCCTGCAAAAGATCTGGTTCCGGGAGATATGATCCTGTTGGAAGCAGGAGATATAGTCCCTGCAGACTGCAGGATAATAGAGTCATATGATTTTAAGGTTGATGAGGCATCATTGACAGGTGAATCTGTCGCGTCAAAGAAGGACAGCAAGGATATTGCTTCAGTAGTCTCGATAACTGAACAGAGATGCATGGCTTTCATGTCGACAGCAGTCACATACGGAAAGGCCAGATGCATTGTCGTAGGTACAGGGATGTCTACTGAGATGGGGAAGATAGCTGCGTCCATACAATCTACTGAAGAAGCCAAGATACCTCTCCAGATAAAATTCAGGCAGATGGCGAAGCAGATAGGGTTTGCAGTGATATCGATAATCGCAATCGTTTTTTTCCTGAGTCTCATCAATCGTGATCAGGGTCTGTCTATTTTCGAGTTCATCGCTAAGATGCTCATATTCGCATTGAGCCTTGCTGTCGCGGCGATACCTAACAGCCTTCCGGCGATAGTGACTATAAGCCTGGCGATGGGTGCAAAGGTCCTTGCGAAGAAGAATATGATAATAAAGCACCTTCCTGCCGCTGAAAGCCTTGGTTCTGCGACAGTGATATGTACAGATAAGACAGGTACGATAACGAAGAACGAGATGACTGTCACAAAGATGTTTTTCGATGGCAGGATGATTGACGTGACTGGTTCAGGATACGCTCCAGAAGGCGGTTTTCTGAAAGGTGGCAAGAAAGTCGATGTGAAGCATGCGGAGTTGCTTTTCAGGATTGGAGCATTGTGCAACACTTCGCGTCTTGTGAAAGAAGACGGGAAATACAGCATAATAGGGGATCCCACTGAAGGTTCTTTGGTAGTCTTGGCAGAGAAGGCAGGTTTCGGTGCTGCTGAAAAAGAGCGTTTCAGCCTTATCCAGGAACTGTCCTTTGATTCAGAACGTAAACGCATGACTGTGATATATGACGATAAGCGTGCAAAGAAACGTGCGGCATATGTAAAAGGCGCTCCGGATATCCTTCTTGATAGGTGCGACAGGATCTATTCTGGCGGTAAGGTGAGGAAGATCACTGCTTCAGATAAGAAGAACATACTATCTATGAATCATGAGTTCGCAGCAGGCGCATTGAGGGTCCTAGCATTTGCGTATAAGGACCTGCGCGTAGAAAAGAATGCTACATATGACATCGACCATACAGAGAAATGTTTGGTATTTGTAGGCATAGTTGGGATGATTGACCCCCCAAGAGAAGAGGTCGCTGCCGCGATACAGCGGTGCGGTGAAGCAGGTATAAGGGTCATGGTGATAACTGGCGACCACGCAGATACTGCGCGGGCTGTGGCCGAGAAGATAGGTCTTTTTCATGCTGGCGATTCAGTCCTCACCGGTGCTGAGATAGACGCGATGAGCGATTCTGAATTGGAGAAGAAGATAGAATCTATAAGGATAATCGCAAGGGCCCTGCCGATACAGAAGTTGCGTATAGTTGCAGCTCTAAAGAAACAAGGTCATCTTGTGGCCATGACTGGTGATGGAGTCAATGACGCTCCTGCACTGAAGTCTGCTGATATAGGGATAGCTATGGGTATCACCGGGACAGATGTCGCTAAAGAGGTTTCTGGTGCTGTCCTTGCAGATGATAATTTCGCTACTATAGTCAATGCTGTGAGCGAAGGACGTAACATGTATGATAAGATAATAAAGTCAGCAAGATACATGCTGTCCTGTAACACAGGAGAGGTAGTTGTGGTATTCTCATCGATACTTGCAGGCCTGCCATTGCCCATGATACCGCTTCAGATACTGTTGATGAATCTTTTTACTGATGGCATGCCTGCGCTCGCTCTTGCTGCTGAGAAGAGTGATGCAGATATAATGCAGAGGCTTCCGCGGGATCCTTCTGAGCCACCGATAAACCTTCAGATGCTGAAGATGATAATTATATTCGGTGTGTCTTTGGGCGTGGGTTCTATGCTGCTTTTCGCGCATGATTATGTAGAGACTGGAAATCTTGAGCACTCAAGGACAGTCGCATTCACGACCCTTGTGATGCTTGAGATGTTTGCGGTCTATGGCAGCAGGAGCTTCAGGCCGTTTGGTAAGATCAATCCATTGACGAACCCTTGGCTCATCCTGGCGGTATCATCATCTATAGCTTTGCAGCTATGCCTGATATACCTGCCGCCGCTCCAATCCATATTCGAGACAGTGGCATTGAGTGGAGCTGACTGGACGAGGATCATGTTGCTGTCAGGCATAGGTTACCTTATCATGGAATTCAGCAAGTTCTTCATAACGACAGGAAAGACCAAGAAAGTTAATGTGTGATTGTTTAGTGTGAGTCATACTAAAATTATATATACCTCAACAGGTCTTGTCTCATCATGGCTTCGGATTTTTTCACTGAAATAATAGGTGCGCTAAAAGAGCGGCCCATGGATAAGGATGAGCTTTCTAAACTGAAGCTCGTAATGTGTGATAAATATAAGATAAAGCAGCCTCCTACAGATATAGAGATATTGCTTAATGCAGATTCAAAAGATGTCCCTCTGTTGAATAAGTTTCTTAGGACGAAGCCCACCCGTTCGATATCTGGCGTTGCAGTCGTTGCGATAATGTCTAAGCCTCAGAAGTGCCCGCACGGGAAGTGCGCGATATGTCCTGGAGGCCCTGATTCTTTCTTCGGCGATGTGCCTCAGTCTTATACTGGAAAAGAGCCTGCGACGATGCGCGCGATAAGGAACAATTTCGATCCTTACCTGCAGGTATTCAACCGTCTTGAGCAGTATGTCGCGACAGGGCACATACCTGACAAGGTTGAATTGATAATCATGGGCGGGACTTTTCCTGCTGTGAGTAAGGCATACCAGAAAAGTTTTGCCAAGCTCGCATTGAAGGCCATGAATGATTTCTCTTCCATGTTTTTCAAGGGTGATGCGGATGATGCGTTAGACATCACATCTTTCAAGGAGTTCTTTGAACTCCCTGGCAAAGTAGGAGATACAAAGAGATTCAATTCTATAAATAAGAAGCTTCTGAAGATAAAGAACAAACCTTCTTCATTAGAGAAAGAGCAGCTGAGGAATGAGAAGTCGAAGATAAGATGCATAGGCATGACGATAGAGACCCGTCCTGATTACGGCAGGTTGAAGCAGGGCAATTTCGCGCTAGGCCTTGGTGCGACAAGGATTGAGCTAGGCATAGAATCGATATCTGATGATGTCCTTAAGAGGATAGAGCGCGGCCACACTGTCAAGGAATCTATAGATTCTAT
>Ga0105099_10001147_pt1 | contig 16945 bp, 13 predicted proteins | sample PPLLak3cmMay2015_2_FD_79138 | JGI IMG/M metagenome (GOLD analysis project Ga0105099, IMG submission 79138) | Freshwater sediment microbial communities from Prairie Pothole Lake near Jamestown, North Dakota, USA - PPLs Lake P8 Core (1) Depth... | ecosystem: Environmental > Aquatic > Freshwater >... | reverse complement strand
TGGGCAGGTGGCGGGCTGGCGGCAGTCTCGGCGCCGGACGTGACCGTGATCGAGCCCCTGGTGGCCGTGGACAAGACGGCCTTGGTCAACGGCCTGGGCACCAACGGCGACGCCGGGGATCCGGTGGAATACACCATCACCGTGCAACAAGCCGCCGGAAGTCAGACCGACGCCTTCGATGTTGTGCTCTTCGACGAGCTCCCGCGGGCGACGGGCGGCCAGTCACTGATCGGCGGTGCAAGCGTGATCAGTGTGGTCGACAGCGCCGGCAGCCTCGGGCCGGCCGACTTCACCCTGGCCGGGGATGATGCCAACGGCTACGTGCTCTCCAGCAACACGCCCTTTGACCTGCCGGCCGGGCGCGTGGTCACCGTGACGATCAGCGGCGCGCTGTCCGTGTACATTGAGCCGGGATCCTTCACCAACACAGCGGTTGGCACCTGGACCAGCCTGGCCGGTGCGCCGGGTGTGCGCTCGGGCTACAACGCAGCCTCGACCGAGCGCACGGGAACCTACCCGGTCATCCAGCCGAATGATTACACCGACACGGGCACGGCGACGATCAACGTCAACACTTCACCGTCGAAGCTGACCATCTCCACCTCTGAGCCCCACACCGGCCAGGTTGGCGGGAGAGAGCGGCTGGCGATCGGCGAGATCGTGCGCTACCGGCTGCAGGCCGTGCTCCCGGAGGGCACCTCGACCAACCTGCAGCTGATCGACCTGCTGCCGCAGGGCCTGGTGCTCCTCGACACGGATCAAGTGCGTCTCTCGTTCACCGCCGACAACGACATCACGGAGCCGGGCGACCTTGCCGGGGCCGACAACGACGCCGTGCCTCCGACCTTTGTGCTGCCGGTGGGCAGGATTGCTGTGGTCCCCATTGGGGCGCGCCAGCAGCTCACCTTCAGCCTGGGAACCCTGGTCAACAACGACAATGACCTCGACGCCGAGCTGATCACGCTCGAGTTCAACGCACTGGTCGACAACAGCCTCGCCGGCAGCAACGACGCTGGCGACAACCGCGACAACACCTTCACCGTCTGGGCCAGCGGGGTCCAGGTGGCCGCCTCGAACACGGTGCTGGCGGGGATTGTTGAGCCGTCGATCACCAACCTGCTGAAGGTGGTCGCCGGGAGCGCTCCGCAAGATGCCGGCGACACGGCCGCCTTCCGCATCACCTATTCCAATCCGGCCGGGTTGCCGCGCACGACCGCCTTCGATGCCCGCCTGACCGACACCCTCGACGCGAACCTGGTGCTGGATGTGGGGAGCATCACGGTCGCCCTGGCCGGTGGTGCAGCCGGCGTGACAGATGCCTCGGCCGGGAACATGGTTGACGTGACGATCGGCTCGATCCCGGCCGGCGGCAGCGTGCAGATCGACTTCACCGCCGCGGTGATCGACAACGTACTGGTCGGCGTGGTCATTCCCAACAATGCGGCTCTGCTTTACACCAGCCTGCCGGGTCCGAACGGCTCGCCGGGCAATCCAACCGGTTCAGTGACTCCGGGCGCCACCGGCGCGGCGAACGGTGAACGGGGTGGCACGATACCGATCGTCCAGCCGAACGACTATTCCGACACAGCCAGCGTGAGTATCAACCTGACGGATCCGGCGGTGTCCAAGTCCGTTGCCGCGACCTCGGTGGCCAGCACGACCTCCAGCGAGCACAACATCGGCTTCCCCGACCTGGTCATCGGCGAGGAAGTCACTTTTGAGATCGTGGTCACGCTTCCGGAGGGCCAGGCGATACCGCTGGTGGTCACCGACAACCTGCCCACGGTTCCGGCCGGGGTGCTGGAGCTCATCAGCTCACAGGTGACGGCCATTGGCGCCAACGTGAGCACGACTCTGCTGGCGGTCGGCGCGCCGGGGGTGGCCAGCGACAGCAATGGCGATCTGTTTGATGACCGGGTGACATTCGACTTCGGCTCGGCGGTGAACACCCCGGATGGGGTTGCGAACAGCGATGACCAGATCGTGCTGCAGGTCGTTGCTCGCCTGGCGAACATTGCCGGGAATCAAGACGGAGTCACTCATCTCAACCAGGCGACGCTGACGACCAACGCCGGAACGGTGAACGCCGGCGCATCCGTCGATGTGGTCGAGCCCGAGCTGCAGATCACCAAGCTCGCGGATGACGACACGCCCGGACTGGGCCAGACGGTCACCTACACCCTGGTCGTTGCGCATCTGCCCTCGAGCACCGCCGACGCCCAGGACCTGGAACTGATCGACGTACTTCCGTTGGGCGTGACCTACGTCGGCGGCAGCGCCGCCGGCCCGCCCGGGTGGAGCGCGGCCTATAACGGCCTGACCCGCGAGCTGACCTGGCAGGCCGACAGCCTGACCCTGGCCGCCGGAAGCGCCACCCTGACCTACCAGGTAGAAGTAGATTCTCCCCCGGGCCCGCCCCCTCCGCCCAACATCGGGGATGTGCTAACCAACAACGCCGCGCTCACCTGGACCTCGCTGCCGGGTCCGGATGCCGGCGAACGCACGGGCACGGGAGGTGTGAATGACTACCGGGCGACCACGAGCGAGAGCCTGACGGTCACCGGCATCGACCTGGTCCTCACCAAGGACGATGGGGTGGCGTCAGTCTCGCCGGGCGACGTGCTGGCCTACACCCTGACCTACCAGAACGTCGGCAACGCCGACGCTACCGGCGTGGAGATCACGGATGTGGTCCCGGAGCACACCAGCTTCAATCCGGGCGCCAGCACGCCGGGGTGGGTATGTGCCCCGGACAACTCCGCTGGCAGCACCTGCACGTGGGCGCTAGGCGTTGCGGTGATCGCCGGCGCGCCGGCGGTGGATGTGACCTTCGCCGTCACGGTGGATGCGACTGTCCCCGTGCTGGTGACCCTGCTCGAGAACACGGCTTCGATCACCGACGACGGCGCCAACGGCATCGAGCCGACGCCGGAGAACAACACGGACAGCGAGACCACGCCGCTGGTAGCAGCGCCCGACCTGACCATCACCAAGGATGACGGCCTGGACATCGTCTCGCCCGGCTCGTTGCTGGTGTATGCCATCAACTACGCCAACGTGGGCGACCAGGATGCCACGGGGGTCGAGATCACAGAGACCGTGCCCGATGCGACCACGTTCGACGCCGGCGCCAGCCTGCCGACGGTCTGGTCGTGTGACGACGGCTCGATCGGCGGCACGGCCTGCACGGTCACGATCGGGGATCTGGCTGCCGGCGCCGGCGGTTCGCTGTCGTTCGCTGTGCGCGTCGACGATCCGGTGCCCCCAGGGACCACCCAGATTGTTGACGTGATCGAGATCGCCGACGACGGCGCCAACGGGCCGGATCCGACGCCGGAGAACAACACCGACATCGACATCAACAACCTGGTGACGCTGCCCAACGCCGACCTGGCGAAGAGCCTGGTCGACAGCAATCAGGCGCACACCCTCGGTCTGGATGCGGCGATCGGCGAAATCCTCACCTATGAGCTGATCCTGACGATCCCGCAGGGCACCATGACCTCGGCCACGCTGACCGACGTGCTCGATCAGGGCCTGGCCTTTGTCGACTGCCAGGCGCCGACGGTCACCGGCAACCTGATCACGACCCTGCCGGGCGGCTTCGCCGATATCTGCGCCCCACCCACGAATCCCGCCATCAGCGCCGAGCCGCCGGGAGACGTCGAGGATCAGGGGCGGCGGCTCACCTTCGATCTGGGGACGCTCAGCAATCCGGACGCCGTCAGCGCCACGCTGAGGCTGAGGTACACCGTAGTCGTGATTGATAACCCGGGCAACGCCCGCGGGGTTAGCCTGAACAACGCTGTAACCTGGGACTGGGTAGGCGGTCAGCTGATCGAGAATGCAACCGAGGTTGTCGTGGTCGAGCCGACGCTGACCCTGGCGAAGGACGCCGCCCCGCGCTCGGTTCCTCCGGGCGGAGTGGTGACCTTCACGCTGACGATCAATCACCCGGCGCCGCCCAGCGACAGCCCGGCATTCGATCTGGTGCTCAGCGACACCGTCCCGCTGGGGATGACCTACGTGCCGGGGTCGCTCACCGCCAGCGGAGGCGGGGCGACCGACGACACCGCTGCGCCGGTGCTCCAGGTCACCTGGCCCGTGCTCGACCTGAACGAGACGGTCACGGCCAGCTTCCAGGCGACAATGGGCAGCCTGCCGGCGGGCACGCAGGTGCGCAACGACGGCTTCCTGATCTGGTCGACGCTGCCGGGAGATGTGACCGCGCCGCAGTCGACCTACAACGAGCTCTCCACCGAGCGGGTCTATGATCCGCCGATCAATGCCAACATCATCGTGACCGTGCCGGCGCTGCCCGCGACCGGCTTCGCTCCGGGGCGGGTGACGACTGTGCCGCCTGCGCCTGCCGCTCGGCAATACGCTGAGCTGGGCGATCTAACCCTCGAGATCCCCTCGCTCGGCGTGCGCGTGCCGATCGTCGGCGTGCCCTCCGGTGCAACGGGCTGGGATCTGACCTGGCTGTGGGACCAGGCCGGCCATCTGGAAGGAACGGCATACCCGAGCTGGAAGGGCAACAGCGCGCTGACGGCACATGTCTATCGTCCGGATGGGCGGCCCGGCCCATTCGTCCGGTTGGGTGACCTGGGCTGGGATGACCGGGTGATCGTGCATGCCAACGGACAGCGCTACGAGTACCGCGTGCGTCAGGTCGAGCGCGTCGCGCCCGGCGATCTATCGGTGCTGCGCCATGAGCAGCAACCCTGGCTGACGCTGCTCACCTGCCAGGGTTACGACGATGCCCAGGACAAGTACCTGTGGCGCCTGGCCGTGCGAGCCGTGCTGGTCGAGGTCAACCGGTAGCTGGATGGCCAACTGGAACGATCCGCGGGGTTCGGGCTGCGCCCGAACCCCGCTTGTTCTCCCAGCGAGCGAGCAGCGGGGTCCATGCTCCCGATCCTCCGCTAGAATCGCCTCATGACCCTGCTGAGCCGGAAGCTGCTTGACTGGTACGCCGTCCACCGGCGCGACCTCCCCTGGCGGCGAACGCGCGATCCGTATGCCATCTGGGTGGCCGAGATCATGCTCCAGCAGACGCGGGTCGAGACGGTGATCCCGTACTACCAGCGCTGGATGCGCCGTTTCCCCGACGTGCGGACGTTGGCCCGCGCCGGGGAGCAGGCGATCCTGGGTTGCTGGGAAGGGCTGGGATACTACAGCCGGGCGCGCAGCCTGCACCAGGCGGCGCGGTTTGTTGTTGCCGAGTTGGACGGCGAGCTCCCCCGCCGGCGAGCGGAACTGCAGCTTCTCCCGGGAATCGGCCCCTACACCGCCAGCGCCATCGCCGCCATCGCCTTCGGGGAGAACGAAGTGGCGCTGGATGGCAACCTGCGGCGGGTCTTGTCGCGTCTGCTCGACTTCGATGGGGATCCGCGCGCAGCGGCGGGCCAGCACCACCTGCGGCAGCAGGCCCTGGCTTGGATCCCCGACGGCCGGGCGGGGGATTTCAACCAGGCATTGATGGACCTGGGGACGCAGATCTGCCGGCCACGCGGGCCGGACTGCGGGCAGTGTCCGCTGGCTGGAGAGTGCGCAGCGTTCCGCCGAGGGACCCAGTCCCTGCGCCCGGCTCGGCCGGAGCGCAAGCCGATTCCTGAACACCTTGCCGCCGCGGCCGTCATCCGGCGCGGCCGCACGGTGTTGATCGCCCGCCGGCCGCCCGGTGGCCTGCTCGGAGGGCTGTGGGAGTTCCCGGGCGGCAAAGCCGAACCGGGTGAATCGATCGACCAGACCCTTCGGCGCGAACTGCGCGAGGAAATGGCGATCGACGTCGAACTGCTCGATAGCCTGGGCTGCTATGTCCACGCCTACACCCATTTCAAGGTATCGGTATATGCCTTCAAGTGCCGCTTGAAGGGCAACCTGCCGCAACTGCTCGAGCATACTGCCCTGCGCTGGGTCAGGCCCGAGGCGCTGCGGCGCTTCCCGATGGGCAAGGTCGATCGGCAGATCGCACGCCGCTGGTCCCGGCAGGCGAAGTCCGCCGGGCGTCCTGCCCCATGAGCGAGCGGACGCGGCGCGGCGGCGAGGGTGGGCCCGCCTTCTCTGGGATCAGATCCGCATGAGCGCCTTCTGGCAGGGCATGCTCGCCGGATATGGCATTGCGATCCCGGTGGGCGCCATCGCCGTGCTGATCATCGACCTGGCGCTGCGGCGCGGGTTTCGGCCGGGATTTGCAGCCGGCGCAGGTGCCGCCTGCGCCGATTGGATCTATGCCGGCTTGGCCGTGGCGGCTGGGACGGCACTGGCCCTTGGCCTGCGTCCTTTCGCCCTGCCGCTGGCCCTCGCCAGTGGGGGTGTGCTGGTGGTGCTGGGGATGGGCGGGGTGTGGCGAGGGTGGCGCGCTCGGACGACCTCCGCCGCGACGGATGCCGCCAGGACGGACGGTCGCCCGCTCCGCCGGGTGTACCTGCAATTCCTCGGTCTGACGCTGCTCAACCCGCTGACCGTCGTCTACTTCACCGCCCTGGTCCTCGGCGGGAGTCTGGGATCGAACGGCACGCCGGCCAGTGGACTGCTGTTCATGCTCGGTGCAGGGCTTGCATCGCTTTCCTGGCAGACTCTCCTGGCGGCAATCGGCTCCGCGCTGGGGCAGCGCTTAACGCCGCGCGCCCGATGGATGACCAGTCTGGCCGGCAACATGCTGGTCATCGCGCTGGGGGTGCGCATCTTGGTCCAGGCGATGGGCAGGGGTTGAGTTCCGGCGACCTGCAGGACGAGAACGCAAGCGCAGCCTGAGGCCGCCCGCGCTCTCCCTGGCTGCGCACCAGCCGGCGCGGCCAGCCCGCGCCGGAAATCGACTAGAATAGGGCTGCTCGGGGACCTGTTCCGGGCGAGGAGGTACGCATGCCCTTCCGACTAGGCACACCGGAGCTGATCATCATCCTGGTCATCGTCCTGCTGATCTTCGGGACGGGACGGATCACGAAGGTGGCCAGCGAAATGGGAAAAGGCATCAAGGAGTTCCGCTCTGGGCTGAAGGACAGCGATGAAGAGGCCAAGAAGGACAAGCCCGAGCCCGAGCCGCCTGCCAATCCCAGTTAACTGAACGATCCGAGGCTGCACGCTTAGATCACGCCGGCGCGCCCAGCGGACCGGCACGAGCCAGGTGCAGTCTCTTGTTGTCTGGAGACCGTACCCACGCGCATGAATGCCCAGCGCCTGAAACACGTCCGCTGTGTCCTGTTGGACATGGATGGCACCTTCTACCTCGGCGAACGCCTGCTGCCGGGCGCAGCGGATTTCTTTGCGCGGCTGCGCCGATTCTCCGAACCGTTTGTCTTCCTGACCAACAACACCTCACAGAACCGGGAGCACTACATCTCCAAGCTCCGGCGCCTGGGCATCCAGATCTCGAATGATGAGATCTTCACGGCTGGGGAGGCGAGCACGCTGTGGCTGCAGGAGCGGGCTCCTGGCTGCAAGGTGTTCCTTGCAGGCACTCCAGCCTTGGAGGAGGTGTTCGTCGAACACGGCTTCCGCCTGGTGCAGGAGGACCCGGACTGGGTCGTCCTGGGGTTCGACACAACCCTGACCTATGCGCGGCTGTGGAAGCTGTGCGACCACGTGCGCGCCGGCCGGCCGTACCTGGCGACCCATCCGGACTTCAATTGCCCGACCGACGGCGGCTTCATGCCGGACATCGGCGCCATGATCGCCTTTGTGGAGGCCTCCACCGGCCGCCGGCCGGATGTGGTCATCGGCAAACCCCACGCCCCGATCGTCGAGGCGCTGGCGCGCAAGACCGGAGTGCCGGTCGAGGCGATGTGCATGGTAGGGGATCGGCTGTACACCGATATTGCCCTTGGCGCGCATGGGTTGATGACCGTGCTGGTGCTCAGCGGCGAGACGTCGCGCGAGGACTTGCAGTCTTCGCCCTACGTCCCCGACGTGGTGGCGGAGGATCTGGCTGAATTCGACGGACTCTGGCGCCAGGCGCGCGGAGCGTAGCCGGCGCCAGCCGAGGCTCCGGCGCAGCATGGACTGCATGCGCTCCAGCCCGCGCCGTAAGTTGTCCAGCGAGTTGGCGAACGACAGGCGAGCGTACCCCTCTCCCTATGGGCCGAGGGCCGTGCCCGGAGGCACGACAACCCCGGCTTGCATCATCTCCTCGTCCTGATCGCGCGGAGGTTGGCAATGGCCGGTGACTCGTCCTGGGGCAGCACGGTGCCGGGCACGTCCCGCCGCTCAGCAGCCAACTGTCATCGGTAGAACCAGCTGTTCCACTGCATGTGCATGGTGCCGGTGGGAGCGGTTCGGATCTAATCATCCCTTCATGCTCAGTCGGCAGCAAATCATGTATAAGGGGAATGCTCGGGACCCGGCCACCCAGAATTCTTGCCCCGTGATTGAAGCTCAGCGGAGCGGATCCTCCGTCGGCACAATGGGCAGCAACGACAGGGCAGTGGTCGACGGGGAATACGGAGACCGGATCGGCGGACCAGAGCCGGACCCCAGAAACATCATGCAGGCTAGACACGGGGAAGCGGACAACCCTTCCGCCCCTTCCTCCCGCATCCTATCCTTCGACTACCTCAGAGCGATCGTCATTCTGCTGCTGCTTCTGCATCATGGCGGGATCTACCGCTATTCCATTGCGGGGGTGCCGTTCGAGGAGTTCGAGCCCCTGATCGAAGCGTTCTTGCTCGGGGGATTTGTCTTTCTCTCGGGATACCTGGCAGTGGAGTCGTTCGATGGCGCTGCCGGGGGACGCTCGGGGAAGTTCCTGAGAGCGCGTTTCTGGAGAATCTATCCCCCCTACCTGGTCGCGCTGGTTCTCTTCGGAACGGTCGTCGGTGTGACGCTAGACGCAACGGATTGGCTGGCACATGTACTGGGCCTCCAGTTGTTGCTTGTGCCGGCAGTCGACAAGGTGGCCAAAACCGTGTGGTTCATCGGAATGATCTGGCTCTTCTTCGTCCTCGTAGCCGGAATGCTGGCCATCTGCAGGCGCCCCGTGGGCCTGCTGGCGGCCTTTGCAGCAGTCTATGCCGGGGCATGGTTCGTTCATCTGCGCTGGGGATGGATGGATGCGCGGCTGCTCTACTTCTTCCCCGTGTTCTCCCTGGCGGTCTGGATCGCCCGGGGTCGCTGGCTGCCGAAGATCCTGCTGACGCGTTTCTTCCACCTCGAGAAGGTCGCCCTGGCAGCCCTGGCCGCGGCGGTGATGATGGTCTTTCCGCAGACGTCGCGCTTTGGGACTGACGATCCACTGGCTGTTGCGGCTTTCACCTTCTTCGTGATGACGGCAGGCCTTCTTGCCCTGGCTGTGCTTCAGCCGGTGGCAGAACGCCGGATCGGCTTCCGCTGGGTATCCCTGATTTCTGTGGCTTCCTTCTTCATCTACCTGCTCCATCGACCGATCTGGATCGCGGTGCTGGCGGTGTTTCCCCAGGGAAATCCCGATCGTGAGTTCCTTGTCCGGATGCTGGTTGCGACGCCGATTGTGATTGGGGTCGCCTACGTGCTCCAGCTTGGCTACACGCGCTTGCTGGACCACTGGCAAGACGGGCGGCGGAAACGCGCAGCGAGCCCCAGGCCCTCAGGGGATGGATCGTGAGGCATCGGGACGACGGGTTGGATCAGCCGGGGCGCTGGTGGATGGCGGCTTTCATCCTTGCCAGGGCGCGGCGCAAGTTATCCTGTGAGTTGGCATACGACAGGCGCACGTACCCCTCCCCACATTGACCGAAGGCCGTGCCCGGAAGCAGGGCGACCCCGGCCTGCATCATCTCATCGGCAAAATCCCGGCTGCTCAGCCCGGTCTCGCGGATATTGGGAAAAGCATAGAACGCGCCCTGGGGGAGCAGGCAGTGGATGCCCGGCAAGGCATTCAGCCCGGCAACCAGCAGGTCGCGCCGCGCCTGATACCTGGCCACCATCTTGGCCACTGCGTCCTGCGGGCCGGTGAGCGCCTCAATCCCCGCCAGCTGGGTGAAGTGAGCGGTGCAGCCGACCGAGTGATTGAGCAGCAGCGAGACGCGGGCGGCCAGCGCCTCCGGCATGATGGCAAAGCCGATGCGCCATCCGGTCATGGCGTAGGTCTTGGAGAAACCGTCGAGTATGATGGTTCGCTCGAGCATCCCGTCGAGGGCGGCGATGCTCGGAACGCTCAGACCATCGAATACGATCTGGGCGTAAACTTCGTCGGACAGCACCCAGGCATCATGCTTCTGCGCCGCAGCGGCAATGTGTTCCAGGTCCTGCAGGGGCAGCACCCCGCCGGTTGGATTGCCGGGGCTGTTGAGGACGATCAGCCGGGTGCGATCGTTGATGGCGCGGTCGAAACGATCAAGGTCGAAGGAGAAGCCGCTCTCCTCTTCGAGCGGCACGGGCACTGGCGTTCCGCCGGCGACCTCGATCATCGCCCGGTAGGTGGGGAACCCCGGATCGGGGTAGATCACCTCGTCGCCGGGCTCGACCAGCGCCAGGGTGGGGAAGAAGAGGTTGGGCTTGGCGCCCGGGCTGACGACGACCTGGCCAGCGCGCACAGTGATCCCGCGCTGGTCGCCGGCGCTGGCGGCAATCACCTCTCGCAGAGACGGAAGGCCAGCCGGCGGGTTGTAGCGCGTGCGGCCATTGGCGATGGCTTCAATGCCTGCGAGGCAGATGTTGGCCGGGGTTGGGAAATCGGGTTCCCCGATCTCAAGATGGATCAGGCTGTGCCCTTCGGCTTCCAGCGCCTGAGCCCGCGCCAGCACTTCATAAGCGCCCTCCAATTGCAGCGTCTCGGTTCGAGCGGCAAAGGACATACCCCACCCCTTCTGCGGCAACTGGATTCTAGGCGCGTGGCCGCCCGGGTGGAAACGGCGGGTTGTCACGCGCCATTAAGCGCACATTCCCGTGCGGGGCGGCTTCTTGTCCAGACGAGCAGCGAAGCTGGAGCCTGCGGCACCGTCCCCCCGAGCGTGCCGACCCTGCCGGCTGCTGTGTGCCCCGGGATCGTGCAGGTCCAGGCGTAGATCCTGGGCTCGGTGGGCGTGAAGGAGACATCCGCCACCTGGCGAGGCTGCGCCGAGACGTGCACCGTGAATGTCTCCCCGGCGTGCAGGTAGCCCATGTTGTGCCCGGCCTCGGGCGTCGCCGCAACCCTCCCTTCGGCGATCGGCGATTCGGACAGGCTCAAGTCGTGCTCGACCGTGCCGTCGTTCTGAAGTCGGAGGTTGACCAGCTGGCCGGGACTCACCTGAATGCTCGACGGGGTGTGGGTGGAATCGGCAGCCACGATCGCGATCGTGACAGGCTGAGGCGTCGGGGCGCAAGCAGCAACTACCCATGCCGCAGTCACCATCAACCCGACCAGCCACGAAGCTCGCATCGTTTCGCAGCTCGACAAGGAATCGGGTCAGGATTCATATCCCATGTGTGTGCGCTGGACCGGGCACGCGGGGGCTCCGCTCACAAAGAGCAACAGCCTGCAGGCGATCGCCCGCAGGCTGTTGGGTTGGCTGATCGGGGCAACCCGGCTTGGCGGCAGCCGGTTGATGCGCTACTTGGGCTTGCCGCCCTTGTCCGGCTGCATTCGGTACTGGGCCATGACGCAGCCCCAGTCACCCTGGCAGGCGCCGTCGAGCACCGAGAGAATCGTGCCGACAGGCACGTCGTACTTCTCCGCCATCCGTTCGGCGGTGCGCAGGCGATGCTCGGCCTGCACCTCAAGCTGGCGGTTCTCTTGCTCTTGATTCTGCTCCTGATTGCGCTCCTGCGCCTGCTCTTGCGCATCGGGTGCTTCCTGGTGCTTGCCGGAGGGATCGAGGATCTCACCCCAACTGGCACCGGAGGCGTGCTCGGTGGCGAGGGTCAACCAATCCGCTCCGAGGCGATCTGCCAGCCTTTCAGCATGGCGGATCTCCGCCAGCGACAGCCCCAGGGCGAGCAACTCATCGAGCTCAGCTGGGTCGACCTGCAGATCTTCGGCCGTGCTGTAGAGCTGCTTGAGTTCGCCTGGGTTGGCGCCAGCGGCCACCCGCTGCAAGACCTCGCTTGCATCCACGCCCTCGGCAACCGCGGTGCGCAGCGCGGTGCGTACATCCTTGGCGTCGACTTCGCCGCTCAGCACCAGGCGGATCCAATCCGCGGAGCTCACATCCGCCAGGGCATCGGTATAGCGATCGATCTGCAGCAGCGTCCCCCAGCCCCCTTGATCGAGCTGCCACTGCAGGATTTCCTCCCAGGTCAGGTCAGGGAGGATTTCGGCCAACTGGATGGCATGCCACATGCGGCCGAAGCCCAGATTGGCCTCGCTGCCCTCCCCTTCGAACCAGGCGTAGATGTCCTCGCACGTGTAGGTAGCCGTGGATTGTCCCGGGAAGAGCAGGCTGGCAGCATCGGCGATACGCTGCGCCATGGGGTGGCAGGTGGTGGCGGGATCGACGCTGACCACGGGCAGGCTGGCCGAGGCGGTCAGTCCGCACGCGTCAGTCACGCGTACCCGCGCGGTGGTCTTGCCCCCCTGCGTGTAGGTGTAGGAGTAGGCATTCCCCTCGCCCGAACCCTCCGGCGCACCATCGCCATCTAGATCCCACTCATACGCATACGGCGGAGTGCCGCCTTCGGCACTTGCCGAGAACGACACCGTCGCCTGTCCATCCTGCAGGTGGATCAGCGGCGGGAAGGGGTCGCTGGTGATGTCGACCGTGGGGCCGACCTGGACACTCCCCCCGACGTCAGCGACAGGGTTCTGGGTTGCCGGATCGGACACTGCGAGATGCCATGCATATTCGCCGGCGCCTGGATAGGCGTGCACTGTCGACTGAGGCCCGTCGCCGTTCCAGGCCTGCTGGAGCGACTCGCCGTCTCCGAAGGACCATAGCAGGGAGTAGGGCCCCGGCCCTTCAAGCATAGTCAGGCGAAAGGTGGCCGCCGAGCAGTTAACCTCGACGCTCACCTCGGCCTGCGCGTCGGACTGAGCGCTTGCGGCCATGGGCGCAAACAACAGGCCCGGCAGGGCCAACGTCCAGATCAGAGCCATCATCTTCATCGCTTCCTCCTCCCCGGCCGAAGACAGCCGGGATATGGCAGGTGAACCTGCCGTGGATGTGCACCCAGAGAACGGCGCCGAGGGCTTGCCGTTACACCCATACGGGCCTATGCAGCGGGTGTAACATTCGGCTCCGAGCGCCGTTCTCATGATGACAAGCGTGCACAGCGATGATTCTCGCCTGGTGGCCCAGGCAAAGCGCGGTGATGAAGACGCCTTCGCGGAGTTGTACCGCCGCTATGCCGACTCGATCTACCGCTACGCGCTCTCCAGGAGCGTGCCGCCGGCGGATGCTGAGGATGTGGTGTCTACCGTGTTCTTGAAGGCTTACCAGTCTCTCCCGGGCTACCACGAGCGCGGCTGGCCGTTTTCGGCCTACCTATACCGGATTGCCCGCAACGCGCTGGTCGACCTGTACCGCCGGGACCGGCGGGAGATCCTGGGTGATGAGCCGCTCGAGCGGCCGGAGCCAGGAGCTGACGTCGACAACCAGATCGCACGTCGGGCGCAGTTGGCCGCAGTACGGCAGGCGCTGGCTGGTCTGCCGGAAGACTACCAGGAAGTGATCCGGTTGCGTCTGCTGCTGGAACTGCCAACGGCGACCGTGGCGGTCTGGATGGGCCGGAAGGAAGGCGCCGTGAGGGTGCTGCTCCACCGGGCGCTGCAGTCGCTGCGGTCGAGGATGGTTCAAGACGATGGATCGGTCTGATCACCGGCAAGCGGAAATCCTGGACGCCTGTCTGACGCGGTTGATGTCAGGCAGCGCCTCGGTCGACGACCTGCTTCGAGCCTACCCAGGCGACGCCGCCTGGCTGAAGCCGTTGCTGCACTCTGCCCGCCAGGCACAGCAGGCGGTCTCACTGCCGGCGATGCCACCGGAGGCGAAGCTGGCAGGTGAGCGTCGCCTCCAGAGGCAGATTCGCAGCCGGACCCCTGTGGCCGAGGTCAGCCGAGGCAAACGTCTGCGTCTTGCATTTGCCTTGGCGTCCATTGCGCTCGGGATCGCGCTGCTCGGATCGGCCAGCGGCATCGCCTATGCTGCCGAGTCCAGCCTGCCGGGTGACAACCTGTACTCTATCAAACAGGTGATCGAGCAGGCCCAACTCACGCTCTCCCAGACGGCCGAAGACGAGGCGGAGCTGCTTGTGCGCTTCAGCGAGGAACGACTGCGCGAGGCGGAGCAGCTTTCGGCGAATGGCCGACCGCAAGATCTGCCGGCTGCGCTCGAAGGATACCGCCAGGCTGTTGAGCGGCTTGTGGGCCTGGCGGATCAACTGCCGGCCGAGGAGGGGGGCGAGTCGTTGCAGGCAATTGCTGGCCAACTGGGCCGGCAGGCGGAAGTGCTATCCCGGATCCGGGCCGAGGCGCCGCAGGCGGCGCAGCCGGGTCTGCTGCAAGCGCTGCAGCAATCTACCCGCAACCGCGCGACGTTTGAAAAGATGCTGGAAGTGCGCGGGCGGGAAACGGGACCACCGTCCAACCCGGGGAGGAAGGCCACGCCGGCAATCCCCGAAACGCCTGGTGCTGGCCAGGGGCAGGAGAAGAACCCCGGACAGGATCAGGGTCGCGGCCGTCCACCGGAGCTCCCCTCGGACTAACCCCCCGGGCAGTGAACCCAAGGAAGCTGGCGATGCGCGCCCAGGTGTGCGAAGGTCGCCGGATGTGCCCGCTGGGCAGCGTGGATGAGTTGGCGACGGCCATCGGGAGCAGCGCAGGCGAGAGCGCCGACGCCGTGGGTCAGCGCTGTCGTGTGCACACTGCGGCCGGCAGCATGCTTAGGGATACCTGCAAGGCAAAGCGTGTGCTGCCAGCAGCGGGACGCTCAAACAGTCGATCGGCGAGAACCGCACAGCGGGCAGGCCCCCGGTGCAGCCCGCTTGTGCCCCTCAGCGAGTTCGACCAAGCCTCTGCGACGTCGGCCGTGGGCCAGCTCCCGGGCAAGCCGGCGGCGGCCAAGCACGGCAAGCTGTCGACGGATCACGCTGTGCTCCGCAAGTAGTCCCGCATCATCAGAGCAGCAGTGGCGCCCTCGCCGGCGGCCGAGGCGGCCTGCTTGGTCGACCCGGCACGTACATCGCCGGCGGCGAAGACGCCCAGCAGCGAGGTCATCAGCGTTGAGTCGGTGACCAGGAAGCCTCCGGCGTCGGCCCTGGCGCGATCGCGCGCCAGGTCGGAGTTAGGCGTCAGGCCGATGAAGACGAACACCCCGTCATAGTCCCAGGTGTGAGTGTGCCCGGTCGCCCGATCTTCGACCAGGATACCCTCCAGCCGATCCTTCCCCACGAACTGCTTAACCGCATGATTGAGGATCACCTGCATGTTGGGCTGCTGGGCGACCTTGTCTTGCAGAATCTTGCTGGCCTTGGACTGCGGCGCGAACTCGACGATGTCGACCTGGGCCGCGATCTGTGAGAGGTACAGGCCTTCCTCGAATCCGCTGTTGCCGCCCCCGATGACCAGCACTCGCTTGCCGCGGTAGAACGGGCCATCGCAGGTGGCGCAGAAGTGCAGGTTCGCCCCGATCAGATCCTCCTCCCCTGGGATGCCTAGCCTTCGGTAGTGTGCGCCAGTGGCGAGCAGCACCACCCGCGCCGCGTGTTCCCTGCCATCGGACAGCATCACGCACCAGTAGTCGCCATCGGGCGTGATGGCTTGGACTTCCTGGGCCTGCAGGATCTCGACGCCAAAGCGCCGGGCCTGGCGGCCGAGGCGCTCGGCGAACTCCGCTCCGCCGATACCCTCGTCGAAGCCCGGGAAGTTGTCCAGGCGCTGCGTGGCTCCCGCCTGGCCGCCGAGGCCGGCGCGTTCCACGACCAGCGTGTCCACTCCCTCGCGTGCCAGGTACAGGGCGGCCGTCAACCCGGCGGGGCCGCCGCCCACGATGATGGCCCCGTAGAAGCTGCGGCTGGCCTGAGTCTGCAGGCCGAGCTTCTCCGCCAACTGGGCGTTGGTCGGCTCGGCCAGGAGACTGCCGTCGGGGAAGACGATAGTCGGGATTATGCGCTTGCCCTGGTTCAGGCGTTCAACCACCGCCGCGGCCTCGGGCTCCTGTTCGATGTCGATGTTGCGGTAGCCGATGCGGTGTTCTCCGAGGAACTTCTTGGCGCGGCGGCAGTCCGGGCACCAGGTGGCGCCGTAGACGGTGATCTGCGGGGTATCCGTAGAGGATTCGGTCATGTGCGCGCTATCTCCATTCGGAAGCTGTCGTTATTCAGACGTACTGCGGGCCGGATTGCTTACCTGGCCCGCGCAGCGAGTTATAGGATAATCCCAGCATGCCGCGCGACAATGCCATCTGGCTGGAGGACCTGCGCTCGGGCGATGCGCGTCAGGCGGAGGCTCTCGAGGATCTGCGCGCGAAAATCGTGCGCACCCTGCCGCTGGCCCTCAACCGTTGGCTCCCCGCTGATGACCCCCGCCTGCTGGCATTGACCGACGAGGTGGCCCAGGAGACCCTGGTGCGGGTGCTGGCGCGGCTGGACAGCTTCCAGGGACGGAGCCGGTTCACCACCTGGGTGAATGCCATCGCCGTCCACCTGGCGCTCTCCGAGCTGCGGCGGCGGCGATGGCGGGATATCTCACTGGAAACGCTGCTCGATGATGCGGGCCAGGGCGACCTGGGAAATGGCGCACGGCTGGCGGATCCCGAACGCGGCGCCGTCCAGCGCGATCTGCTCCGGCGGCTGGAGGTCATCCTGCAAGAGGAGCTGACCGAGAGGCAGTGGACTGCGATGCGCGCCCTGCTGAAGGGCATGCCGATGGAGGAAGTTGCCCAGCGCATGGGCATGAAACGCAACGCCCTGTACAAGCTGATCTTCGATGCCCGCCTGCGCCTGAAACGGCGCATGGCGCGCGAGGGCCTCTCGCCGGCAGAGATGATGGCCGCCTTCGAGGCCGAGTAAGGATCTTCGGCGCCAGGGCGTCAGGAAGGCACACGACCATGGG
>Ga0105099_10001146_pt1 | contig 16952 bp, 10 predicted proteins | sample PPLLak3cmMay2015_2_FD_79138 | JGI IMG/M metagenome (GOLD analysis project Ga0105099, IMG submission 79138) | Freshwater sediment microbial communities from Prairie Pothole Lake near Jamestown, North Dakota, USA - PPLs Lake P8 Core (1) Depth... | ecosystem: Environmental > Aquatic > Freshwater >... | reverse complement strand
GGAGGGATTTGAAGCCGGAGTGCTCCATCGCCGTCCCAGCATCGTCAATCTGCAATGCGACATCGACCACCCGACGCAATCGCTCGCCGACTTGCTTCATTTGAAGAAGCATTTCGGATCGCTGGAGAAGCTGCGCGGAAAGAAGATCGCAATGACCTGGGCATACTCGCCCAGCTACGGCAAGCCGCTCTCCGTCCCGCAGGGAATCATCGGACTGATGACGCGATTCGGCATGCACGTGACGCTCGCGCATCCAAAGGGATACGGGTTGATCCCGGAAACGGTCGCATTGGCGGAAGCGAATGCGAGAACGAGCAAGGGAAGCTTCACGATCGCAGATAGCATGGAAGAGGCGTTCGTAAATGCGGATGTCGTATATCCGAAATCCTGGGCGCCGTTTCAGGTAATGCAGCGGCGGACCGAATTGCTGAAGAAGAATGACCGGAACGGACTGCTCGAGTTGGAAAAGGAGTGTCTCGCGAACAATGCGCAGTTCAAGAACTGGGAATGCGATGACGCGAAAATGAAACTGACCAACGGAGGGAAAGCACTGTATATGCACTGTCTGCCCGCAGATATCTCGGGTGTCAGTTGCGTCCAGGGAGAAGTGTCCAAAGAGGTGTTCGAGCGATATCGTCTGGCCACGTATGCTGAAGCAGGAAACAAACCATTCGTCATTGCTGCGATCATTTTCCTCGCGCGAATCAGCAATGCGCGGAAGGTGTTGGAAAAGATCGTGAAGTCCAAACGGCACTGACGAAGACCATCTACGGAGTATGCATGTCTCAGATCATCAAACAGCTTCATCCTGATATCATACAAAAGACAGCTCATCGATGTCGTGAACGTGGCATCATGATTCCGACCTTCGCCCAGATGCAGGATCCGGCAACGATCCCAGCCAAGATCCGCGAACGTTTGCCGAAGGTCGGCCTCTGGGACGTCGATCCCATCAATCTCTTTCGTATCACGTGGAAGAACGACATCACGACGGGATTGTTTGGCGGAGTGAACTATGTGGAGATTCCACGCGCGCTGACCGGTGTTCGTGCACGCGTCATCGGGCTTGTGGGGAAGTACTTTCCCACCGGGGCACACAAGGTCGGCGCGGCATTCGGCTGTCTCGTCCCCCGGCTCGTGAGCGGCGAATTCGATCCGTCGCGACACAAAGCTGTCTGGCCATCGACGGGGAACTATTGCCGCGGAGGCGCGTTCGATTGCGCATTGCTCGGATGCACGGCAGTGGCGATCCTCCCGGAGGAGATGTCGAAGGAGCGTTTCACTTGGCTGCGCGAGATCGGCGCGGAGGTGATCGCGACTCCGGGATGCGAATCGAATGTGAAGGAGATCTACGACAAATGCTGGGAATTGCGAGAGGATCCGCTCAACATCATCTTCAATCAATTTGACGAGTTCGGGAATGCGATCTGGCATTATCAGGTGACGGGCCCCGCGATCGAAGAAGTGTTGCAGAGCCTTCCCGAGCGGAATCTGCGCGCCGCGGCGTACATCTCCGCAACCGGTTCGGCGGGAACGATCGCTGCGGGGGACTTCCTCAAGAAGCATCATCCTTCGCTGAAGATCGTCGCATCGGAAGCGTTGCAATGTCCGACGCTTCTCATGAATGGCTTTGGCGGTCACCGGATCGAAGGGATCGGAGACAAGCATGTTCCATGGATCCACAACGTCCGCAACACTGACGCCGTCGCGGCGATCGACGACGAAGATTGTATGCGCATTCTCCGGCTCTTCAACGAAAAGGAGGGAAGCGCATACCTGAGTTTGCTCGGATTGACCGACGAGCAACGAAATCAGTTACCACTGTTGGGGATCTCGAGCATCTCGAATTTGCTGGCGGCGATCAAGACGGCGAAGTACTATGAGTATGATGAACGGGACGTCATCTTCACCGTGTTCACGGATTCGGTCGAGCTGTATCATTCCCGCGTGCAGGAACTCCGCGAAGATCGTGGCGCGTATTCACTGCTGGACGCAAGTCGCGACCATGCCGGACCCCTTGCGCATCAGGGAGTGGAATATTTCAAGGAATTGAACTACACGGAGAAGAAGGCGATTCACAACCTCAAGTATTACACGTGGATCGAGCAACAGGGGAAGACGAGCGAGGAGCTTGTCGCACAGTGGTAGCCTGAGTACTGGACGCAGTTGTTCGAAGAAGAAGTAGTGGAATTCGATCGGCTGATCGGCGACTTCAACGCGTTGGCAGGATGAACAACGGAGGAACGATGTACACGAAGATTCTCAAAGCAGCACAGGACAACGAGCGAAGCGTCGCGAAATTCCTCCGCGATCTGATCGCCATCAAGTCGCTGAGTTCGCAGGAAGAACAGGTGATCCACCGCATCAAGCGCGAGATGGAAGAATGCGGATTCGACGAAGTGACCATCGATCCGATGGGAAACATCCTTGGCCGCATCGGCAATGGCAAGCGTATCATCGCGTTGGACGCTCATGTCGATACTGTTGATGTCGGCAATCCTGAGAACTGGACCGTTGATCCGTTCCAGGGTTCGGAGAAGGACGGCATCATCTACGGACGCGGTGCCTGCGATATGAAGGGGGCACTCGCATCCATTGTCCATGGCGGGAAGCTCATCAAGCAGTTGGGATTGCAGGATGACTTCACGCTCTACGTCGTCGGAAGCGTACAAGAAGAGGACTGCGACGGTCTCTGTTGGCAATACATCATCAACGAGGACAAACTGCGGCCGGAATTGGTTGTCATCGCAGAGCCGACGAACCTTGCGATCTATCGGGGTCATCGAGGCCGCATGGAGATCGAGGTGCGTACGAAGGGAATCTCATGTCACGGCTCGGCGCCGGAGCGGGGAGTCAATGCCGTCTACAAGATGGCTCCGATCGTCCAGGAGATCGAACAGCTGAACGAGCGATTGACAGGCGAACCGTTCCTGGGCAAAGGAACGGTGACGATCGCGGAGATCCGATCCACTTCTCCCTCGTTGTGCGCAGTCGCGGATTCCGCGGCGATCCATCTGGACAGAAGACTCGCAGCGACAGACACGATGGAATCAGCGGTGCAAGAGATCCGGGCTCTCCCGTCTGTGAAGAAGGGTGAGGCGGAGGTTGTGGTCTTGGATTACGCGGTGCCGAGCTGGCGAGGACTCGTCTATCCTACAAAGAAGTACTATCCCACCTGGCTTCTTCCCGAGAACCATCCGGCGCTTGCAAGCGGCGTGACGGCGTATCAGCAGTTGTTCGGAAGCGCTCCTGCAATCGGTCGATGGGTCTTCAGTACAAACGGCGTCGCGGTCATGGGGATGCACGGCATTCCCTGCATCGGCTTCGGACCGGGGAACGAGGTCTACGCACACATGGCGACAGAGCACATCCCGGTTGAGCACTTGGTGAAGGCAAGTGCCTGGTATGCGTGGTTCCCGTTCGTCTATTGCGGTCATGCTCACTGACCCATGGCCAACGTCTTTCCAGAGGCACTTTCAGCTCTCGAAAACGGAGCACCCCTTGCGCTGGCAACGGTGATCTCGGCATCCGGGTCGACTCCGCTTCCGGCAGGAGCGCATCTACTGGTGTTGCAAGGCGAGCGCGAACATGTCGGTTCCGTTGGCGGCGGTGCTACGGAACTCGCGACGATCGCTGAGGCTAAGCGGTTGCTTGCATGCGGAAGCGGATCGGTGCTTCTTGATTCCCGTTCGTTGAATCAAACGCCCGAAGAGGCGATGGGTTGTGGCGGCCGAGTAGAAGTGCTCGTCGAGATCGTCTCCCCAGAAGAAGCCGGGTTCGTGCGACACATTGTCGAGACTCACGCACAAGGAAAGACTTGCGTCCTCATGCGGCGATGCGATTGCGATGGGCGCGTTGCCGAACGGATCGTTCTTCGAGACCTCACCGAGCGCGCGAAGATGGCGGACCAACTCGCGGCATTCTGCGCTTCGCAGTCGTTTGATATCGTTCGCGTGACGCAGGTTCTCCAGCGTTGCATCAAGAATGAGAGCGCGGAAAGCGTGCCAGGAGATCGGGGAACGCTGACGGTTGAGGTGTTGTCTCCGCCGAGAAGACTCGTCATCTTTGGCGCGGGGCATGTTGGCCGGCACACGGGAAGGATTGCCGCATATGCGGGATTCGAGACTCGGGTTGTCGATCCTCGGACGGAGTTGCTGCAAGGTGAAATACCTGCATCCGGCGTTGTACTCATTCCGTCGGAATATGCGAATTGGTTCGAGCAGAACGAAGTAACCGCGACCGATTCACTGATAATCGTGACGCCGAAGCATGATCAGGATGAAGTCGTGCTCGCGGCAGCGCTTCGGACACGTGCGGGATACATCGGGATGATCGGCAGTACGCGGAAGGTCGAGGCATGCTTTCGCAATTTGAGAGTGCGCGGCATCGATGCTGAGGAATTCGCGCGCGTTCATGCGCCCATCGGGCTGGACATTGGTGCGGTGACAGCGGAGGAGATCGCCGTGAGCATCGTTGCCGAGCTGATCATGCACTGGAGATGTGGAAGTCGAGTTCCCGAGCGAGGAAAGAAATCGTCGGCGGTGATTGAGATGCGGTATCGGGAATCGTAGTGGAATGCTGGGATGCGGGGTGGGATGGAGGATTGCGAAAAATGCCGGGGGGGGCTTAAGCCCCCTAAGGCCCTTAGGGGGCGGGCTTTATTCGCCCGACTGCCGTTTTCTCCTCAGCATCCGTCCCATTCCTTCCTCATTCCCTTCTCCACTCTTCCCCCCCACTCACCATCCCCAAATCCCTTCTTACCCAATCCCGCCCGCTTCTTTGTCCCCCTTCGAATAATCGTCATCAACCGCTGGGACGCACTTCCGGACATTCTGCATGCACTTCTGAGAAACACGCATCAATCGCACGCGCAGTATCCACACGCCCAAAAATAAAAGGCCCGGTGTTCACCGAGCCTTCTGTTCATCTCTCCGCCTGCGCGTGATGTTCGTCAATTGTTCAACGCGATCACCCTCGCCTCTGGGAATCGGAATGCGAACGTCCCGCTGGCGACATACGTCTCGTAGAACCAGGCACATCGCAGCCGAACCTGGGGATCCTCATCGAACCGCACCGCCATCTTCACGGCATACGTCCCGACCGAACTTCCGATCCGGCAAAGTGCATACGCTGCAGCCGCGCGAGCATCCGGATCCGGATTCGTGTGCAGAACCTTCATCAGCGGAATGACCGCCTTGGATGAACGGATCTTCCCCAGCATCAGTGCGCAGCTCTTACTCAATCCCTGGTTCTCCGAGTTGAGTCCGATCAGCAGGTTCTTCTCGATTGCCGCCTTGTCTGCTGTGGCGGGAAGCACGCTCTCCTGTGCCGTTGCAACGGCGACAGCTCCGAGGAGAAGCGCGAGCGCGAACATCATCGTAGTCTGTTTCATGGCATCCTCCATCGAGTTGTTCTTCGTGTGTAGTGGCTTCTGTCTGATGTTACGCTGCTTGGTGGAGGAAGTTCGATAAAATGTGACGAATGGAGTGCCCGCGCTTAGGGCGAAATACCCCAATATTCGACATTGCGACGCGATCCACCAGGCGTCAATTGATAATGATCTGCGAAGCCATTAGATTTGTACGAGAGTGCAAGGGGGAACAACTCACCACTATTTTATGGAGGTCATCTATGAAACGTCTCATCGCGATCATCATCGCGCTCGCAATACCGATCGCGCTCTTCGCTCAGGAAGAGCAGAAGAAGCAGGTCGAGAAGAAGCAGGAGCAAGTGCAAACAAAGGAACAGCAGGCTGCGAAGATGATGGAAAAGGGAAAGCAGGAACAAGCAGCCAAGAAGCAGGAGCAGGCGCAGAAGAAGACGGAGCAAATGGAACGCGCCATGGAGCAGAAGGAAAAGGGCGAAGGCGTTGAAGAGGGAACCAAGGAACGCGTTCGCGAGATGAAGGAAAAGAAGGAAGCAGAGAAAGCGATGAAGAAGGAGATGAAAGAGGCGAAGAAGGAGGCCAAGGAAGCGAAGAAGGAGGCAAAGCAACAGACGAAGGGTAAGAATTAGGCATCACCGTTCGAATCTCACCGAAGAACCGCGCTGCGTCGCCGATCGCAACGATCTTCTCCTGACCAGCCGGGGTTCGCAGCGATTCCGCTGGAACCCCGGTTCCCGATCTCTCAACAGAAGAAGGTGTTCCTCCAATGGCCTCGCTCCTCGGTTATCTCACTCTCCTCACACTTCTATTCTCTGCCTCATCATCGTTGCTTGCCCAGGATGGCGATGAAGGAGCTCCGTGGTCCGCTTCGGCAGGCATTCGCTATCTGAATCGATACATGGCGTATGGGATCGATTTGGGGAACGAACAACCCGCGACGGGTTTCTCGTTCGGGCTTGACCATCAGAGCGGACTCACTTCTGCAGTCGGTGGTATCCATACGCTGGGGGATCCGGCGGAATTGCAGAACTGGAACGTCTCGATCGGCTACGCGTGGGATGTCACGGAATGGGTAACGCTCTCTGCGGAGTATTCCCATTACTCGTACGTCAATGACTCGGCGAATGTCCTTGCCGCACTGACCAATACGATTGGCGTCGGCCTCGACCTGAGTGTGGGTCCTGCAAGTCTCGGCGTATCGTACGACAGCTACCTGGGAACAAACAGTGCAAGCTATTTTTCGCTGGACGCTTCGACGTTCCTCAGCGTCGGAAGATTCGCCGTTCTCCCGCTTGTGCAAGCGACCTTTATGTCGCAAACGATCGAAGATCGGCTGCTCAAGTCGTCGGGGAGCTCGGCGGGATCTGGGCGGGGGGGAGGCATGACGACCACATCGACGATGACGGAAGTCTCCACCATCACGGGGCTCAGCAGTATCAGCTTCCACGTGGTATTCTTGTACCGCATCACGGAGGGACTAAGTCTGTCGTTCCATCCGTATTATCTCTACTCAGCCAAAGAGGAATTGTCGACGAGTAACTCGAACTTCATTTGGACTGCCGGACTTCGATATTGGATCGACTTCTAGCGAATCATAGGTGTGGAGAAGCGGGGCTTTTGCCGCGGTCCAGGACTTCTCGGACCATGCGCAGGATCTCCGCGTGTTTGTAGGGTTTCATTCCAACCGCGCAGATCCCCTTCTGAATCAACGCTTCACGTTTCCCGGGCTCGAGAAATCCCGTTAACAGAATGAATGGCATCCCGGGTGCAAGCCCCTGGATCCTGTCGTACAACTCCTCTCCCGTGTACTTGGGGAGTCCGTAATCTGACAACACGAGCGCGACTACCTGCCGGTGGAGCGTGAACTGCGCCAAGGCATCATCCCCATCCGATGCAAGCAGAACCCGGTACCCACTCCCGCCCAGAAACTCCGCGGCATAATCGCGGAGCAGTTGCTCGTCGTCGACAAAGAGAATGAGCTCGTTCTCCGAGGAGAAGACCGTCCCGCCGTCGTCGTGAACCTTGGGGTCTGTGTCGGTTGATTCAACGAGCGGAAGGTAGATCTGAAACGCGGTGCCGTGGCTCACTTCGGATGTCACATCGATGAATCCTTCATGGCGCTGGATGATGCCGTGGACGACGGCCAATCCCAGCCCCGTCCCCTTTCCGAGGCCCTTCGTTGTGTAGAACGGATCGAAGATCCGCGAACGAATCTCTTCGGACATCCCTTCCCCTGTATCACGCACGGAGAACATCACATAGGCGTCAGCATGCGCGGCGGCGAATCGGCCTTCCACATGCGCACGTGCGACGATGCGGGTGGTGTACGTGAGCGTGCCGCCGTGGGGCATCGCATCACGGGCATTCACGCTCAGATTCAGAAGGACTTGATGCAGCTGATTTGCGTCTGCGTTGACCGGGGGAACCGACTCTTCAAGATCCAGTGTGAAATTGATCGTTCGGGGGAAAGTTTCGTGCAGTAGTCGCATTGCCTCACGGACAAGCGCATTGATGTCCGTGGGGTGGCGCTGGATCTCCGACTTCCGCGCGAAGGTCAGCAATTGCTTGACGACATGTGCTCCTCGCTCTGTCGCCTGCAGGATGGCCTCGGCGCGGTGGGCGACCTTGGTGGGATCATCCGCGTTGTGTTGAAGCAGGCTGGCGCTTCCCATGATCGCGTTCAAAATGTTGTTGAAATCGTGCGCGATCCCCGATGCAAGTGCTCCGATCCCTTCCAATCGCTGCACCTGCTGCAGTTGAATCTCCAACGTGTGACGATCCTCTTCCGCGCGCTTCCGCTCTGTGATGTCCTGAAGCACGCCAACGATGCGTTCCGGATTGCCGTCTGGCGATCGGATGAGTTCCGCTTTCGAATGAACGAATCGACGCTCGCCGGTCGACGAGCGAGCGATCTCGAATTCAACATCATACGCCGCTTTTCCGCTCAGCAGGTCGGCGAGTGCCTGGTCGAGACGCGCTCGGTACGCTGGGACGACCAGCCGTTGTACCCGCTCCAGCGGAAGCTCGGATGGCGGGAAATCATAGCCGTAGATACGATGGGCCTCTTCTGATCCCCACATCATACGATTGCGGAGGTCGATCTCCCAATTGCCGACATGGGCCAGCGCTTGCGCATTTCGCAGACGCTCTTCGCTTTGGCGGATGGAGACCTCTGCCCGCTTTCGGTCGGTGATGTCGACGAATGCGGCAAGCAGGGAGATGGGGCGTCCGCCCTGGTCGGTAACGGCACTCGCCACGACCTCAACGTCGAATGTCTCCCCGTTTGAACGCTTTGCGCACAATTCACCGATCCACCCCTTTCCGGTGAGCGCCTGTTGGAGGACTTCGCTGGCTTTGTCCGACATCTGCCAAAAATCGAGAACTGACCTGCCGACAACATGATCGTGGTCCGTGATCCCCCATAATCGGAGAAAGGAGGGATTGACGTAGACCAAGACCCCGTCGAGATTCGCCATGGCGATCGCATCGATCGATGTTTCGATCGCACGATCCTTGATTCGCAATGCTTCCTCGATCGCTTTTTGTCCGCTGATATCCGTATGTGTTCCGATCATGCGGATGGCTCTTGCGGTTTCGTCGCGTTCAAATACCTTGCCACGGGAGAGCAACCAACGATACGCACCGTCGCGACAACGCATGCGGAATTCGTCGGCGAACGTGTCACGGGAGCCGTTAAGCACAGGCACCATGAGTTCGGTGGTTCGGGCGGCATCGTCCGGATGGATCTGCGCACGCCAGTGTTCGATATGCTCGAGGTGGTCTTGTGCCGGATAGCCCAGCATCTCCCGCAGGCGGGCGGATACGAGGATCTCCCCCGTCCGGACATCCCAGTTCCAAACACCGTCTCCGTTTCCCTCGAGTGCGAAGCGCCAGATGTTCTTCGATTCCTCCAGCTCCCAACGAAGGCGAAGCCAGCGGCCGATCGCGAGTCGCACCAAGAGGCTGGTCGAAACGATGAGGAGCATTCCGGTCAGCCAAAGCGTGAAGGGTATTTTCGCCGCAGCCTCCCAGCCATTGCGGGGAATCGCTGCCAGCTGCCAACTTCCGGCCGGAAGGGCGATTGCAGCAAGCAGGGCATCTGCATCGTCAAACAGTTCCGGTCTGCCGAATATGACCTCTCCGCGTTCCCCGAGTTCATCTTTGCCTCGAAGAGCGAATTCGTATGCGGCGGTTGAATCATCGATGCGTGCTTCCTTGAGGATTTCGCCGTAGTCCAGGACGACTTGCGCGAATCCCCAGAATCGATCTTCGATGAAGATGGGAATGCGACCGACAAGGCCGAGACCGCCTTGATAGAGCTGGAACGGTCCCGCAAGGAAGAACTGCCGGGTCGTGATCGCCCTTCGTGCTGCAGGTCCGCGCTCAGGATCGGACAGGAGGTCCCTATTGAGAGCCGCCTCGTTGTCCTTGAGCGGATAGATCAATGTGATCCTGCCACCAGGTGCAAGTTGCAGCGCCCTAATACCGTGCTGTTCCTTCAGAAGATTTCGCGCAACGGTCTCGAAATCAGCCTGGCGGACGTTCGGATTCAGCCGGACCAATCCCTCCAAGCCGCGGACCGGATGGATCTTCCGGTTGATAATGTGGGAGATCTCGGCTCCTTTGGTCGTCGCGAAACCGTAAACGGTCTGCCGCGTCTCACGAAAGATCCGTTCTCGTTCGATGTGCAGGAGCAGGAGCCAGAGCAGGGTGACGAGGATCGCTGCGATGAGGGCTCCCGCCCAGGAAATCCGAACGCGAGAGTGTGAGTGGTGTTCCATGCCTCGTGGATCGCCGACGGGAATCCGGTCCCTTGTTAGGAAAGTACCAAGCGGATCTGCTTCAGAATCTCGGTGGGTTTGTACGGCTTCATCATGATGCTGTTGATCCCCTTGTGCAGAAGATCCTCCCGCTTTTGTGGCTCAAGATATCCGGTCAGGAGAACGAATTGCACGTGGGGATTCTGTGCGGCGATTCGGTCATGCAATTCCTCCCCGGAGTACTTTGGAAGTCCGTAATCTGACAGCACGAGCGCGATCTCATGCCGATAGCGATCATACACGGAAAGAGCTTCGTCACCGTCCGCCGCCAGCAGGACGCGGTACCCTTTGGCGGATAAGAACTCCAGTGCTGATTCACGCAGCTGCGGCTCATCGTCCACGAAAAGGATCGTCTCGGAGCCGCCGGTGATCTCGTGAAACTCCTGATCACGGGGACTCTGAACGATGTGCACGTCGTCCGAGAGCGGAAGGTGCATGAGGAATTCGGTCCCTGCGCCGGGCGCGGACGTGACGTCGATGAATCCGTTATGCCGTTGGATGATCCCCTGAACGACCGCGAGCCCGAGCCCGCTTCCCTGACCGATTCCCTTCGTCGTGAAGAATGGATCAAAAACGCGCGATAGAACTTCCTCGCTCATCCCCTGGCCCGAGTCCTTCACTCGAATCTGCACATACGCATTCGCCGTTGCCTCGGGATGTCTCAGGGCAATAGATGCTCCGGGAACCATGCTTGTGGTATAGGAGATCAGTCCGCCATTCGGCATCGCATCACGTGCATTCACGCTAAGATTCAATAACACCTGATGGAGCTGATTCGCGTCCGCGGTGAGCATGGATACGGATGGATCCAGATCAAGTTGAAAAGCGATCGTTCGGGGAAAGGTCTCGACAAGCAGCTTGCAAACCTCCCGGATCAGGGTGTTGATGTTCATTGCCCGAAGCTGAATCTCCGACTTGCGGGCAAATGCAAGGAGTTGTTTGACGACTTGCGCGCCGCGTTCCGTTGCCTGCAGAATGGCGCCCGCACGCGCGAGGACCCTGTCGCGGTCGTCGGGCTTCAACTGCAGCAGGCTCGCGTTGCCCATGATCGCGTTCAGGATGTTGTTGAAGTCATGGGCGATGCCGGAGGCGAGCGTGCCAATACCCTCCAACCGCTGCGCCTGGAGCAGCTGCTGTTCCAATCGGTGATGCTCCTGTTCTGCGCGTTTGCGTTCGGTGATATCCTGAACGATAACCTGACCTGCCGGTTTGCCGTTGAAGGTCGTCCCGACAGCGGTGACCTCGGCGTCAAAGCTTGTGCCGTCCAACCGGATGAGCCGTTCCTCCATCGGGGGGACAAGCTCTCCGCGTGCGACCAGCTTCATGCGCTCGACGACTGCGGGCTGAGAGTCCGGATGGACGACAGACAAGACTGGTTTGCCGAGCAACGCGTTCTGCTCAGATGCACCGATGATCCGCATCGCAGCGGGGTTGATGTACACGAATACGCCATTCTGGTAAATGGCGATTCCGTTGGGGAAGGACTCAACCAGGCGGCGGTGGCGCTCTTCGCTGACGCGTAGCGCTTCCTCGGCCCGCTTCCGCTCGATGGCGCTCGCCACCTGAGACGAAACGAACATCAATACGTCCTTGTCCCGTTCGGTCAAATGCTCGTGCTGGTGATACGTCTGGACGACCATCACACCGAGCGGCTGATCCAGTTGGGTCTTGAGAGGGACGCCCAGCCAATCGACCGAGGGCGCGCCATAGAGCTCTATTTCCCCCGCCCGTTCCAGCGCACTGCAGGTCTCCGGAGTCGCCAGCAACGGTCTGCCTGTCCGTAGAACGAATCCCGTCAGCGTCCTTCCAGGATTCATCGACGCCCATTCGGAGTCGAACTCGTCGCTGAAGTACGGGAAGTGCAGCAGGTCGGTCGGCGGGTCATACAACGAGATGAAGAAGTTCCTCGCCGGCATCAATGTGCAGATGATCTCGTGGATGGAACGGTACAGATCTCCAAGATGCATCGCAGACTGCGCGGCGACAGAGATTCGATACACGGTAGCCTGCAAGAACTCCGCGCGTGTGCGTTCGGCATCCCGGAGTTCGAGATTGGCGACATGGCGTTGGACATCCTCATACAACCGTGCATTCTCGATCGCAAGCGCGGCATGTCCCGCCAGGGTTCGATAGAGATCGATCTCGGATCGATTGAGCGATCGTGTCGCGGATGTTGTCCCAAGGATGAGAATGCCGATGGGTCGATGTTCGACAAGCAGCGGAACAAAGAAGATGGAAACGAGATGACGAGAATCGACGACGACCCGTTCTTCCGGCGTCAGTTCAACGGCGCGGGCATCCCGCAGGAATGTAGGTTGATCCTTGGTGATCGATTCGCGGATCAGCGGATGGTCTGCCAGCCGGGCGTGTCGCAGGGGTTCGGGAAAGCCCGGCGGAAGGGGCGGAGTCGTTGCGCCAAGATAGAGTTGTTCATCGCTGATGAGATAGACAGCTCCGGTGTCGAACCCTGCGACCTGCGCGGAGCGGTCCGTTACGGTTTGCAGGACGGCGTGAAGGTCGAGTGTGCCGGCGAGCGTCTGACTGAGGTCGAGCAGAAGCGCGAGATCCTTGTTCCGTTGCGCCAACGCTTCTTCGGCGATCTGACGATCGGTGACGTCGTTGACGATGGAAAACAGCATCGTGACGCCGCCGATGTCGATGGGAGATGAGAGAACCTCAACGGTCTTGATCGCGCCGCTCGCAAGACGGTGTGGAAAGATGAATCGGTTCTTCACCCCAAGGGCTGCGGCCGAAGCCTCCTCGGTGACCCTCGACTTCGGGAGTTGATTGATATCCGAGATCAGCATCGAACAGAGCTGCGCGCGTGAATAGCCGTAGAAGCGCACGGCGGCAGGATTCGCGTCGACGATGGCGCCTGTCTGGGGTTCAATGAGAAGCAGGACGGCTTGGTGCTGCTCGAAGAGTGCGAAGAAGACCGGATTGAGCGCAATATGCTTTTGCAATGCCGAAACGCGGGCTGACGTCCGGCGTTTGGGATCGCGGCCTTTCTTGACTGAAGAGCTCTTGGAGGGTCTCTCCTTCATGAGGCCTAGTATACCAATTTTGACCGACAATTGCATCGAAATCACCGCAACTCAATCGATTCTGGACCGTTCAATTGATGCATGTGGTGAACAGCAACAGACACGATGAGGAACAACCATGAAATTTCGAATGGTCTTCACTGGTTTGTGTTTGCTTCTTCCTGTCGTTTCAAGGCTTGCGGGACAGCCCGTCCGTTCGAAGCCGATCGACATTCCCGGGATCGCTGTCCCGGAAGAAGAGCCGGCACTCTTTGCGCCGGAGGTTATCCGCACGGGGATGTTCAGCCGCGACGTCGCCTTCATGCCGGACGGAACAGAGTTCTATTATTGTGTTTCGCCTGGAGCGAATCGATTGATCACTGCCATCGTTGAGACGCGGTGGGACGGGAGTCGCTGGGAACTACCGCGTGTCGCACCGTTTGTGGATGACCTGCGGTGGTGCTTCACCGAACCCTGCATCAGTCCGGACGGATCGACATTCTTTTACGTCACCAATCGACCAACTCATGACCAAGACACGCTGAACGATTTCAATGTCTGGAAGATGAGGCGGGCAGGTGCATCGTGGACCGCTCCGCAACCGCTCGGTGGACCGGTGAATTCGGATGCCGACGAGTATTTTCCGTCCGTGACGTACGATGGAACGATCTACTTCACGCGGGAACAGCCGGATCGCTCAAACCTGCTCATGCGTTGCCGCCTCGTCAACGACGGCTACGCTGACGCAGAGCAACTCCCGACACAGGTGAACACGGGCCGTGATCGGTTCAATGCCTTCATTGCGCCGGATGAGAGCTATATCATTGTCTGCTCGTTCGGACGGCCGGATACCAAGGGATCCGTCGATTACTATGTCGTCTTTCGCGATTCTACGGATGCTTGGAGCGAACCGGTGAACTTGGGGAGTGCGGTGAATACACGCGGGGGACAGGAATACTCGCCGTTCGTTTCAAGAGATGGGCGATACTTCTTCTTCATGTCGTCGCGCACGGATGACGGACTCGTCCATTCCCCAACACCGCCGACATACGATCTTCTCGAACGGATCCATCGGTCTCCGGGAAACGGAAACGCAGCGATCTACTGGATGCGAGCGGACTTCATTGAGGAGTTGCGTCCGGGTCGGTAACCTCGTGCTTGACGCTTGGCAGGCTCCGGGAGTCTGACACTCCCGGTGTTTGCCGAGTATTCCTCCGATTGTTCACTCCCGTGCACCATTTCCCCAATTTGCGTACCTTGGGCGAGTCCTCACTCCGGAAGGGACTCGTCCATGGCGCGCTTCGTTGTCTTGCTTGTGCTGATCCCCAGAATCCTTCTCGCTCAACTCCCATCCCTCAAAGTCCTTGAACTCGATCTCTCCCACGGTCTTGTGGTCCGATCGGCGTCGGATGCTGCGGGTGCTCGGGTGTCCCTTTCGGCAGCAGTTCCTCTCGCCTCGTTTGAGCTCAATGACACGCTGATCCAGTTCAGCTCGGTTCAAGCGCATGATGCGCACGATAGTTTGGTGTGGCGATCGGCGCACGGTGTTGATGGTTGGGTGAGGATCCATCATGCCTTCGGGCGCGGCTGGAAGGCGACCCTCGCCATCCACAACAGTTCTCCTCTCAAGCAGCAGATCTCGAACGTCGTTCCACTTGGAGAGTTGCCTCGGCATGTGTTCATCAGATCATGGGGACCGGCAGACCACGCACATCGTCTGAGTCGCGCTCACCTATTCCGTCCCGGCTTCGGACCGATTGGCGTCATCGTGCCGGACAACGCGTGGGAAATGGGATTCTGCAACGTGGACGCAAGTGGCGGCAAATCGCTTATGGCGATCGCACGAAGGACGGCCACAACGAAGGCCGAGGTGCGTCGATTCAAGACGATATTGGAACCCGGGGGGACGGTTGAGTACGAGATCGTTGTCGATCAACATGCAGGAGATTGGCGCGACGGATTGCGGCTGATGTTTCGCGATCGATGGCTCTACGACCTTGAGACATTCGACAACACGTTGTTCGAGCGCGATGACCTGTCGTGGATCCGCTCGAGCTATCTTCTTCTTCTGCAGTTCGCATGGGACCGACAATACTACGATGCGCAACGTCACGAGTACGCGTTCGACACCTTCCTTCGATCGTTCGACCAGCATCTCGGTGGATTCGAGGCATACATGATCTGGCCTACGTGGCCACGCCTTGGACTCGACCAGCGGAATCAATGGGACATGTATCGGGATCTTCCTGGCGGACTCACGGAACTGCGCCGACAGGCGGCGTATGCACATTCCATCAGAACGAAATACTTCATTGCATACAATCCATGGGACGAGAGCACGCGGAGGGAGGGACATACGGCGGGGATGGAGGATATGCTCCGTGCGATCGACGCGGATGGCGTGGTACTCGACACGTGGGGAGAATCAAGCAGGGAGTTCCAGGCTGCAGCCGATCGTGTGAGACCCGGGGTCGTGCTCTATAGTGAGGGAATGTCGGTGCCGAAGGACATGCCGGGGATCGTCGCCGGCCGCGTTCATGACGCGATCTACTTCGCCCCTCCGCTGAATCTCAACAAACTCATTAAGCCGGAGTTCGCCATCTTCCGGGTCATTCAACTCGCAGAGGGACGGATCCACCGTGAGGTTGCTGTTTCCTTCTTCAACGGCTATGGGAACGAATTGAACGTCATGCGTCCCGGACGCCCGGAGTGGATGGAGGAAGAGTTTGCGTATCTCGGCAAAGCGACAAAGATCCTTCGTGAGAATTCCTCGGCCTTCTCGAGCCGGGAATGGACGCCGCTTCTCGACACGCGCGCAGACAGCATTTGGGTGAACCGATGGCCCTCGAAGGAAAAGACGCTCTACACCGTTCTGAATTTTCGTCCGGAGGGATGGAGCGGTCCGCTCTTCGAGATCGATGAAGAGCATGATCGTCACTACGTAAGCCTCTGGAACCATCAGGAGCTATTGCCCGTGGTGATCAACGGCAGGCGTTTCCTTCCGGTGACTGCGGATGGATTCAATCGCGTATGGCTCGGTACTCGTCGTGAAGGAAGCCTCGACTGCATCGCCAGTTTCCCGAAGATCCTCTCGGCGTCGCTCTATTATGATTCGCTGCGAATCAGCTCACGTCAAGGGACGAAGATCTTCGTTTGGGCAGGAGCGCCGTCGTACCGTACACCGCATAAGGAGTACGCACTCGGGACGATGACCATTCCATTGCTTGCTGCTGTTGGGCGATTTGAAGGAGATGTTGTGATCCAGGCGTTTGATGGCGCCGAGCTCATTGACGAGCGGATCATTGCGGTTCCGCTTGCGAGACCCCGATTGATCAGTACCCTTCATCGCACGGATCCATCCGCTCATCCACCCAACGGAATGGTGGAGATACCTGCTGGAATTCTTCTCTACAAGACCTCGCGCAGTTTCCTCAGTCCGAATGAAGTCATTCCATATCCCGGCGATTCGACTTCTCGCGAGATCGCAATGCCCAGGTTCTTCATGGATGAATTCCCGGTGACGAACGAAGACTTCGCGCGATTTCTGAAAGCGACCCGCTATCGTCCAAAGGATCCGGCGAATTTCCTCAAACATTGGAGCAACGGAAAGCTGCCTGCAGGAAAGGAGCGCCATCCCGTTGTCTATGTCAGCATCGATGATGCCCGCATGTACGCGAAGTGGGCGGGGAAGCGTCTTCCGACAGAAATCGAATGGCAATACGC
>Ga0105099_10001145_pt1 | contig 16973 bp, 12 predicted proteins | sample PPLLak3cmMay2015_2_FD_79138 | JGI IMG/M metagenome (GOLD analysis project Ga0105099, IMG submission 79138) | Freshwater sediment microbial communities from Prairie Pothole Lake near Jamestown, North Dakota, USA - PPLs Lake P8 Core (1) Depth... | ecosystem: Environmental > Aquatic > Freshwater >... | reverse complement strand
CTTTGATACGTTGATTTATCAAAGCAAGTTAAGTGATGATTATTCCTGGATGTCACGACCAGAGAATGAAAAAGAAATGCTTGGGTTTGCAAAGCAACAGGGAGAGTTCACGAATCAAATATTAAATAGTATTACCGGTACAGAACTTATAAGTGATGTATTGAAAAAATTGGACGAATCGTTCAATCCAGAGGAGATTATAGTAAGAGGCGTTCAGGGCACTCAAATATACTATTATAAGCCGGGGCATGAAAAGCGAGCTATTCTAAGACGTGATGGTTATAATGGTCAGGAAGAAAAAGTAATGGAATTACCCATTATCATTAACAATAAAAAGTACCAGTCCAAGAAATTATCTTTTGCATTTAAGAAGCCTTTGCTCGCTTTGATGTTGGTGGAGTCAGGTGATGCAAATCCACATATCCGTTTTTTTGATTTTTCTAAAAAAGAATTTTTAGCTGATAGTATAGGACCCGTCATGTTCAATGATGCCAGCGGAGTATCAATGGCATGGTTGCCTGATGATTCCGGATTAATTTATTCGCAGGCTCCTGTTGAAAATAGTAAAGAAGAAGATTACTATCGTGGAAAATTATTACTTCATGTATTGGAAGGTAAAAAGGATCAGCAAGATGTAGCGCTTTTCGGAAAGGGAGTAATCGGCAGTATTAACTTACAAGATTATGAAGTTCCCTATATCTATAGCTTCTCTCATTCACCTTACATCATTGCCCGGGTAAGGGCTGGTAAAGGCGATAATTATGCTTTTGCTGTTCATTATTCCGAATTAAATGGAGCAAAAACCAACTGGAGAAAATTGGAAGGATATAAATGCGAACATGGTATGTTCACCGCGAAAGATGATTTTATTTATGCTGTTTCTGAAGAAGTGACTAACAGGCAAATCATAAAAGTTAATTTAAAAACAGATGAGTTTCCCAGCTTGTATTTGCCTGAGCAAGAAAATATTATAGAATCTATTGCAGGCGGAAAGGACGCGATGTATGTAAAGTATATCTCGCCAGGAAAATCGGGGATATGGAAAATGGGATATTCTAATCCCAACCCGGTAGATATTGCCCTGCCTTTTGATGGTACTGTTTCTCGTTTTAACCTGGTTGGAGAAAATGATTTGTTGTTTGAAATCACCAACTGGACCAGAAATTACGAATACTATACCATAGAACATTCTTCTAACCAAGTGAGTTTGCTTACAGGCGGAAGTAATCCGAATTCATTTTCTGAATCATTTATTTCTAAGGTTATATATGTTCCATCGCGCGATGGTATTAAAATTCCGGTTTCTTTAGTATATCCCAAAGCTATAGTTCCGGGACAAAAACCTTTACCTTTGTTGATAGATGCTTATGGTTGTTTCGGAATAACTATGAATCCTGAATTTTGGCCTGAGTATTTTATCTGGCTCAGTCAGGGTGGAATATTAGCTGTCGCACATATTAGAGGAGGAGGTGAGCTGGGAGCCGAATGGTATAAGAGTGGTTGCTATCCAACCAAAATGAATTCCATCAATGACGTTGTAGATGTAGCTCAATATTTTGTTGATAACAACTATACACTACCCTCACAGCAGGGTGTTGTTGGTGGGAGTTGTGGTACATTAAATGTTGGATTAGCTACCTTACAACGTCCGGACCTGTTTAGTGTCGGAATGTATGAGGTTGGAATTCCCGATTTGGTTACCAACAAGGGTCCATCATTTGGAAAAGGTCAAAATGAATTTGGACCATTGGACACAGAAGAAGGATTCAACTCCAGATTATCCATTAGTGCGTATTATCATATCATTGAAAATAAAAAAGCTCCTGCTATGCTAATGATTAATGGTGCGACAGATTACATTGTCCCCATTCACAATGTAGCAAGATATGTGGCGAAATTACAGAATTTCCAAAAAAGTGACCGACCTATATTGTTTATGGTTGATTGGGCTAATGGTCACAATGGAGCGGGAACATCACTCGAAGATAAAATCAGAAAGTTTAAATTTCTATTTTGGCAGACCGGCAATCCAAACTTTCAATTAAATTAAGGTTAAGAAAATTTTTACACAGATTTTTCCAGAAAGAAAATTGCTTTTCATAGATACAACGCCTCTAAACCGGGGAAGCAGAGGAATACATTGCGGAACACAACAACAACCAAAAATATAAAAGGAAAACTAAAATGAACACAAACTGTTTTGGTCATCGATATAAATCAATTTTACTTTTGTCTTTCTTTCTTTTTTCGTTAACTGGTTATGCACAAAAATACTCTGACCTTGTTACACTTAATGGTTATAAAACAAAAGTCTATTTCAGCACAGGCAATGATGTGCGCGCAAAAACAGTTGCGGAAAGAATGGATAATGTTCTTGATTTTTATAATAAAGTCATCACTTACGAACCTGAAGTCACTTTACTGATTCTTAATCCAATGGATTGGCCAAAGCATACAACATTCCCTGTTTATGGTATGCCGCATTATGATGACAAAAGAAATTTATTAATTATTGCGTCAGAGGATAATGACTTCTGGAAAGGTTTTATTCCGCCGGTTGATTTGCTACCTAAAGAGTTAGCAGATAAAATTAAAATTACTTATGTTGATGAAAATGGCAGTTTAAGCATGCAGCCTTTTTTTGATTTACTTGCAATTCATGAAATAGGACATACTTATCTCTTCCAGGCAGGTTTAAATGTTCAACGAAAGTGGATGGGTGAATTGTTCTGCAATATTTTACTGCATACTTACATCGCTGAAAATGAACCAGAACAATTGTCCGCATTGACTGTCTTTCCTCAGATGGTTATCGCAGGAGGAAAAGAAGAATACAAATACACATCATTAACCGATATTGAAGAACGTTATGAGGAAATAGGACAAAATTATCCAAAGAATTATGGCTGGTATCAATGCAGATGGCATTCAGCCGCGGGTAATATTTATGATGCCGGTGGAGTTAGCACATTTGTAAAATTATGGAATGCTTTTTCCGAACAAAAAGAAAAACTAAGTGATGCTGAGTTTGCCGCTCTGTTATCAGAAAAAGTTCATCAATCTGTTGCTGATGTTATGCTTAAGTGGGATGAATAATTTTATTAAACATTAAAGAAAAGAATTTTTATAATATGAAAACAAAATTATCTGTGTCCGCTGTGTTGTGCATCTTGTTTTTTATAAACATTTCTGCTCAGGAAATGAAATATGCGGGCACACATCCCCAAAATCCCGAAGTATTAAAGTTAATGGAAAGAGATGCGGAGATCTTTGATAAGTACAGGGAGGTTTCTGTTCGTGATAGTTTAAGAAAAGAAATTATCTCTCCCGCATACTTTTATCATGGTATAGACGGGAAACCAATTAATATTGAGGGGCTAACCAAACGACAAACAAAAAATCAATTCCAGCTTCTGGAAGAAGAAGTGTTGAGTGAAACGTTATATCAATACGAAAACTCTGCGATACTTGTTTACACGGTTAAGCTGAAACTAAAAGACAAAGGAGAAATACACGAGCGATTCAGATCTAGTCTTATAGTGTTCAGTAAAGAAAACGACGAATGGAAAATTATTTCTGATATTGTCGGGCAGGATCCTGCACTTGATAATAAATGAAAGATTGTATTAAAAAAACCAAAGGAGCCTTTTTACTGATTTATAACTTTAATTTTCAATCAACTTAAAAAAGTTAACTCGAATGAAACTTAGTAATTTTATAGTGTTTATAGTACTTATTGTATTGTATGGCTTCATAAATTTTGCACAACAAGCCAAATATATTACTGAAAGAGAGATGCCCTATTACAATAATACTATAATTCAAACGGATAAATATATAAAAGAGCGATGTGTACTTGATGTTTACTATCCCAAAAACCAAAATAATTTTCCTATTATTGTGTGGTTTCATGGCGGAGGACTAACCGGCGGGGAAAAAGAAATTCCAGATGCACTTAAAGAAAAGGGGTTTTGTGTGGTCGCTGTAAATTATCGTTTGTCTCCTAAGGTTAAATCTCCGGAATATATTAAAGATGCTGCTGCTGCGGTTGCCTGGGTTTTTAAGAATATCAAAAATTTTGGCGGAGATACCGCTTTAATTTTTGTCTCTGGTTATTCTGCTGGGGGTTATTTAACTGATATGGTTGGTCTTGATAAACAATGGCTTGCTGTTCACGGTATTGATGCAGATAGAATTGCAGGATTGATTTCGTTAAGTGGACAAGCAATCACACACTTTTCTGTTCGTGAAGAAAGAGGAATTCCAAATACCCAGCCGATTGTAGATGAGCTTGCGCCGCTTTATCATGTTCGCAAAGATGCGCCGCCATTAATTTTAATTACAGGTGATCGTGAACTAGAACTACTCGGACGTTATGAAGAAAATGCCTACCTGATGCGAATGATGAAGTTAAGTGGACATCAAAAAACAAAGCTTTATGAACTTGGTGGATATGATCACGGAATGACAGAACCTGCTTTTCCGTTAATGATCAAAGAAATCTTGAAGATTGCGGAAGGAATTAGGGGCAAACAATAATTGCGCAAAAACTTTTGACTATGATAACCAGATTCTAGTAGTAATAACCAATAGAAAAATAAAACAAAACATCGCCCCAGCTAACAACACCGGGCTGATCTTTCTTTAACAAAAAACTTCTTCCTACTGCAAACTCTGCCGGCCCAATTGGAGTATCAAAGGCAACCGAACCGCCAATTCCGTGTCTTAAATCTTTAAATCTTATCTGTTCTTGTTGTTCCCATGTTGAACCGAGATCATATCTTGCTTTTAAATATGTATCAAAGAAAATTATAAAGGGCAGTTTGTATCTATACATTAAAGAGGTAAGGAATATTTGCCTTCCCCTGTATTCATAATCACGCATACCATAAAAGGATTCCTGTCCACCTAAAGAATATTGTTCGCTTAACGGCAGCGTTTTATCAGCAAAACCAAAACTTATCTTTGGAGATATAACAGAGCGGCTTGATATTGAAAAATAATTTTTATATTCAAACCCTAAATTGCTGTAGCCAATTTCGCCACCCAATACCGATGCTGCGGTTTCATAAAAACCCGAAAAGAAAACTCCGTTTTCAGGAAATGGATATTTGTCTTGAGTATCAACTGTGGTTGATATTTTTAGACTTACAATTTTTGTTTTATAAGGATCTATAGGCTCGTTGTCTATGTTTTTAACTTCATCAAATTGATATCGTCCCTCAAAAATTAAATTTCCAAAACGACCAACTTGCGTTCCAAGACTTAGAGAAAGTCCATAAAATATTTGTCTGTACATTCCCGTCTCGGTTCTTGAAAATCTTGAATCTTTTTGTGTTGGAATCTCAGAATAAGTTCTAACATCATTAAATTTATAGAAAGCATTTATCTTGTAAGTAAAGTATGTGCTAAAAACCCTGTTTGCTTTTTGCTCTAGTATATATGCTCGGTTCTCGAGTCCGCCAAACAAGATTAATCCAAGTTCTGTTCCTGTACCAAAAAGATTTTCATCCCTCAAATCTAATCCAAACTGTGCCCGGTATTCGTTATCGCTTCTAAAACTAATCCGAAGAAGACTTGATGGCTTTTCTACAACGCTAATTAGAAGATTGTTCTGCCCGCTATCTTCCTTAACAACTAAATCAATATTATCAAACAGTCTTGTACTTCTAAGATTTTTTAAACCAACTTCAACATCTTTAATTTTGAAAAAGTCTCCAACAGTAAAATTAAATTCTCTTGTTATAATGTTTTTATTTGTGATGGTATTGCCAGACACTTCAATTTTAGAAATAATTCCTTCATCAACAAAAATTCTAAGTCTTTCTTCTTCCTTATTATATTCAACACTTTGAATTTTTGCCAAAGAATATCCTTCTTTGCGATATAACCCAATCAATTGCAGTAATCCTGAAATCATTTTTTTACCTGAATAGCGTTCCCCTTTCAGTGGTGCAAATATTCCGCTTATTTTATTTGAATGAATCAGTGAAATACCTATAAGGTCAATGTTATCAATAATTGGATTTTCTTCTTTAATAACGGATAATATACTTCCATTTGTAGTTTTGGATATTTTTACTGCTAATGATTCATAGTCTCCGGATTCAAAAAGTTTATATAAATCATAATTAATTTTTTTATTCGATATGGAGTCGGCATTTTCATAACTATGAAAGAAAAATTTTTCTTTTAATGAAAGGCTATCGCTTAATTTTATATTGTAGAAAAATTTTTCTGGTTCTCTAAGTGAATTGTATATTGTAGAATCTATTTGATGCTTAAGTTCATTTATCCTTAATTTTGTGCTCTCGTAACCTATATATAATAAAGTATCAACCATATTGAAGTTTGTTGCTAAAATATTATCAAGTGGTGGTTCAATAACATAATCGGCATTTTTTAGTTGTTCGGCATTATTTAACTTCATCGGTATGCTAATAATTTGATCCGCTACTATCCATGGAGTTGATAAATCTTTTTCTGTCCACAAATCACTTGTTGTATTTACTGCAATTACAAAGTCGCCGCCATTTATTTTTGCAATATCAACAGGAATATTTGCAACAAGACCGCCATCTGCAAGCAACATAGAATCCATTTTAATTGGTGCTAGAAAAAAAGTTACAGACGAACTTGCTCTTAGTGCACGACTTAAAGACCCCTTATCCAAAACAATCAATTTGCCAGTAATTATATCTGTGCAAATGGCTCTAAATTTTTTTGTTAGCAGATCAAATGAAGCGTCTGAATGAAGTGGGGCATTAAATGTTAATATGTTAAGGTGGTTAGAAAGTTTTTGTCCATCGTTAAACGATGTGGGCAGTATCGGATTTAACCCGTCAAGTCTCAAAGAAAAAACAGCTCTGTCTTCTGTAACTTTTTGATCTACAAAAAGATCTCTTCTGTCTGATTGGCTGTTTAAGGTAAGTAAATCATTCCAGTCTGTTTCATGAGCAATAGAATCGAGCTGATCTACGCTGTAACCAGCAGCATACATTCCGCCAACGATGCTGCCCATGCTTGTTCCAACAATTAGATCGGGTTTAATTCCCGCTTCTTCAAATGCCCTTAAAACACCTATTTGCGAAAGTCCTCTTGCCCCGCCGCCGCTAAGTGCAAAGGCTATTTCTGGTTTGTTAGCAGGAACCCAATCTGTTAATCCAAAAGGAAGTTTTTTTTTCTTTATATCAACCGATAAAATATATTCTGTTTGGCCAAAACTATTTGAGAGAAATAAAACAAAAACTATCAAAATTATTTTTATCTGTTCTCTCATGTGTTTCTTTAATCCTCAAAAAACAGAAATTAACTAAATTTTATTTCTTTTTCTTCTGCTGTTTTTTTGTTTGTTCTTCTGCGGCTTCCATTAGTCGAGACATAAATCCTTTTTTCTTATTTGGGTTTGCTACTGGAACAAGCTCTACCGTTCCACCTTTGTGATTTATATAATATTGCTGTGCGATAGATAATACGTTAAACATAAAGTAATAAAGATTTAATCCAGAAGGAAAACTCATAAAAAGCAAGGTAAGCATAATAGGCATCATATATATTAGTGCCTGCTGTTTTGGGTCTTTAATCGTCATCTTCTGCTGAATAAATGTTGTGATACCCATTAACACAGCCAATCCGCTTATCTCTTGGATACCAACAAGAGGTAATTTAGTACCAAGACTAAAAATAACATCTGGTTGGGAAAGATCTGTAATCCATCCAACAAAGGGCTGCTGGCGTAAATCAATAGCTGATTGGAACATTCCCCACAGAGCAACGAAAATTGGCATTTGTAATAACATCGGCAAGCATCCACCAGCAGGATTTATACCATAAGTGGAGTAAAGTTTCATCGTCTCTTTATTCATCTTTTGCGGATCATCTTTAAACTTTTCTTTTAGCTCAGTAATCATTGGCTGCAAGGCTTGCATTTTTTTCATTGATTGGTAGCTGGATTTAGTAAGCGGATACACAACAATCTTAATGATTATAGAAAATATTATTAATACTATTCCATAGTTTGGGATATATGCATTAATAAATTGAAACAACGGAAGCAAAACAAATTCTGCAATGGGTCTAACAACAAACTTAAGCCCAAAGAAACTGCCAAAGTCAACAATCTTTACTAAATTCCTTCCGTAAGATTCAAGTTCTTTATAGTCTACTGGCCCTATAAAAAGAGTAAATGATTGCGTTTCTACTAATTGATTTTGAAAAGGAAGGGTTAATCTAACATTATATGTTTCGTGTAAACCATCTAGGCCTCTTTTTTCCTGTAAGCCTTCAATGTAAGCCCCTTCAACTTTTTTAGGATCATCAGGAATGATAACTGCGGCAAAATATTTGTTTCGCACTGTCAGCCAATCAATTCTTCCTCTAAATTCCTTTACTTCTTTTTCCCCAACAGATGAAGCATCAACAATTACCTGTTCATCGCCATAGTACACGCTTGCGTTTGAATAATTAGCTTCATCAACAGAATTTCTTTCAACAGAACGAATTCCGTTACTCCAAACAAGATCATAAGAATTGTTACTGATTAGATCATTAAATCCCGCAAAAGATATTTTACTTTTTATTTCGTACTTGCTACCAAAAAATGTATATGTTTTCGTAAGGAATTTGCCTTGCTCTAACTCAAAAGAATAATTAATAGTTAAAGAATCCTTCTCGCTTATTTTGTAATTGCCGCCTGCTTTGTCTGAATTAAATGTAATTTCCTTTGTGTTAATACCCTTGCCATCAACAGATACAAAAGAAATATCATAAGACCCACCTTTTTTATAGTCTATTAGTTGAATGTACTCATTATAATTTGTATCACCATTTTTATTAGCTGAATACCAGTTTTTAAATTTTGACAAATAAATTTTTTTGAAATTTGCACCTTTGTTTGAAAGCTCAAATCTTGCTAATTGTGTTTCAATTACAACTTGTTCTTCAGGTATGCTTGTATTGTTAAAATTTAATTTTTCTGTTTGGATTTCTTCGGGAATTGTTTTTGATACAACAATACTATCTTTATGGTTTTTAATAATTGAGTCGGTGGTCTGTGTTGTTTCTTTGTTTTGTTTTAGTTGCTGCTTCGGGTCAGGTGCACTAATATAAAGCCACAAAACCAAAATGGCACCAATTAAAATAAATGCAATGGTTGTTTGCTTATCCATCTATAAACTCTGATATTAAATTACGTTTGAAGAAATCTTAATTAATTCCGGTGTGCTAAGAAGTGTAGTTTTTTTTTGAAGTTTTTTTTTCAAAATAATCTATTAACTCTGTTGTGAGATTTTATTCATCAGTTCAACAACACCTGGAGAAACATCGCTAAAATATACTTTTTTATTACTTGCTTCAGATAACCTATTTGGAGAAAAAATCAAAAACATTTGAATGTTTTGGTTTAATGCTTTTTCTAATAATATTTTCTTATTAAGTCTGTAAGCTTCCTTTATTAGTCTCTTTACCCTGTTTCTCCAAACAGCCTTTCCTGCTTTTTTTGATACCGCCGCAGCTATTTTAACTCCTGACGCCTTATTATCAAGAGACAAAATATGCACCTTAATCAAACGATCTGAACTAAACAGAACCTTTGCAGAACTATAAACCCTTTCAAAATCTTTTTCTTTTTTTACCCTCTCATTAGGGGTTAAAGAAAAATTTTTCAAAGTTATTATTTCTCATCACTTACTGTAAGTTTTTTTCTACCCTTTGCTCTTCTACTGGCTAAAACTTTTCTACCGTTTTTTGTTTTCATTCTTTCTCTAAAGCCATGTTTATTTTTTCGTTTTCTGTTACTTGGCTGAAAGGTTCTTTTCATTTTATTACTCCTATTTTACATAAAGTTTGCAAAAATATAGATAGATTCAAATTTTTCCAACAATTTTAAATTATTACATGCTGTAAATCTCAAAGAAATGTTTGTACTTGCCATCCTAAAATACCTTTAAATATACTATTCTAAAGATTAATTAGTAAGAAAGAGAGCAATTTTAGCTCTATTTTGTTTGATTTAACATGAAATAAAGATAAAAGAAACTATTTAATATTTATTTTCTATACTTAAAAAATATATTTTAAAATATACTTGTTGGTATAATGTTTTGTGTCTATTTTTTACCGAAGTTAGTGTCGTTCTTTTTCTGTTTATAACCTGTGGATAACTTAATTTTGTGAAAACGTTTCACACACTATAGTAATAATTATTTCAGGTAAAAATTACCTTGATTGGTTTGATAACATGAAAATAATCTTTGTATTTTATTAAAAAACAGCGACTTAACTGCTACTTAATGATGTTAATAACTTGTTAATTTGTTTTTTTCGAATCTAAATATTTAAAATAATTTTTATATAATAATCGCTTTTTACCCTTACAACTATTGTGGATAACCTTAAATTTATCAACCTCGAAACTGTTATTTCTTCAAAAAATGCAGATGCTAATTTAGTCTGGAAAAAATGTTTAACCCTCATCAAAGAAAATGTTACTTTAATGACCTACAATACCTGGTTCCTACCTATTAGACCAGTTGGTTTTAAGGACAACAATTTAAAGGTACAGTTACCAAATCAGTTTTTTTGGGAATGGATTGATGAACATTTTAGCACCATTGTTAAAAGGACTATCTTTGATATATTAGGTGAAAATGGCAAACTTTCTTATATAATTTCAGATGAACAGGAACAAAAAGAAGAATTGGTTAAGCAAAGTTCTTTAATTGATGCAACAAAAGTAAAAATTATAGAAACTAAACGCCCGGATCATGAAACAAACCTAAATCCACGTTACAAATTTGAAAATTTTATAAAAGGAGAAGGAAACCAGCTAGCAAGAGCTGCTGCTGGAGCGATTAGTGATAACCCGGGTGGTACTTCATTTAATCCATTTTTCGTTTATGGTGGTGTTGGATTAGGAAAAACACATCTTATTCAATCTATAGGAAATAGTATTCTGGAAAAATTTCCAGATAAAAAAGTAATCTATCTTTCTTCAGATTCTTTTACTGTTGAGTTTGTTGAGGCAATTCAATCTAATAAAGTAAATGACTTTTCCGGTTTTTATAGGAATATGGATGTTTTAATAATTGATGATATACAATTTCTTATGGGTAAAGAAAAAACACAAGATTTATTTTTTCATATTTTTAATACTCTTCACCAATCCAGAAAACAAATAATTCTATCCAGCGATAAACCTCCAAAAGATTTAAAAGGATTGGATGATAGACTAATATCAAGATTTCAATGGGGGCTTTCTGCCGATATACAACCGCCTGAACTTGAGATGAGGATTGCCATTCTTAAAAATAAAGCTGAGGAATATGGAATGCTTGTTTCAACGGATATACTTGAATTTATAGCAAGCAGTATAACGTCTAACATTCGTGAGCTTGAAGGGTGTTTAATAAAATTATTAGCCAACGCTTCTTTAAACTCTAAAGAAATTACCATAGAACTTGCAAAACGAACTGTTAAAGAAATTGCAACAGATAGAAAAATTAATATTACAATTGATGATATAAGCAAAGCTGTCTGTCATTACTTAAACATTGCTGAAAACAAGATAAGAGAGAAGACTAGAAAAAAAGAAATTGTACTTGCAAGACAATTAGCGATGTTCTTTTCTAAAGAACTTACAAAATCTTCATTAAAAACTATTGGGCTACATTTTGGAGGCAGAGATCACTCAACTGTAATTCATGCTTACAACAGTATAGAACAGATGAGAAAGAATGATCATTCAATGAAAGAACTGATAGACAGTATTAGAAATAAGATTGAGCTTAATTATTCCTGAAAAATTTACCTGACCATTAAAAGGCTCTTTACAGAGCCTTTGTTTTTTTAAAGTATTGTAAGTTTTTGTGATGTTGATAAGGTGTGAATGAATGGTATATAAATTGTTAATTATTACTGATTTCTATTGTCTCTGTTGTTTACCTGAATTTAGTCAGGTCTATAATTAACTTTAAGTGTTTATTTGATAGTTCAATTATCATTTAAAAACAGATAAAACAGAGTTTATCAACATACTAACATCCTTATTATATTTATTAATTTATATCTATATATATATTAATTATTAATATTGTGTTAATTGATTTCTAACTTGAAATGGTTAAATTTTAAGAAACAAAAATATCTCATTAATTAAAAATTAAAATGAGAGAGGAAAAAATGAAAAAACAATTAATAGTTCTTTGTACATTGGTTGCCATTTTTGTAATTACTTTTACGAGTTGTGAACCATTCATTGAAAATAAAATTACTATAAAAAATCTTTCAGCAAGTGATATCAAATTGAATATACGTGCACAATTGTATGATATTGCTTCCGGACAAACACGTGTATTTAGTGACTTTAAAAAAGGAACTTTTGAATATGAAACAATTTACTCTGTACCGCTTGGTGCAACAGCTTTTAGTGCAGAAGGTGATGTTGCTGGGCAAATGCTTCTTAATGCAGGAACAGAAGTATTAATTGTTTATACTAGTACAATAGACGCAGGAACGTACACAATTTATGGATCAATGACATCATCTGATGATGTAAACAGAGTTGATCCTTTTGATGATGGAGAAAACCCATAGAAATTATATATGTATTTTTGGGAGTTATTCTTTTTACAGATTAACTCCTTTTTTCTTTTCCTCGTTTTAAAAACATATCTTCAAACTTAATTTTAATTCTGTAATTTTCATTGAAATTAGCACCTTTTTTCGTATTTTTAGACGCTTCAAAAGGAGATATTTTTATATGGAATTTAAGATAAACAGCAAAATTTTAGAAAAACTATTAGCCAAAATTATTCCCGCTGTTCCGTCTCGCACACCAATGCCGATATTGGAAAATTTTCTGTTCGAAATAAAAGATGGTTCGCTTACTGTAAGTGCAACAGATCTTGAAATTGCCTTACGTTCCTCGTTAAACGTTGCTGCAGAAAAAAATATTAAGATGGTAATTCCTGCAAGATTACTTTATGATATCGTAAGATCTTTAGAAGACACTCAGGTAAATTTTTTAGTGGATGGAAAAGGAAAAATTAAAATCACGACAGACAAAGGCGTCTATGGTTTAAGTTATTCTCCTTCAGAAGATTTTCCAGAAATTGCCACAGTATCTAAAGAAAAGGAAGTAATAATAAATGGTAATGATTTTAAGAAAGCTTTAGAACAAACATCTTTTGCAATGAGTAAAGAAGATATGCGTCCTGCAATGACAGGAACATTAGTTGAGTTTGCAAAAGAAGGATTAAGATTTGTTGCAACAGATGGTCATAGATTAGTTAAGTTTATAAATAAGTCTTTTATGTCAGAAGCACAGGAACAATATATAATTCCTGAAAGAGCCATTTCTGTTTTACTAAAACAATTGAGTGATTCAGATGTTAAAATTTATTTAAGCAAAACATACGCATCTTTTATTATTAACGATCTTGAATTTATCAGTCGATTAATAGGTGAAAAATATCCATCCTATAGCAGCGTTATTCCATTGGAAAATGAAAATTTTCTAACAGTTAACCGAGCTGAACTTTTATCTGCAATAAAGAGAATGATGCTTTTTTCAACATCAAACTCGAAACAGGTTAAGTTTTCAATTGGTGAAAATTCATTAGAAGTCTCTGCAGAGGATGTTGATCATGGTTCAGATGCAAAAGAAAAAATTCTATGTGAATATAAGGGCGACCCGATGGATATTGGGTTTAATACAACATATGTAAATGATATTTTATCACATCTTATGGGTGATCAAGTAGTGTTTAAACTTCATTCTCCAACCAAAGCAAGTATTATAGAGCCTGTTAAGAACGAAGAGAACGAAGATATTATGATGTTACTGATGCCGGTGCGATTAAATAACTAAAATGATCCTGTCCCGTTTGTCTCTAAAGAATTTCAGAATTCATAAGAATATAAACCTTACCTTTTCTGACACATTAAATTATATTGTTGGTGGGAACGGACAAGGAAAAACTTCTGTGCTTGAAGCCGCATATTATCTCTGTACAACAAAAAGTTTTAATGCAAAAGATATTGAAACAGTAAATTTTGGTGAAAATGATTTTGAAATAAATGGTTTTTTTAATGACATAACAGAAGACATAGTTAGGGTGATTTTTTCAATACCTGAAAACCGTAAATATTATTTTCAAAACGATAAATTAATTTCCAGAAGTTCGCAGATTATAGGAAGATTTCCCGTTGTTATTTTAACTCCGGCAGATCATGCAATTACACAAGGGTCACCGGCAGAGAGAAGAAGGTTGGTTGATTCTGTTATTGCGCAAGCGAGCAGTACTTACTTAGATATATTGTTGGACTATAATAAAACACTAAAACAACGCTCTGTTGTTCTTAATCGCTTAAGAGAAAATTATACAAAAAGTGAAGTTGCTGAATTAGATGCATGGACAGAAAAATTAATTGAAAGTGGCAACGAGCTAATTTTTCATAGAATAAAATTCACTGAAAGCTTTAATAAATATGTTTCTGATTCCTATAAAAAAATTATTGGAGACCTAGAGAATCCGTCTATCCGGTATAGTTTTCTTGATGATAGAACAGATGGCGATATAAATAATACGTTTAAGACTCTTATAAAAGAAAAAAAAGATGAAGAAATAAGACGCGGCGTTAATCTTGTTGGTCCGCATAGAGATGATTTTATTTTCAAGATAAACGAATTCAGCCTAAGAACTTATGGTTCGCAGGGACAGCATAAAACATTTCAAACAGCACTAAGATTTGCAGAATTTTTTTATTTGAAAGATACAAGCGGCAAAACACCAATATTTCTTTTAGATGATGTCTTTGGTGAACTTGATGCATATCGTGCAGGAAAAATAAGTGAATATCTTAAAGAAGTTGGACAGGCATTTATAACACTAACGGATTTTGCCGATTTCTCTTTTCTAAAAAAAGATGAAAAGGATTTGATAATAAAATTAGAAAACGGAAATATTATTCATGCCTGATGGATTTAAAAGCATTAAAGATGTTTTTAACAGTGATCCTGCGTTAAAAAAAATAAGAGATGTTATTAACGAAAATGATGTTGTTAATGATTTTGAAAAGATTTTTCCAGAGTTTAATAAAGTTGCAAAAGCCAAAAGCGCACAGTACTCAACGCTTACTCTTAAAGTAGAAAATGCTGCATGGCGAAACGAATTAAAGTTTAAAGAAAAAGAAATAATAGAAAAGATAAATTCATATTACTGCCAGGAAAGAATCAATAAGATTAAGTTTTCAGCCAGGTAAAAGAATTAAAAGGAAAAAAGCATAAATGGCAAAAGCACAGAACAACAACGACTACAGTGCAAAAAATATTAATGTACTTAAAGGATTAGAAGCTGTCCGCAAGCGCCCTGCAATGTATATCGGGGATGTCAGTTCTCGCGGACTTCATCATCTTATAAACGAAGTTGTGGATAATAGTATTGATGAAGCATTGGGGGGATATAACGATCGTGTTATTGTTACGATAAAAAAAGATGGAAGCGTTTCTGTAGAGGATCGCGGAAGAGGAATTCCGGTTGATTTACATCCGGTTGAAAAAGTATCGGCACTGGAAGTTGTTATGACTGTTCTACACGCTGGTGGAAAGTTTGATAAGGACTCATATAAGGTTTCAGGCGGATTACACGGAGTTGGTGTTTCTGTTGTAAACGCGCTATCTGAAAAACTAACGGCTGAAGTACGAAGAGACGGAAAAATATATGTTCAGGAATATCGCAAAGGAATTCCTGTTGATAAGGTAAAACAAACCGGAACATATAAGGGTGATCAAACAGGAACCACAGTCACTTTTAAACCCGACAGTGAAATATTTAAGACAACTAAGTTTAACTTTGAAACAGTTGCTGAGAGAATGCGAGAGCTCGCATATCTTAACAAAGATGTAACAATGTTTCTAAAAGATGAAAATGATGGACAGGAAGAAACTTACAGATTTAAGGGTGGACTTATAGACTTTGTTAAATATCTTGATGAACAAAGAACTGCTATGCACAAACCGGTTTATATTGAAGGTGAAAAAGATAACACCCCGGTTGAAATTTCCTTTGAATACAGCGACTCATATTCGGAAAATGTTCACTCTTATGTTAACAATATCAATACTATTGAAGGTGGAACACACTTGGTTGGATTTAGAACAGCTCTTACAAGAACGCTTAACAACTATGCATATAAAAACGGACTTATAAAAGAAAATAATAAAATAACTTTAACAGGTGATGATTTTAGAGAAGGCCTTACAGCCGTAATATCTGTAAAAGTTATGGAACCACAATTTGAAGGACAAACCAAAACCAAGCTTGGCAACAGTGAAGTAAAATCAGTTGTTGAAACAATAGTTGGTGAAAAGTTATCTGAATATCTTGAGGAAAATCCATCTGTTGGGAAGAAGATCATTGAAAAATGTATGCGCGCTGCCGAAGCTAGAGAAGCTTCGCGTAAAGCACGTGATCTTGTTAGAAGAAAAAATGCTCTGGACTCAATGCATCTCCCAGGAAAGTTAGCGGATTGTTCTATAAACGATCCCGAGCATTGTGAAATTTATATTGTTGAAGGTGACTCTGCCGGCGGATCAGCAAAGCAAGGACGCGATAGAAGATTTCAGGCAATACTTCCAATCAAAGGTAAAATTCTTAATGTGGAAAAAGCAAAGCTTAATAAGATTTTAGAAAATCAGGAAATCCAGGCAATGATTGCCGCTCTTGGTGCAGGCATTGGCGAAGAGTTTAACCCAGAAAAATCCCGCTACGGAAAAATTATTTTGATGACAGATGCCGACGTTGACGGAAGCCATATTCGCACATTGCTTCTAACATTCTTTTACAGACACATGAAAGAATTAATAACTTCCGGAAGAGTATACATTGCACAACCCCCGCTATATAAAGTTAAAAAAGGGAAAGACGAGCAATACGCTTTTGATGATGAAGAAAGAGATAAAATATTAAAGCAAT
>Ga0105099_10001144_pt1 | contig 16976 bp, 12 predicted proteins | sample PPLLak3cmMay2015_2_FD_79138 | JGI IMG/M metagenome (GOLD analysis project Ga0105099, IMG submission 79138) | Freshwater sediment microbial communities from Prairie Pothole Lake near Jamestown, North Dakota, USA - PPLs Lake P8 Core (1) Depth... | ecosystem: Environmental > Aquatic > Freshwater >... | reverse complement strand
TGAGTTCTTCGGCTACCCGCCGGGCGAGCACGAAGCTCGAAAGGGGCGAGGTCGGGACCGTGCGGCCGTCGATCGTCACCCTACCGGATTTGAGCTGGGCATAATCCGTTTCCAGCAGGGCAGGCCGGTTGTTCGATGCGACGCCGTAATCATAGACCGTCGCCGGGATGTCGGCGTCGGAGACGGCCGTCCGCCGGGCCAGGTCTGCATCCAGGATGGGAATCGGGATTCCAAGCCCGACATAGAGGGTGAATCCGTATCCGGGGAAGGCGGCGGCCCGGAGGAATTCAGGGGACATGTGTTTCAGGTCGCCCTGGACGGCGAGTGTCCCCATCCGGCCTTCCGGATTATGCTGGGTGCCGGGGCCGGTTACATAACCTTCGGCTCCGCCCAGGAAGATCCGGGTTCCCAGGCCGATCGTCCGATATTCGGGATCGTTGGACAGAGGGGAAAGCGAACCCGCCCCGGAATATGTCACATTGCCGAACTTGGGCAGCAGCGTTCCCATGTATGTCCGAATCCGGCGGCTGGATGAATTGGCCGCTGCGCCGTATCGCTGGTAGCCGTTCCGGGGGCTGGCGAGGAGGGCCGTGTTGAGGTCGTCCAGGGACAGATGGGTCAGGATGCGCTTCCGCGGATAGCAGTCGGTTCCATAGGAGACGGCCCTGAGAATGACGTCCTTCCCCGAGACAAGGTCTTCGAGGACGTGGGCGCCGCCATAGCCGCGGCCCGTGCGCGCGGAGGCTTGAGTCGCACCAAGGTAGGCGTCGACGGCCGCCACCCCGGCATACAGTTCGATGTCGTTGAGCCAGACCCGGGTCATCTTGATCGGCGGATCGGAGTGGCCGAAGTTCAGCCAGGCGCCCGAGGAGCACATCGCCCCAAACGTCCCGGTTGTGACGATGTCGACCTCCTCGGCCGCCTTTTCCGGGCCGAGGTCGTGGACGATTTCGCTCATCTGATCGGCCCGGACGACAGTGACCGCTCTCCGGGCGATTTTTTCGTTGATCTGTTCGATCGTTTTCGACATGACAAGGCACCTCCATGGATAAATGGACAACACCGGACGGAAGGGGTGTCAGGGGTGGGAGCGTCCCGAAAGCCGGCCCGGGGAGGGCCTGCTTCCGGGCTTCACATTATCATACCGACTGGAAAATACGGGAAAAAAGGCAGACGGGCGGAGCACGGCGCCACGGATGGGCCGGTGCTTTTGACGATTGTCGCGATTGTCATTTTTCTGCCTGGTAAATCGTATCCTTATAGCATCCCGTTAAACCTTTGTCAAATCCGGATCGTATCTTAAATGGAAAGGGAATGAATGCATGACGAGAACATCCGCGTTTAAGGGGATCCGTTTTGTCTTTCTGGCCCTGGCCTTGCTCGGCCCGAACGTTCTCTCCGCCGACCTTCCCGACCTTGTCCCCCGCAGCGTCCTCTTCGGAGGAGCGGCGGAGAAAGGCGGATTCCATCTTGCGGCTGACGGCCGCTTTCTGACCTATTTTGCCCGGACACCCGGGGCTTTATCGCCAAATGACCGGCGATCAGGACGCCGTCCTTGTCTGCAACCAGGCCCCGCGGGGCGCCGGCTTGACCTGGGCTGCCGACGACCGGCACTATTTTTACCTTCAGGATAAAGGCGGCAACGAAAATTTCCATTTTTGGATGTTCGATACCGAGACCAAAACCGGACGAGACCTGACGCCTTTCGACGGGGTCAAAGCCCAGAATTTATTAGTTTCCCCGGATCGCCCGAACGAAGTCCTGGTCGGATTGAACCGCCGGGACGACCGAATATTCGACATGCACCGCCTCGACCTTGGAAGCGGCGAGGTGAAGCTTGATACGGAAAATCCCGGCAACGTCCGCTGGTGGGCGGCGGACCGCAGCCTCGTCGTCCGGGCGGCCGTGACCTACAGCGCCGAGGATGCGAGCATGTCACTCCTTGTCCGGGATGGAGCCGGAGCCCCGTGGCGGACGCTCAAGGTCTGGCCGTTCGGCGAATCGGGCCATCTCGAGGGAAACGGCAGCGAGATCGTCGTCGGTTTCACTCCCGACGGTCGCGGCTTGCTATTAAACGCGGCCTTCGACGGCGACCAGACTTCGTTGGCCCTGGTGGATGCGGCTACGGGGGATGTCCGGAAAATCATCGCTTCGGACCCGAAGGCCAGCGTGTGGACGGTCCCCGGGCCGACACTGTACATGGAATCCCAGGTCCTCCGCCACCCGAAGACGGGCGATGTCCAGGCGGTGGGTTTTTACGCCGGGATCCCCGAATGGAGAGTCCTGGACCGTAATCTCGAAGCCGATTTTCAGGCGCTCCGGTCTTTGCGCCCCGGCGTGATTTCGATCTCCGGCCGGGACAAGGCCGACCGTATCTGGATTGTGGCTTACAACGACGACGATCAACCGGGCGGGATCTATCTTTACGATCGGGAGACAAGAAAGGCGCGGCTTCTCGATACGACCCGGACCGTGCTGACGAAATTCACGCCAGATTCGTTAAAGTCGCTTGAGTCTCCTCCTCCATCTGCGATAAAGTGAAAGCAACGCGGATTGAGGAGGCCGGACATGGCGTTTTCAAAGCGGCGGGCCGTTCTCGCGGGGATGTGTCTCGCGCTCGCCTTCGCCCCCGCTCTTTTCAGCCAGACGGCGATCGACCTCGCCGGGCTCTGGCGTTTTACCGCCGATCCGGCCGATGCCGGGATCGCCGGCCGCTGGTTTGAGAAGACGTTCGACGGAACGATCCGCCTTCCCGGGTCGATGGCCGGCAACGGGCTGGGAAACGCCATCGCCCCGGATTCGCCGTGGACGGGCTCGATCGTCAACCGGGCCTGGCTGGACGAGCCCTCCTCGGCTCCCTATCTTGTCCCGGGCAAGGTTAAGCTCCCGTTCTGGCTGAATCCGGTCAAAATCTACGTCGGCGCTGCCTGGTACCAGCGCGATGTTCAGATCCCCGAGCGGTGGGCGAGCCGGCGCGTCTCCCTGTTTCTCGAGCGGTGTCACTGGGAAACCCGGCTGTGGGTCGACGGCCGGGAGATCGGGATGCAAAACAGCCTGTCCACGCCCCACATCTACGAGCTGACGAAGCATCTGGCCCCCGGACCGCATACCCTGACTCTGCGGATCGACAACCGGATCAAGGATATCGATGTCGGAGTCAACGCCCACTCCGTCTCCGACCATACCCAGACGAACTGGAATGGGGCGGTCGGCCGGCTGGCCCTCGAGTCCGACTCCGCCGTCTTTCTGGACGAGATCCGGATCGATCCGGATTTCGCTACCCGAACGGCCCGGCTATCCGTGGTGGTCCGCAATGTGACCTCCGCTCCGGCGACCGGCATATTGGATGTCTCGGCCCGGACGGTCGTCGGTCTGCTTCACCGAGTCAGCCCCGCTTCCGTTCCTTATACCGTGCCGGGCGGTGGGGACCAACGGCTCGAGATCGTTTATCCGCTCGGGGCGGAGGCCCCGCTTTGGGACGAGTTCGATCTCAGCTTGTTCGAGCTTTCTGCCGGGCTGAAAGACGAGGCGGGAACGCGGCTCGGCGACCGCCGCGTTCTCTTCGGCCTCCGCGACTTCCGGGTCGAGGGGACGCGGTTCGCCAATAACGGCCGGCCCGTCTTCCTCCGGGGCACGGTCGAATGCGCCGCCTTTCCGGGGACGGGATATCCGGCGATGCGGAAAAGCGAATGGATTCGGATCTTCCGGACGCTCAAGGAATACGGCCTCAACCATATGCGCTTCCATTCCTGGTGCCCGCCCGAGGCGGCCTTCGAGGCGGCCGACGAGACCGGAATCTTTCTCAACGTTGAATGCGCCGCCTGGGCAAGAGTCGGCGACGGCGCTCCGATCGATCGGTGGCTATACGAGGAGAGCGAGAAGATCGTCCGGGCTTACGGCAATCATCCCTCGTTCGTCATGATGTCCTACGGCAACGAGCCGGCCGGCGAAAAATCCGGGGAATACCTCGCCGCCTTCGTCACTCATTGGAAAACCAAGGACGCGCGCCGGGTGTACACCTCGGCCGCGGGCTGGCCGGTTTTGCCGGAAAATGATTTTCATCTCTCGCCGCAACCTCGCCTCCGGCAATGGGGCGAAGGCTTGAAGACGCGGCTCAACAGCCGGCCGCCGGAGACGATGTTCGATTTCGGGGAGGCGATCGTCCCGTTCACCGTCCCCGTTGTTGCTCATGAAGTCGGGCAGTGGTGCGCCTATCCCAATTTCAAGGAGATTCCGCGGTACAACGGCGTTCTTCGGGCCGGAAATTTCGAGATCTTCCGCGACCGGCTGGCCGCCTCCGGCCTCTCCGTCCTGGCCGATTCGCTGGTCCTGGCTTCAGGCCGCCTCCAAGTCCTCTGTTATAAGGCCGACATCGAGGCAGCCCTTCGCACCCCGGGATTTGCCGGTTTCGAGCTTCTCTCCCTGAACGACTTCCCGGGGCAGGGGACGGCGCCCGTCGGCGTGATTGACGCGTTCTGGCAACCCAAGCCGTACGTCACGGCAAAGGAATTCCGGGAATTTTGCGGCCCGTCGGTGCCGTTGATCCGCGTTCCGAAATTCGTTTATACGAAAGATGAAACGCTCGTCGCTTCCGTCGAAGCCGCTCATTTCGACCGGCTTCCCATTCCCGGCATCGAACCTGAATGGGCTCTCGGAAACGTGCGGGGGAAAACCGTGGCCGAAGGCAAGCTGGCCCGCCTGGTCGTCCCTTACGGTAGCAACGTCCCTTTGGGCGAGATTAAGATTCCGCTCTCCGGCCTCGAGGCTCCCGGTGTCTATACCTTAGCCGTGCGCCTGGGGACGGCGGTTAATTCCTGGAATTTCCGGGTTTTTCCGGTCATGACCGGAGGGACGGCCGAAGCCGGCGTCCGCGTCGTCCGCGACCTCGATCCCGAAACGGCCGCTTTTCTCCAAAACGGCGGCCGGGTGATTCTCACGGCCGCTCCCGGCTCTGTCCGTCCGGATAAAGGCGGGAATGTCGCCGTCGGTTTTCCTTCCATTTTCTGGAACACCTCCTGGACGAATAACGACCCGCCTCAGACGCTCGGCATCCTCTGCGACCAGAAACATCCCGCCCTGGCTCGATTCCCCACGGATTTCTGGTCGGATTTCCAATGGTGGGACGCGATGACCCACGCCCAGGCGATCCTCCTTTCCGATTTCGGAAAGGACCTCGAGCCCATCGTCCGGATCATCGACGACTGGATGACCGCTCGGCCGCTCGGCCTCATTTTCGAAGTCCGGGTGGGGAAGGGCCGGCTGATTGTGACCGGAATCGACCTTCTCAGCGGCGCGCAAGACCGGCTCGAAGCCCGGCAATTGCTCCACTCGCTGAAAGCCTACGCATCCTCCGCGAACCTTCCTCCCCGGGTGGAGGCTTCGGTCGAATCAATCCGGGGATTGTTCCGCTGAGGAGGACCGCCATGAGGAAGAATCGGACGGCGTTCCCTGCGGCGGGCACGATCCTGGCCGCGGCCGCGCTCGCGCTCGCGCTCACGCTTGAAGCCGCCGCGTTTCAAACACTTCCCGAGTGGCAGGATGTCCGGGTGGCTGCGGTCGGTTCAGAGCCGATGCACGCGACTTTATATCCCTTCGACGACCGGCAGGCGGCGCTCCGCAACGATCCGCGGCGGTCGGCTTGGATTCAGTTTCTCAACGGGACATGGAAATTCAAATGGGTTCCCCGGCCGTCGGAACGCCCCCTCGATTTTTTCAAGGACGGAGCCGATCTCGCCGGTTGGATCGATTTTCCGGTGCCGGCCAACTGGGAATTTAAAGGCTTCGGGACGCCGATCTACCGGGACGAGGCCAATGCCTTCGGCCCCTTCCCGGCCCGGCCGCCGCTCGTTCCTCTCGACCGTAATCCCGTCGGCTCTTATCGCCGAACATTCCGCATCCCGGAACGTTGGGCCGGGCGGAAAATCTATTTGCACTTCGGCGGGGTCAACTCCGCGTTTTATGTCTGGGTTAACGGGCAGGAGGTCGGCTACAGCCAGGACAGCAAAACGCCGGCTGAATTCGACGTGACCCGGCACCTCCGGCCGGGCGAAAACACCCTGGCCGTGCAAGTGTTCCGCTTCAGCGTCGGAAGCTATCTCGAGGCTCAGGACATGTGGCGGATCTCGGGCCTTGAGCGTGACGTGTACCTGTTCGCTGTCCCCGAGGTCCACATCCGCGACCTGGACGTTCGGGCGAGTCTGGACGAGCGGTATTTCGACGGCCGCCTGCGGATCGAGGCCCGCGTAATCAACCTTTCCGCCTCGGTCCCCGAAGGCCTCCGCTTGAAGACCGAGCTTCTGGACCGCAACGGGACGGCGGTCTTTTCGGCCGTCGAGCAGTCAGTTGCGACAAAGCCCGGGGCCGAAGACGCCGTCGTTGTCGAGCGCGACATCCCCGCGCCGGCCCGCTGGACCGCCGAGACGCCCAACCTTTACACGGTGATCCTGACGCTGACCGACGAGGCCGGGAGATTGCTCGAAGCCGTGTCCTGCCGGACAGGATTCCGGACGGTCGAGGTCAAGGGCGGATTGCTCCGGGTCAACGGCGTCCCGGTCACGATCCGCGGCGTTAATCGCCACGAACACGATCCGGTCGGCCTCAAGGTGGTGAGCGAGGAGCTGATGCGCCGGGACATCGCCTTGATGAAGCGGCTGAACATCAACGCCGTCCGAACGAGCCATTACCCGAATGTCCCGCGCTGGTACGACCTCTGCGACGAATACGGTCTGTACGTCGTCGACGAGGCCAACATCGAGTCGCATGGGGTCAGCTTCGATCCGGACAAGACCCTGGCGGCCAAGCCGGAATGGCGGACGCTCCATTTGGACCGCACCCGGCGCCTGGTCGAGCGCGACAAAAACCACCCCTCGGTCATCATCTGGTCGCTGGGCAACGAGGCCGGGGCCGGTTCCAACTTCGAGGCGACCTACCGTTGGATCAAGGAGCGCGACCCCTCCCGCCCCGTTCAGTACGAAGGGGCCAAGCTCGCCCCTTTCACCGATATCTTCTGCCCGATGTACGCCAAGATCGAGCGGATCCTCGATTATGTGAAAACACCCCAAGCCCGGCCCCTGATTCTATGCGAATATGCCCACGCCATGGGCAACAGCGTCGGCAACCTGGCCGAATACTGGGAGGCGATCGACGCCCACGAACAGCTCCAGGGGGGCTTCATCTGGGACTGGGTCGACCAGGGCGTTTGGAAGACCGATGACAAGGGCGAGCGGTATTTCGGCTACGGAGGCGATTGGGGGACGGACGGGATGCCGACCGAACTCAATTTTCTTTGCAACGGCCTAGTCGCCCCGGACCGCACGCCCCATCCGCACGCCTGGGAAGTGAAGAAAATCTACCAGCCGTTTCGCTTCCGCCTCACGGACGCGAAAACCGGCGAGGTCGAAGTCGAGAATCGATACGATTTTCTTCCGCTGGGTCATCTGGAAATCGATTGGCGGGTAGAAACCGACGGGGTGGTCGTCGCCGCGGGCGTTTGGCCCAAGCTGGAGACGGGCCCGGGCGAACGGACAAAGGTAACAATCGATCTCCCGGAACTCGACGGAAGCCGGGGACGGGAATCCTTCCTGAACCTGAGCGTCCGCTCGGCCCTCGATTCCCCGTTGATTCCGAAGGGATTCGAGCTCGGCGGCGAGCAATGGCTCCTGCCCGCGCCGCCGGGCGCGGATCCCGCCGGAGCGGAAATCGGAGCGCTCCCCGTCCCGCCGCTCGAAATGAACGAGGACGCGGGGGAGATCCGCCTCCGCGGCCCGGATTTCGAGTGCCGGTTCGACCGGAAGGCGGGCACGATCGGCTCGCTGACGTTCAAGGGCCGCACCGTTCTCCAAAGCGGCCCGGCCCGGATTTCTGGCGGGCCCCGACCGATAACGATTACGGGAACGACATGCCCCGCCTTTCGGCCGTCTGGCGGGAGGCCGGCCGGCAGATGAAGCCATCCTCGGTTCGGGCGAACCGTCTCGGCCCGGGAAAAGTCCGGATCGTCGTCGAGGCGTCCCTCCCGACGGTTGGATCGCGCTGGCGATCGGCTTTCACCGTTTACGGCACCGGAGACATCTTCGTCGAGGCGGCTTTCACCCCCGGCCGGGCCGGGCTTCCCGAAATACCCCGCCTCGGAATGCGCCTGGTCCTGCCGACCGAGCTGGACACGATCACCTGGTTCGGCCGGGGACCGCATGAGAATTACTCCGACCGGAAAACGAGCGCGTTTGTCGGCTTGTATGACGGCTCCGTGGCCGACCAAGTCCATCCGTACATCCGGCCCCAGGAAACGGGTTACAAGACCGACGTCCGCTGGGTTGCGCTTACCGACCCCGCCGGCGGAGCCGGGCTGTGGGCGGCCGGGTCGCCGCTGGTCTGTGCCGGGGCGAGCCGGTTTTTCGCCGAGGACTACGAATACGGTTTTGAAAAAAGCGGACGGCATACGATCGACATGAAGCCCCGCGACCTGGTCGTCTTGAATGTCGATTACGGTCAGCGGGGGCTCGGCGGCGATAACAGCTGGGGCGCCTTGCCTCACGATCTCTACCGGCTCCTGCCGAAGGCCTATACCTACGCCTTCCGCCTCCGGGCGTTCGATCCGGAGACCGAATCGCCCTGGAACATCTTCCGCCACCCTCTCGAAGAGCAAAGGAGAAAACGGCCATGAAGAAGCTTCGCCCTGGACGGATCGTCCTGATTCTTTTCGTTCTGCTCATTGCCGCAGGCGTTTATCTCATCGTTAAAAACCAATACCTCAGGCAGATGCCCATCGGAACCGGCTCGAAGGCCAAGATCATGTGCTCGTCCGTCTTTCTTTCGGGGCGCGATCCGGCCGTCATCGAGGCGGAGGACTTGGGCTTTCATCCGTTGTTTAAAATCTTTAAGACCAAGGTCGATTATGAGAACAAGCGAGTAACCTGCTCGCTGCTGGGGACCGGATTGTTTAAAGCCGAAGCGGTCTACCGGGAGGGGATCGGGGCGGTGCTGCTCACGGGGGGCGTCACGGCGGAAGACGTTCGGAACTGGCCGGCGCCCATCCTCGACCGGGAAATCGAGGAAACCGACCCCGAAGCGGTCGATTGGCCGACCGGCGACCGGACGATCCTCGTTCCCCCGGCGGAAGGAATCGACCTTCCCCGGATCCAGGCGGCCGGAGACCGGTTGTTCGTCGAATCCGACCCGAATCATATCCTCCGGACGCGGGCGCTGCTCATTCTTCACGACGGGAACCTGATCTATGAGAAATACGGCGCCGGAATCACCAAGAACACCCGGCTGCTGAGCTGGTCGACGGTGAAAAGCGTCACTTCGGCCCTCGTCGGCATTCTCGTCGGACGGGGGAAGATCGACATCCGTCAGCCGGCCCCGGTTCCGGAATGGGCGGGGGCGGACGATCCCCGCCGGGCGATTACCCTGGACCAGCTTCTCCGCATGAGCTCCGGTATGGAGTGGTTCGAAGCTTATGCCGAACGCCCTGTCTCGGACGTCAACGCCATGCTCTTTCTGAACGCCGACATGGCCGCCTCCGCCGCCGCCAAGCCGTTGGCCGCATCTCCCGATACGGTCTGGAATTATTCCTCGGGGACGGCGAACCTCGTCCAGCGGATTGTCCGGAAAGCCTGCGGTTCAGATGAGGAATATTGGAATTTTCCCCGCCGGGCCCTCTTCGATAAAATCGGGATGCGGAGCGCGGTGATGGAACGCGACGCTTCGGGAACGTTCGTCGGTTCATCGTATCTCTACGCCACGGCCCGGGATTTCGCCCGGTTCGGCCTCCTCTGCGCCAACGACGGCATCTGGCAGGGCGAGAGGATCCTGCCGGAGGGTTGGATGGCCTACGCCACCACGCCGGCGCCGGCGGCGTCTCAAGGACAGTACGGGGCGTTGTTCTGGCTGAACAAAGGCGACCCTGGCCGACCGGAAACGCGGCCTTTCCAAAAAATTCCGGAGGACGTTTATTTCGCTTTAGGGTACCAGGGGCAGACAATCGCCGTGGTGCCATCCCGCAAGCTCGTGGTCGTCCGTCTCGGCATGACCTACGACGACGACTGGGGCGGAATGAATGTCTTCCTCCCCGAAATCCTCGCCGCGATTAGGTAGCCTCGTTATTCTTGAGGGGCGCCGTCCTTGGAAGCCGGTAACGGGAAGATGCCCGCCAAATCGCCGATGACGTTGATCAATTGGGTGTTGGCCGGGACGACGATCTTGGTGTTGTGAGCCAGGGCTTTTTCGACCGTTTCCAGCCGCCGCAGGATTTGAGCGTTCCCGACGAAGTACTTTTGGGCCGCCTCGTTGACCAGCTTGATGGCCTGGGCTTCGCCGTCGGCTTCGAGCACCTTGGCCTGCTTGACGCCGTCGGCTTTCTTGATTTCGGCCCGGCGGGCGCCATCGGCCATGGTTTCGGTCGCGGTGGCGAAGTCGATCGCCGCGATCTTCTCGTTTTCGGCTTTGACGACCTTGTTCATCGTCTCCTGGACGTCCTTGGGCGGGTCGATTTCTTTGAGCTCGGTTCGGACGATCTCGATCCCCCAGCTGCCGGTTTCATCGCGAAGGGTTTTCTGGAGCTCGGAGTTGATCTTTCCCCGCTCGCTGTTGGCCGACTTCAAGGTCAGGGTGCCGATGATGTTGCGGAGCGTGGTCCGGGCCAGGTTGACGATCTGCCACTGGTAGTTGTTGACGTTGTACTGGCTGTTCTTGACGCTGACTTCGTCGTTTTTGACTTTAAAATAGACCTGGGCGTCGACCCGGGCGTTGAGGTTGTCGTTGGTGATGATTTCCTGGGGCTGGGCGTCGACCATGACCTCGGTCACGTTGATCTGGAAGAGCCGGTCGATGACCGGGATGACCCAGTTAAATCCAGAGTGAGCGAACCGTTTGTACTTTCCCAGACGCTCGACCAGGCCCCGATGGGTCGGCCGGACGATGCGGATGCCGCAGAGAAAAATGAAGATCACGACCGCGGCGACGATGATGATGATTTCCGTCTGATTCATGGGGCCCTCCTTCCCGTGTGAACGGATCCTCCTCATTATAGCCCTCGACCGAAATCAAGCAAGGGGGTCAGGTCTTAAAATTGTAGTTTTTTTTAAAATTTAAGACCTGACCCCCCTGCTTTTCTTGTGGTATGATCCCGCCGATGACCTCGAAAGAGAGGATGATGCTTGCCTTGAACCGGGAGAAGCCGGATCGGCTCCCGGCGACAATCCACCAGTGGCAGCGGTATCATCTCGACGTTTTCATGAACGGCCTGGACGCCCTGGCCGCCCATCAAGCCGTCGGCCTGGACGCCCAGATCCAATATTGGGAACCAACCGCCCCCTACTGCGACCCGGGAGAAGAACTGGCCCGGTTGAACACGCCCGATTGGCGGGATGAAGCCTTTGTCCTCGATGACTCTCCGGACCATCGGATCGTCGGCCACACCGTCACGACGCCCCGCGGGACGCTGACGTATCGGACCGAAAGCGACCGCCGGACGACCTGGATTTCGGAATATCTCCTCAAGCGGGACGACGACCTCCGCTTGATTGAAGATTACATGCCTGTCCCGCCCCTCGACACGGCCCGGGTCGCGGCCCGTTATGATGAAGTCGGCGACGCCGGCATCCTGCGGGGTTTCGTCTGGGGCGACCAAGGCGGCTGTTGGCAACACGCCGCCTGCCTGATGAATATCAACGACCTGATCCTGGCCGCCCTGGACCGGCCGGGTTGGGTTCATGCCTTTCTCCGGATTCTGCTCGAAAAAAAGCTCCGGTTCATCCAATCGATGAAAGGGGCGAAATTCGACTTGGTCGAAACCGGGGGCGGGGCCGCATCCTCGACGCTGATTTCGCCCAAGATGCATGCGGAATTCTGCCTGCCCTACGACCGGGCGATTCACGACGCCCTCCACGGCTTCGGCTTTAAAGTCGTCTATCACACCTGCGGCGGGACGTTCGGGCTCGAGGAGCTCTTGGTCCAGAATGGCACCGACGCTTCCGAAACTCTGGCGCCGCTTTCTATCGGGGGCAATCAAGAGCCCTGGGAGTTCAAACGAAAAATCGCCGGGCGGCTGGCCCTGATCGGCGGGGTGGACCAGTCGGGGACGCTGACATCCGGAGCGCCCGATGACGTCCGCCGGGCGGTCCGGAAGCTGTTCGAAAAAGTCGGCGACGCCGGCGGCTACATTTGCTCGGCCTCGGATCATTTCTTCGAGGCCCCGGTCGAAAATCTCAAGGCCCTAGCCGCAGAAGCCCGGGAGTGCGTTTATTGAGGGGACCATTCTCATGAAATCCAAGAAAACGGCGGCCCTTTCATTTTTTCTCGTCATCGCGGCGGCCATCCCCATCATGATCTTCCTCCTCAACCTCGAGCAGAAGGAATCCGGTCCGCCCCCGGCTCAAAATTTTGTTCTTCTTGAATCCGGGGAAGCGCTCGATTCGATCGTCGCCAAAGCCGCCCAGGTCGTCCCTTTACCGCGGCAATGGGACTGGCAGACCCGCGAGCTGATGGCTTTCGCCCATTTCGGCATCAACACATTCACCGACCGGGAGTGGGGAGAGGGGGCCGAGGATCCGAAGCTCTTCCATCCGACGGACTTCGACGCCCGGCAATGGGTCCGGGTTATCAAAGACGCCGGTTTGAAAACCCTGATTCTGACGGCCAAGCACCACGATGGGTTCTGTCTCTGGCCCACCGCGCAGACGTCCCACAGCGTGAAAAGCAGTCCTTGGCGGGGGGGAAAAGGCGACGTCGTCGGCGAAGTCGCCGCCGCCTGCCGGGAGGCCGGAATCGGATTCGGCGTCTACCTTTCGCCCTGGGACCGTCATGAACCGTCCTATGGCGATTCTCCCCGGTACAATGAATTTTTCCGGAACCAGCTCCGGGAGCTCCTGACGCAATACGGCTCGGTGGCGGAGATTTGGTTTGACGGCGCCTGCGCCGAAGGGCCGAACGGCAAGCGGCAGGAATACGACTGGCCGTCGTATTACCGGCTCATCCGCGAGCTTCAGCCGGATGCGGTCATCGCCATCATGGGCCCCGACGCCCGCTGGGTCGGGACGGAATCGGGTTATGGCCGGGAAACGGAATGGAGTGTTCTCCCCGTGGACGAAGATCCGGCGTCCGCGATCTTTGTCCCCAAGGACCGGACGGCTGAAGATCTCGGAAGCCGGGACAAGCTCGCCTCCGCCCGGGCCCTGATCTGGTACCCGGCCGAAACCGACGTCTCCATCCGCCCGGGCTGGTTTTATCATCCGACCCAGGATAGCGAGGTGAAAGCTCCCGAAAAGCTCCTGGACATTTATGAAAGCTCGGTCGGCCGAAACGGCGTCCTTCTCCTCAACATTCCGCCCGACACGCGCGGGCGCATTCACGAAAACGACGAACGGAGCCTGCTCGGCCTGCGGCGGCTTCTGGACGCGACCTACGGGACGAATCTCGCCGCCGGAGCGGCGGCCCGGGCCTCCGGCGCGGCCGCCGGCCGCGGGCCGGAACATGTCCTGGATGGGGATCCCGATACTTTCTGGAGCGCCCCCGTCGGTAGCGAGGCCGGGGAAATCGTCTTCGACCTGGCGGCGCCGGTCGTCTTCGACCGGATTGTCCTTCAGGAGCATATCCGGTCGGGCCAACGGATCGAGGCTTTTTCCCTGGACGTCGAAGAGAATGGAGCGTGGAAGACAATCGCCCGGGGGACGACGGTCGGTTACAAGCGGATCCTCCGGTTTCCCCGGGTCACCGCCGGCCGCGTCCGTCTTGCGATCGGAAAATCGCGGACGGCTCCGACCCTGACTTCGTTCGGACTTTACCTTTCGCCGTTTGAAGGAGCACAGCGATGAAGAATGTCGAAATCAAAGCCCGCATTCGCGACCTCGAGGATTTCTCCGCCCGGCTCAAAAAGCTGAAGCCGGAAAAGCCGCGCGTCCTCGTTCAGGAGGACGTGTTCTTTCCCGTTCCCAACGGCCGGCTCAAGCTCAGGATCCTGGGCCGAACGTCCGGGGAGCTGATTGCGTACGAACGTCCGGATCATCCCGGTCCGAAAATCAGCGAATACCAAATCGTTCGGACATCCGAACCCGGCAAGCTCCGGGCCGCGCTTTCCGCCGCTCTCGGCGTCCGGGGAATCGTCAAGAAAGTTCGGTTGGTTTGCCTGGCCGGGCAGACGCGGATCCACCTGGACGATGTCGGCGGATTGGGGCTTTTCATGGAGCTTGAGGTCGTCCTTAAGCCCGGACAGAAAGCCGGGGAGGGGACGGCGATCGCCCGGGATCTGGCGAAAAAGCTCGGCATCCGGAAAAGCGACCTGGTCTCGGGTGCGTATCTCGACCTTCTGGAGAAACGGGCCTGACGATCGGGCGCCGCGAATTCCTGATTTCCGCCGGAAAGGCAGGGGCGGGTCCGAGCCGGTTCCCGCGTTCCCCGAATCCGGACGCGGCGATCGAGCTCTATGACCTGGCTGCCGACATCGGCGAAACGACGGATCTGTCCGGCGCGCATCCCGATCTCGTCGGGAACGCCCGGGCGATCATGCGGGCCGAGCACCGCCCGTCGAAGGAGTTCCCTTTTCCGGCCCTCGACCGGTGATCCAGCGGCGAGGATTCACTGGGTGTTATCGGACCACCTGAGTTGTCCAATCGTCGCAGCGATACCGGCCGCGAACGTCAGAAAGACCACGATCAGGCTTCCGGGAGCGAGCGTTTCCGCCCGCGGCCCCGCCGTGCCCGCAAAGAGAGGCACGATGGACCAGGGGAACCATTTGCCCCACCCCGTCGCCCCTAAGACGGTGCCCAAGACGAGGGTTAAGATGGCAAATCCGAGCGGCGGCAGGTAGCCTTTCCCTAGCGTCGCGATCCAGGCCGTAACGGGCATGAGGAGAAACGAGACCCCGGCGGCGAGCAGGATTTCCCCGGCGCCGCGGAGCGCGATCCCGGAGGACAGCCCCGGCAATCCCAAGGCCGATCCCACGATAAACGTTTCGGCCAAGCAAATCGCGATAATCGCCCCGAACCAGGCGAAAGCCACGGTCAATTTGGCGGCCACAAACCAATGACGGGCGATGGGAAGCGCCATCATATTTTTCGCCGTCCTCTCGGAATATTCGCGGCCGAAAAGATAGCTGGCGATGACGGAAAGCAATAACAGGCCGATCACCCCCACCGCTTGGATGATCATTCCGATATAACCGGTCCAGGTGGCCTCAAGACCCATAAAGCTGGCTTTGGTTCCCAGCAGGCCCAACGCGGCCGCGCGGCCCGGCTCTCGGACGATCCACATGAACAGCCCGCAACCGAGCGGCATGAGGGAGAAGGCGAGGGTCGTTAACCACGTGATCCGGGAACGGCGCAGCTTGAGGAATTCGGTGAAAAAGACTTGGCCGGTCATGATTCGATCCCTCCCGTCATTCGCAGGAAATAAGACTCCAGGTCCTCGTGTGTCGTGTTCATTGAGCGAAGGTCGAGACCGCCGCCGACGATCGCCCGGGCGACTTCGGCCTCGCGGCCCGGTGCGTCGAAAATCCGGAGCCATCCGTCCCTCGCTTCCAGGCGCGCGAATCCGATGGCTTCAAGAAGCGTTCGGGCGCGGTCGAGGTCCGAGGTTGTCACCTCGACGCACGGATTTTCCTTGGCGAGGAGCTGGGCACGATTGAGTTCTTCGAGAAGACGCCCCTCATGGACGATCCCGATCCGGTCGGCAAGATGGGCCACTTCGCTCAGGATGTGGCTCGATAGAAACACGGTCGTTCCCTCACCGGCCGCGAGGGTTCGCAGGAGATCCCGCACTTCGACGATTCCCGCCGGATCGAGGGCATTGGCCGGCTCATCCAGAATGAGCAAGTCGGGCGCATGGAGGAGGGCGCGGGCGAGGGCGAGGCGTTGCAGGTTCCCCAGCGAGAGCCGGCCGGCCCGCCGCCTCGCGTAGGGGCCGAGACGAAGGCGGTCGACCATTTCGGAAACGGCGGCCTTTGGGGCGCCGGTAAGCCGGCGCTGGATGTCGAGGTTCTCTTCGACCGTCAAGTTGGGATAGGCCGTCGCCGTCTCGACGAGATAACCGACGCTTCGGAAAACCCCGCTTTGGCCCGGAATGACGCGGTGCCCGAGGATCACGGCCTCGCCGCGGGTGGGCTTGACCAGGCCCAGGAGCATGCGGATGGTCGTTGTCTTGCCCGCGCCATTTCGTCCGAGAAAGGCATAGATCTCGCCACGGTGGACGTTGAGATCGAGGCCGTCGACGGCGCGGACGTCGCCGTAATGCTTGGAGAGCGACCTGGTCTGAACCGCATACTCTTCCATCAGGGGGTCTCCTTGAAGCCGAGGGCGAGCAGGGCGAATTTGATCGATTGATCGATCGCGGCGGGCACCTCGTCGTGCGGCGTCCCGGAGAGCTCGACGCTCTGCAATCCGCCCAGAACAAACCAGGCCGCGGCGCGCGCGTCCGGAACCGAGAAGGTTCCCTCTTCAAGGCCCTGCCGGATGATCGAATCCATGATCGCGAGGAGCCGGGGCGTTAGACGCTCGGCCATGCGGTCATGGAGGAGGCGGTTTTCAGGGCGATGAAGGATCTCGATGAGCTCGCGCGCGGCCGGGTCGGATTCCGCGGCGCCGAAGACGGGGCCCAGGGAGCGCAGCCTTTCCACCGCCGATGCCCCCGGGGAAGCGAGAAGGCGGTCGATCCCGACCATCATCCGGTCGACGATGCTCTGGACCACGCCGAGTACGATATCATCCTTGTCTTCGAAATAGAGATAAATCGTTCCCTTGGCTACGGAAGCCGCCCGGGCGACCTCGCTAACGGCCGTATTGGCGACCCCGCGCTCCGCGAATACCTTGGCTGCCGCCTCGATGATCCCGGCCCGGCGGGCTCCTTTGTCGACGATTCTGGCCATGTTGTTCTCTTTAAATATACAATGACTGACAGTCAGTCATTATAAACTTAATTTTTCTATTGTCAAGAGGAATTGAAAAAAATTATCGACTTCTCAGTCCTGCTGCCAGGCGGGCTTATGGTCA
>Ga0105099_10001143_pt1 | contig 16992 bp, 17 predicted proteins | sample PPLLak3cmMay2015_2_FD_79138 | JGI IMG/M metagenome (GOLD analysis project Ga0105099, IMG submission 79138) | Freshwater sediment microbial communities from Prairie Pothole Lake near Jamestown, North Dakota, USA - PPLs Lake P8 Core (1) Depth... | ecosystem: Environmental > Aquatic > Freshwater >... | reverse complement strand
TTATTATTTCAGTGTATACTTTATCATGCCAAACAAAATGGGCTATAACCCACAAAACAACAACGGGTTACAGCCCATCGAGAAACACTACAACGTGTTATTTATGATAAACTCACGCTAGAATAATATGATGTATCTTTAGATAAATCCACACAATTAAAACCCTGGCTTTCAGACTAAACCTGAGTGGTATCAAAACGCAGTATAGTAAAAACCGCAGAAACAGGGATAAGCCATTTTGCGGCTTTATTCCAAAGGGTTGACAATCCTGACGCCGCGGATTATCTGCCCGTCATTCAGATCTTCCGTCCACAATTCATCGCACTGGGCGCTTTGTGCGGCAACGATTATCAGCGCATCCCAGAAAGAGCATGTATTTGTTACGCTGCAGTCTATTGCCTCCATTATCAGTTCGGTAGTAATGGCTATCGTTTCAAAGTTTTTTAAAGAATACATAATATTTTTGGCCATGATGGGATCTACACCGAGTTTTCTGGTTGCCGCGACATAAAATTCCTGCAGTACCTGAGTAGAAATGACCCCTCGCAGATCGGTTTTCTTGAAAGATTTCAGCAGAGAGCGGCACGCGTCCCTCTTTTTCACATCAAAACTATCCATACTGTATACAATGATGTTCGTATCGATGAAAATTTTACCCATTATACAGCTCCTCTCTTTTCCATTTTTTACCGCGTGAATTTCCGTTTACCCGATCCATGTTCACGAACCATTCGTCTATCCAATCGCCGGATTTTTTTAAAACGGTATTTTCGAGCAGTTTGCGGATCAAATTGTTGAGTGTCGTGTGCTGGTTTTTTGCATATTTCCTGCCGGCGGCTAAGAGATAATCTTCGAGAGAAATGGTAACATTACGCATACGGATCTCCCTGTTTGTGTTGTATAATATAAAATATATGTGTACACATAGTATGTGTTAATAAAAAAGCATTGCTATTTGAAAAGCGGATTTAAGCATCGCCGGCAAAAAGAGACCGGTGAAACCGTATTGTACCGGGACTCTCCTGTATGTTTTTGCTGTTTTCATTTTGTTTTTATCTTAAAAGAGGTATTTTACTGAAAAAGGATTTTCTTTTCTTACATTATAATGAGCGCCTTATTCAATTATGGACACAATAAATAGTTTCAAATCCGCGTTCGTCGCATTCATCGGCAGGCCGAACTGCGGCAAATCTACTCTGTTGAATACGATTGTCGGGGAGAATCTATCCATTGTTACACCGATGCCGCAGACGACACAGAAGATCATGCGGGGAATTTACAACGGCGAAGGGTATCAGCTTGTATTTGTCGACACTCCGGGAATACACCGGGGACGGCATACGCTGAACAAGGCCATGTTCAGGCAGTCTACGAAATTATTTGCCGATGCGGGCATCGATATCATCTGCTATATCGTTGACCTTTCCCGCGCCTCCGGCAGAGAGGAAGACGAGATCGCGCAGATGGTTGCTGATACGAAAACCGCCGCATGCATTCTATTTAACAAGACCGATCTGTGTGAAACGGTTGAAAACACCATTGCCTCATTTTTTTCAAAATATCCGAAGCTTTCGTCCCTGCCGTCAAAAGCCATTTCCGCGGTCTCGCCATCCGCCAAAGAGAGCTTTCTCAAGGTAATCGAGCCCCTCCTGCCCTTCGGGCCGAAATATTTTCCCGGGGACGAACTTACCGACTCGAGCCTTCGTTTTTTTGCCGCTGAGTATATCCGCAAACAGATTATCGAGCTGACTCATCAGGAGGTTCCTCATGCCGCGTATGTCGAGATACAGGATTACAAGGAGTATGCAGACCGCCACATCGTCACGGCAAATATTCATGTGGAAACCGACGGCCAGAAAGGTATTGTAATCGGTAAAAAGGGAGCTATCATCAACCAGATAAAAAAACGGGCGGAACAGGAGCTTGCCAAATTAACCGGCACGCCGGTTATGATTGTATACCATGTTACCGTGACCCCGAAGTGGCGCGATGACAAGCGGTTTCTGGGGGAGATGGGGTTTGAGGTGAAATGAAAATCCTGTTATTTATAAACAGCTTTAAAATTGTTCCAGCCAGGTAACAACGTTTTTTAAAATTCTACGCTCTGACTGTATTGGTACACTGATATTTGCTACGGTATTTTTTTCCTTTTCCGAATGTGCAACCTTGTTGTACCATTTTACCTGGGTGCCATTTCCAAAATCCGTAAGCCATTGCTGTTTTGTGTTTCTAAAAACCTGGAAGTCTATAGTATTAAAAGTATTGTCGATTTGTATTAATATCATTCTTTTTATACCTTCCGTAAACTCGATTGTTGCCAGAATTTCGGACCAGACATGAATTCCTTCCTGCTTTATTTTACAAGTATATCCCAATAGCTGCATGAGTGTATTAAAAGCCATTTCCCTTTCACTACACCACCCAAAAGTATAAAAAGATCCGCATTGCGGGTGGGAAAAAAGCGGTGATATTTCAACGAGGTTCTGATAATAGAGCGTGGGGGTCCGGTCGACGTCCGCATAGGATTTGTATTTTTCAAACCCGACAGGCGATTTAGCAGCGGATAATGGGATTGAATCCGGAGTAAATATAATTTGATATCTTGGATTAGGTTGTACCCAATGCCAGAAATACGGTATTTGAAGTATTCCGCCCCTTGAGCAGTCCTGCGCATCGGTGGTGGTAAAAAGCATATGGTAAAAGAGAAGAGGGATAATTTTTGCTCGGTTATTTTTACACTCAATAATTGCACCGGTTTTTTTCATTCCATTACAGTAAATGTCATTGAAGATAGCATCTATTTTTATCTGATTTGAATCATACAGAGACCGGATGAACGCAGGAAACGAATTTGGACTTACCCCTGCAGGCGTTAACAGTGTTAAAAAAATAATGAAGAGTATTCTGTTCATGATTAGCGTTGATGATACTGTCCCAATATTATTTTTGCCGAGTCTTTACTCATCACTTCGTAATTCTGTTTTCCCTCTTTTGCCTTGTTTACCCAGAAGTCGCAATCGCCAGCAATTGCGTTCATACCCTGCGCAATCTCATCGCTGTTCAACGGATTTACAAAATATGCATAGTCACCGGCAATCTCCTTCAGGCTCGGGATGTCGGACAGTAATAGCGGGCAATGAAACGACATTGCCTCAAGCGCCGGAAGGCCGAGTCCTTCGTGCAGAGAGCAGAATATCAGTCCTGATGCGGATGCAAGGCGGGCATGGTAGCGCGACATATCATCAAACAGAATATATGCCGGCAGTTCGGCCGGAAGCTCGCTTGCCCTGTCGATATCGCCCAGAATAATCAACGAGAATTCCGGATGGGTTTTTCTGAATTTTATAAAGGCCTGTATGACGCGAGTGAGGTTTTTATGAACCGAACCGCCTAATGTTACAAAACAGGGTTCGCGCTTCAGGCCGTCATCCCTGGTTTCGCCGGACAGAGGCACATAGGCAACGGCAGTATCAAATCCGCCGGGTTTAATGACCGATGTAACGTCGTGACGAGTTGCTTCCGAAATACAGATGACAGCCGGGCAATGACGTATCAGGTATTTCTGAACTTTCCAGTACCAGGTTTTTCGTTTTGACGCTGCAAACGGAATGTCGTGCCATAGTTCTACGCCAAGATCATATACGGTAGCGATTGTTTTGCAGGGGTGTAGTACCCCCATACCGATGTTGTGAATAGGTCCCAGTGCAATCCAGTAATGGAATATATCAATCTTGTTCTGGATGATAAGTAAGGGGATGGTATAAAGGTCGTACTTCCATGAACTTCGTTTGTATGGTATCCACGTGACAGGCCAGGATTTTATATGCGCCGGGACCGATTCCCTGTCCGCCCATATACTTATGGTGTGGGGCGGATTCTCGTCGATTATTGCCTGAGCCATACGGCTGGCAAAAGTACCGACTCCACGGGTGCCGTACCCGTATGAAAAAAGACGGAAGTCCCAGAGAATATTCATGCGATACATTCCTTGTATACATCCACCAGTTGTCTGGCCATCTGGTTGAAGGAGTGGTTTCTGCAGTAGGTATCAATTTCACGCAGGCGGCTCTCCTTCAATGCGGTATCGGAAACAAGTCTGTTGATTGTATTGATAACATCGGCACTGTTTGGAGCGGCCAGGCTCATGATGTGATGATTCAACGCCAATTCATTGGTGCCGGGTATGTCTGTTGCGACAATCAGCCTGCGCGCTCCCAGTGCGGTGGCAAGGCTTAACGAAGAGCTCCTTGCCGAAAACAGGGCCAGGTATATATCGGTCTGGGATAACAGTGAATCGCGGAAATCGTCCGGCACCCACCCGGTTATGATAAATGTATGCTCCCATTTGCGTTGTGCGATCTCTTTTCTGATGTGATTCAGCAAGGGTATATCTTCGTCCCTTCGTAATCCGCCGATCCAGGTGAATTTCCATTCCCGGCGCAGGTTTTCAAGAACTTCGAACAGCAGTTGGTAATCATAATTGCTGTTTATAAATCCCGTTGAAGAGAGATGTAATCCGGTCCCCGCAGGAGACTGTGTGCCTAGATCAATTGGGGTAACCGGCACGGGTATTACGGACACCATTTTTTCCGGAATCCCATTTTTGATGAGCAACGCTTTCTGGTACTGTGCATGAACGGCAATTTTTTTTGCATGGAAGCGGTGGCTCAGATGCCTGGCATACATTGTCTGAAAGGGATGGCGTAAATCATAGAGATACTCTTTGCTTTTACGGACAATTCCGGTGCCGGCTATTTGAGAACGGGGGAAAACGCCGGGAAACTCTTCGTATACCTCATGGAGAGTGATTATCAGAGGTTTTTTCACACGGTTACATAATTTTTCGAATTGATTTTTTTTGGAAAAAAAGGAGGTTTCATATTGAATGTGGATGATATCGAAGGTGTTTAATACAGCGCAGGTTTTCGTTGTGTTGATTGCACACGCATGAACATCAAACGCTTCTATGGTAATAAGTTGAGCAAGGGCGTTTATATACGCATGCGAATAAAAAGATATACCGCATTTCTGCTGAACAGGAAATACCCATGCAACCTTCATAAAGCTGTGTATGTGCCCTTTCGATTCCGTAGTGTTGAAACGATTTGCGAAAACAGGGTGGCTGCGAGTACATCGACAACCATCATACGCGGTATTCTGCAGGGATCGCTGCAGTGCGGCAGAGTGTTTCCTCCGTAAACAAACGCACGGGCAAATCCGCATTTTATCAGAGCCTCTTTATCAGAGGGATGTATGTTATGGGGATTTCCGTACGGATAGGCAAATACGGTTGTTGGCTCCGGCACGAGTGCATCCAGAATGTTTTTTGAAACGGTCAGCTCCTGTTCCGCCTGTTGAAGGGAGATTTTTCCGAAATCACAATGGGTGTGACTGTGCGAGCCGATGGCGATGCCACGCCGTGAAACGTGCCGTATGTCTTCTTCGCTCATGTATCCCTCTTTCCCGATAAAATCGGTTTTTATAAAAAAGAGCGCCGGCAACCCGAGCTGCTGAAGAACTGGAAATGCTTCAGTAAGGTTATTCTTTTCGCCGTCGTCAAACGTGATCAGTATGTCCGGCTTTCCGCAACTGGTTCCCTGAAACAGCGCAGTAGCCGGTATGACGTTGAAATGCCTTTTCAGCATTACCATCTGACTGCGGAAATTGCGTGTTGTGACGGTATAGATGTCAGTGCCCACGGTAGAGCAGTTTCTTACATTGTGATAGGCAAGCACCAGGCAGAGTCCCGGGGGTATCCGAGCTGATTTGCGCGAAATCAGATATGTTTGTATCCGGTTCAGGAAGTTCATTGTCATCTCATTTTTTAAGTGTCGGCGTTGCCGGCAGCGATAATGCCGCTTTCATATACGCTTTGATACACGTAAGCGCACATAAGGACAGCAACGGGATGCTATGGGTACTGTTTTTTTTCCGTGCGATAAATTCGACTAAATTTTTTATATGGAGCATAAACTTTTTTGACGGTATTCTGCTGATATGGAGGCGGTAAAACAGCGTATGGTTGTGCAGCCTTTGCATAAGGTATTTCGTCCGGTCAGCACTATGACATCCTCCATCTTCGACCGGATAATGATAGACGATTGCCCGCGGATTATAGCGGATAGTGTATCCTTTTTTTCTTATCCGTAACGAGAACTCGATGTCTTCAAACAGTGCATTACCGGTGAACCGCTCATTAAAAAGGCCGGCTTTTTTAAACACATTCCTTTTTACCGACAGGTGGCCGCCGGTGGCGTAGACCACGTCAGATTCATTGTCAAGGTCGAAATTGCCCGCTGTTTCACCGGTTAACGGGTCTATCGACGCTGCAACCTGCGTGCGCGCCCACTGTATTTTCGGGTTCATCTGTTTGATCCGCCCGGCTACGGCAGCTATACCGTTGTGCGCGTGCATGGAAACATGCTCGGTGAAACAGTCTTTGTGAATAACGGCGTCGTCATCGATAAGCAGGATTATTTCGCCGTTACTGTGTATGATACCGGCATTACGGGCTGCAGGCAGGTTTGGTTTTAAAAGGTCGAGGTATTTTACCGAAGGATATTTTTTACGAAACATGCCCGCCTTTTCTTTGCTGTCCGGCGATTGGTCCACCACGATGATTTCCGACGAGGGCAGTGCATGGGCTGTCACCGATTCCAGCGCTTTTTCAAGCGATGCATGGCGCTTATAGGTCGGAATAATTATAGAGAGTGTAATAGTCATGGGTAACGAGCGTACTATAAAGCTATGGGTGAATAACGTATAATTATTTTCGAGTGAAAATAGTATCCTGATGTTTTTCAAGTTCGGCAAAGCAGGAACCTCCGCCGTACAACCCTAAAAAAAGCTCGATTCTGTTGGCCGTTGCATTTATCATTCGCAGAGCGATTCCTGATCCCGGCATTTTTTTTATCAGCGCGAAGAGGCGGGTTAACCCGTACCAGAAATAGTCGTGCGACTCCCTGAATACGGCAGCGTACTTTTCCGGATAGCCGATAAGCCATCCAAGGAAGCCTGCCGGACTGAAAAACGATTGAATATGAAATCGCTGGTTATACAGATGATGAATAATCTCGCTTGTTTTCAGGGAAATGTGGCCGTCAAATTCCGCCCCAGAATCCTTTCTGTTTTTTCTGATGAGCATGGCGTCGGGCCAGCGGTACCGGTAATCGCTGCATTCGCTGTGTAAAAAGAGGTTCGCCCCGTTTCGTGCCACGCGAAGCGTTTCATCCAGCGCTTTTTCACAGCAGGGGAGGTGGCCAAGTGTATCAACGGAGAACAGCGTGTCAAAAATCTGCGGTTTGAACGGCAGGCACTGCACATCCGCGCATACTTTTATGATGACCCCTCTTTTGGTGCCGGGAATTTTTTTCAGCGCGGTAACTGACCAGTCGACCGCAATGATTCTGCTGCCCGGTTTTCTTCCCAGAAACCAGTGAGAATAGGCGCCGCTGCCGCACCCAAGGTCAAGAATATAGCCCGCGGTGAAATGTCGTGAAGCAAGGGAATGCACACCGCTCCGTTTGAAGGAGCAGAAGTTCCAGACTGCGCGAACAACGGGATTTGCGGTTACGCTGATACGGGTATCCCATTTACCGTGGGTATGAGATAGCTCAGAGAAGGATCTTTTTTCAGAAGCGCTGATGGGTGAATTCGGCATTATTATACCTTGCTCTTATAATAATGATAATAATACTTATAATAGCCGTACGATGAGTAATGATGCGAAAGATTGATATCATTAAGAACAGCGCCGATGCATTTTACCCCGACGTTAGTAAGGTTGGATACAGCTCTCTCGGCAACCTCGCGCGAGGTCTTATGGGATCGTACAACCAGAAGGACGCCGTCGACCTTGGTACCCAGCAACGGGGCGTCGGTTACAGCAATAATTGGCGGCGTATCAAAGAAAATCATGTCGTAATTTTCCTTCAAATAGTCGATCAGCGTGGCCATTTTCTGTGACGCGATTAATTCCGCCGGATTCGGAGTAAAAATACCTGCCGGGATGAATGTCAGATTTTCGTTCTGGGTCGGTCTGGTGGCAACATCGAATTGTGCGTTTGAAGCGAACAGGTCGGTGAAGCCGGGTTCGCGTTTCACGTTGAAAATGTGATGGAGTACCGGCCGCCGCAGGTCCGTGTCGATAAGCAGGGTACGCTTTCCCATCTGGGCATACGCAAGCGCAAGGTTGGAAATGGTGAGCGATTTTCCCTCGGAGGGGCCCGAAGACGTGATGACGATGCATTTGACCGGGTTGTCTGGGCTTACAAAAGAGAGATTGGTGCGCAGGGAGCGGTATGCCTCGGCCGTGACCGACTCGTCGCCGGAAAAATTCAGTAGGTGGCGCGGGTATTGCGTGACAACCGTCTCTTTACTTGATTTTGATGATTTTCGCTTGATTTTCAATTCTTCTTTTTTATTGAAAGAAATATGCGGTATCGTGCCCAGCACCGGCAGGTTCAGATAGCGTTCGATATCGTCGTTGGATTTCACCGACGTGTCGTTGAATTCCATTATAAATGCGAGGGCCAGGCCGAGGCCGAGCCCGAGTATGACGCCGAGAATATAATAACGCATTTCATTTTTCGAGATCGGATTCTCGGGCATGCGCGCGATATCGACAATCTTTATTCCCGCGCCGCTCGAGGCGCTCAGAATGCGCTGCTCTTCCGCTTTTTCAAGAAGGATATTGTATATGTTTTCATAAATCTCTTTTGATCTCTTAAGTCTCAGCAGTTCGAGGGATTCGCTGAGAATATTGGGATTATCTTTTTTGTAGCTTTTAATAGCCTTCTGGTACGACTCCAGCCTGCCCTTGAACAGGTCGAGCTCCGCCTCCTTACTGAGGACCGATTTCCGCAGTGTCTGCCATTGGCGTATGACGTTCGGGTCCGTTGATTGGGTGGATTTGGTCTGTTTATATTGCAGCAGATCCTGCTCCACTTCGAATATTTCACGCTCGATGGTAGACGTGCTTGAAAGACGGATACCCAGGTTTTCAAGGCGCATTCTCTCTTTTTCCAGCTCCTTCAGCCGGGAGCGCAGTTTGGAAACCTCCGGCGAACTCTGGCTCACCTCCGGGGTGACCAGCACCTCAAGTTTTGTCAATTGGGCCTTTTCGGCGGACAGATCCGCCTCTTTGACCCCCAGAAGAGCAAGGTTTTCCGCGTAGGTTTCCTGAAGGTTTTTCAATTCGGGCGGTAGTCCTTCAAGGATGTTTCCGGTCCGGTCCCTGAATGTCCGGAAGTCATACTCCGCTTTCTCAAGTTTTTCACGGATGACTTTAAGCTGGTTGTCGATTTCCACGACAGCTCTCCGCGATTCTTCCGATTCCACATCCTGGCAACGCTTTTGAAATATATCGGTTGCCACCGTTGCGATGAAATAGGCGAGTTCACGGGATTTTGCCCTGCAGTTAAGATGAAAAAAGGACGCGTACTCGGTTTTCCGGAGCGATATGCTGTTTTGTATATACGTGATAGCGTCGCTCCGGATGAATTTCGGAAACGTTGTTTTGAAGACATCCAGGCCGATGCTGTCGAGAGTTAACTCAAGAAAGGTTCTGCTGTTGATGATACCCTCATAGAAGCTGATCGCTCTTCCGCCGACATTCATGACTTCGCTGATAACGGGATTTTTTTCTTCGATAACGAGTATTGAGTAGGATTCGAACACGTCTTCGATGCGATACACATAGAACACGGTGGACGCTGCCAGTGAAAGCAGGCAGATGATTATAACCAGCTTGCGCCTCAGGATTATTGCAAAATAGTCACGGAGGCCGACATCGGATTTCAGGCGGCTGAAATTATTCGTAAGCGGTTTGTTCACTTTGCAACTGCTCCCCGTATGGATTGGATTGTTACGATAAAGAGCAGCACATTGGTTAAAATGGTCATCATGATCTTCCAGTCGAACCATTTGGAATAGACGATGATAACGTCGCCCTCCTCCACCATCGGAATCTTGTCCATTTCGCCCTTATCGATAAACGACTGAATATTTATAACCTCTTCGAGTGTTTTGTTCTCTGATTTGAAAAAACGCCGTACGCGGGAGAGGTCTGCTTTTTCCGCAGGACCGCCCGCCAGGTATACGAGTTCAAAGATGTTTATTTTTTCGTCAAGATCAAAGAACCCCGGCTTATTGACCGCGCCGATAACCTTGACTTTTGTGGTGCGAGACTGCGCCAGGAGTATGACGACATCCTCCGGCTGAAGCTTCGGCATATAATCAATTTTACCCTCTTTCAGAAAAGCCCGGAGGTTGAAATATTCGGCGGTCTGGTCGTTGCCATCCTTATGAATAATTTTTACACTGTCTATGTCGGCGTTATTCAGAGGCCCGCCGGCGAGCTGGATCACCTCCTGCAGTGTGGCGCCGAGGTATGTTTCCACCGGTCCCGGTTTTGCCACCTGCCCCAGAACGATCACCTTGATGTTCGGTCTCTCGACTGTTGATATCAGAACCAGAGGGTTTTCGATATGTTTGGCGAGTCTCAAGGTGAGTTCGTTCATAAGCTCCGAGGTTGAGATATTTGAAATGATCTCATCGGCAAGGAGCGGATATTCAATGGTTCCGCTCGAGTTGACCGTGAATCGGCCCGAAAATTCAGGGTGACCTTGAACCTGTATGTCAAGTACGCTCCCTGCTTTTATGGTGGCAGCGTGAAGAGAATACAGCATGGGTATGAGGCACAAAATGATACAAATGCTTTTTTTCATGGCGCCAGCCTTTCATGTTTTATTATGACGGCCTGAATATGAACGGATACGTTACGGTGACATCTCCATCGGCAATCTCTTCAAATTGCCACATCCTTATTTTACGGGTGATCTCCTTTTCAAGATCGGCATTGCCGGTCGTGTTTTCCAGTACCTGGATATCCGTTACTTTGCCCGAGGCGGTAATGGTAAAACGTATCGTTATCTTCCCGTTGAGATCCGGAGTGCGTTCAAGGAATTTTTCGTAGCTCATCCGGATACTGGTTTTATTTGAAGTCACCAGTCTGTTGATGGCGTCGTTGTCCCGTTTATCGCTTGAGGATGCGGCGCCTTCTATGCTTTCCGGCCGTTGAATGATGAAGTCGCCTTTTTTATCGAGCGTTTTTGTTTTTGCATTTTCAACCGCAGCGACGAGGTCGTCGATTTTTTCCTTGTACGCAACAGAGACGTCTTTGCTCCGCACGAGCTTCTGGCTCATGATGTCCGCATCCTTTGTTTTCTGGAGCCCTGACATATCCGATAAGGCTTTCTCCAGGTCGACAAAACGCTCCTTGTTCCGGTTGCTCCCGCCAAGGACGTCCGCGACCGATCCGCCTTTTGCCGTAGAGCCCACGCCGGTGAGCATGCCGAGCACTCCGACGGTCCTTATTTTGTTTTCAACCTTTGCGGCGCGGGCGGCAACAGCCTTCTGCGCCGCCTTGCGTTCCGTTTTGATTGTTTCCCCGCCTGTTTGTTCGGTAATGGTCTCGGTTTTTGCGGTGGTTTCCTCTTTCTTAACTTTGGTTTTATCGGTAATTTCCTTTTTAGGCGCCTCTTTCGGCATTGGCTTATCAACAATGAGCTTTGCAAATCGTTCCGGTATTTTTTCGATCACCGTAACTTCCACGGTTTTTATTTTTATCGTACTGATCCGGTATAACACGGCGACATGCAGAAAAAGCGACAGAAGCAAAATGATAAAAAAACGGGGATCCGTCTTATGCCAGATGGTCCCTTTTATCTGGCGGATAAGCGCGCGGTCGTGCAAAAGAGAAGCGCCGCTTCCCGCAACAACAACTTTCAAACCGTTTTCCGGCATCTATCCCTCTTTTTTTAACACGGCCAGAGAGAAATTGTTGTACCCCTGCTGCCCGCAGGTGTACATGATTTTTTTCAGCAGGCGGAATCGAATATGTTTATCTGCCTGTATTATCAAATCGCCTTTGAATTTTGTGCTTGTCGAATACTGCTCGATCTTCTCGGTCATTTTTCTCCGGCCCGAAAGCCAGGTATCCAGTTCGGGTATTATCAGGTCCGTTGAGGATAACACCTGTTCGACCGATGCAATATGTTTGCCTTCCGCGAGAATGTATTTGTTGTTTATGGTCAGGACTACCGCGAGCTCGGGGAGCTTCTTGGCGGAAGACTCGGGCAGCATGAGATCCTTGGAGAGCGTTACAATTTCGCCTTCCGACGAGAAACTCTGTAAAAGATAAATAAGCAGAATAGTCATCACGTCCACTAACGATGTTAACTGGGGTTTGAACCCTTTCATCCCTTTTTTTGAACGTGATTTTTTAATCTGCTTTAAATTTGATTTTGATACGGGAAAGCTCATAAACCCTCCACGGTATCGATGAATTTGATTATCTGGCTGATATTGGTGCCGTCCAGTATCGTGCGGATAAAACCCTGGGGAGTAATAAACAGCAGTTCCTGGTTTTTTGCGCCAAGCTCCTTCCAGTAAAATATTAAAACGCCGAGTCCGTGACTGTCTATATATGTCGTTTCGTTGAGATCAACCACTATTTTCGGATGAGAGCTTTTTAGCAGGGACTCAAACTTTTTCGAGAGTGAATTAATTCCCGCATTATCCAACTCACCGGATATTTTTATCACTGGTACAGCGTTGATTTTTTTCAGTCTGATTTTACAGCTCATCCGATATCTCCGGAAAGACCGATGTCAGGGAATTGAGACTCTCTGCACACATCCATGAATTTTATCACGTCATCGTACAGCGTGTTTGCATCGAAAACAAGGATAACGCTTTTCTGGGACGGGTATTGAAATTTAATCGCTTTAAGAAGCGTTTTCAACTGATCCATCTGGTATTTGCCCCGGATTTTGGGGACCAGATCCAGTTTTTTTCCGGTGCCGACGATTCTGAACCCGTTCTCCGATATAATGACAGAGATGTCCAGCTCTTTTGATGATTCCCCTCCCGCGCCTTCACCCTGTGCCGGAGGAAGTGAAAAATCAACGACTGCGATCTGGGTAAATACAGCCATGGACATGAGAAACGGTATCAATACCATAAACAGGTTCATGACGGGCGTCATATCCAGGTCGATTATCTCGATCTGGGCAGCCATAGATTTGTTAACCCGTTTCATAACGGGAAAGGCAAATTTTCGTTTTTTTTCTTCGTTTGGTTCCATGTTCAATGGTCCTTGTGTTTATTGCCGCCGTTGTGCAAACAGAAAATTCAGGAGGCGCACGGAGCTTTCGTCGATTTCTTCAACAAGGGTGTTTGCTTTTGCGCCTAAGATTGAATAAACAGCCATGCAGGGTATTGCAACAACAAGGCCCAATGCCGTTGTGTTCATGGCGATGCTTATGCCCCTGGCAAGAACGACTGCTTTTTGAGCCGGATCTGCGGTGGCAAGCGCTGCAAAGGCTTCCTGCAGGCCGAAGATGGTTCCCAGAAGGCCTATAAGGGTTGACATATTAGCAAATAGCGACAGGTAATGGGTCCGCCGTTGAATTTTTGGCAGCTCCCGGAGCCCCACTTCGTCGATGGCATTCTGAATCTCCTGGTCCGCTTCGTTCTGTAAAAAATGCCACAAGGCGGATTCAAGGATTGTCGCCAGGGGGTTTTTCATGCTGGCGCACAGTTTTCTGCCCTTTTCAACCTCGCCGTTTCTTACAAGGCGGGTAATCTGCGTGAGCAAAGCTTTGGCATTGACGCGGCAATGTATATAAAAGTAAATTAACCGTTCCATCGTTACCGCAATAGCCACAGCCGATACGCCGGCCAGAGGGTACATCCAGAAACCGCCTTCCTGAAACCACTTTGCCAAGCTATTAATCATTCTGCCTCCTGGTAAGTTTTAACTATTTTATGTAACACGTTAAATTTCTGCCGGTTATACCTTCTACTATTTTACAATAGTATCCCCTGAAATGTCAAAATAATATGTCAAAAACCTCGAGTTGTATCATCCCTATTCTATAATAGGGGTAAAGGGCAGTGGTTTGGTTATCTCATTTTCGTACGAATACGAGAAATCCATTTCGCGGTAGTAGGATCTCTCTTTGGGGAGAAAAATAACCACCTGCGGCTTTTCGACTTTGCCACGGATTTTTACTCCAACGGTAAAGGTAATGGTTCCGGGGGAATCAATACGGTACCCGGTATCTTCCGCCTTGTTTTTAACCGGGGCTGTTTTTCCGTCGGGATCCGCAGGGAAAACAGGCGTGGCAAGCATGATCATCAGTAAGGCCAGACAGATTCTCTTCATAGGTACCGTTTCCTTTCTTTGATACAACAGTACTATTTCGTGCTGAAGTTTTCAATAGGGGGAAATACCCATAAATCTTCAGACACGCTTTTTTTATCCATAACCTCTTCCATATCCGGAAAACGAGGCAAGTACTCATATGCGGCAAGGTGCAGTATTAACCAGGGCAATAATCCATACCCCATATGCAGGTTATTTGTAACATCGACTGACAACACATTTTTGCCTCGCAGCATCTTTCGCGTTATGTCCCAGCGTTTCGCGACATTCCACCGTGCGATATCACTGGAATCCAGAGGCAGTTTTTCGTTATTGATATATACCGTATACTTATCCATGGCGGCGAGGTAGAGTTTTGCCTCGTGCGGCGGCTCGTTTGCATAAAAAGCAAGCCTGAAAAACGCCCGATAGGTCTTTTCATTCTGGTCGGAGTTTCTATACCACATCGGTGTGGGAATTTTTTGGGGGAATCCCGTCATTGCTACCGATTGAGGCAGCTCCTCTTTGCTTGCCGCGTGCCAATCCTGGTCATTGAATTCCATGGTGTGCCATTTTTCGGACAGGACCGGCGACACCTTCCATTTTGGCCCGGACGAGATGACGCTGGTATCAATTTTTTCGGTTTTAACGCCGTATTCTTCGGGATAGTTCTGGTACAGACGGACATACGCATGATTGACATAATCGCCGTCAGCGTACTTCTGCCGGGCGAATTCGAGAATCGATTTGTAAATGTCAAAGGCCTGCTCCTGATAGGTGAGGGCTATTTCCTCGAACTGGGCCTTATACTCCTCTTTTTCGTCGTCATTGATATTCGAGGGGTACGGCGGGTCCTTGAAGGCCGAGATACAGAGCAGGTCATAGCAGCGGCCCTTGATGAAAAGCAGCCGTGGAACAGCTGTCCGCGTCTTTTCTACCCACTCGTCGTTGATAGTATATGCCTGCGCGATTTTCATGGTTTTTAAATAGTTTGACAACGCGTTATCTTCATATTCTTCTATCTGCTTCAGCAGTTTTGTTTTATAGACAAATTTTTCATAGGAATCGAAATCTTTTGGAATGGGCGCGCTGCGGGCGATATCCGCAACCTCGCCATAGGTTTCGGCAACATTGAAGGAGGTTCTGGTAATAAGGGAGCTTGCTTTTTTGTAATAATCGTTATTTTCCTGGTACATTGAGCCCATCTCGAGGCATTTGAGAAAAAGCGCAATGGCGCGCTCCTGAAAAGGCGCTTTCTTCTGAAGGTTTTTCAGCTTATGAGCAATCAGGGCAAACCCCTGGATGTTCTTTTCCTGTTCAATATTGGCGACGATGTTCAGCAGGGTCAGGTAATTCTCGCCTGCGACATACGGCAGATAGGTAAGCTTTTCCTTTGATGTTGCGATGCTTTTATTTTCTATTTTTTCTTTGATGCCGAGCTTTACGTTCTGCTCATAGGAACGGAGGGCATTTTCAACAAAATACTCTTCCACCGCTTTGGCGATACCCATTTCCAGGGCGAGGTTATCCTCCAGGCTCATGTTTTTCGGCCGTTCCTGTTCGAAGATGCCGATCGCATAATTTTCATACGCCTGACCGATTTGAAAAATGGCGCGGGTGGTCCATTCGGATATTTTATATTTAACGACCTTCGAATACGCGTCAACCGTTTTATCCAGCAACTCCGATTTGTCTTTTAGCCGGGCTTTGTAGACATCCTTCGGCTGGATAAGCTTTATCCTGTTACAATCCTCATAATAAATATCACCCAGAGTAAATTGAGCTTTCGCCGCATAAAATTTGTTTGCGTCGCTGGGGTTGCTGAGAGAGGAAAAAGCCGAAAGGGTATTTTTCAATTGATTAACCGCTTCCTCGGTTTTATTCTGCATGTACAGCGCAACGCCCACCATGCAGAGGGCCTGCACAATTTTATCCTTATCATTGCCGTACCGCCGGGAAAATTCGCGATTGACGCGTGTTACGCTCTCCCATTCTTTGATCTGGCCGTACAGTTCGCCGGCCTTGAATAAAATATCCGGAGCCTCTTTCGTCTGCGGAAAGGCCATCGCATGTTTTTCAAAGGTTGCGGCCGCCTCGACTGTTTTACCGGCGTTTTCAAAGCAAAAGCCGGCGTTATAGAAACTCGTCGAAGAGAGTTCGGAACCTGGAAAGCTTGCGACCAGCCTCAGATAGGTCTGGGCTGCGTCGTCCCACTGGGTAAGTTTTTCGTAGCATTTTGCCGTTCTGAACATCGATTTCGGCACAATTTTTGAATCAGGATACCGGCTTTTGAGTCTTTGATACACAAGAATGGCCCGTGACCATTCAGCCTCTTTTTCATACGCCAGGCCAGCGTTGAGAAGGGATACGTCGGCAATCGCCGCTTCGGGAAATTCCAGCGCTATACGCTCATACTGGGTTGCCGCATCAATAAATCGCTGCCCTTTTTCGTGCATTTCCGCCATCCTGAAGATCGACTCCGTTATGCGCGCTACGGCCTCGTTCTTGCTGCCGTCTTCCTTGGCCATATCCTTGAGTTTCTTATACCATTCCTGAGCCTTTTCAAAGTTATTTTCTTCGTAGTATGACTGCGCAACCATACGCAGCGCATCGGTGGCTTCGCCTGTTTCGGGGAATTTTTTCAATACCTCCTGATACACTTCGCGGCTTTTTTCAAACAGTTTATGATTATGATATACGGATGCCTTCAGGTTCATTACTTCCGGAACCTTCGGGTTCTGGGGGTTTACTTCGATATAATTATTGCACGCTTTTATCATAAT
>Ga0105099_10001142_pt1 | contig 16996 bp, 28 predicted proteins | sample PPLLak3cmMay2015_2_FD_79138 | JGI IMG/M metagenome (GOLD analysis project Ga0105099, IMG submission 79138) | Freshwater sediment microbial communities from Prairie Pothole Lake near Jamestown, North Dakota, USA - PPLs Lake P8 Core (1) Depth... | ecosystem: Environmental > Aquatic > Freshwater >... | reverse complement strand
TGTTTAAGCTGGGATTTTACTCTCTCTGGAGCAATAAGCTGCTCTAATTTTTGAGGACGAAATTTCTCTGTAAATAATTCGTTTACACTACTCATAATTATGTTTATATGTTTTTAGATGGATGAAGAACAAAAGTTTTAGCAAAATATCTTTTTAACGATCCATTTCCACCAAGGTAGCAAATGCTTTGAAAAATATTTTTCTGCTTGACAGATTCTTTTATCGTGTTCAAAAGCTACATTTAAGCTATTGACATCATTGAGTTTCACCCAACGAATTTCATCAATTTCAACATTTGAATAATGAAGAACTTTCTGAGGTAAACCATCTTTGAAATCAAAAACCATTCCGTATGATAAAGCAATATTCTGCCTATTTTCAGAAGGTTCGGTATTTACAAAGAAGGGTTTTCTTTTATTCCGACTTACAAGATACTGATCATATTCGGGGAGAAACATAGAGGTTTCTTCATAAATTTCCCGAGTAATAGCTTGCCAACCATTTTCATCCCAATCGAGGTATCCGCAGGGGAGGCACCATTTTCCAGGTTGATCCATCCTATTTGATCTTTTTTCCATCAGAACGTAAACCTCCCCCTTGGATTTTCCAAAGACAACAGCAACAACAGCAGCACTTCTACTTTCCCAAACAATTTTCCCATTAATTGTATGTTCAGGATTAGGTCTATTTTGAAATTCTATTTTCATTCTATTGAATATTAAATTTTTTACAAATCAAAAGCCAGATAGTATCCCATACTCCGAGAGTAAAAAGTACTATCAGAAGATTTTTCCAGCTAAAAGGATCCCAGATAGGAAATCCCGCAGCAGCAGTTCCAATTCCTACAATAAAAGCTCCAATCCACAAAACAGGTATTTTTAATTTCATTTTATTGGCATTTACAGTTATAAACACTATTTCCGCAATCATCACAAGTCCATGGATCCCTATTTGGTTTAAGACTTTGAATGATTTCATAAAATTTCCTCATATAATCAACATTCTTGTTTTCTTTGTGAACAGATATTAATCGATGATACATCCATTCCAGATGATCAATTTCTTGAGGAGATAATTTTTCTGGCATCTTTTACTTATTTAAAAGTTTAAGTTTTTCTTCTTCGGTCATATTCTCGAGTTTAGCTTTCACTCTTGTATCAAGATTGTCATTATTAATTCTAACTTGTACTTTATTACTTGCAGAGTCAACTCTCAATTGTTCAGGGGTTTTAATAAAGCTAAGGTTTAAATTATCAAAAGTTTCTATAAATATTTCCCCCTCGTTCCCAGATTGAAAAGATATTTTAATCTTATCCCCTGCTTTTGAAACAGGTAACTCGTTTGATAGAGCAGATGTTCCAACAAATAGAGTTTGTGGCAATTCCTCGAGTATAATATAATAATAGAACTGACCTTCCTTTGTATCCTGCCCAAATCTAGAAAGTTTACCTACCAAAACGGATTTTGTATTATCGCTGGATGCGGCCACAATATCTCCTTTACTATTTAAAGCAGCTTTATAGTTACGGATAGCATCGCTGATATTATCTCCAATACCCACAACTTCATAGTTTGTATAAGATACAAGAGCAATAGATTTGATAAGTCCTTCTTGATCTTTAAGAGCCATAACATAAGTCCAAACCCCATTTACATTATAAGGACGTGGCCAAGAAGCAACATATTCTTTTTCCTGAACTCGACCTTGAGCAGAAGATTGAGCTGCTGATTCAATAGCTCCCCCGGATTTATAAAGAGTAATTTTTTTAGTTCGACTATCAGCAAGAATAAATCCTATACTTGCATCATCCGTTCCGACTGAAGTTACCCCGCTGAAGAGATAGCACCTTCCATCTGTTCCATAAATAAGCTGAGTTCCTTGACTAAGTTGCATTTTATCTTTATTTGCCCAGTTTGGCCATCCGTGTACCCATTCGCCCCATTTATCAAATTGATCACTGATAAGTTCTTTAGGATAAGCTCTATCCACCCAGGATGGAAGATCTTTAGGATCATATTCATCTATTTTTCCGGTTTCGGGATTAACTATAAGGACTTTTACAATATCCTTACCACCATATCCTACTTTCTTTTTGTAAAGAGGAACTACAAACCAAGGATTCATTTCATCATCAAGTTCAAACTCATATTCATATTGACCATATCCACGATAACCATTTCTATAGATATGTCTCGGTAAATAATCTCCAAAACAAGCACCTTCCTGGTACTTTAAATGAATGGGTTTTCCATTAACCTCTTTAACAAGTCTTACATCTTTTTGATTGTGAGCATTAACTAAAATATATCCCGGAGTTCCCTGTTTATTCTTACGCCATTTCCAAAAATCCGTATGATTTATAGGAGCTGCATAATAAAGATCTTCCCCAACCTTTTGGTGAGTATATTTTCCAATGGTGGCAACACTACCGAGAGACATATCTTCTGAAACAAGACGCTTATCTCCAAGTTTAGCAGCAACCTCATAATCAATTAATACCATACGAGATGGATCTATAGGACTTATGTCATTTGAGAATGTTTTTTCCTCTACCTGACCAATAAGTTGTCGATAATCGCCAGCTCTAAACATGGCTGCTGATCCAATAGGAAGAAGGGCCCAAAATAAGAATCCGAATGCTGCCATTCCTATTCCTGTCCAAAGTCGCCAGGATCCTTCAAGTTCATCTCCATTCTCAATATCAAATAAGAAAAATACAATTCCAATAAAGAAAAGGAGAACTGACCATCCGGAAAATCCATAGGCCATAACGGGTCTGCCCCAGAAAAAAGTTAAGCTTATCAAAAGAATAGTGATAAGTCCAAGAAAAATGTCTTTTGGTCTCATAATTGATTTTTGTTTTACTGGTTTACTGTAACTACTGTAACGTGTCATCTTTGTGTATATTAAATTGTTTTTCAAGTTTGTACCATGTTAGTCTCATCCCAAGAAGCATATCTTGTATTTTTTCAACATTAGGTTTATCGGGGAGAGAGGAGTTTGCAAAAGCTTCCTCCAGCCCATCTTTTAGAGATTCTGCTTCCCGAAGAAGATCTTCATATTCATACTCTCCGTGACGTATTTTCATAAGCTTTTCTATTTCCTCCGGAGTTCTGCGAACACGAAGTTCCCCCTTAGCAAGTTCATGAGCCATCAGAAGCAGACGATAAGTATGCATCATGTTTTTAGAATCATAGTTTTTGCCATGAGCTTTATTCATCTTGAACCTATTGGGATTTCTTTCCTTCAGCCAAGTCTGATATTCAGAATATTTTTTGCAATGAGAAGAATATCCATCCTTATTAAAGTAAAGATACCCAACCTCATCCTGTCCTTTTGGTATGGAAAAAAGCTGAACTTGGTTGGCTTTTTCTTCATCCGAAACTATTCCCCAAGAGGGTTCTTGATTATAAAACATTGCATAAAGATCGTGCCCGTGATCTATAGCAGAAAGACCAAAATTCTTCTGGGAATATTCCCGAGTTTTTAACCAAAGTTTCTTCGGAACTTCAAATTCAAGCCATTGCTTAACAGGCATTGAACCAGCATCTTTAAGAACATAACAAAAATCCAGAATTGTTTTACGAACCATCTGAGATTCCTCCCAGTTCATTTTTTTATTATACCCTCGAGCTTTCTCTATTTGATCTATAGCATATCCTGCAAAAGTCCATCGAACTTTCTTAGAAAGAAAATCTCCAAGATTATATTCCGGTATAACAAAAAGAGGGTGGCGATAGATAACGCAATCTTCCGGAACTTTTAGAAGTTCAAGTATATTGGGGTTATTTCCAGCAGCAAGAGTCATAAATCTGCCGAGTTCATAAAAAGTTATATCATTTTTTTCATCAGAAACCTGATCAACAAACCCATTTCGGAGAGCATCCGAAAGAGGTTGAATAAAAACCCCGCGGATATCTCGATCTGATTCGGGGGTGTTTGTTCCATAAGCATTAGATCCGGAAACAGATTCAAATATGATCATATTTCTATCCCTAAGTTGCTGTATTGTATAAGTCATATTTAGAATTTTTTCAAATGTACTAATAATTCTCCAAACAAAAAAATAATTATTTACTTTTTTCTATGCTGTTTAGAATGTTGATAACAAAATACCCCAAATCCTAAAGCTAAAAAAATCATAGTAATTATCAAAACAGAAATAAATTCATTTAATATTTCCATTACCTTAGTAGATCTATCATTTCTTTATAGGCGGTTATTTTTCCACGGATAAAATTGGCAAGAAGTTTTTCCTCTTTATCGAGTTTTTTCAATTCTTCTTCCATTTCTTTTTTTAGCGCACGAACTCCCTTGGAAAATTTCCGGACAACATCTCTGTTTTTATTAGCTGAAAAAATATCAATTGGTTGAGTAAAATCAGCTTTTTGAGATATAGCTTCTGCTAGAACCTGAGGATTAAAGTCATTAGAAACTTTTCCTGTCGCATAAACCTGAATCAATCCAATCAAAATATCTTTTTCCATTATAATATCTCTTTAATGATTGGTTTAACAATCGAATTTATAACTTGTCCTTTTAAGCTTTCATAAGCTTTGAAAAAATTATCGATTTCTTCCTGTGTATAAGGTTCTGTCCTTACCTCATAAGGTGTGAAGTCTTCCGGATAATCCCAAGGCCTCTCAGAAAGAACGGTAATATTATAAAAGAAAATTTTGTTATTATATTCTATAGATAAAAATGGGTCTGAAGAATTTAAGCTTATTCCACATTTTCTACCATAATTATCTATAGCTTGAACTCTCCAAACAACATGACCTGTAGATAATGTATCGGAAAAAGCGTTACCTTCTATTTTAAAATTCCGAAGATTTCCATAAGTTCCGATTGTTGCTTTCCTAGGATCAAATTGGAATACAGTTTCAGACAATGAAACTTCCCTTTCCCCTGTATTAATATCCAAGATTGTTAATTTAGTAGCCTGATAAGCTAATGAGCTAAAAGAATCCTGGGAAAAAACATTAAGGGAAAGGATTCCTAAAATTGCTATTAAAAATACTTTTTTCATCTCTCTTTTTTTAATCTCTTTGAGGCCTGGGGTGGATTCGAACCACCAGCTCTTTCGAGTTCCGGACCTATCATCTGGGCTATAATCCAGAGTAGCTAAGCCATGGTGTAAATGTACAAAAAAAGGTCCAGAGTAGAAAATCTGGACCGTTAAAAAACGTTAAAATTTACAGAATTAATATGTTCTGTAAACCCTTATCCCGGATTTGGTTCTTTCGGTTCGAAATGATTTTGTATAGTCCTTGTTCCTGAACATAACTACATAATTGGAAACCAACCTCTGCAGATAATCCAAGTCCATACCTGGTTTAAGTCTTATCAAAAAACTTGATTTCTTCGTCATCAATGCAAGTCTTGAATCAAGGCTTTTCCTAAAAAATGAAGGTTTTCTACCTCTTGTTTCTTTTGTCATTTGTCTATTTTATTAGTGATTAATTAAAATTTATTCGAGTATTAATCCAACACCGGATATATTTTTAATAGTAAGTTTAATGTTGTGTTCCTGAAAAAGCCTTCTTAGGTGAGTGACATAAACATCCATAGATCTTCCGGAGAAGTAATCATCTTTTTTCCAGACCTTCTCAAGTATGATTTCTCTCTTGACCACTTGGCCAAAATTAGCTGAAAGTATTTCAAGAATTCCCCCTTCTTTGGATGAAAGTTTCTTGACTTCTTTCCCTTTATGAAAAAGCATCCTTCGTGTAGGATCATATTTACAAGGATCAAAATCAATAACCTCGGCCATCTTCGTCATGAGTTTACGAAGCTTTCCAAAATTCTTCGAATACGTACTCACATTGCTTACTATAATATCGAAAAGTTTTGGATAGCAATATTCCATATCATCATCTCCTCGGTCAAAAGGAATATAAATATCAGCTCCCCCAACAGAGGTAATTTCTTTTAAGTTTCCATAGAGAAGGATGGGAACATAAGCAGATTTTCTTTTAATAAAATCTATAGCTTTTTTAGAGAATGAAGCTGGTACTCCAATAGCAAATCCCTCAATTGTATCATCTGAAATTAAATCGAAGAAAGATTTCTCGGATTTTACCACAATAATTTCCGTAGCCTCTTTTTGTAGAAGTACGGAATCCTTATATGTAGGTTTTGTAGGATCAGCGGATTTTGAGTATCGATTAAATATGTTTACGATTTCCGCCTCCTGTGTAAAAATTACAATCTTCATCTTCACAGCGTTTTTAAATGTAGGGCAAATGTATATAAAAAATTAAAATTTAAAAAATTTTTAATGTTAAAATTTCGTTAAAAGATTTTCCTCGGTCCAAACATCTGAATTCTCTGCCGGGAAATATTCGATCCCAGTTTTTTCCATCTGAGTTTTATATATCGCCATAAGATCAGAAAAATAAATTGCTGCAGCCGCTTTTCCAAATTTTTTCTCCCATTTGGTTTTAAAATTGAAAATATAAACCCGGAGAGGAGTCGAATGGGCAGCAGTTGTTTTTAAAATAGATTTTTTAACATGCTCAAATTCGTCAAGCATTGGTTGATGATTAATAACCAATTTTCTAAGTACAATATCGTAAAGATCATAAACATATCGAGTTCTGTCTCCGTGTTGATTTATCCAATAATTAGCCCCAAAGAAAGTATATGCTTCAGGCATAACAAACTGATACCCTTCATAGGTTCGATTATTATATGCAACAATCATATACCTCTTGACTGTCATCTTATACTTTAGATCTCTTAAAAATTTCTTTTTACTCATTTTTAGTTTCCTCCTCGGCTTCCATCTTAGCTTTTAGTTGCTGAAGAACTTCAAGATCGCCAAAAGTCATTTTCTTTTTATCTGCTTGTTTTTTAATTACTTCAACTTTTTCTTTTTCCTCTGGGTTTAAAACAGGGCTTTCCTTGAAGTGAGTAAATACCTGATCTCTTTTCATCTGGTTTGTAAGCCAAATTATATTCTTATCCCCCATGAGGATTCCGGTAGTCACCATATCAAGAAGTTCCTTTATACAGTCTGCACAAAGATAGGTAGTTGTTTTTTCTCCCTGCCAAGCCATAATAGCTCCATGAGTGATATGTTTTATTATAGGAACCTCTTCTCTTGGAACTTCTACCCCAGCAATTCCCTTCCTTATATGTTCAATTGTGTCCTTCATGAATTCATCCGTAGATTGCATTCTTCCAATAACAGTTCCGAGATCAATAAGATCGTGGCTGCAAACATTACATTTATGAGGTTTTCTGTCTTCAAATTCCCAGACCTTAGTAGGTTTATTGATAGGGAGATATGCCCGGATTAAATGATTGACAAAATTTTTGGATTTCGGGTCTTCGTAGAGTTTTTGAATAGCCGTTTTTTCTTCCGACATCTTATTGAGTTTTAAGTTTATAGTTAAGAAAATGTTAAAAGTTTTATATTTTTATCCTGAATTTATGTTCAAGAGCTCGGGAAAGGGATACCCACTGATTAGCACCGTCCGAAATATTAAAGATGTGAACCCGGTCATTTACCTTGTCCACCTCTATTATTTTTACCAGGTCATTCACATGGGTTTTATAAACCTCTCCGGGTTTTACTTCTTTGATTTTTTCTTCGCTCATATTTTTGGTTTTAAATAAGTTTTATTGAAAAACGATCTAACATTTTTTTCAAGGTTTCTTCAGGAACATCATGTTCATTTTCCCCCCCGTGACGATTTTCAACAATCACCGAAAAAACTTTATAATTGTATTTTTTTGCAAGATCATAATAAGGTCTTAATTCCCTTTCAGTTGTAGAAGTATTTGCAATCACAACTCTAGGAAATCTCAGTCTCATAAGATCCTCACATTTAGACTGGCATTTCTTATGAGCCATCCCCAATTTTTCAGGACTCCAAACATACTTGCCGTTTTCCATTAAATAATCGTCTGCGGTACAGATAAAATCGGGGGTTGCTAAGAACTTAGCAAATGTTGATTTTCCCGATCCGGAAATTCCTCTTACAATTATTAATATTTCCTCTGTCATGATTTCTTCTTAGGGAGTAAATATACGAATAATTTCTTTAGGTAAAAAACTTTTTGTAAAAAATTTCGAATTCTATAATAAAAACAAATGAATCGAACTTTTGCCATTGATTTCCAAAAAAGAAGTTTTGGCTTGATTTTTGACCATCCAGTCTTAATACAATTTTTATCGTCTTCACTTAACCAAGCTCCATTCATTACATTCCAAGCAAAATAAGCTATCATTAATTGCATTAGAGTCCACTGGAAAATACCTGGTATGGGGAGTTTCAGTGGGATATAGAAACAAAGAAATATATCAAATAAAATAGCTAGCAAAGGAGCTGCTCCAACTAATAAAACCTTCCAGGGATTTGAATCCTGGAGAGCAATGGGGAACGCAAATCCCAGACCAACATGTACACATTCTTTTCCCTCTGAATTAATATATGGAATATCTTTCTTAGCAAGAAAATACCACTTTTTCGGATCAAGATCTACTTTGCATCCCGTTAAGCCTATCATTAATAGATGGGACAATTCATGAAATAAAATCATTGGAATATTTAAGATAGTTCTCAACACCCAGAAGAAATCTGTCCAGGGTTGTTTGGATTCCATCAAATACATTATCACTAAGATAATTCTTTTCATTAGTAATTTTCTTCAATTACCAGTTCCCAATCTTGTCCAAAATGTTTATCGAAAAATTCTTGAGCAGCTCTTTTTGCTCCATCCGGAGTATAAAATCCTCTTATGTGCTGTCCAGGTCTATTATCTGCATAATTATCCGGATATCTTTTTATTTCCCATTCTTCAAGAATATGAGTCAAATTAATAGATTCGTTTTTAAATAATGGAATTTCCCAGGTAGAAGTGCCATAGGTATGGCGATCATCTCTTGTAAAATCGGGTAATTTTATTTTTAATGTTCCATAATAATGGATTGCTCCAACAGCTCCAGTTCCTCTCCAAGTTGTAATATCCAAAATAACTGTTGGTGAACCTTCTCTCCTAGAAGTATAAAATTCCCCATTTTTTGTAATCCTAACACCAAGACCTAAATTTCTCGGGAATTGATAATCTTCTTCAATATGATAATCATAGCCGGGAATTTCTTTATTCAAATCCCATCCATTATCATCAATAATTTCCCATTCATCAATTTTTCGGATAGCTTCTTCTTGAATCTTTTTTTCTTTTTCTTCTTTCATTCGTTCTCGAGCTCTTTCAGCTTTTTCGGATTCTTCCTGCATCTGAGCAATCCCTTCGAGTTTCTCGTGTTTAGCCCAGTATTTTTTGTAAATCTCTTCAATCCCCTCGAGCTTAACTTTTACTCCCTGGGATTCAAAAAAATTACTAATTTGATTCCAAGCTTCTTCAACATCAAGAATAACTGTTATACGATCTTCGTCTCTGTTCTGAGTCATTTGGTAATGACCGCCCATCTTTCCGCCAATTGAACCGAGATCTTCTCCTTTAGGGCCAGTGACATCTGCTTGGTCATCCGCAACACCAAAAAAGGCAAATCCAGATTGAAAAAACCTTTTATTATCTTTTTTATGATCATAATGCATAAGACGAACGGGAATTTCAACATTCCCTAGTATCGGGAGGTCTTTTACGGTCATTCTCTGCTTTTTCATATATTCTCTTTTGGGCAAATGTACGAAAAAAAACCCAAACTAAAAAATAATTTGGGGACTTTTTGATGAATTTTTAACGATTACCTTCCATAGAATTTCTGGAGTTTTTTATCTTTGGTGGAGACATAAACCCTTATCGAATAAAAAGAAGTATCCGAAAGAACATGCTGAGTATAGATAAATTTCCAAGAAGTTTGGTCACTTTCCTTAGCTGAAACAGTTTTTTGGAGGATATATCCTTCATCATTTCTTGCTTGAAGAGTCAACCACTTATTTAGCGGAAGAGAATCAACTTGATGCTCCTTTAATTGCGAATAAACATCTTTCACAGATTCTTCCTGCTTAGTTCCAGGATAATACTTTTGATAAGTATCTATAGTCTTCATAACTGAGCATGAAGTCAAAAATAAAAAAAGAATTAAATAGAGAATTTTTTTCATAATTTATATATTTAAAAAAGCATTTTTACTCCGGGATCTACCTCCGCAAATGGTTTTAATAAAGATGGAGAAATATAATAGAATCCTATTTTGTAATCAGCATATTTTACTGTATTGATTTGCCAATAAATTTTCTCAGTTCTTCCTTCTGGTTCGAGCCAATGATAATAAAAAGGAGCTGTTGTAATCGTGTCTGGAACAGGAGTATTAAAATGAGATTTAAGAGAAACTAAAATTTGTTCTTTTGTAAGTTCCACATAAGCTCCACGACCCCCATGAACAACACGTTCATATCCAGAAGAAAATTGGACACCATCCTTAAAATATAGTGGAATTATTATCATATTCGCTTTCCGTATTTTCTTTCCATTCATTTAATGCTTCTTCCGAAACTTTATCAACAACTTTATCAAGATCCATTCCATATAGTCCTGCACAAGAGAAACATCCTATTTCCAAAACATGATAAGTTCCGTATTCGGTCTTTGCGACATCAATTGTCCAGCATCTATCAGGATTATATCTTTTAGCAGCTTCATAAGCTATCATAAGAGCATTATTATCTTCGCAGCCTTCCCAAACCGAATGGGAATTCATAAGAACAAAATCACGAGTTACAGTTCCTGGAGCTATTTTTTCCGGAGCAGACCAATCACGATAGAGACTGCCAGCAATGGGTTCTCCATTTACAATAACGAATCTCCATTCTTTTTCAAGAGGTTCGACTGCTGAGATGAGAACTAATAAATTTGGATCCACATCATAGAATCCTGCAAGCTTGACACATTCAAAGAAATCATCTTTATGACAGACCATTCCCGTAAATTCCTTCATATTAGAATTTGGTCTCATAAAGATCTTATCATCATGAAAATGACGAAAAATAGTATCTTTATGTTCCGCAAGATCCCCATAAGGCATCATCATATAGTCCTGATAGTGGAGAAGCAATTGTTTGAGATAGGGATAATACATAGAGCATTCCAGCAATTTATCATTCAAATAAACACCAGGATACCAAGGATTCTTTTTAAGCTTGCGGCCAAAATTAAGAGATCCATAGAAAATAACGCATTCCCCTGGTTCATAGATGTCAAGACACCTCTTAGCAAGATCATCATCAAAAGGAACATACTTCAACACATGATAGGGTATTCCCTTCTTCTTTAAGGTAGCAATAAGTTTGTCAGTGTTATCCTGAAAAACGTCTGCTTCAATTAGCCACTTGGGGGTCATAATTTTCTTTATACCATTTTATAAATTGATAACAACACTCATATACTTCTGATATAGTTACTTCATAGGGATCATTGAAACGAAAAAGATACATGCTTTTCATCTTTACCATATAATCCGGGAGAATGACATTATTGGGTATGCACTTCGGAATCTCCTCGTTTATTTTTTGAATAACGGGCATTAATTCATCCCAAGATTTATCATACCACCAGTTAGGGATTCTGCGATAATCATTGCTCGCAATAAACCTAAGCCCATGACTTTCATATAAAATAGGCATTGTTTTACAAACAACATCTCCTACCGAAATAGCATCACCTTCGATGGGTCCTCCAACATGTTCATATACATCCTGGCGATAATGAGGAAATCCCATGAAGTTAGCAATCAGTAAATTTTTTTGTAAATTATTCATTGTGCTGATGTATCGGATTTTTACAATTTCCTTTATGGGTCATGAAAAAACCACCATTATAAAAACCATTATCATGCCCCAGAATATATTCGCATCCCTCAATTTCCACAATTTGATAAACCACTGTTCCTGCTCCCGGGAACTCGATTGTTCCACCTTGAACAATTCCTCCTTCTTGAACTTTTGGGGTTGAATCCGTGGTAGTGGTACACGATATACTAAGAATAAGTACAATTAAGAAAATAATTTTTTTCATATTAATTCATTTTTAGTAATTTTTTGCTGAGCCCAGTGGCCATGATTATTATCAACGTGATTCTTCCGAACATATTTTCCGCAAACATTGCGGAATTCAGAGTAATGGTACTCTCGAGCCAATCGAACCACATACCCTTCGATAGTTCCGGGGTTTGCTTCCATTTTTTTGTTGAGATCCTCTATAACAGACATATCCCAAATTCCTTTATAAAATACTGGAACAAGAGTAAGTTCAAGAAGTTCAGCCCATTCTTCGGTCTCATCCCAACTTAAACACATATTTGTTTGGTCCCAAATTGAGAACATATAAAAATACGTTGAGAGAGGATTTCCTTTTTCATTTGTATAATGAATAGCATGCTTCGCATACATATTTTCACCGCAAACTCTCCACCCTATTGGAATGTTATATCCTTTTTGAGCCCAGAGATTTTTAACCCAATTTCTCGATGGATGTGCTCCACTATCAAGTGACCGGCAGTGCATATAATCATGATACCAAGTTGTATTTTCCCCATCAAGTTTTTCACAAATCATCACTTGTTGGCCTTCAAAAATCTTCACGTCTGACATCATCCTATCATCCCTATTCATACCAGGGGACCAGGGTAAATGGAATGTACGAGGGTATTTTACCCTATCCGTAAACAAGTCTAAAACTGGTGCTAGCACCTTCTCGACAGACTCATCATTAAATAGTTCACCGCGTACACGAGTACCATTTGTTAGTATTTCATTTCCCCATTTATCATACTCAACATCGGTATAAAAATGAGGGGGGAGAACTACCTCTGTTATTCCCGCTGCGGATCGAATATCATCGCAGGAAAGCTGGGTCGATTCAGCCAATAAGTGATGTTTTTCACAGAGCGAAGCTCCATTATTGAGATAGTATCCACCATCAGGAAAAAGTCTTCTTTCGAGAATATGATGAGCATCCAGAGCTGGTTCTTTACATATAACACAAAGATGACGATCTCGTTCGAAAACGCCGTTCCTAAAATCGTCCCGTGTTAAAAGTATATTCATTGGTGGTCTTTAATAGCATCCGGATTTATCTCTCCTTCTTTTCTAAACGAGGTTTCATAATCGAATCCTTTTGCTTCAATTTTTACTTTGTTTCTTGCTTTTTCTTTTTCCATTTCTTTTTCAGATTTGCTGATAAAAGAATATGATTTGGCAGCTTTCTCTTTGGCAAGTTCCCTTGCAGCTGCTTTTTTACGTTTCCTCTGATCAGTAGTTAATCTGATATATTCAGGATCCTTTGCAGATTTGAACTCGAGGAAATATCCCTCAATGACTACCATTTCATAATCCTCCTCTTTGAATTTTTTATCCAGCCAATGATATGTAGGATAAGCTGCTCCAGTTACTTTGTGTCTTTTTTCAGTTTTATAATCATCTGAATAATAGTAAACCTTCTTCTTTTTGAGAAAATAAGTTCCTATGTGCTTCTGGATATTTCCCTGTTTGTCAACATAATAATAAGTCCAGTAATCGGTCTTCCAGGGTTTTCTTTCGAATTCCTGCATGAAAAATTTCTGCTGATAAACAGGAACCTGGCTGCAGTATTCAGAAAAAGCTTTATCGAACTGCTTTCCAATATAAGCTTCACAGATACGCTTAACACGCTTCCAAGGAGCTATACCATCAGTTGAATGATATTCTGATTTGTGTCTGCGATCCCAATCGTGCTTAAGTCTTTCTTCCTGAGTAAGTTTTGCACTTTTGAGAGGAGCACCTTTAACATATTTTGTGATCAGATTTTTCATAGGGACAAATATACATAAAAAATCCCGAACTAAAAAATAATTCGGGATCTTTTTTTATCTACATAGAGCATCAGCTGTGTGAGTTGCTGCCCATGACCATGGCTTACCGAATGCTTCATATCCCATACCCTGAGCATATCCAATACCAGAAGCGTATAAAGCATTGGAAACTTTAGATTCGTCAGAGTTGTAGTCAAGGTGGATCTTAACTTTCTTGTTGCATCCATCAATTAAGTGGGCAACCTGGATAGTAAGTTCAACTTCCTTCCAGAGTTTGTTGTGTAATCTGGAAGTATCAAATTCCCTCGAACCATTTTTCTTTGGAACAAAACCATGCTTAGTCTTCATATCCTTATCAAACATAGTAGCACTGATGACGTGAGCACCATGGCCTACATCATATCTGTCCTTAAAGTGCATAACGATAACGATAGCATATTTAACATATCTTGCAAATTCCTGAGAGTCGCAACCGATAGTTATATCTCCGAATGGGTTTTCCTTTGCCCATTCCTTTACGTACTTGTTTACGTCCTGAATAACAGTTCCATCATACTTTTTGAATACTAAGTTCATTTTGTCCTCCTTTCTTGTCTTTATAAAATAACGAAGGGGTAACCTTTTTTGGAAACCCCTTCACTTTAAAAATTAAAATTCTTAAAATACTCTTTTCAGAGCATGTTTTTCCTTTCTTAATTTAAGGTGAAGTAGTTGCTTTTTTGTTGGCTCGGTTCTTGATGCAAAACGTCCATCATAGAATCCCGCAGTTTTTGCGGTATTTCTATTTATGCCGCAACTGATCCTATATAGATCTTGTCTCGACACAGATAACGATTTGATATTTCTAGCCATTTGTTTTTAGCTTCAACTTATTTTTGTATATATCTTTCTATCTTTTATGCGAGGGGGATGGAAATGTTTTAATCATTCCAAATAAAAAATTGATGTTTTCCATCCTTTGATTCATAAACCTCGTACTGAAGTTCCCCTTCGCTGTCCCATTTAGCATCCTTCAAAGCAAAGGTTTTTGTATTTCCAGTTTCCTCCACCATCACTTCAAATTCTTCACCGATCTTGCCGGCACCCATACAATCCAAATCGGATGATTCGCAGGAAAAATATCTTTCTTCCTTATTGTAATTCAAACAGCCTTTAGTCTTAGAATTTTCTTCCCGACCTGATTTTTCTGCTGCATTATAAATAATTTTCATATCTTTTTCTTTTTTCTGGGATAAATGTACGAAAAAGATTTCAAATAAAAAAATTATTTCTTAGGAAAATAGATTAAATTATTATCGTTATCGATCTTAATAAATCCCATCTCTTCAAGAAAGGGAACCCAGGTATTTAAATCCGTTCCGAAAATATTGCAAGCCCAAGCATGAACCTCCATATACTGTTCATCAGCATATCTAAAAACCTCTTGAATAACTTTTGTAGCTATTCCTTCTCCTCGAAATTCCTTCCTGACACTTAATCCAATAAGATACAGATACATTATTCCATTAGGATCTCTTCTCTTATCCATTACAATCTGAGCTTCTGGATATTTTCTATGAAGTTCATTAACAAAATTGTCTATCCCTGGGTCTAAAATTAATTCATCATTCATCTTAAATTTATACTTCTTTTAACATCGGACATCTTATCCCATTTAACATGGCTAACAAAAACTCTTTTAGCTTTGTTCCATTTATTAACCTGAAGACCTGTCCACTTAACAATTTCTTTGGGGACATTTTTCATATTATGTCCTCTGTTTTTTGCTTGAGCAATCTTCATCAAAACATGAGAGATAGCTCGAAATTCATACTTTTTATTATAGTAGCCATACTCTTTTAGTTTTTTAATGGCATACATTTCTGCCTGGTACTCCTCTATATAGCGAAGAGTTGTTCCTTCTCCGAAGTGGTCCAAAACAACATGACCAATTTCATGAAAGCAAACCCCGAGAGTATCATAGTCAATAGGCTTTGGAATTTTGATCTTTCTTTTATCATTGGCAAATCCGCAAGAGGATTTACTCCACTTGATAATTTTAATATTATTCTTCTCGAGTTCCCTCTGAACAATATCTATCATTTCCATAAAAATAGTTTAGGGAACAAATATACTAAAAAATTCTTTATGAAAAAATCTTTAACGCAGATTTAACTGCTTTAACAAAACTTAACGCGGGGGTCGTATAAAATAAGTGTCTAAGAGAGAAGGGAAGAATCTACTCTCTAAGTAGGTAAGAAAAAATATTATTCCTTGTACGCACGCACGAGCGCACGCACGATCCGCGAATACTAATAGATACCCCCTAAAAATAATTTCAAAAACATTTTTTTATTTAAAAAATAATTTGTACATTGCCCCGATAAAAAAGACAACCTATGGATTTATTTGGATTTAAGAAAAGAAAAGCTCGAAAAGAAGCCAAACGTCTGGAAGCAGAAAAACTTGCCACCTTAAAAATTAAAAGAATAAAAGACGAATTCCAAATTCTAAAGGAACGAGTCAAAATAGAAGAGCAAAGACAGACTAAACAAAATCAAGATCTTGCTTCATGGGTAAATGATAAATGCCCAAAATGTGGTTCCAAAAATGTAAATGACCGAATCAAAAGGTTGCAGGGGGAATTTGAAGGATCATTGGAAGGAAGTATGAGTGGAGGTCTTCTTTACCGCAGTGGATATATTAGCGGTCATAGCAGCGGAAAAATAGATACCAACCCTGTTAATAAGTGCGAATGTGGTCATGAATGGAAAAAGAGGGAGACAGAATGTGTATGGGCGCATCAAGTTTTTGAAAGTTATTTTGAAAGGCTAAAATGGTTTCTCCAAGACTATCATAAAGCATATACTGCTAAGCTTAATCCTAATGACCTGGATGAACACTTTGAATCTGATGAGGAGAAAAGAAAAGCTCTTTTAAAAGAATGCGATGAAGGAACTCGAAGAGAAAATCTTTTAGCATTCTTTAAAGACATCCATTTGGAAACTATAAAAGAAACTGCTGAGAAAGAAATTTGGGGGGATAGATGGGACGACAGACACATAAAGGATTTTTATGAATTTTGGGATGAAAAGATACTCGAAGAAAAACTCAATATAAAACCATTACCAAATTTAATAGGATACGTCAATGTCAAAGCCTAAATCATACTGGAATTACCGGATACTAACACGGATTGTTAAATCTAATAATCTGACCGTTGCCTCAAAGAATTGGAGGGAATTTTTTATATC
>Ga0105099_10001139_pt1 | contig 17014 bp, 13 predicted proteins | sample PPLLak3cmMay2015_2_FD_79138 | JGI IMG/M metagenome (GOLD analysis project Ga0105099, IMG submission 79138) | Freshwater sediment microbial communities from Prairie Pothole Lake near Jamestown, North Dakota, USA - PPLs Lake P8 Core (1) Depth... | ecosystem: Environmental > Aquatic > Freshwater >... | reverse complement strand
GCTTTGAGACCGAGGTAGGCGTTGGCCGCCCCCATGAAGACGGCCATGAGGATGCCGAGCAAAACCGCCCTCGGGGTGAATTCCTTCATGTTGGATTCGGCCGGAACGACCGGCCCGGAAGATTTGTCGTCCATGTCCTGCTCCCTTCTCGTGGGGTTCGGGCCCGTCCATTCTATCGATATTCGGAAGCCGTTTCCAGTCCGGGCTCCACCGGCGCGGGGCGTCGCGCCCGGCGAAAACGGATTTTCATTCCAGGGAGGTTATCGAAAGCGATTCTTCCGGGAGACGATTTCTCCGCCAGATGGCTTTGATTTTTCGCCGCTCCGCCGGAGTGAATTCGGCTCGGGTCAGGAGGAGCCGAGCCAGCTCGACAAACGAGCCGCCGTATATGCGTCGGGCCAGGGAGCTGAGAAGATCGCCCACGGTCTCGTCCTTCCCGTATAGCGCGGTATAGAGGAACTCCCGGCCGGCTTTTTTCCGGCTGAGCCAGCCGTACCGGGCCAGCCGCGTCATCTGGACTTGGACCGTCGTCCGCCTGACTTTCTTTCGCCGGGAGGAGTTGAGAGCGGCCCAGACCTCACTGACCGAAGCCGCCGGCCGAGCCCAGATTTCCCGCATGATGTCCAGGCTTTCGTCCGAGAGGATTTCATGTCGCATAACGGACTCCGTAACCCTGTGCGTTTCAAGCATCTCTATATATACGACACTTGTCGTAGTATATTCAAGGAATATTTTTGATAATTTTACTTGACAAGGGAAATTTCATATGTTATGAAAATCGGGCCGTCATAAGGTTTTCGAGGAGTCATACCTTCAATATTTCGGCTCCCGCGCTTGTGATATCCGGCCCCTCTTCAGGGGAAAATCCACTCCCTCGCTCGTTTTCCGGCCTTTTCTTTCCCCTCGAAATTGCATCCATTTCGACAAATAAAATTTTCAAGGAGGTTTAACACGTGGATGTCCAAACTGACCGCGTGAATGCCTTTATCCGGAAGCACCAGAACCAGAAAAAGGCCCTGATCGCGATCCTCCAGGACGTCCAGGCGGAGTACAACTACCTGCCCCAGGAAGCCCTGCGGCAGGTGGCCCGCTCCGTCGGCATTCCGCTCATCGACGTTGTCGGCGTCGCCACGTTTTTCAGGGCTTTCAGCCTGAAGCCGCGCGGCCGCCATGTCGTGACGGTTTGCTCGGGAACGGCCTGTCACGTCCGGGGCGGTCCCAAAATCCTGGAGGAATTCGAACGGCAACTCGGCGTCGGAGCGGGCGAAACGACGGCGGACAAGAAGTTCACGCTCGAAACGGTCGCCTGTCTCGGCTGCTGCGCAATCGGGCCGGTCGTGGTCGTCGACGGCGACTTCCACGCCCAAACTTCGGTCCGCAAGGTGTCGTCCATCATCAAGCAGTACGCGAAAAAACGAGACGCCGCATGAAAGTTCCTCAAATCAAAACGCTGGCCGCCTTGGAACAAACGATCGCAACCCAGCAGAAGCTCCGTAAAAACGACAAAACGCCCGTCCTGACCGTCTCGGCCGGAACCTGCGGCCGAGCCCGGGGCGCGAACAAAGTCGTCGACGCCCTCCGGGCTTCGCTCAAAAAAGCAAAGCTCGACAAGAGAGTCAAGATCCGGGTCACCGGCTGCCACGGGTACTGCGAGGCCGAGCCGAACATCATCGTCCAGCCGCATGACCTGTTTTACCAGAAAGTCGACCCCAAGGATGCTCCCCTTGTCGTTTCCGAAACCATTCGGAAAAAGAAGCCGGTGCTATCCCTCCTTTTCAAGAACCCGGCCACCGGCAAGCTCGCGAAAAAGGAAAAGGACATCCCCTTCTACGCCAAGCAGAAGCGGCAAGTCCTGGGTGACAATGCCCTGATCGACCCGACGTCGATCGACGATTACTTTTCGATCGGCGGCTACTCCGCCCTCGGCAAAGCCCTGAAGAAATGCGGTCCGGAAGGCGTCATCGCCGAGATCAAGGCTTCCGGCCTCCGGGGCCGCGGCGGAGCCGGATTCCCCACCGCCCTGAAGTGGGATCTGGCCCGCAAGCAGCCCGGTTCCGTGAAGTACATCATTTGCAACGCCGACGAAGGGGATCCCGGGGCTTATATGGACCGAAGCCTCTTGGAAGGCAATCCCCACCGTGTTCTTGAGGGCATGATGATCGGGGCATTCGCCATCGGCGCCGCCGAAGGCATCATCTACGTCCGGGACGAGTATCCCCTGGCCGTCAAGCACGTGACGATCGCGATCGAAGCCCTCCGCAAGCGCGGGATGCTCGGGGAGAACCTCTTCGGGACCGGCTTCTGCTTCGATTTCCGGATCGTCAAGGGCGCCGGGGCTTTCGTCTGCGGCGAGGAAACGGCCATGATCGCCTCGATCGAGGGCCGGACGGGCGAACCCCGTCAGCGGCCGCCGTACCCGTCGGTTCGGGGCCTCAACGGCAAGCCCACGGTCATCAACAACGTCGAGACTTGGGGCAATGTTCCGATCGTCCTTGGAAACGGCGGAGCCGCCTTTGCCAAGATCGGCACGCCCGGGAGCAAGGGCACCAAGATCTTTTCGCTCGTCGGGAAAATCAACAACACCGGCCTGGTCGAAGTCCCGATGGGCATCTCCTTGAAGGAAATCATCTACGACATCGGCGGCGGGATCCCCGGGGGCAAGCGGTTTAAAGCCGTCCAGACGGGCGGACCGTCCGGCGGCTGCCTCCCGGCCAGCAAACTCGACCTGCCGATCGACTACGAAGGCCTGGCCGCCGCCGGCTCGATCATGGGCTCGGGCGGCATGATCGTCATGGACGAAAAGACGTGCATGGTCGACTTGGCCAAGTACTTCCTCAACTTCCTCCGCGACGAATCCTGCGGCAAGTGCGTCTCCTGCCGGGAGGGAACCCAGCGGATGTGGGAGATCGTCACCCGGATTTCCGAGGGCAAAGGCAAAGAGGAGGACATCGGGATCCTGGAGGACCTGGCCACGGCCTGCAAGGACGCCTCCATGTGCGGCCTTGGCCAGACGGCCGCCAACCCGGTGTTGTCCACCCTCCGCTATTTCAAGGATGAGTATCGTCAGCACATCCGGCGGAAAAAATGTCCGGCCCAGGGCTGCAAGGAGATCGTCTCGTCCCCCTGCCAGTATGTCTGTCCGATCGGCCAGGAGGCCTCGACGTACATCGCCCTGATCGCTTCGGGCAAATACGAGGAAGCCTTCAAGGTCATCATGAAGGACAATCCCCTGCCTTCCGTTTGCGCCCGGGTCTGCCATCACCCCTGCGAGCTCGCCTGCCGGGCCGGAGAATCGGGAGAGCCCATCTCCATCCGGAGCCTTAAGCGGTTCGTCACCGACTGGGCCGTGAAAAACGGAATTCGCTATGTCCCGAAAAAGGCCGATCAGAATCGGGAGAAGATCGCCATCATCGGCGCGGGCCCGGCCGGCTTGACGGCCGGGTATTTTCTGGCCCAACAGGGCTTCCGTCCGACGGTCTTCGAGGCCCTCGCCGTCCCCGGCGGCATGCTGGCCGTCGGGATCCCCGACCACCGGCTCCCCGGTCCGATCGTCCAAAAAGAAATCGAACAGATCAAGAACGCGGGCGTGGAGATCCGGCTGAACAAAACGCTTGGCCGGGATATCACCATCGACGGATTGTTCAAGTCCGGCTACAAGGCGGTTTATTGCGCGACCGGGGCGGGGAAATCCATTCATATGGGAATCCCCGGAGAAGACGCCGAAGGCGTCCTCCACTCCCTGGAGTACCTGCGCCAGGTCAACATGGGGAGAAAGGTGCCGATCGGCAAGCGGGTGGTCGTCGTCGGGGGTGGAAACTCGGCGATCGACGCGGCCCGCGTCGCTCTTCGCGACCCCAACTGCGAGAAGGTAACCATTTTCTACCGCCGGACGAAAGCCGAGATGCCGGCCATCGCCGAGGACGTCGAGGCGGCCATCGAGGAAGGCGTGGATATCCGTTTGCTCGTGACCCCGGTGAAAGTCCTGATGAGCTTCGGCAAAGCGATCGGCGTCGAGTGCATCAAAATGAAGCTGGGCGAGCCCGACTCCGGCGGCCGGCCCAAGCCGATCCCGATCGAGGGCTCGAATTTCATCCACAAGCTCGACACCCTGATCCTGGCCATCAGCGAGCGTCCCGACACCTCCTACATCGGCGAGGGAGACGAGATCAACCGGCACGGTGAAAACATCGTCATCGACGAGGAATCGGCCATGACCACGCGGGCCGGCGTCTTCGCCGGAGGCGACGCGGTGACCGGGCCGAACATGGTCGTCGACGCCATGGCCGCCGGCAAGAAAGCGGCCGAAATGATCGCCAAATATGTCGAAGGTAAAACCCTCAAGCCCGACTACAAGCTGTCCCGCCCCTCGCTCTACGTCGAGCCGCCGACGCTGTCCGAGGATGAGATCCTGAAGGCCCAGCGGCCCAAGATGAACCGACTCTCGACCAGGGACCGGGCCAACAACTTCCGCGAAGTGGAGCTCGGCCTGACCGAGAAAGCCGCCATCCGGGAAGCCCGCCGCTGCCTCCGCTGCGACCTGGAAACCGAGGACGGGAAAGCGGCCCTCAAGGCGCTGAAGGAGAAGTCATGATTTCATTCATCATGAATGGGTTGGAAGTCCAGGCGGAGGACCACTGGACGATCCTGGAGACCGCCCGCTTCTATGGCCTGGAGATCCCGACCTTATGCCACAATGAAGGGCTCTCGCCATGGGGCGGGTGCCGTCTCTGCCTTGTCGAAATCGGAGAAGCGCCGAAATCCCGGCTCGTCTCCTCCTGCACCTACCCGGTCGAAAAAGGCCTGATTGTCCGCACCGACACCAAGCGGGTGATCGATGCCCGGCGGATGATGATCGAGCTGATGCTCTCGACCGCGCCCATGTCCAAGACGCTCCAGGACCTGGCTTCCAAGTTCGGCGTCACCCAGCAGCGGTTCCCGCCTCGGAACGAAGAATGCGTCTATTGCGGGCTGTGCATCCGGATGTGTGACGAGCAGATGGACGCCCGGGCGATCGGATTCCAGAACCGCGGGTACAAGCGCAAAATCTCAACTCCGTTCGACATCCGCTCGGAGGAATGCCGGCTGTGCGGCGCCTGCATGTATATCTGCCCCGCCTGCTCCGCCCGATGCGGCGGACCGAACGCGGACACCGACATCTGCAACGCCTGCCTGCAGATGGAACCCACCTGCCTCGAACAGTATGACGAGCTTAATTGCTGGATGTACGACGCCGGGCGCTGCGGCACCTGCGTCCAAGAAAAGAAACGTTGACGGACATCACCTAAAGGAGGTAACCGACCATGTCCTTCACAAAATTGAATCGGAGCGCGGCGACGCTGACCAAGAACCGGACGGAAGGGTCGATCAGCCCCACCAGCGGCATGTGCGTCACGTGCGTGGATGGCTGCATCGGGATGTGCGAAATCGGAAAGTCCGCTTACCGGGGGACCGAAGTCCTCTATCCCCAGCCGTTCGGGATCATCACCGCCGGAGCGGAAAAAGAATATCCCTTCGACCTATCCCATTTCTCGGTCATGGGGACGGCCGCCGGGGCCTACGGCTGCGAGGCCGATTCCGACAAGGCGACGTTCGAGAAAGTCTCGACCGAGACGACGATCGGCCGGAAGAAGGACATCAAGCTCAAGCTGCCCTTCATTGTCCCGGGCATGGGCTCGACCAACGTGGCCAAGAACAACTGGGCCGGGATCGCCATCGGGGCGGCCATCAGCGGCGCGATCCTGACCGTGGGCGAGAACGTCTGCGGGATGGACGAGGAATCCGAATTCAAGAACGGCCGCGTCCTCCGTTCCCCGGACATGGAAATGCGGGTCCGGAGCTTCCAGGATTGGTCGGACGGCTACGGCGATGTCGTCGTCCAAGCCAACGTCGAGGACACCCGCCTGGCCATCCAGGAATACGCCATCGAAAAGCTCGGCGTCGAAACCGTCGAGCTCAAGTGGGGCCAGGGGGCCAAGGACATCGGCGGCGAGGTCAAGATTAAAAGCCTGAAAAAAGCCCAGGAGCTCAAACGCCGCGGGTACATCGTTCTCCCCGATCCCGAAGAGCCCAACGTCATCGCCGCCTTTGAAAAGGGCAGCTTCAAGGAATTCGAGCGGCACTCCCGGCTGGGCATGGTCGAAGAGGAGACGTTCATGAAGCGGGTCGAGGAGTTGCGCAAGGCCGGGGCCAAGCGCGTCTTCCTCAAGACCGGCGCCTACCGGCCGGTCGACCTGGCCCGGGCGGTAAAATATGCCTCCAAGGCCAAACTCGACCTGTTGACGGTCGACGGGGCCGGCGGCGGGACGGGCATGAGCCCCTGGCGGATGATGAACGAGTGGGGCGTGCCGAGCGTCGAGCTCTGGAGCCTGACCTACCAGTTCGCCAAGAAGCTGGATAAGAAGGGCGAATACGTGCCGGACATCTGCTTCGCCGGCTGCGTCACCTTCGAAGACCAGATCTTCAAAGCCCTGTCCCTGGGCGCACCGTACGTCAAAGCCGTCGGCATGGCCCGGAGCGTTGTCGCCGCGGCGATGGTCGGAAAAACCATCGGCAAGCGGGTGGCCGAGGGCCAGATCCCGGTTTACGTCGAACGGTTCGGCAGCTCCGTCGACGAGATCTTCGTCACCGCGCCGGAGCTCAAGCGCCGCTTCGGCAAACGCTACGCCGAGCTTCCCCCCGGGGCCATGGGTGTTTACAGCTACTTCTCCCGCCTCAGTCAGGGCCTGCGCCAGCTGATGGCCGGAAACCGCAAGTTCGCCCTGTCCTACATCACCCGGGACGACATCGCCGCCCTGACCAAGGAAGCCGCCGATATCAGCGGCATCCCCTACATCCTCGACGTCGACAAGGACGAGGTGGAAAAGATTCTCAAGGGCTGATTCGCGAAAACGGAAATAAAAAAGGACGGGGGTTCGCCCCCGTCCTTTTTTTTCATTTTATCAGACTTTTTTCTTTTGATTGATTTGCTTTTGAATGGCCATAAGAATTTTTAGGATCAATCCTGATTTCATGGCACCGATGAGCGCACCTTCGAAGAATCGGTCGTTTCTGACGATCGCCGTTATGATTTGACATTTTGTCGGGATATCGATTGTGTCAAAATCGAAATTTTTGGTGCCGGTTATTTTCCGTCCTTCATCCCACGAACCCCAATCGAAACTGATTATGATGGGAATCCGGTATACGATGTTTCGAAATTCCGAAACGATTTCGTTCTCGTCCCAACGCGGGACTGAACCGCCCATTTCGCCGAAACTTCTCGTTTGTTCCAACCGAGGAATCATGTCCAGCAGCGGTTTCCAGTCCGCATCCGAATAAGAATTGATTTCGGCTTGGTAATTTTCTTTCGTAAGAACCGCTGCGCGAGAAAGACCCATCGTTTTTTCCTTGACCGTTCATTATACCGATTTTCGCGACAAACAGGACTTCTGATAAAATGATGGCTGCGAAGAGAGTATGACGATGCATAAATCAACGATCGCCCCTCCCGCGGCCGAACTCCGGACCCTCGGCTGGGATGACGCCTTCGAACGAAGCGCCGCCGAGCTGCGGTCGGCCGGCCATCGGTTCGGGCGGGTGGCGGTGGAAAACCGGGAGCAATATCTCGTCCTGACCGCCGCGGGAGAACGGCCGGCCGAGGTGAGCGGCCGGTTCATGTTCACGGCCGATTCGCCGGCCGACTTTCCCAAGGTCGGCGATTGGGTCGCCCTTTCCGATGACGCGGCGTGGGCGACGGCGATCATCCACGCCGTCCTCCCGCGGCGAAGCCGGCTGTCGCGCCATGTCGCCGGAAAAAAGACTGAAGAACAGGTCCTGGCCGCCAACATCGACGTCATCTTTCTTGTCCAGGGATTGGATTTCGATTTCAACCTCCGCCGGCTGGAGCGGCAGCTGGTCATGGCCAAGCGAAGCGGGGCCGAGGCGGTCGTGCTTTTGAACAAGGCCGACCTCCGGCCCGACCATGCCCTTCTCGCTTCCCAGGTCCGGGAGACCGCTCCGGGAACAGAAGTCTTGGCCGTTTCAGCTCTGGCTTCATGCGGAATGAACGAACTCCTCGGCCGCCTCAAACCGGGAAAAACGCACGTGTTTCTCGGTTCGTCGGGTGTCGGGAAATCCACGATCATCAATGCCTTGGCCGGAACGGACATTCTGGCCACGGCTCCCGTCCGGGAAGACGACTCCAAGGGCCGGCACACGACCGCCCGGCGCGAACTCCTCCTCCTGCCGGGCGGCGCGCTTCTGATCGATACGCCCGGTGTTCGGGAGTTCCAGCTCTGGGAAGCCGACGGGGCCGTCGAAGACGTCTTTTCCGACATCGCCGCCCTGGCCCCCGGCTGCCGCTATACCGATTGCGCCCATGTCAAGGAGTCGGGATGCGCGGTGCGCGAAGCCGCTGCAACAGGGACTCTTCCGGCCGGACGATACGAGAGCTACCTGAAGCTGAGGAAAGAGCTGGCTTCCCTGGAAGCCCGGCAGCGGGAGAAACCCGGCGCGGACAAGAAGCAGTGGTCGAAGGAAATCCACGGAGCTTTAAAAACGTTCAAGAAGGTCAATCCCAAAAGCCGCTTTCGGGACTGAACCGTTCCCCTCGGCGATCGGCCGGGCGCGCCTGTCAAGAAAAGCGGAAAAGAATTCCGAGCCGGCCGGAGAGATGGGAAGGACGCACCGCGATCGTTTCCCAAATCTCGCCGTCGGCGAATCGAGAATTGAGCGACTTGTCCCGATATTTCACATATGCGAACCGGGCGATGAGGTCGAGCTTTCCGGACAGCCGCCACTCCAATCCGGCTCCGGCGGCGAGGCCGGGAACCCAGCTCGTAGAAGCGTAGCTCGTGCTCGTGGCCGATGTTTTGTTCAGCCGGACCGACCCCCATTCCATTCCCAGCTCTCCCGTAAGGGCAAGGTCAGGGATAAGACGGACCTTGATCACGCCGGCCGCCCGGATCGTCCAGGGAATTTCGTAGCGCAGATGGGACGGGCCGCCCTTGAGCGTGCCGCTGAAGACATCGTCGGAGTCCAGTTCCCATCGGGCTGAGTGCGTCGCGCTTCGTAGCTCCAAGCCCAGGGTCAAAGCGCGATTCAAGGCCCAATCATAGCCGAAGAGCACTCCCGCCTCGAAGCCGGACGCATGATTCACGAAGCTGTCCGGCGTCCCAATCGGATAGGAATAGTCGGTTCGGAACGTGTCGAAAACCATCCCCAGGTCCGCCCCGGCGTACCATTGGGCCGCAGCTTCAACCGGAAGAAGCAAGGAAATAACCAAGATCGCCGGACAAAAAGCGAAGGACTTCCGCATGTCAGTCGAGCGTCCTCAGGGCTCAGATTTTCAAGAGCGGCCGGGCAAGGATCACGGTTAAAATCGAAACGCCCCCGCCCAAGGCCGAACCCCAAACGAGGTCGACGACCGTCACAACGAGAGGCCAATTCTTCAGAGTGGCCAGGTTGGTCAGGTCGTAGGTCGCATAACAAATCAAGCCGAAGAAAGCCCCGAGAACGGCGGCCTCGAGCGTCCCGCCCTTGAGGAGAACGGGCTTGATGACGAAGACGACCAGCCCGGCGATGAAAAGCAGGTAAAAGAGAATCGCCGCCGGCCAGTTCACCTTGGGACTCAACATCGCCCCGAGATGCCGGCGATAGAATCCCTTGGCCACGAGACCGAGCCAGACCATGTCGACGGCAAAGAAGACCGCCAGGGCAAGCAAGTACAGAAGCGTTGTCTGTTTGAAATTCATCACATCCTCCTTAGTCGCATAATAATCTCATGACCGAAACGACGGCCCGCCGCCGGATTCCGCCGGAGGCGGAAAAATAAGGGATTTGTGCAAGAGGACATCGACCCGGTCCGGCCGGATCTCCGGCCGGGCGGGGGGAGGATTGAAACCCGGTATCTCGGGAAATCCCGGGTTTATTTCCTGAACCGTCACTCGAATCGGCGCCGAAGCCGTTTTCATAGCCACCTCAAATCCCTCCAGCCCGGGATTCAAAAAAAACACGGAGAATCCGGCGGCATTCGCCGGGAGGAGGTCGAGCGGCCGTCCCTCGATCAAAACCGAAACGAGTTTCTCGGCGTCGACCGCGAAAGTGAGGCGGCGACCGCCCCGGGGCGAAACGACCCGCACCCGGAGAAATCGCGATGCTCCATCAACCCGGTCCTCAATCACCCGGATTTCGGGCGGGACCGCTCCCGAAAGAGACGCATCCCGTCGGGAATAAGCTTCCGGCCTGAGCACCCATTCCGGCAGGGGATGCCCAGGTTGAAAGGGGCCGCCGTCGACCGCCTCGATCCAGGGATCGACGGGTTTGACAAGGGTCACCCAGGAAGCCCGGCCGCCGTCATAATCCTGCAGGTATTGAAGGGAAAGGGGCCGGGGAATTTCCCTCGTATAGCGGACCGTGACCGCGGAGATCCCCGTCATGATAAGACAAAGCGCAAGGAAAATCGCCGGAAGTCCCCACCCCATCCCCCGGCGGCAGATTTCAACCCCCGGAGTCATCGCCGCAACCATTGCCGCGGTCAGGACGGCCAGGATCGCGGCGACGAGCGGAGAAAGGAACATGGCCTGGAAGAGGAGAAGAATGAGGGGAACCGCGATCAGGACAACCCCCGCCGCCGTCAGGAGCGAGACCCAAAGAAGCGGACCGGGATTTTCATCTTTTTTTCCGGCGGACAGGGCCCAGGCTAAAACACCCATAGCCAGACTCAGGGCCGGAAATACCCCGACATATCCGGCATCGAAAGCGAACACGGTGACGGCCGCGGCTATGACCAGCCAGAAAACAGCCGCCCCGAAAGCCGCCCCAAACGCGCTTGTCCGGCCTCTCAGCAAGGCATGAAGCAGTCCTGTAACCCCGGCCGCAAGCATAACCACAGCCAGAAGATATCCCGGGCTGTACCTCCACGGACCCATCGGAAGCCAGGCCCCATGGGCGGCGCGAACCAAGGTCAAAAAGCCGTAACCCAATCCGCCGGAGAGGATCATGGCCGCAAGCATATACACGACGCCGCGGAAGACGCCGCCTGCCCGAAGAAATCCGCGCTTGCCGGCGATCACTCCGGCAAGGATCAGCAAGATCAAGATGAGGCCTAAAAAGGCATAAGCCGTCGGCCGGTCATACCGGACAAAAACGTCCCCTAACAGGCTGAAATGGACGGCGTCGCCGGAGGAAGGGTCGGGGATGCCTTCATTCGCGAAATGCCGGGTCAGGGCCAGGGCATAGGAGCCGTGATGCTGAAGGCTACGCAAATCGAGCCGGGTCAGGTTGTCGCCGGATGAATGGTAATCGTAAGGCCGGCCGATCCAGGCGAAGTTCAAGCCCTGTATCCCCTCATCCAGCCAGACGCCCAGGTCGCTGTTGTTAGGCATGGACCGGTAAGCCATGGCCCCCATGGAATACGCCCTGGGGTGGGGTGAAGCGGCCAGGGCTGAAATGAGGGCCCGGTTTCCCGGGCTCGACTGGAACATCAGGGAGGGACCGTTCGTCCCCCGGGCTTCAAAGTTCAGGACAAGTCCGACCTCCTTGGCCCAGGGATGATCGGCTTGGAAGACCTGGGCCCCGAGCGAGCCGTCCTCCTCTCCGTCCGTTATGAGAAAAATCACGTCCCCGGCCAAGGGCGGTCCGGCTTGGATGGCCCTGGCTGTTTCAAGCAGGGTGACGACTGCGGCTCCATCATCGGCTGCGCCGGGAGCGGCTTGAACGGAATCATAATGGGCGGCCAGCATCAGCGTCTCCCCGGGGGTCGGCCGGATTCCCGGCAGCCGAACCAAGATGTTTTCGACCCGGGCGGCCCAATGGTCTTTGCCGTTGAAATACATCCCCTTCTGGATTTCCGGCCCGAGGCCCAGGTCGCGCCACATCCGGCAAATGACATCGCGGACCGCATCATGTTCAAGCGTCCCCAGGGCATGCGGTTTCACCGCGATTTCTTTGAGCAATCCGTAAGCCCGCTCGGCGGAAAATTCTTCGGCCGGCGCCCCGGCAGGGACAACCTTCGGGGGAGCCAAGGCCCGGATCGATAGAAACGCGGCCAGGACAATGACGGCAAGAAGCGCCGCGGCCGACAAAGCGCCCGGCAAGCCGGGCTGCCCGTCTCGCTCGTCCGTCATGGGATCCCTCCCTGCCCGAAACGACGTTCCTTTGCCGCAAAGCGTAATGCGGACACCGGCTTCAGGTCAAGCCGTATCGAGGCGGCGATTTTTTCCGGTACTCCCGATCGACCAAGGCCCGCGGATTCGGGCGCCCGTGGGCGGGCAAAAAAAGCCGGGCTCTCGTTTCCAGAAGCGATCCCCAGCTTTGAACCATTCTCCGGGCATCCCCGGCGAACGGGGGAAAGATCGATCCCGGAAAGATGCCGAACATCGCATCCCCGACCAGGGCGATTTCGTCGTCGACGATCACGCTGATGGAACCGGGCGAATGACCCGGGGTCGGGAGAAGGACCGCGGGAAATCCATAACGCTCCAGAGGCCGCGGCCCGTCGACGACGTCATCGGCCGGGCACGGATCATATTGAACGAGCGGCAACAGGATGTTTGCCAGGCGGCCGACAAGCATCCGGGTCGGAAAGACGGTCCCTCGGACGAGAGGACTTTCCCCCTTGGCCAGGAACGCTTCTTCGTCGCGATGGACGATCACCGGGGCCCGGAATCGGTCCCTCAACCAGGCGGCATTGCCCGCATGGTCATAGTGGGTATGGGTGAGGATGACCGCTTCAAGACGGTCCACCCGAAGCCGCCGCAGGCGCCGCGTCAACCGGCGGCGGCGGCTCCCCGGGCTTGTGTCGACCAGGAGATATTTTCCTTCCAGAGAGAGTAAAAAGACGTTGCTTCTTCCGGCAAGGATTCGGGTGATCCGGCAGCCCTTCCCGGTCGTCCATGTTTTCATCACGGTTCGATCGGCCTTCTCCGGACCGGACACTCCCCGGGGATCGGTCACACCGTCAGGTCGACCGAGGCCGCGATATACGGGCAGCGCTGGCCCTCGGCAAGGTAAGCGCAATCGCGGGCGCAGGGCTCGAGATGGACGATCACCTCGCTTTCGTCGATCGCCGCGGCGATGTCGCCCTTCACCGCGGAGGCCAGCCGGTAGGCTTCCTCGACGGTCGCATCCCGAGGGACGATCAGATCGATATCGACGAACTGCTTGCGCCCCGCCGTCCGCGTCCGGATGTTTTCGAAGGCGCAGTACTGGTCGAAGTGGGCGGCCATGACCTTCATGATGTCCATCTGCCCCGCTTCCTCGATGGAGGCGTCGAGAAGCTTCATGAACGCCTCTTTCAGGAGATGGAGAGAGGGGATGGTGATCATGGCGCTGACGATCAGCGTCGCGATCGGATCGACATACCGGGCCGGGCCGTGCAGCCCCAACCGCGTCAGGATGATGACAAGTCCGAAGGACAGGGCAATCGACGTCGAGATAAATCCTTCGAGCCGGAAGTGCAAGCCTTCGGCCCGGAGGGCCGGGGAAGCGTATTTTTTCCCCAGGTTCAGAATAAAATTCGACCCCCAGAAATTAATCGCCATCCCCAGCGAGCTGCCGATCAACCCGATCCAAGGAGAGTTGATTTCGCCGACCTTGATCAAGTGCATGATCGCCATGAACGACATCGAAAGGGCCAAGCCGAGGAGGATGACGCCCTCGAGGGCCTCGGAAACATTCTCGATTTTGCCGTAGCCGTAATTGTGGAACGTATCGGCCGGCTTGCTCGACATCTTGATGGCATAGAAGAGAAAGCACGAAATCCCGAGGGAAATGCAGGAAATCCCCAAGTCCGCAGCGACGGCCAGGGACCGGACCATGATGAAGCTGAAGCATTTGATGGAGAAGAGGGCGATGTTGGAAAACAGGCTCACCTTGACGGCGAGCATCATGCCTTTATGGGCCGCTTCCTTGTCCATGAGTCACGTCCGGCGGGGCGTTACGGTCGGGGATTCCCGACGCGGGAAACTATATCGCCGGCTGCCGGACCTGTCAACCGAACGGAAACCGAAAGCCGGTTTTATTTGTCGGGACATCCCGGCTTCGGGATGATGATCTCCGGATCGAGAACATGCAGGTTTTTGCCGCTGCAGCCGCCGATCACATACTTGAAAACCTTGGCCCCGCCGAGTTCGGGATTATAAACCACGTCGGCGGTGATCACCCCGTCGGCGCTTAAGTATTCCCTTTCCGAGAAAGGAGATTCTTTCGGAAACAGGATGAACAGGGGGTCTTTCGATCCTTTTGGCTTCCAGTTCCAAATCAGCGTATCCCGGTAGTTGGCCCCGACGGCCGGGACCTTGAGTATTTTCCTTTTGAACTTACCCGTCCATTCCACCTGGATTCTAACGTTTTTGGCCATGGGGATCCCTCCTCTTCTCGTTATTCATCACGCCGCCGCCGGCGAGTGATGCCCGGAAAAGACGTTATTTCTTGCCTGCGACGATCGCCTGGTAACGCGAGTCTTTCCGCATTTCCGCCAGGTCCGGGTTGATTTCGATCAGCTCTAAAGAGCCCAACACGGCTAAGCTCCTCAAGGCCGCCAGAGCGTCGTCCCTCCGGCCGGAAAGCTCATAGACTTGGACGGCGGTTTCGAGGGTCCCGGCGTCGTCACCCAGGGATTTTCGGGCTTGGGCCATTTCCGCAAGGGCCGCCTCCTTCTCTCCCAACAGGGCCAGGTAGCGGGCCAGGCTTCGATGAAGGGATCCGTCGACGGGATTGAGCTTGAGATCCTCCCTGGCCAGCCGGACGGCCGTTTCGTAAGCCGAGCGCGACTTGGCCTCCGAGCCCGGGACGAACCGGTACGCATCTCCGAGGTTGCCCCAGATCACGCCCTGGTTTTGGCCGAGGATGATGGCTTTTTCATACATCACCGCGGCTTCGGGATATTTTTCCTGGAAGAAATAGGCCGTCCCGAGGTTTGAAGCCGCTTCCGGAGTTTCCTTGAGGGCAAGAGACCTCTCAAACATGGCGACGGCCGGACCTCTTTTTCCGGTCTGAAGATGGAGCGCGCCCAGCAGGTTGTATCCTTGGAGGTTGTCCGGCGTCAGTTCCGTGATTCGTTGGAAATTCTTTTCCGCCTCCGGGTAACGGCCTTGACGGTAGTAGAACACGCCGAGGTATTGGTACCCGGACCAGGATTCCGGCTTGAGGTCGATGGCCTTCCGGTAGGACAGCTCCGCCTCCTCGAACCGGCCCATCTCCTCGTAGGTGCTTCCCATCTCCCGGGCGGCGGCCTCGTTTCTTGGATCCAGCCGGGAAGCCAGGGCAAGCTCCTCGAGCGACTCTTCCCGGTTTCCGGACAAGCGGTGCAGGACGCCGAGAATAACATGGACCTCCGGCATTTCCTTATCCAGGTCCCGGGCCGTCTCGGCTTCCCGGCGGGCCAAGTCAAGGAGGGACCGGTCGCGGGTCAGGTTATACTTGTACCGATAAGCCTGGCCCAGCTCGGCATGGATCACGGCGCAGCCATTGTCGATATATTCGACCGCCTTCCGGAGGAGGCCGATGGCGATTTCGACGCTGTCGGGATTCTCGTAGCGCTGAAGATATCCTTTCCCCTGGACGTAGAGGATCATGGCCCCCGGATTGCAGGCGCCGCGCTTCGCCAATGCGGGCTCGACCTGGGGCGTGATTTCGAGGCCGAGAAGCCCGGCCGCAGCCCCGGCCACGTCCTCGGGCAGAGCGCCCAAGCCCGGCCGGGGAGCATTCAGTTCGACGGATTTCAGAATCCGGACCTTCCGGGCGTCGTTCAGATGCAGCGTGAGCACGATCTTGTCCTCGCGGAATTGCATGCCCCCGGTGATCACCTGGTCGACCTTGAGCGCTTTGCGGATTTTCTCCACACCGGCGGTCCCGAATTCACGGGCGACAGCGGCCGGAACGACGCGCAGAGACGCCTGGAACCGTTCGACCTGGGTCAGCTTGCTCGTCAGCAATTCCACGAGGCCCGCGGCGAATGCCTTGTCCTTGTCATCCCCGCCGGTCACGACGAAGGGCAGAACGGCCAGGCTCGTGACCGGCGGCGCGGAGCGGATTCCCAGCCATTGACCGAGAGATCCGCGAAAAGGCCGGACCTGGGACAGGATCGCAAGAAAAGCGGCCGCGCCGAGAACGGCCAGGATCCGTTTGCGATATTTTTTCAAATAGAACGCCAGGCCGGGGCCCGGCAATCCGGTCCCGGCCGAGGTCAGCGTTCGATGGGCGACGGCCTTGTTCAGGCGATCGAGATCGGCTTTCAAGTCCGCGGCCCGCTGATACCGTTTTCCGGGCTGCTTCTCGAGGCATAAGCCGACGATTCGCTCCAATTCCAGCGGGAGGCCGGGGCGGGCCTGGGCGAGCGGCTCGCAGCTCCCGGTGACGATGGCCGTGAGCATCGCCCGGTCATTGCCCGCCCGGAACGGATGCCGGCCGGCAAACAACTCATAGAGGACGACGCCGAGGGACCAGATGTCGGTCCGATGGTCGACCGCCTCGCCGCAGGCCTGTTCCGGGGACATATAAGGCACGGTTCCGACGATCCCGGCGGTCAGGGTTCCCGACGCAAGATCCGCCGGCCGGGCCAGGCCGAAATCCATGACCTTGGCTCCGCCCGAGGAAGCGAGCAAGATGTTGTCGGTCTTGATGTCGCGGTGAATGATCCCCTTTTCGTGGGCGGCTTGAAGAGCTCCGGCCATCTGGACAGCCAGATCGAGCCCCTGGGGCAGGTCAAGGGGGCCGGAGCGAAGGAGCTCCCTCAAATTAGGGCCGTCGACGAACTCCATGGCGATGAAGAGCCGGCCGTCGGCTTCGCCGATCTCATGGATGGTGGCGATGTGCGGATGATTCAGGGCGGCCGCGGCCTCCGCTTCCCGCTGGAAGCGGGCGTTTTCCCTGATCCCGCGGCCCGCGTCCGGACGGACGAACTTGAGGGCGACGAGCCGTTTCAGGCGGGTGTCTTCGGCCTGGTAGACGACGCCCATTCCGCCTTCGCCCAGGCGCTTGAGAATCCTGTAGCGGGAGACGGTCTTCCCGGCCAAATTCTCGGTGTCCAATGCTT
>Ga0105099_10001138_pt1 | contig 17048 bp, 12 predicted proteins | sample PPLLak3cmMay2015_2_FD_79138 | JGI IMG/M metagenome (GOLD analysis project Ga0105099, IMG submission 79138) | Freshwater sediment microbial communities from Prairie Pothole Lake near Jamestown, North Dakota, USA - PPLs Lake P8 Core (1) Depth... | ecosystem: Environmental > Aquatic > Freshwater >... | reverse complement strand
CTGTACCACTGCCATGCCGCCGATGCTTTCGGCCAGGAACGAGTTGAGATTGGAGAGGCGTGCCCGCACCTCCCGGAAGGACTTGCGCATTCTGAGGCGAAAGGTGAAGACGATATAAAGGAGCATCGGCAGTACGATGAAAGTGACCAGGGACAGCTTCAGATTCATCCAGAGCATGATCCCGACAATGCCCACCAGTACCAGGATGTCGCCGATGATGGAGATGATGCCGGCCGTGAACATCTCGCCCAGGACCTCCACATCGCTCGTTACCCGTGTTACCAGGCTGCCGGTGGGTGTGCGGTCCATAAAAGACGAGGAAAGGCCCTGGATGTGGGAGAAAAGCTCCATGCGAAGATCGAACATGACCTTCTGGCCCAGGTACTGCAGGAGATAGATTTCCAGGTAGGTCAGGAGGCCGTCCGCAATGATAAGGGCAAAGTACCAGAATGACAGGAGGGGCAGCCCTTCCATCTTGCCGGTGGTGATGTGGTTGTCGATGGCAATCTTGATAAGCCAGGGCTGGGTGAGTTTGGCCGCCGCGATCAGGGGCAGGAGCAGCAGACTCCAGGCAACCAGCCACCGGTAGGGGCGCAGGTAACGGATAAACCTGGCCAGGAGTTTGCGATCGTAGGCCTTGCCGACTATTTCATCTTCATAGATACCGCCAAAATGCATAAGGAAACCTTCTATCCGGAGAGACCTGCCAGGTTTTCAAAATCTGGCAGGTCTCGTTTATAATCTCTCTAACTCTTCGCGCAGATTCTGTTCCCGGTGGATAGCCGCATAACGGCCTTCCAGGGCCAGCAACTCCTGGTGGGTCCCCTGCTCAGCAATGGTTCCCTCCTCCAGAACGATGATCAGGTCACAGCCTCGCAGTGCCGAAAGCCGGTGCGAGACGATCAGCACGGTGCGTTTTCCGTAGTAGCGGGCAAGGCCATTCAATATTTCTTCCTCGGTACTGGCATCCACTGCCGAAAGCGGATCGTCGAGGATCAGGATGGAAGGGTTTTTCAGCAAGGCTCGGGCGATGGCGGTGCGCTGCTTCTGGCCGCCGGAGAGGGTAACGCCCCGCTCTCCCACAAGGGTCTTGAATCCCTTGGGGAAACCGGCTACGTCCCTGTCCAGCTGCGCAAGGCGGGTTGCGGCTTCCACCTCGGACTGCGTTGCCCCCTCCCGTCCGTAGGCGATATTTTCCTCGATGGTGCGGGAGAAAAGAAAGCTCTCCTGGGGGACGAAACCGATGGAGTTCCGAAGTTCTTTCAGTGGGAGGCGATTGATATCCGTTCCGTCAAGGAAGAGCATGCCGTCCGGGACAGGGTAGAGGCGTGCGATGAGGCGGACGAGGGACGTCTTGCCGCAGCCGACCGGACCGACGATGCCCAGCTTCATGCCCGGACTGATCCGCAGGGAGATGTCTTTCAGGAGTGGTTCACCGGCATAGCCGAAAGTAAGATGGCGAAACTCGATCTCTCCGGCAAGTTTCACTATTTCCACGGGCTGCTTCGGCTCGGTGATCTCCGGCCTGGCGTCGAGCACCGCATTGAGGCGGGCCATGGAGGCGGCACCCCGTTGGAGGAGGTTGATTATCCAGCCCATCACCACGGTTGGCCAGATCAGCATCGCCAGGTAACTGGTAAATGCGACGAAATCTCCCAGGGTCATCACCCCACTGATCACCCGGCTGCCGCCGACGAAAAGGACAATCAGCGTGCTGATGCCGCTCATGGAGGCCATGAAGGGGATGACAATCCCCCGCAGATTGGCCATTTTCATGCTGCTGTACAGGTACCGTGCGGACAATTCCCGGAAAGTTCTGGTCCGGAACTCCTCGCGGCAATAGGCCTTCACCACGACAGAGGCGGTAATGCTTTCCTCCGCGTGGCTGGTCAGGGCGGCAAGTTCTTCCTGCGCCCTTTTCGAGTGGTGGAAGATGCGGCGGCTGACCTGTTTTACCAGGAGGATCATGAGCGGAAAGGGGAGCACGGCGCACAAGGTCAGGAATGGATTGATGCGTCCCATGAGGAAAATTGCCGAGATATACACGATCACGGTATTGATGACATTGAGGATACCGAAACCAAGGAGCATCCTGACATTTGACAGATCGTTGGAAAAGCGGGAAAGCAGATCGCCGGTCCGCTCCCGGGCGAAGTAGGGGAGATCCAGGGAGAGGAGGCTTTTGTACAGATCTTCCCTGATCCGGTATTCGATATGGCGGCCGGCATGGAGGAGCGTCGTGCGCGAGAAAATCCGGACAATGCCGTGGGCAATGGCGACCGCCATGATGATCAGGCCGAAGTGGGCGGGCGAATAGGCGCTGCGTCCGGGGAACTGAAGGCTCTCAACCGCACTCTTCAAGAGCCAGGGAATCATCAGGGCGAGTGCGTTTGCTCCTACCAGGAGGATGAGCCCACTGATATAAGTTCCCCGCAGGGAGCGCAGATAAGCATAGAGTCGGCTGTATTCGCTGATGGTCATCTCCTGATTATGACGGAACCCGTGAGAATCGTTTAGTTCATAGTACCCGGTTCCCGGCTCTTACCCTGTACCCTGACCCTTGCACCCTGTGCCCTGTTACCCTGCATCAATACCTCATCCGTACCCGGTAGAACAGTTTCGACTCGAAGTCCTTTGGCACCGGGATGGAGAACTCGGCGGAAAAGGCATCCCCCTTCTTCCAGGGGTGGGACGCGGAGAGCATGTTCCAGTCACCAGGGACCGGTTCCACCACCTTAACCACCACATCTTCTGTCTTGTGGTTGCGCAGGGTTATTTCGAAGGCGGTCTCGTAGGTGTCGGAGGCGATCTTTTTCCATTCAGTCTGTTTCCGGCTTGCCATCACGTCGAATGCTTCGCCCAGCTTGACCCGCAGTGTTTCATCTTTCGGCGTGTGGTCGATGGAGTCTTCGCCGGCAAATTGCAGGCTGCCGTCGCTGTCCTGCTTATAGACCCGGACAGTCCCTTTGGGCAGCGGGATGCCCAGGCTGTTGGACTTCCGGTTCTCGATTTCCAGGAATACTCCCACCTTGAGGTTGTTGTCCTGCTCTCCGTAGGGGGCGTAGAAATACCGGCGGTCGCCGTTGAGAAGAAGCTCCTTTTTCACCGGAATTCCCGCGGCCTGGAGCAGGCGGATCTGTTTGGTCTGATTGTCCTTGATGGTGGAAGACCGTTCCAGGGAATAGATATGGTATTCGAAAAATCCTTCTTCACGGAACTGTGGTGCAGCTCCGGCCAAGGCTGTCTTCAGCATCCTGTCCTGGTAGGGACTGGTTTCCCGCACCCTGTTTAGGTCTCCCGCGACGAGCTTCAACCGTGCGTCGCGATAACTGGCCCCGCTCTTGTTATCAATGGTGACCCAACCAGCCAGGTCGGTCCGAGTGTCCTTCTCGTTCAGGGTAAGGACGTAGTCCGCCCGCCAGGAAATACCGTTGGTAAGGTACGATGCCTCGATCTTCCGGGTCGTTGCCAGATCGCTGTCCACCAGCCAGACCAGGGTGGGCTGCGAGATGAGGTTTTCCGGAACTCCGGGTAGAATGACCCTGCCGGGGTGACCATAGGTGATGCTGTCGCCGATCCGGTAGATCGGCCCGCCGTTATTGGAAAGGAGCGTTGCGGCGACAATCTCTTCCCGCTCCGTGTAGGGATTTTTCTGGTAGAGCTTAACCTCTTTCCCCACGTATTTGTCCAGCAGCTTCTGGGGGTTGAGGAGGTCATACTCGTAGTTCTGTTCCAGGATGCGGAAGCTGCCGGAGGCGGAAAGGCTCGTGATGGAGACGCTGGCCGGAATGATCCCGGAGGCAACGTCCATGAAGCGGAGTTCTCCGGTACCCTTTCGCAGGGTGAGCTCACGCTGGTCCTTGACCAGGCCGAGGTTGTCGTTATAAACGGTCAGTGCCACGCCGGTCTGGTCCTTGAGGGTGGAGGTTGCGAGTGTTCCCGGTTCAGTGGCTGAAGCAGAGAGCGGGAGGGAAAGCAACAGGGTGGTGCTGAGGGCGAACGTGGTTAGCAACGGCAAGAATGATTTTCTCATGGAGCATCCTCCTGGAAATGGGGCGCATCGCTACGATTGGCGTGGTAACAGACACTTTCCTTTATAAGTCATGTGGGTCGGCCGGTCAAGCATCCGGGGCAAAAGGTTAAAAATTCAAGTTTTGACGGGCTGTACCGATACAGGCTATAGCGCTTTCTGTTCTTGTGCGGCCAGTGCCGGGGTACCGTTTATAGCCAAAGAGGATCCTGAAAATATTCCAGGAATTTAAAATTTTCCTGGTGTGGCGGAACCTCTATCATTTCAGTATTTCGAGTTGCTACCCACCGTTATTGCGATGTGATGTGGCGGGTATCCGGAGCAATAGCATGGCATTTCTGATCCGAGCAGACGCAATTGATTGTCATCACGACTTTTCGGGATGCACGTCTCGCTTGTCTGGATTGCGGGAAAAAATACCCTTTTTCAGTTTGTTCCGGTTTGTACTCATTCTTTCTCTTTCTTTTTTCTCTCCCCATGAGGTCAAAGCCGAGCCTTATCAGGCTGGCGAATACCAGGTGAAAGCGGCATTTCTCCTGAATTTTGCCAATTTCATCCAGTGGCCACAAGGTGCCCTTGGCGATGATACCTTCACTATCGGCATTCTTGGCCAGGATCCCTTTGGCAGTGCCAGTGATTCCCTGAAAGGGAAAACGGTCAAGGGTCGGAAAGTGGTCATCAAGAGGTATGATGATCCGGAGGATGCCCGAGAGGCTGACATCCTTTTCATCAGTGCCTCGGAAAAGCGGGCGCTACCGCGCATTCTGAAAACGATCAAGGGCAATTCCATCCTTACGGTTGGAGATTCAAAGGATTTCGGCCGTTCAGGAGTTATGATCAATCTTCTTCTGATGCGCAAACGGGTCGGCTTTGAAATAAATCTGGCAGCGGCACAACGTGACGGCTTGCAGATCAGTTCCAATCTGCTGAAACTGGCACAGGAGGTGTTCGAATGATGAAATATCTCCTCTTTTGCGGATGTATTCGCTCCTTCCTTGCGGTGTCGCGACGATTGCGCTCCGTGCGAAGTCGTTTGCCGGGATTGATGCTACTTTCTCTCGTTTTCCTCGTATTCCTGCTGGTAGCGGTGTCCCACGCCGAAAGCGATGACTTACCAGAAACTGAACGGCCGGACCTGACAACCTTATCGATCGAAGAACTGATGGGAATCGAGGTTGAAACGGTTTCCGGGGCATCACGCTATGAACAGCCGCTCAGCGAGGCTCCGGCCTCGGTGAGTATCGTTACCGCGGAGCAAATCAAAAAATACGGCTACCGGAACCTGGCGGACATCCTGAAAAGCGTCCCCGGTTTTTCCGTGACCAATGACCGGAATTACCAGTATTCCGGTATCAGAGGCTTTGGTCTGCCCGGAGATTACGGCACCCGGATGTTGCTCATGGTGGACGGCATCCGTCAGAATGAGCCCACCTACAATTCAATGTTCATCGGCAATGAGCTGGTTGTGGACACCGACCTCATAGAGCGGGTCGAGATCATCCGCGGTCCCGGCCACACCCTGTATGGCGCCAATGCGATGATGGCAGTGATAAACATCATCACCAAGCGGGGAAGAGACCTGGACGGCTTTGAGGTTTCGGGAGAAGCGGGCAGCTTTGACGGCTACCGGGGGCGAGTGAGCTATGGCTCGCGGGTTGGCGGCAGCACGGAAATGCTGGTGTCCGGCACCTTCTTTCACCGTCGGGGCCAGGACCTCTTCTATCAGGAATTCGCTTCACCTGCCAGCGACTTCGGCTGGGCACGGGGCTGCGACCGGGAGCAATCCGGCAATGCCTTCCTCAAGCTGGCATATCGGGACCTGACGCTGGAAGCGGGCTATGTGAAGAGGGACAAGGCCCTGCCCACGGCTCCTTGGGGAACTGTTTTCAACAATCCCGGCACGGAATCAACTGACGCCAGCTTGTTCGTAGACCTGAAATACCAGCACTCCTTTGAAAACGAGGCAGCTCTGATGACCCGTTTTTCCTGGAATCAGTACAACTACGATGGCCGCTATGTTTATGATTGGGCTGATCCGGGTGACCCGCCGCTGCTGATCGAGAACATCGACAAGGTTCGCAGTTCCTGGCTCATGGGTGAGATCCAGGCCAGCAAGGAACTGATGAATAAGCACAGGCTGATCGGTGGCGTTGAATTTCGGGATGCCCTGCGCATGGATCAGCAAAATTTTGATGTGGCGATGAATCTGGACGACCGGCGATCCACCTGGAATATCGGGTTTTATCTTCAGGACGAGTACCATCTCCTTGACAACTTGATCCTTACTGCCGGAATCCGCTACGATTATTTCGAAACTTTCGGCGGCACGGTAAATCCCCGTGTTGCTCTGATCTATTCGCCGCTTTCCCGAACCACTGTCAAATTCCTGTTCGGCACCGCCTTCCGTCCGCCGAGCGGCTACGAGCTCTACTACAGCGATGGTTCAACCCAGAAAACGAACCCGGACCTGCATGAAGAAGCGAGCACAAACGTTGAACTGATTCTGGAGCAGAATCTCGGCAAACGTTTTCGCGCGACGCTGTCCGGCTACTACACCTGGATCAGAAACCTGATCACCCTTGTCAGCGATCCGGCTGATGAGCTGCTGGTCTTCAGGAATATCGGCAGGGCGGAACTGAGGGGCGTGGAACTGGAGCTGGACAAGAAGTGGGATAGCGGTCTGAACGGCAGGATCAGCTACAGTTTTCAGGATGCAAAGGATCTCATGGACGGAGACCGTTTTCCCAACTCGGCCCGGCACCTGGTAAAGCTCAACCTGCTGTTTCCCTTGATCGAGGAGAAGGTATTTCTGGGGGTCGAGGAGCAGTACACGAGCCGGAAAAATACCCTTTCCGGGAGTCAAACCGGTGATTTTTTCATCACCAACGTTACCCTGTTCAGCCGCAATCTGCTGAAAAACCTGGAACTGTCGGGGAGTGTTTACAACTTGTTCAACAGCAAATATTTCGTCCCTGCAAGTGGTGAGCATCTCCTGAACAGTATTGAACAGGACGGCAGGACCTTCCGGGTGAAGGCTACCCTGCGGTTCTGATTAAACTTCTTACCTTGGTGCCGAATCCGGAGGGGAAGGGACTCGGTACTGTATTGAATATATGCAGGAGTATTACGATGGCCTTGAAGAGCATCTTTCGAAATCTATCGATAAAGAACAAATTGATGGCGATTCTCATGCTTACGAGCGGCATCGTGCTCTTGGTTGCCTCGTTGGCCTTTTCCGTCAATGAACTTATTTCCTTCCGCAGCAATATCCAGCAAGAGTTGACCTCACTGGCCGAAATTGTCGGAAAGAATGTCTCTGCCGCCCTGCTGTTCGAGGACCGGAAGTCTGCCGTGGAAACCCTGGAAACGCTCTCCTTAAAGCCCAATATCCTTGCCGCATTTCTTTTTACCCACGAGGGCGATCTCTTCAGCTCCTACATTTCCGAGGAGGTGCACGGAAAGCGCCTGGCACTGGAAGGGATCTCTCCCGACTCATGGCGCAGCCAAAGTTGCGGCATGTTATGCCATGCCGCGATGCCGAACGGCAGCATAAAATTGCGGCTCTCAGAGTCCGAACTGGCTCGCCTGGCTTCCTCGGCGGGTACTTTCTGGGATCTTGACGGCAATTTCGTGGTGGTTGGTCCGATTATCATTGATGGCCGGAAGATCGGTACTGTTGTCATTTTGTACGATGAAAAGGTGCTGGTAATCAAGCTGCTCTGGTATGGTGTCATGGTACTGGCAATCATGCTTGGAGCTTCGCTGGTTGCCTTCTTCATTTCGAGAAAACTCCAGAAGGTAATTTCGGGACCGATACTGCAGCTTGCCGGTGTCATGAAATCCGTTTCAGTAGGCAAAGGTTACTCTATCCGTGTTGAAAAGGAGAGTAACGATGAGATCGGGATTTTACTGGACGGGTTTAATGAGATGCTTGGACAGATCGAAGATCGGGATGAAAAGCTGGAACTCTCCAATGAAGAGCTGGAAGAAAAAGTTGAGGTACGTACCTCGGAGCTATCCCGGACAAATGCGAAACTGAGTGACATGATCATCGATTTGAGAACGGCCAAAAATGCCGCTGAGGCGGCAAACAAGGCCAAATCCCAGTTCCTTGCCAACATGAGCCATGAAATCCGCACCCCCATGAATGGCGTTCTGGGCATGACCGAGCTGCTCCTGCATACGAAACTGACCGAGAAACAACGGAAGTTTACCGAATCGTCCTACCGATCCGCTGAGTCTCTGCTCGGCGTTATCAATGATATTCTGGATTTCTCGAAAATAGAGGCAGGCAAGCTCGAGCTGGAGATAATATCCTTCGATCTGGTTAAAACCGTACAGGATGGCGTGGAACTGTTTTCCGAACAAGCGCGGAAAAAAGCGATTTCCCTGGACTTGGTGTTGTCAAAGAATGTTCCGGTTCAGGTGGAGGGTGACCCGGGACGCCTGCGTCAGATTCTGGTCAATCTTGTGGGCAATGCCGTTAAGTTTACCGAACAGGGGAGCGTCTCTGTCCAGGTAACCACGATTGGCAACGGAGGCGAATATTCGAATGTCGTGCTTGAAGTCCGGGATACGGGGATCGGGATTTCGCCGGACTCATTGCGACAGATCTTCGAGTGCTTTTCCCAGGGTGACGGGTCAACCACTCGGAAGTTCGGCGGCACCGGCCTGGGATTGACCATTGCCAAGCAGCTGGTGGAAATGATGGGTGGTGGCCTCAGTGTTGAAAGCGAACCGGGGAAGGGCTCAGTTTTCCGGGTCACCGTTCCTCTCCGAAAATTGTCCGAGATTACGGTGTCCGATATTACTTCCGCTGACGAGCCTGTCAAACCGCACCATGGACCGGTGGCTCCTGGAGCGCGGGGCCAGAAGGTTCTTGGCCAGATCCTTCTGGCCGAAGACAACATGGTAAACCAGGAAGTATGTGCCGAGATTATTTCCTACCTTGGCTACCGCGTGGATATCGTTTCGAACGGCCAGGAGGCCTTGGACGCTCTCTTCAGGAAATCCTATGACCTGGTATTGATGGATTACCAGATGCCGGTAATGGATGGTGTTGAGGCAACCCGTCGTATCCGCGTGTTTGATCGGGAAAAGGGAAAGCATACCAAGATCATTGCACTTACTGCCCGGGTAATGGAAGGAGATCGGAAACAGTGTCTGGAAAAGGGCATGGATGATTTCCTTTCAAAACCATATACCATAGAGTCGATGCGGGAGATGCTGAATCGATGGCTGCCGTCGGGACACGGCGATACTACGGATGGCGGATCAAGCGACGCGAATCCCGTCACGACGCTGAAGTCTCCGGATGCTCAGTTCCTGCCACAGCCAGCTCGAAACGGCTCACCCGTTAATGTCGTTACCTTAGAGAGCATTGCCTCTCTCAGTTCGGACAATTCACCGAATGTGCTGTACCGGGTGGCAGGGTTGTTTCTGACCCAGACGCCAAATCTCCTGCAGACCCTTTACGATTTGGTTGTCAAGGGAGATGGAAAGGGCATTCAGAAGACTGCTCATAGTCTTACATCATCCTGCGCCATGGTCGGAGCCCTTCATCTTTCCGAACTCTGCCGCGAACTGGAAGAGTGCGTACAGGGCAGGAATTTTGACGATGCCCTGAATCGCTATCGCCGGATCGAGCTGGAATACGCGGCAGTGGAAAAGGTTCTACGGGAAATACTTCCCAATCCCTGACAGGTCCTTTCGAAAACTGAAATCAAATGCATTGACAACACGGCCCTCCATGGTTGAAAATTCATGGTCAGGGCCGTGTTTCGTTGTTGCCACGTTGTGATGGTCCAAAAAAGTTTCATTTCTACTTCTCGTTGTTCCGGAAAGGGTGATGTCATGGAGATACGGTTTGGTACTGATGGGTGGCGGGGGGTCATTGCCCGCGAGTTTACCTTTGAAAATCTTTCCAATGTTGCCCAGGCGACCATGGATTATTTCATAGAGCAGGGCCTGGCTGATGCAGGTCTGGTAATCGGCTACGACAGGCGTTTTCTTTCACGTCGCTTTGCCGAACGGGTGGCCGAGGTTGCGGCGGGGAACGGCATTCGGGTCCGGCTCAGCGACCGCTATACGCCGACCCCGGCGGTTTCCTGGGCAGTCCATGAATCGGGTGCCGGTGGCGGGATTATGATCACCGCCAGTCACAATCCGCCCGAGTATAACGGTTTCAAGATCAAAGAGAATTTTGGAGGTTCGGCCCGGCCTTCCACGACCAAGGCGGTGGAGGAGATTGTGGCAGAAAACATGGCGCGAGGTCGAGCGGTCCTGGAAATGCCGCTGGCCGAGGCGATTGACACCGGACAAGTAAAACTCTTCGATGCCGGAGTGTCCTATCGGCTGCAGCTGTCCCGCTATGTGGATCTGGAACGGATTCGTGCTGCCGATATCCCGGTGGCGGTGGACCCTATGTACGGAGCTGGAGTCGGGTACTTTCCGGAGTTGATTCCGGGAGCGGTCGAACTTCATACCGCAGAGAATCCCGGCTTCGGCGGTGTGCCGCCCGAGCCGACTCCCGAGAATCTAGTGGAACTGTCCGCACTGGTGAAAGAAGGCAATTTCAGAGCCGGCCTTGCCCTGGATGGTGATGCGGATCGCATCGGCGCGGTGGACGAGAATGGGGAGTTCTTCTCGTCGCACATGATTTTCACCGTGATCCTGCGCCATCTCCTGGAGCATCGCGGGATGCGGGGCGCGGTGGCGAAAACCGTCTCCACCACCCGGATGGTGGATCTCCTCTGCGAGAAATACGGCCTGGAGCTGTTCGAAACTCCCATCGGCTTCAAGCACATCTGCGAACTGATGCTGGATCACGACATCCTCATGGGTGGCGAAGAATCGGGTGGTCTCGGCGTAAAGGGTCATATCCCGGAACGTGACGGCATTCTCCTCGGGCTCCTCCTGCTGGAGGCGATGGCAGTGTCAGGAAAGGGGTTGAAGCAGCTTCTCAACGATACCATGGAGGAGATTGGCTACTTCTACTACCGCCGCATCGACCTTGCCATTGATAATCAGTCAAAGGAACGACTGATCGGCACACTTCGGTCCGGCGGCGTCAGTACCATCGCTTCCCGCCCGGTGGCGAGGGAAAACTTCCGTGACGGCTTCAAGTATATCTTTGCGGATGGCTCCTGGCTGCTCATCCGGCCTTCCGGGACCGAGCCGGTTCTCCGTCTCTACAGCGAAGCGGGAACACCCGCGGCGGTTGAGGAACTTCTCCGGGCGGGGCGGGAGATCGCCGGCCTCTGATTCAGATGAGAACGGTTTTCCGCTGAAAGTCAATCAAACTGCTGAAAAACGGATAAAACCATGAAGGCCAGAGCGAAAAAACCGACCATTCCCTCCCTGAAGGAGGACACGGTACGGCACGCGATCATGGCGCTCCTTGGCGGAGAAGCGGTTTCGGCCCTGGACATCTCCCGGGAAGTGCGGATTCCCGAGCGGGAGGTCTATGGTCATCTGGAGCACATTCGGCGAACGCTGCGCACAACCGGCCTGCGTCTCCAGGTGGTTCCGGCCGCATGCGGGGAGTGTGGGTTCATCTTTCACAAGCGAACCAGGTTGACGAAACCGGGGAAATGCCCGGTCTGTCGAAGCAATCACATCAGCTAGCCGCTCTATTCCCTCGGCGGGGACGGCGGATAATACCTGTAGGGGCAGGCCCCCGTGCCTGCCCTTTTCGACGGATGCAGCGATGCCGGTGATCGCTCGACGGCGGGCGGCCACGGGGGGCCGCCCCTACATTGCCTGCACAAGGTGCAAAGGCAAGGAATAGAATATATCCATGGCACACGACAAAATCATCATAAAAGGGGCCTGCGAGCATAATCTGAAATGCATCGACGTGGAGATTCCCCGCGACAAGCTGGTGGTAATTACCGGCATCTCCGGATCAGGAAAATCCACCCTGGCTTTCGATACCATCTATGCCGAGGGACAACGCCGCTATGTGGAGTCGCTGTCGTCCTATGCACGACAGTTCCTGGAGCAGATGGAAAAGCCGGATGTGGAATCCATCGAAGGTCTTTCTCCGGCGATTTCCATCGAACAGAAGACCACCAGCAAAAACCCCCGCTCCACCGTCGGCACGGTCACGGAGATCTACGACTACCTGCGCCTCCTGTTTGCCCGGGTCGGGCGTCCCTATTGTTACAGCTGCGGCAAGGAGATCGCTTCGCAAACCGTATCGCAGATGGTGGACCAGATTATGGCGCTGCCGGAGGGGACAAAAATTACCCTTCTCTCTCCGCTGATCCGCGGCCGCAAGGGGGAGTACCGCAAGGAACTCCTTCAGCTCCGCAAAGAGGGCTTTGTCCGGGTAATTGTCGATGGCCAACCCCATGACCTTGCCGAAGAGCTTACCCTCGACAAGAAGAAAAAACACGACATTGACATCGTCGTAGACCGCCTGATCGTCAAGGAAGGGATTCAGCGTCGGCTGGCCGATTCGCTGGAGACCGCGCTTCACCATGCGGAGGGTATTGTCAAGGTGCAGATCGTCGATGGCGAGACTATGCTGTTCTCCGAGGCCTTGGCCTGCATCGATTGCGGCATTTCCTATCCGGAGATGACCCCGCGCATGTTCTCTTTCAACAACCCCTACGGTGCCTGTCCCGAATGCACCGGACTCGGTACCCGCATGTATTTCGATCCGGATCTGGTGGTTCCCAATCCGGATCTGTCGCCGCGGGAAGGGGCGATTGCACCGTGGGAAAAGAGGCTCTCAGGCTGGTTCCACCAGATTCTTGAGGCCTTGGCCAAGGCCTATTCCTTTGATATCCGCACGCCCTTCTCCAAGCTTTCCGAGGAGGCGCGGCGCATCATTCTTTACGGCTCCGGCGGGGAAAAGGTGCAGTTCTGGTGGGAAGAGGATGGCGGCCGTCGCCATACCTACTACAAGGAATTCGAAGGGGTGCTCAACAATCTTGAACGACGCTACCGGGAAACCGATTCGGAGCAGGTGCGGGAGGATCTGGAAAAATACATGAATGTCATGCCCTGTCCCACCTGCCAGGGTGCCCGTCTGAAAAAGGAGGCGCTCTTTGTCCGGGTCGGGGGCAGGAACATCTGCGAGATATCGGCCCTTTCCATCGCTGACGCCTTGGCCTTCTTCGAAACGCTTATCCTGTCGGAGAAAGAAACCGAGATTGCCCGGCGGATTCTCAAAGAGCTCCGCGAGCGGCTCAACTTTCTGGTGAATGTGGGGCTCGAGTATCTCTCTCTCGACCGCTCATCTGGAACCCTGTCCGGGGGCGAGGGGCAACGGATTCGACTTGCCACCCAGATCGGCTCCAGCCTCGTCGGGGTGCTCTATATCCTTGATGAGCCCTCCATCGGTCTCCACCAGCGAGACAATGCCCGCCTGCTGAAGACCCTGATGCGCCTGCGCGACCTGGGCAATACCGTGCTGGTGGTCGAGCATGACGAGGAGACCATCCTCGAGGCGGACCATGTGATCGACATGGGGCCGGGGGCCGGGGTGCATGGCGGCGAGGTGGTGGCCCAAGGGACACCGGCGGAAGTGATGGCCAATCCCCGTTCTCTCACCGGCCGCTACCTGTCCGGCGAACTGCTCATCCCGGTTCCGAAGAAACGGCGGGAGGTGGAACGCTTCCTGCGGATCATCGGGGCGTCGGAGAATAATCTCAAGAATGTTGATGTGGCGATCCCCCTCGGGGTCATGACTTGCGTTACCGGGGTCTCCGGCTCGGGGAAATCGTCTCTGATCATCGATACCCTGTTCAAGGTCCTCTCCCAGCGCTTGTACCGGAGCCGGGAAAAGGCTGGCGCGGTCCGGGAGATCCAGGGGCTGGAAACCCTGGACAAGGTGATCAATATCGACCAGTCGCCCATCGGCCGCACGCCACGATCGAACCCGGCCACCTATACCGGGGTCTTCACCGAAATCCGCGACCTGTTTGCCGGATTGCCGGAATCGAAACTGCGCGGCTACAAACCGGGCCGCTACTCCTTCAACGTCAAGGGCGGGCGCTGTGAAGCCTGTTCCGGCGACGGCATCATCAAGATCGAGATGCATTTCCTGCCGGATGTCTATGTCCAGTGCGAGGTCTGCAAGGGCGCCCGCTACAACCGCGAAACCCTCGAGGTGAAGTACAAGGGAAAGTCCATTGCCGAAGTTCTCGACATGACGGTCTCCCAGGCGCTGCAGTTCATGGAAAACATTCCACGCATCAGGAACAAGCTGGTAACCCTGGAGAACGTCGGACTCGGCTACATCAAGCTGGGCCAGTCGGCCACCACCCTGTCGGGCGGCGAGGCCCAGCGGGTGAAGCTGGCCAAGGAGCTTTCCAAGAGGGCCACCGGCAGGACCATCTATATCCTCGACGAACCAACCACCGGCCTGCATTTCCATGATATCGCCAAGCTGCTGGAGGTGCTTGACCGGCTGGTGGAGGCGGGAAACACCATCGTTATCATCGAGCACAACCTGGACGTGATCAAGACCGCCGACTATCTGATCGACCTGGGTCCCGAAGGTGGCGACCGGGGTGGTGAGGTGATCGCCACCGGTACGCCGGAGGAGGTTGCGGCGGTGACACGCTCCTATACCGGCCAGTTTTTGCGGAAGATGCTGTAAAGAAAATACTTTGGGAGCAAATAAGCTGTCGTAAGAGCTTCAGACGTCAGTGTCGGTTTGGAGGATCACGAGATGCAGCTGGATCTCTTTCTTGATAACCGCCGAACAATTTTATTCAACGCGGCTAATGAACATCTCCGAAACCTTGAACTGGAGCAGGCGAGCGCACTCTATGATAAGATCCTGACCGAGGCACCGGACGATCCCGCCATCATCTTCGTGAAACAGACAGTGGAAGTCTGGCGGCATCGGCTTGACTTGTATCACTCCTCTCTCCCCGGGATCAACCGGATATATGCACTTTATCAAAGCCTCGCGGAACCTGCGCCTCCCCTTCTCAGGTCCGGTCTTAGTTCCTTCATCATGGAACAACTGAAACTGGAAGAATCCCCTGAACTCATCTTTATCCCGCCTCGGTTTCACCTGGGTTGTATTCTGCTGTCAAGTGGAAGATCCGTTGAGGCGGAAACATGGTTTCTCTTTGCGCTCGATTCCGGAATACCCGAACGGGGAAGATTTTTCGCGTATCTCGGTGATGCCTTGATCATTCAAGGTGAAACCGACGCCGCGCGGGATTGTTACCTTGCCGCTTTTCTCGAAGACCCCCATGGCATTGATATTGACCATCTCCGGGATCAGGATGTCATGGAAATGCCACTTGAGATCGAAGAAGAAGGGATTGCCGGAGAGGAAGCGGTTTGCTGGGTTCCCGTCTGGGGCTGGCTGAAGGGAATCTTTGGTATTGAAACATCCGTGATCGACAGAAAACGGAAGCTCGATAGCGAATTACTCACAACGGAAGTTCCATTCGAGGGAAATTCCGTGCCGCGCCATTGGTTCGAACTTCTGAAGCGCGCCGAGTATCTGCGGATTGAATTCAGAAACGACGAAGAGTTGATTCGTGTGCGTCGAAAGATGAAAGAGTTGAATCCACTTTTGTTCAGCAAATATATGGAAAAAGTCAGGGGGTAAGCTGTTATGGCATTGAATCTACGCGATTGGGCGCCGGATATTGACAAGTGGCCGAGATCCTGGATGGGCGTTGAGGAAGATCTGGAATATGGGAAAAAATTGTTTCCGTATTTCGAGGGATTCCTGCAGGATCTGATCGAGCAAGGTGTCTCAAGAAAGACCTTCGTACAGCACCGTGATAATGCCTGGCTTTTAGGCGGGAGTATCATTTCGGATGTTTCGCTCTACGAAGAGTATGAAGTCGATCCTATCAAAAAACTGCTGGAGTCGGTTGAATGTGACGGCATCCTTCCTGATGGTTTTGACAGCATGAGTGAAGCGGAAATGCGTTCCTTTGAAAGGACTTGCCGTCGCTTCGAGAAATTTCTGAGCAAGAAGCAACAAAGCTGACAATTCGCCAGGAGGAGAAAACCCATGAAAGCCAAAACCGGTAAAGTCTACCAGTTCAAGGTTATGTTAAAGGGCATCTGTCCTCCCATCTGGCGCAGGATACAGGTGCCCGAGGGGGCGATCGGGTCGCTGCACAAATAGGCCAGTTCCTGCGAAAGATGCTGTAGCCTTGCTCCGTTCTCGTAAGTAAACATTTTTTCATGGCGACTCTGGCGGGATTCTGCTAAAACCAGAAGGTTCAAGGAGGAAGCCGTGTCCACAACAATCCATTCCGCAATTAAGGACAACCGTTCGCGTGGCAAGGTAGGCGACTTTCTGAAAGAGAGTCTCAAGAACGGCTTCACCCATTCTTTCTTATTTGCTTATTTTCCAACTACTCTACGAAAACTGGAGCTTATTAGCCGGCTCCAGCAGAAGTGTCTAGCGAAGGCATGTTTAGATTGAATTGAAAAAAAGGTTGCCATCAAGTCCATTAAGCTGACTACTATGCTGATCAACAGTAAAAGCCCGACCATAAATGCAAAATTGAGACTATGAATATGAAAACCCTCACGGAAACGGATATCCGCACCAAGTTCATCACGCCTGCGCTCGTAGGTGCTGACGGCAACAAATGGAACGTATTGACCCAGCTTCGCGAGGAAATCTATTTTACAAAGGGCCGAGTCATCGTTCGCGGAAAGACAGTAAAGCGTGGCGAAGCGAAAAAGGCCGACTACATCCTGTTCTACAAACCAAACATCCCCATCGCTGTCGTTGAAGCGAAGGATAATAACCACACCGTGGGCGCCGGTATGCAGCAGGCCCTTGAATACGCCGAGATTCTCGACGTGCCATTCGCCTATAGTTCCAATGGTGATGCTTTCCTTGGGCACGACCGCACTGCCACGGACGGCGTTGTCGAAAGAGAAATCCCCCTCGACCAGTTCCCAACACCAGATGAACTCTGGGCGCGCTACAGCGCATCCAAGGGATACACAGCTACTCAAGAAACGGTAACAACCCAGGATTACTACTACGACGGCTCCGGAAAGTTGCCGCGCT
>Ga0105099_10001137_pt1 | contig 17068 bp, 10 predicted proteins | sample PPLLak3cmMay2015_2_FD_79138 | JGI IMG/M metagenome (GOLD analysis project Ga0105099, IMG submission 79138) | Freshwater sediment microbial communities from Prairie Pothole Lake near Jamestown, North Dakota, USA - PPLs Lake P8 Core (1) Depth... | ecosystem: Environmental > Aquatic > Freshwater >... | reverse complement strand
CCTGATGTATCCTTAAACGGATCACCAACGGTATCACCGACAACAGCTGCTTTATGAGCATCTGAGCCTTTATAGTACATTTGTCCGTTAACTTCTATTCCTTCTTCGAACATCTTCTTGGCATTATCCCAGGCACCGCCAGCATTTGCCTGAAATATTGCCATTAAAACTCCAGAAACTGTGACTCCGGCAATAAGCCCTCCTAGCATTTCTTTATCTCCGAGAAAACCGACTAATATTGGAATTACAACAGCTAATAGACCAGGTAGAACCATCTGTTTAATGGCTGATTTTGTTGATATCTCAACACATTTTCCGTATTCTGCTTTACCTTCTGCATCTTCAAAAACACCAATATCTTCTTTTGACCATTCTAAATGATCAATACCTTCATTCTTTTTCATTATTGCTAAAGCGGCTTTTAACTGTGGAATTGTATTAAACTGTCTTCTAACTTCTTCAATCATTGCCATAGCTGCCTTACCAACAGCTTGCATAGCGAGAGCAGAAAATAAAAATGGAATCATCGCACCTATCAATAATCCAGACATTACAACAGCTTTAGAAATATCAATTGAAGATAATTTTGCTGATGTCATATAAGCACCAAACAGTGCAAGTGCAGTTAGAGCAGCAGAACCAATTGCAAAACCTTTTCCTATAGCCGCAGTAGTATTTCCTACAGCATCTAACTTATCTGTTCTTGATCTTACTTCTTTTGGCAATTCAGCCATCTCTGCAATTCCGCCGGCATTATCGGATATTGGACCATAAGCATCAACAGCTAGTTGGATACCAAGAATAGAAAGCATTCCAACAGCAGCGATTGCTATTCCATAAAGGCCACCAAAATTAAAAGCAACTATTATCGCAAATGCTAAAACAATTGTAGGAAGTGCTGTGGAAATCATACCTACACTTAAGCCAGAAATAATATTCGTTGCAGCACCAGTAACAGATTGACGAGTGATACTTATGACAGGACCCTTACCACTGCCTGTATAATATTCAGTAATCATGCCAATCAATGCGCCGGAAATTATACCGACAACGGTTGCAATAAATATTCCAGAAGATGTATATAGATTTCCTTTAACCGGATCTGCCCATTGATACAATGGATCCTGAAAATACCAAGTCTCTGGCAATAACCATTTTATTAAAAACCATGAAGCAATTATCATTAATGTTCCGGCAACTATGTTACCCAGATTTAGTGCTTTTTGCGGATCACCACCTTCTTTAACTTTAACGAAAAAAGTACCAATAATGGAAGCAACTATTCCGACACTAGCAATAACTAATGGTAAAAGAACTGCACCCAGACTATTAAACTTTGCTCCAAATTCAGGTGTTAAGAAAAATGCTGCACCAAGCACCATAGTACTAACGATAGATCCTACATATGATTCAAAAAGATCCGCTCCCATTCCCGCAACATCACCAACGTTATCACCAACATTATCTGCAATAGTCGCAGGATTTAAGTGATGATCTTCGGGGATACCAGCTTCAACTTTACCAACTAAATCTGCACCAACATCAGCAGCTTTAGTATAAATTCCTCCACCAACACGGGCAAAAAGCGCAATAGAAGATGCACCAAATGAAAATCCCGTAATTATTGTAATCACCTTTGTAAGATTTTCCTGGGTAGACATTCCATACATATCTCCATAAAGAATCATCAATCCACCAAGTCCTAAAACGCCTAATCCAACTACTCCTAATCCCATTACAGATCCGCCTGCAAATGCAATTTCTAATGCTTTACCAATACTTGTTCTGGCAGCTTGAGTAGTTCTTACATTAGCCTTTGTTGCCACTTTCATTCCAATAAATCCAGCCAGCGCTGAACAAAAAGCACCAACCACAAAAGATAATCCAACAAGAGGTGATGAATCTGCAGAGTTTGCACCGCTAAATGCAAGCAAAACAGCAACGATAATAACAAAAAAGATGAGAACTTTGTATTCAGCTTTGAGAAAAGCCATAGCACCTTCAGCAATGTGCCCTGCTATAATCTGCATTTTTTCATTTCCAGCATCCTGTTTTGTTATCCATCTTGATCGCCAGAAAGTATACAGTAAAGCAAGTATTCCAAAAAATGGAATGATATGAAATATTAAATCCATTGCGCTCTCCTCAAATTGAATTTATTCTAAATTTAATTTATCTAAATTTTTTAATCGGCTGAAGGTACTAAGCATTTTGTTGTAGCCACTTGAAATAAAACTTTCAACAAGTTGAACACCAAGATGAAAGGACTTTTCTAATAGCATAAAATCATTTTTGTCAAAGTCAGATAAAACATATTCGGCAAGATTACCTGATTTAAAATTACTACCGATACCTATTCTTAACCTGGGAAAATTTTTACTTTGGATATTATAGATAATCGAGCTTAAGCCATTATGCCCGCCGTCTCCTCCAGATTTTCTGATCCGGATATCAGCTAAGTCAAGATTAATATCATCAACCACAACCAACAGATCAACAATATCAAGTTTATAATGTTTAATACATTCTAATACAGCCAAACCACTATTATTAACATAAGTGTCGGGTCTCATTAAAACGAATGTATCACCAAAAAGTTGCCCTTCAGAAAAATGATAACAAAAATTTGAGGCTTTGAACGACAACTTTTTCTTTTCACTAAAAAAATCAAGGAACTGGAATCCAACATTATGCCTGTTATTTTTATAACGGCTGCCTGGATTTCCAATTCCAACAATAACACGCACTTAAAATTAGTCTTCTTTTTCCTGTGTTTTACCCTTAGCAATAACTTCTGGTTCAGCGGCTTCAGGGGTTTCACCAGCAATAGCTGCTTCTTTTTCAACTTTGGGATGAGTAACTGATGCTATAATTGATTCAGGAGAATTAAGTATTATAAAATTATCAAATTTAAGATCACCTGCATGGATAGCTTGACCGAGTTTTAAATTTACTACATCAATTTCTAAATGTTCAGGAATATCAGCTGGCAAACATTCTATTTCAACTTTGTGCAAAGTATGTTGTAAAATTCCACCTTCTTTAATTCCAATTGGGTTACCAACTAATTGAACAGGCACTTCAATTTGGATCTTCTCACCTTTTTTGAGTCCTAATAAATCTATATGAACAATTTTTTCAGTAACTGGGTCAAACTGCACATCCTTAATAATGCAATCTAATTCTTCTTGCCCATCAACATTCAAAGAAATTAAACTTGTTTTTGAAGTAAAAACAAGAGGATGAATTGCCCTTTCTGAAAATTGCACAGCAAGTGGTTTATGATGTTTTGAATAAAATATTGCAGGAACTTTTCCTTCCTTACGTAAAGCGCTTCTTGATGGTTTATCAATTTTATCTCGCTTCTGTGCTTCTATTACTACTTTCTCCATTTTTGCTCCGGGTCTTATTAACCTTTATCTATATTAAATAATGAACTAATTGATTCGTTTTCGAATGTTCTTTTAATTGCTTCTCCAAATAAAGGAGCGGCAGAAATTTTTGTTATACGATCACAAGCTTTTTCATCAAAATATATCGTATCTGTAACAAAAAGTTTATCTATATCCCCATTGTTTAATCTTTCAAATGCAGGTCCAGAAAGCAATGGGTGAGTTACTGCCCCATATATTTTCTTTGCGCCTCTATTTTTAAGAGCATTGGCAGCACTTACAAAAGTACCTGCTGTGTCTATCAAATCATCAACAAGTAAAATATCCTTTCCTTCAACTTCACCGATAATGTTCATAACCTCGGCAACATTTTGTTTTGGTCTTCTTTTATCGATTACGATCAATCCCGAATTAAGCATTTTTGCATACGCTCTTGCGATTTTAATTCCACCAACATCAGGCGAAACGACCGAAAGATTTTCTGATAGATTGTTTAAGTGATTTAAAAATATTGATGATCCGTAAAGATGATCAACCGGTAAATCAAAATACCCTTGTATCTGTGAAGCATGCAAATCCATTGTCATCACTCTATCGGCACCAGCTTCTGTAATAAGATTAGCCATTAATTTTGCTGTTATGGAAACGCGCGGCTGATCTTTTCTATCTTGTCTTGCATATCCAAAATAAGGGATAACTGCAGTTATTCTTTTTGCAGACGCTCTTCTGGCTGCGTCAATCATAATTAAAAGCTCAACCAGATTTTCAGCAGGCGGATTAGTTGATTGAATTAAAAAAACTTCTCTGCCTCTAATATTTTCTCCGTATTTCACCCATATTTCACCATCACTAAATCTCTTTAACTCAAGAGATCCTAATTGAGCATCAATGGATTCTGCAATTTTTTCAGCTAACGGAATATTTGAAGTTCCGGCAAAAATCATATAACCAGCTGATGACATCAGGTAATGCTCTATTAAAATTAAAAATAGGTATTAAATATAACCAAAGAGGTAAGTTATGTCAATAAAATTAACGACTTACGATACTATAAGATAATTTAATCTTTCTTCTTGCGTATTAGAAAGAAAATAACAATTAATAATACTAAACCTGCAAGGATATAAATCCAATAAGGTGTTTCTTTAAGTTTAAAAGGTTTAAATGTAACAGAAATAGTTTTACCACGACCAATTTCTGATAATGAGTATGACCAGGTTAAATTATTACCAGACTTATTAGTTGCGTTGTGAGTGATAATATCACCCCGGATTTCAAAATTATATGTTACTCTGTATTCACTTCCATCTATTCCAAAGCCCGTGGTAACAGGTGGAACAAATTGTGAAAATATTTTTTGTCCCGATGCTCCATCTTCGAGCATAAACCTTGATTGAGCAAAAGCATTTGCAGTATTTAATGAATCAACATGGTTAAAGCTTAATTCTACATTTGCATGAATTGTGGAATCAGTTGAATCTGAATAAGTGATAACATCAAGAATTTTAACAAATTCGGATGAGAATTCTCTTCTTATCGAATCGGGATTAAATATTTCCATCGTTAAAATGGTTGCGACACTACTTGTATCCGAGAATTTCATCCAATAATTTATTTGCATATTACCGGATCCATCAGGATATATTGTAGTGTTCTGAACGTAATTTAAACAGCCAGTTAGCAGTAACACAAAAAATAGTGATGATAGAATAATCTTTTTCAATTTGTTGATTTCATTTAATTAAATAAAGAATTTTTATTCAAACCAAATTTATAGAACATTCTATAATTATTCATTATGTTTGGCTCTAAAATTTAGGAGATTGTTTTGCCAAATTATGATTATAAATGTTTGAAGTGTGAAAAGATATTTGAGATTTTTCAATCTATGAAAGATGAGCCGTTAAAGAATTGTCCTGATTGTAATGGAAAGGTTAAAAGATTAATTGGTGCAGGTGCAGGCACAATATTTAAAGGAACTGGATTTTATCATACTGATTATAAAAACTCATCAAAAACTACTGATACAAAAACATCTGAAAATGCTAAACCTGCTGAAAAAATATCAACTAACAGTAAGACTGAGAAAAAAAACACTACCGATAAATAATTATTATCGGTAGTTACTTTTGTTTTAAAAATCTGCACCAATTGAAAAATAGAAAATAGGTTTTGCAAATTTATCAAAATTATATGCCCATGCTACATCAAATCTTAACAAGAAGTAAAGGAAATAAACTCGGGTACCAACCCCTGTACCCATAAGTAAATCATTACTTACAATATTTCCATTTGCATCTTTGTTAAAGAACTGCAGCTTGCCGGTATTATTCCAGGCAGAACCAACATCAATGTAAGCTACGCCAAGAATATTACTAAATAAAATTGGAAGCGGTCCTGGAACAAGATATCGTATTAGAGGAAATCTAAGCTCGTAATTCATCAAGAAGTATTTTGAACCGATTTGCTCAGAATAGTTAAAACCGCGCATTGGTAAAACAGCAGTTAAAAATGCATAATCACTTGTTGATTCAATTGGAATTTCTGAGGTTGCAAATGATCTGTTAATCCAATTTTCAATTCCACCTAAAAAGAATCGTTGTGCATTAGGTCCCCCAGAATATCCTCCAGAAAATCTCATAACAAAAGAATAGTCCGTCCAGAATCTTAAATAGGTTCTGTAATCTCCGCTAAGTGTATAAAAACTTAATTTAGTGTTTCCAAAACCGGGATTTCCATAAGCATCAAATCTATACCTTGTTCCCTGTATTGGGGATGTATAACCCCACATAACATTATCATGAACGAACGCTAATGAAGGAACAACAAAAGAGGCTTCTTCTGAAGGAACAGTTAGATCATTGAGATTTTCCCCTTTTACATTTAGCCAACTTATTCCACCTTCAAATCTGTAAAAACGATTTAATGGTAAACTTGCAGAAAGAGAAGCACCATAACTTCTGTATCTATAAAGATTGATAAAATTGCCTCTTACCAGATTTACAAATCGTGCGGTATGAAAACCTTGTAAACCAAAATCAATTCTTCCGCCGAGATAATAATAAGCAAGACCGTAGTCACTATTTTTTAAATCAACCTGTAAGCCTGTAACGCCAACTAATCTATGATCTCCTAAAACATCACTGAAAGAAAGAACTGTTGTTCCAATTAATCCGTAAAAAGTGCTGTACCCTGCATTTGCGTATATGAGATCAGGACCGAATGTAATTTTATATTTATTAACCCTGTAATTTCCATCACCATCCAGATTATCTTTTGGGATAAACAAAGAATCATTAGCATAAACTTTTTCTTTTGTCGAGTCTTGCTTTCCAAAAACAAAATTAGAAAAATCGCTTCCTGTACTTGTGGATGATGAATCACTTTCAATAACATCACCAGTAAATATTTTTATCTCGTCATCAGCCGGAAAAACATCATTTTCATTTGTCTCTTTTACAACCTCTTTGATTTCTGATTTTCTTTTTCTTAACTCTTCAAGTTTTGAAACAAACGATGTTGGCATTAATGAATCTATTTCTATATTCCGTTCAAACGGGTTATCAAGCATAAATATATTAAATACTGATTCATACAGGGTAGAGAAAACTAACTTCTTTGTATCTTTAGATAATGACAATTGATAAAGACCACTTAAAGAATTTGTAATCGGTTTAAATGGAGAATTAATAATCGAGTTGTTATCATCATTTTGATTGAGTGACTTTATGTAAATATTATTTATTCCATTCATATCAGAAATAAGAATCAATCTTTCACCGTTCACTTCTTCTCTTGGTGACGTTTCATCAGATAATGGCAAATCAGTTATTCTAATCACTTCATCATTAGAAAGTGCTAATTTGTATATGTCTTTTTGTGAATAGTTATGTTTTAATATACTGAAATCAGCTGGTAATTGTTTCCTATTTAAGTTATCACCCCTGTCTGATGAAAAATAAATTGATTTATCATCATGCGACCAAGATGGATCAGAATCACTAAAAATATCTTTAGTTAAATTTTTTATTTCAGAAGTTGTAAAATTATATGTATAAAGATCAGACTGACGACCATCCTGCCCAATGAATGCAAGGTAATTTCCATCATTCGACCAAGTAACACTTTCGACAGCATCAAAATTGATATTAAGAACTTCTCTATACCCGGATTCTACATCGATAATATAGATTGCATCAAATCCATTTCGTTTTGCCGATATGGCTATTTTTGTTCCATCAGTTGACCAGGTTAAACCAGGAGTTAGAATATTTAATTCTTCAAAATCAGGTATTTGATTGCCTTCAACAATTCTCTTAATCGTTTTACCTGTTAATGCATCCATAATATACAGACCCCAGTAGTAATCACGATTAGAAATAAAAGCAATTTTATCACCTTGCGGAGAAAGTGTTGGTGATGTGTTATAAAAACCTTTATCTTTTTCCGGATCAGTTAATCTTTTTGCAAAATCTTCCGGGTCATCTCTTAATGCAACATCAGGCCAAAAAGTTTTTTTGATATCCTTTTTCCAGCGTTCACCGAGTTCTTTAGTATCAATTCCTAAAGTGGCTTTTATTCCTTCTTCAACACTTCCAACACCTTTTATTTTATTTACCAACTCGCCAATTTTTTCTTTGCCGTATTTATTTGCGATATAGTAGAATACTGATTGTCCACCACGGTAAGCAAAGTATCCGTCTAACCTGTTTATCTCTGGAAGGTATTCACTAACAGCAGCATCACGAATAAACATATCAGTGTCAACATCCCAACCAAGAGCCTCGTACTCAGCTAAACCTTCGCTAAACCATAATGGAAATTGCAAAGAAATATTGTTAGAAATAATATTTTGGATTGACCCACCATAAAACATATCATTCATAACAGCGTGAACAAGTTCATGATGAATAAGATGACGGAATTGTTTGTAAGACCCAGTAAACTGAATTACAACTCTGTTTTTAAATAATTCTGTAAATCCCTGAATTCCTTCACTTAAGTATTGATCTATAATATTAGTTTCTTGAAACGCATTTTGAGAATTATAAATAATTATTGTTACTCTGTTATTTAATTTATAGTTAAGTGTGTTTTGAATTGAAACAATAGCATCTTCAGCAGATTTTGCTGTAAATTCTGTTAAAGTCTCGCCTTTCTGTGAAAAGTATATATCAAAATGCTTAGTTTGGATATAATACCAGTCATAATTTTTAATATGGATTTTATTCTTTCCGAATTGTCCAAAAACAGAAACAGAAAGTAAAACCATAATTACTGCAAAAAATTTAAGTACCTTCATTTTATTCCTTAAAATCTAAAATCATAAAATCTAATTCAGATCTCTCTTCATCTACACGGATGAGCTTAACATGAATTTTATCACCTAACCGATATTGTTTTTTTGTTCTCTTACCAACTATTGCATATTTTTTTTCGTCGTGGATATAATAATCGTCATCTAAATCTCTTAACCTTACAAGACCTTCCGCAAGTATGTCTGTAATTTTAACAAATATTCCAAAATTTGTTATACCAGAAATTATTGCCGAAAATTCGTTTCCGATATGATTTCTAAGGTATTCTATTTGCTTCTGTTTAACACTGAACCTTTCGGCCTCTACAGCATTTCTTTCTGTAGCGGATATATTGTCACAAATTTCTTCTAATTGTGCAAGGGAATAAATTTCCCCGCTTTTTAGGTTTTTATAATTAAACAATAACCGATGAACAATTAAATCACTGTACCTTCTTATAGGGGAAGTGAAGTGAGAATAATATTTAAATCCCAATCCGTAGTGCCCAATATTATCAGGAGAATAAACTGCTTTAGCCATTGAACGAATTGCAAGTTCGTTTATTAACGTTTCTTCTTCCTTGCCTTGCACTTGATTTAGAAGATTTTGGAATCCAATCGATTTTGATGATGCATGTGGATCAAAAGAATAACCAAGTGTTTTTACAAAGCGCGAAAATTCTACTATCTTTTCTTGATCTGGCAGATCATGAATACGATAAACAAAAGGCTTTACACCACCGGATTTAGGAATCGCAATTTGTTGTGCAACAAGTTTATTTGCTAACAACATAAATTCCTCAATAAGCATATTGCTTTGCTTTGTTTGCTTAATCAAGATAGAAACCGGAACTCCGCTTTCATCAAGAACAAATTTTACTTCCGGTGAAATAAAATTAAAACTGCCTTCTCGCATTCTTTTTTTTCTGAATTGTTCCGCAATCTTATTCAAAAGTAAAATATCATCAGCCAAATCTCCTGCTTCATCATCAATTACTTTTTGCGCTTCTTCATAAGTAAATCTTCTTTTACTGTTAATAATAGTTTTAGCGATTATGTAATCAATAATTTTTCCTCTTGTTGTCATTTCAACAATAACAGAATATGTCAATCTATCTTCGTTTGGAACAAGTGAACAGATTTGGTTAGATAATTTTTCCGGAAGCATTGGAATTACCCTGCCAACAAAGTAAACGCTGTTGCCTCTTTCACTTGCTTCAACATCCAGAGGTGAATCTTTTTTTACATAATGCGAAACATCTGCAATATGAATTCCAATTGACAAATTTCCATTTTCTAATTTCTCAATGGAAAGCGCATCATCAAAATCTTTTGCATCTTCCGGATCTATGGTAAATACATTTTTATTTCTATAATCTAAACGCTTTTTAATTTCTTCTTTAGGAATTGTGCTGCTGATGTTTTCTGCTTCGGTCAAAACCGAAGCTGGAAACTTATATTTTAGATCAAACTCGCGAGCAATGGAAATTATATCAGTATCGTGCGTGCCGGATTTACCAAGCACTTCAATAACTTCCCCTTCAGGATTATTCATTGATGTATCCCAAACCAATTTACCTACAACAACTTTATCCCCGCTTTTAGCGCCATTAAGTTTAGATTCATTTATGTAAATATCCCTGTGCAGTTTTGGATCATCCGGTGCAATAAAAAAGAATGATTTGGATTTTTTTATTATGCCCACATATTCTTTACGTTTTCTTTCAAAAACATTTACAATCTGTCCTTCTATATTTTTCCCCTTTTGTTTGGCAAACACTTCAACCTCAACAAGATCGCCGTCAAAAGCAGTTCCAATATTTCGTGCTGCAATAAAAACATCACCGCGTTTTTCATCATTAATATTTACAAATCCAAAACCGTTGCGGTTAATTTCAAGCCTTCCTTTTAACCGATTTGATTGCGGAAGTTTGTTTAATTGGAATCTTTTTCCAGCTCTGATCAGAAATGATTCTTCTTCTAATTTATGAAGCGCTGCTTTAAGCGAAGCATATTCGTGATCAGAATTAAATCCAAGTTTACTTGCAATGTCCCTGGATTTATATCCTCTGCCTTGATTTCTGTTAAAGAAAGCTTTTAATTCTTTTTTCATTAAAACTCAAAATTATATTTAAAACCACCTTCAAAAAAAAGCGGGTTATTTATTGATGATGTCTGATTTTCAGATTCTTTTCTTTCTACACGCAGTTGAAGTCTTTCTGTAATAGGATATTCCATCTTAACGTTAGCACGACTTAAATCCTGCAGTACTTCTGTAGAGCCGCCAATTTCATATTTTATTTTCCACACCTTGCCTATAAGATTAAATTTTGTAGTATTATTAGTAACTTGTCTTAGTTGAAATCCCGTAACATAATTGCCAAGATACTGATTTAATACTTCACCTATTAGAGATCCGGCTAATGCTGTAGTAGTTGATTCCACCAAGTTTTTATCATTCTGATCATTATCATCACCTGGAAACTTACCTATTATCAAGAAATACATCGCATCGGTGGCATTTTTTGTTGGATCCTTTTTATCTTCCTCAATTGCCTGACGCCCCATATATACGCCTATGTTATTTTCATCTTTAATAAAATTTTGATTCAGTTCATTTAATGGACCTTTTAATTTTATCTTAACCGCAACTTCCTGTTCAGTTTGTGCGTTAGTTGAACCTGGTGGATTGTAATAATCCTTGTAAGTAGATGTAATATCAATTATCGGATTATCAAGTTTATCGAATCTCACATTTCCGTTTGCTGCAAAAGATTTAACAAAACTAAGATTCGATCCCTCAAGAAGTTTAAGTTCACCACCCGATCTTGTTTTACCATTTATAGATTCAAGAAAAAAATCTCCATCCAATATAGCCACTAAATTTTGGTCAAGTTCTTTGGATAATACAACCACTACTTCTGCTTCAGTTTCAAGCTTTATATCAAGAGTATAACTTAACTTGGATACTTCACTATTCTTGTTTTCTATACTATCCCTTTTATTAGTAGTTTCGATTAAACTATCCAGAGCACTGATAATATTATTGACCTCTTTATTGTTATTTGCGTATTCATAATTAAAACCTGAACTGCTCGAATAGGCAGATTTACTAAATGGCAATATAATATCGGCTACTGTTACTGCAATTGGCATATTTAGATAAGAGTTACCTCTTTTTTCTGAATAAACAATATCACCTCTTGTTCGCAGAGCCACATCACCATATACAAAAGGACTTGATGATTTAGAGATTTTATCAAGAATTTTCAAATCTCCGTTTACTTTAATAAAGGTTGAATCTAATTTAAATTCGTCAAGCTTTACGAATCCTTCCCCCTTTAACGTACCGCCTTGCTTTGTTCCAAAAACATTTTGAAGAGTAATACTTTCGATAGTAATATCTTCATCATCCACCCAAACTTTGGCATTAAAGTCGTAATCAAGATTATTTTTGATAAAGTTAATTTTTGCATCATTAATGCTAAAGTAGCCAATCGCAATGGGTTTAGAAATCGTTCCCGATATAAAAATATCGGTTTCAAGTTTTCCTTTTTTGAATTGAACATAAGGCATCGAGTTTTGCAGGGAACTTAGATCAAACTCATCTGATTCAATTGTCAGTTCTATCTGTTCATCAGAAATGTTAGTAGAGTCTTTAACAGGTGTTAGAGATATTGGTATATATCCCGTTATAAGCATTGCAGGGGAAGTATAATTTTCGGTTGAATCAATTGCACGGACATCTATATTCAGTTTATTGTTATCATAATCGAAAGTGGAAAGCAATGAACCAAAATTGCTTTCACCATAAATTATATTTTTTGCAGATGCATTAATTGAAAACTTAGGATCAATAAAATTACCGGTTATTATGCTTTTGATACTAATATCAGCATCAATCTTTTGGCGCCCAAGACCTCCCATAATATCATTAAACATTCTTTCACCACTCAGTGCATCCAGAGAAACAGTTAAGTTATGATCACCTGTCTTTCCAAATGTTCCATTTATACTTAACGTTCCATCAGCAGCATATAATAAAACATTATTAAAGCTTATGTTTTCCTTAGAATAACTAAGAAGCATATTATTAACATTTTTTATGTTAAACTTTTTATAATTTAGATCCAGCTCTGTAATACTTAGCTGCAGTTCATTATCAGCAAAAGCAATTTCAACATCCAGCCTGGCAGAAATTTTATCTTCGTATTTTAAACCAGCAGAAAAATCAATTTTATCTGCCAACAATGTAATTTTGGATTTTACGTCATAGATATTTCCACCAGCATAAATACGCTCCGAACTAAATTCGATCACGCTTTCCAGATTTTCAGAATTTCCATTTAGCAAATGGTTTGAAAGATTACAATCAAGATTTGTGTTTACAAGAAAATAAACGTCTTCATCGTTCCAGAATTTTAAATAGTCAATTTTTGAATTTAGTGAAAGGGTTAAAGAGTCATTTGATGACTCCAAATTTCCATCCAACTTTCCATCTAGTTCAATCTGATTATTGCCAAGCTTTAAATTCATGGCTTCTTTAAAATCCAATAGATACTGAAGAGAAAAATCTTTTACAGAACTATAATTGTCTGATACCAAAATTTTTGAATCAGAATTGTCTGACGAATCTTGTCCAAAAATTGGATTCGTTTTCTCTTTAATTGCTTTATTAATTATTTCAGCTTCGCGGGATAGTACATCTCCCAATGAGGTTATTAAAAAATCACCGCTTATTGTAAAATCGGCAATATCAGAAATTATATTAATTATTTTTTTTCCATTATCATTTCTGCGGATATCCATGATTAATCTTGTACTATCTATATCAAAATTTAAAAATCTTGAGTTTTGAATATCAGTAACGAGAAATAAATCCATACTATCAGGATCAAAACCCTGACCGCTTGCTTCAAGTGAAAGATTTAATTCCGAATCAATAGATTTATTATTAAGAAGTTTTGATAGATTGATTCCACTCATTATCCCTTTGATATCATAAATCGGATCAGTCGGGTTTTTATAATCTAAAGTTGCAAGAACGTTTACAAAAGATGAATCTGATGATAAAGATACTGTTGAGGTTATCAATCCGTTTTCCGCGTTTGAATTAATTTTTATATTGTTAAAATATGTTTCACCAACCCTTGATGAGTTTGCATCCATTGAAAGATCCATTATCATTTTTTGCGGATCGAATCCAATGCCGCTTATTTTTATCTCAGAATTAATATCCGATGAGATTGAAGTGAAAGAACTAAGATCCAGATTTTGGGTTATAACTGTTGCATCATAAACCATTTCTACAGAACGCAAATCTATTGAAGCCTTTCCATTTAAATTTCCCTTTTCTGTTCGTAGTGCAAATGCGGTTTTAAAGTTTAATGGTCCGCCTTTATAATTTATAGTATCAACTTTAATGATCCCTAATTCTTTATAATCGGGTAATTCTAAATTTCTTAATAATCTATTTGGATCAGATGGATCCAAGTAAGAATCAGAAATGCTGAAATCGAAATACATTTTCTCTGAATCAAGAAGATTTTTCAGATTTGCTTTAGCTTTAAGTGATGTGTTGTTATAAATAACATTTAATTTTTTAATTAATAATTCACTAAAAGTACCGGAGGCTTCTAAATCTGCTGATATTGTTCCTTCAAGCATTTCCAAAGGTGGAACATAAGTTGTAACATCATTAAAATTTAGCTTTGATGTACTTAGACTAAATCGTACTGGTGCAACAGCAAGTTTCTCCATCGAAAAATCTTTAAATAAATCAACACCTAAGACTGCTGCACTTAATTCTATATCAGAATCTTTTGTAACTAAATGGAGTTTGTTTATTCCAGCTAATTTAGGAGTAAGTAAAACGCTTCCGCTTAAATGTTGCAATTGAAAAAAATTAAAGTTTGGACTGAAAGAAATATTATTAATAGTAAGTCGGTAAGCATATTTGTTTATATCGGCAAAAGCGCTGAATGAAACATTCATATCTCTTATACGTAAATCTTCAGTTGTTATGCTTTGATAATTTTCTATGCTGCCAACCTTATCATATCTCTGCATCGAAAAATCAACATTAGTCAACGCAAAATCTGCAACCTCAATTGTAAATGGAAACTCAGATGTTGTAGTATCCTCAGGCTCGGTTGAGGGCGGAAATATTTTAAGAAGATTTAACTCTCCGTCACTTTCCTCAACCAGTTTTATTGTTGCATCTTTTAATTCAAATTTCCTAACGTAAATATTTTTGAAAAGAATTTTTAATGGGCTTGTTCTAAGTTCTATATTTCCTGCTGAAACAACAGTATCATTCTGCAAAGAGGTTAGAGTAACATTTTTAACAATAAGTGATGTAAATATTGTTCCGTCAATTTCACCAATGGATAGTTTCCCATGTATCTCATCATTTACAATTTGTACAACTGTATCACGCAGCCAGTTCTTAAAAAATGAAGTTTGAGAAATTCCAAGAAAAATCATCAGGAGCATAAAGATACCTACAAAAGTGTAAACAAAAATATTTACACCATACCGTAAAGCTTTTCTGCCTTTACCGATAATCTTCTTAGTTTCTTCTTTAACTTTTTCTTCGTCCACTAATCTTTAAATCGCTCTTTTATAATCTTAATAATATTAGATGTAGATTGATCACTTACGAATTGTATTGTCTTAACTTCACCTCCGTTTGCTTCAACTACCTGCCGCCCAACAATTTTATCAATTTGCCAATCAGCACCTTTAACCAAAACATCAGGAATCAAATCACCAATAATTTCTGCAGGTGTATCTTCTTCAAAAAAAGTAACATAATCAACAGGTTTTAAATTTGATACAATAAACGCTCGTTCGTCCTGTTTTAGTATTGGACGCTTATCCCCTTTTATATTTCTTATTGATGAATCAGAATTAAGTGCAAGGAACAGAACATCGCCCATTTCTTTTGCCTTAACAAGATAATCAACATGACCGGAATGAATTAAATCGAAGCAGCCATTTGTAAAAACAACTTTCTTCCCTTCACTTTTCAATTGAGTTCTGATTTTTTTTATTTCTTCTCTTGTTTTGATGTTGCTCATTTATTTTCCCGTGTAACAGTATCAAAAAGTTTATCTATTTCAATCGGGATAATTCCAACTTCTTCACAAACAATTCCGCCGGCATAATTTGCAAGGTATGATGCTTCATAAATATTTGCACCTGCAGCAAGGGCAATTGTTAAAGTTGAAATAACCGTATCACCGGCTCCGGATACATCTGCAACTTTTCTTGCTTTAGTTGGCATTCTTCTTTCCGGTTTGCCTTTTTCAAAAACTGCAATACCATCTTCTCCAAGAGTTAGTAAAACATTTTTTGAATTTAGTTTTTTTAATAAAGTATTTCCTGCAAAAGAAATATCCACATCTGTCCTGATCTTCATCCCGAGAATATCTTCTGCTTCTTTTCTGTTTGGTTTGAACACGGTAACATTTTTGTATTCATAAAAATTATTGAACTTCGGATCAACCGTAATAAGTTTTTTGCTTTTATTTGCCAATTCAATTAACTGGGGAATAAGTGAAGAAGATAAAACTCCCTTATTGTAATCCTGAAGAATAATTCCATCTAAATTTTTAATAATGGTTTTTACATAATCAAATATTTTATTCTGAATGTCTTTTCCAATCGTATCCTTACTTTCTTTATCAATTCTAACGATGTGCTGACTGTCCGCAATTACACGGGTTTTAGAAGTTGTGGGGCGGCTGTCATCTTCAATAATTCCGTGATGCGAAATCTTCTGATCAGTTAAAAGAGAATTAAAAATTGTTCCATAATTATCGTAACCGATTATTCCAATTGGTTCAGCTATTCCGTCAAGAGCTGAAATATTTAACGCAACATTTGCTGCGCCGCCAAAACGATAAAATTCATTTTCAACTTCCAAAACGGGAACCGGTGCTTCAGGTGAAATTCTTTTTACATCACCCCAGTAATAAATGTCAAGCATCATATCGCCAATAATGGCAATTCGTTTTCCTTTAAAATTCTTTTTTAGCTGTAATAATCTTTTTTCAGAGATTTTAATCATTGATAAGCCAGATTAGTTAATAAATTTGGCTTAAAAATAACTATAAATAATGAGGGTAAAAAGTGAGGAAAACATAGGACGGTTAATGGAAGATGGTTGATGGTTAATGTAATAGGGACAAATGGAAATTTGATTTAAACAGAATGTTAAGACAAAACCAGTTCCTGCGAGAGCGTGTTGCAGATGTCAATTCGGAGTCAGTTCGACCGAAGGGAGAAATCGTTTCTGCAGTAAAATACAAAGATTTCTCAGTCGATCCGCCAATGGCGGACAAGAGTAAGAAAAGGACAAATAAAATATTTTTTT
>Ga0105099_10001134_pt1 | contig 17088 bp, 15 predicted proteins | sample PPLLak3cmMay2015_2_FD_79138 | JGI IMG/M metagenome (GOLD analysis project Ga0105099, IMG submission 79138) | Freshwater sediment microbial communities from Prairie Pothole Lake near Jamestown, North Dakota, USA - PPLs Lake P8 Core (1) Depth... | ecosystem: Environmental > Aquatic > Freshwater >... | reverse complement strand
ATCGTCCAGGGCCTGACGGAGTTCCTGCCGATCTCCTCTTCCGCCCACCTGGTGCTTGTGCCTTGGCTGATGGGGTGGACCTTCGAGGCCGAAGCCGCCTTCGTGTTCAACATCCTGGTGCAACTGGGAACCTTGCTGTCCGTCATCCTGTACTTCCGGGCGGACCTGCTGGCCATTGCGCGGGCGATGTGGAGCGGCGCGGTGCACCGGCAGCCGCTCGCTGATCCGGCCTCACGCCTGGGATGGATGATTCTCCTGGCGAGCATCCCGGCGGCGCTGGCCGGCATCCTGCTTAAGGATGTGGTTGAGCGGGCTTTCGCCTCGCCGCTGGCCGTGTGCTTCTTCCTGCTGGTCAATGCCGCGCTGATGCTCGGCGCCGAGCGGCTTGCACGGCTGCAGCGGAGCCTGCAAGATGTGAACGCCGGCGACGCGCTGTCGATTGGAACCGCGCAGATCCTTGCGCTTTTCCCCGGAATCTCACGGTCTGGCTCGACGATCTCGGCCGGGATCGTGCGCCGGCTGCTGCGCCCCGAGGCGGCGCGCTTCTCGTTCCTGATGTCCATCCCGGTGATGGTCGGCGCCGGCCTGATCGCCACGCTCGACCTGGTCCGTTCCCCCTCCGCCCTCCAGCAGATTGGCCCGATCCTGGCCGGCTTTGGAGCGGCGGCGATCGTCGGCTATCTGGCGATCCACTGGCTGCTCGGCTTCCTGGCCCGCAACAGCCTGACGCCATTCGCCATCTACTGTGCTGCCCTCGGGCTGGCGGGGATCCTGATCTCCCTGGTGGGCGCGTAGCGCGATGCCTCGCAACGGCGCTTCCCCGCTGTGTAGGAGCGGCCACCGGATTTCAGCCTGCCTGGCTGTCGTATCGGCGCTGGCCGCAGCCTGCACCCCACCCGCTCCATCGGCCACGCCGACTGCGCCGCCGTGGGTTGCGGTCACACCCGGCCTCGAGCCCATCGTGACCGAATGGGTCGAGGCCTACCGCTCGGAGGTTGGAGTCCCACCCTTCGATCTGACGGTCCTGCCCCTCGAGGCAGCCCAGGATCGGCTGCGCCGCGGGGAGCTGGCCATGCTCTTTGCGGCTGCCACACCCCCGCAGGGATGGTTCGCCACCCCGGTCGGCGCAGAACCGGTGGCGGTCATCGTCCATCCCGACAATCGCGTGCGCGGCTTCGGTCTGCGGGACCTGGAGCGGCTGTTCAGCGGGGAGGCGGTTGCGTGGGCCGAATTCGGGGGGCTGGAGACGCCGGTCCAGATCTACACCCCCTTCCCCGGGGACGACCTGCGAACGGCCTTTGAGCAGCAGACGCTGCGCGGGCGGCCGGTTACGCCCAACGCCCGGCTGTATCTGACCCCGGCCAGCGGCGCGGCGCTGGCAGCGGAGGATGCGGCTGCCCTCGGGATCCTGCCCCTTTCAGCTGTGCCATCCGACGTGCGTGCCGTGCGGGTCGAGGGTTCCCTGCCCGAGGATGCTGAGTACCCCTATCGGTTCGACATCCTGGCGATGGCGCCGGGCGAGCCAACGGGCGGCGTGCGCGACTTTCTGGTCTGGCTGCAGTCCACCCAGGCGGACTAGGCGCAAGATCCACACACTCCTTGCGTCCCCAGCAGCAGCGCAGCAGTCGGCAGCCCCAAAGGCTTCGCCCCGTGCGGCAAGTTGTGCAGTCACCCGGACCGCGCGGCACTGCGCGCCGGCGTGGATCAGTCCATATTCAGAAAGGGATTGGCGCGCCGCTCATGCCCGACGGTGGTCGCCGGGCCATGTCCCGGGTAGATCGTCACCTCGTCGGGCAGACTGAGCACCTGGCTCTGGATGCTATCCAGCAGCAGCTCCCAGCTCCCGCCCGGCAGATCCGTTCGACCGACCCCTTCTGCGAAGATCACATCGCCGGCAAACAGCATCCGCTCGGCGGCGCAGTAGAACATGACATGCCCAGGGGTGTGACCGGGCGCATAGCGCACTTCGAACTTCCGGCTCCCCAATTGCAGCTGCATGCCATGCACCAGATCGACGCCAGGCTCCGGACCAGGATCAAAGGCCGGGATCCCGAACAGACCCGCACCCCCATTGAACCGCCACAGGGGCTGGTCGCCCGGATGGAGGGCGACGACCGGCGGACCGGCGGACAATCGGACCAGGTCGGCCACGCCGGCGAAATGGTCGAAGTGAGCGTGGGTTAACCAGATGGCGGACAGGCTCCAGCCCCGCCGCTCCAGCTCCTGATGGATCCCGGCGCCGTCCCAGGCCGGGTCGATCACCACCGCCGCACCGCCCGCCCCGGCGTCGGCGACAAGGTAGGTGTTGGTCTGAACTGGACCCAGCGTCAGGCAGGCGACTTCCAGCTGTCCCCCACTCGGGGATTCGGAATCGGCATCCACGGGCTTCGCCTCCTCGGGCCTTGTGACGATCGCCCCGATGACCGAAGATAACACACACCCAGGACACTCGCGCCTTTCTCCGCCACGCAGGCAGTGCTAGACTGGGTCAACTTCCCCGGGAGGACCGCATGGCGCACTATCCCCCTGAACCCTTCCGCATCAAGATGGTAGAAAGCATTCACCTGCCCACCCGCGCCGAGCGCACCGCGGCATTGCGCTCGGCCGGCTACAACACCTTCGGCCTGCGGGCGGAGGACATCTACATCGACCTGCTCACCGATTCCGGAACCGGCGCCATGAGCGACCACCAGTGGGGCGCCATGATGATCGGCGATGAGTCCTACGCCGGTGCCCGGTCCTTCTTTCGATTGCAGGAGAGCGTTGAGCAGATCTTCGGCTTCGCGCACTTCATGCCCACGCACCAGGGACGGGCGGCAGAGAACATCCTTTGTGCCTTGTTTGCCCACCCCGGGTGGTCGGTCCCGTCCAACATGCACTTCGACACCACCCAGGCCAACATCCTGGCGCGCGGTGGACGCCCGGAGAATTTCCTGATCGACGAGGCCGGCAACCCGGGCTCACTCCATCCCTTTAAGGGCAACCTGGATGTGGCCAAGCTGAAAGCCTTCCTCCAGGCACATGGCCCAGACGAAGTCCCGCTGGGTATGATCACCGTGACCAACAACGGCGCCGGCGGGCAGCCGGTATCGATGGAGAACCTGCGCGCGGTCAGCGCCATCTACCGCCAGGCCGGCATTCCGTTCTTCATCGACGCCTGCCGCTTTGCCGAGAATGCCTACTTCATCAAGCTGCGCGAAGTGGGGTACGCCGAGAAGTCGGTGCTCGAGATCGCCCAGGAGATGTTCTCGCTGGCCGACGGCGCAACCATGAGCGCCAAGAAGGATGCCATCGTCAACATCGGCGGGCTACTGGCAATGAACGACAGCGATCTGTACGAACGCGCCTGCAGCGAATTGATCCTGCGCGAGGGCTTCCCAACGTATGGCGGGCTGGCGGGGCGCGACCTCGACGCGATGGCGATCGGCCTGTGGGAAGGCTTGAACGAGGACTACCTGGCCTATCGCCTCGGTCAAACGGCCTATCTGGGCGAGCGGCTGCTCGAGATCGGCGCCCCGATCGTCCAGCCGCCTGGCGGCCACGCCATCTACATAGACGCCGGCGGGCTGTTCCCCCACCTGCAGCGCGACCAACTCCCCGGGCAGGCGCTGGTGGTTGAGCTCTATCTGGAGGGCGGAATCCGCGCCGTGGAATTGGGCACGGTGGCTTTCGCCCATCCCGACCCGGTCACCGGGGATATGCACTACCCGCCGCTTGAACTCGTCCGGTTGGCGCTGCCGCGGCGCATGTACACTCAGGCCCATCTCGAGGCGGTGGCGGAGACCGTGCAGCGGATCGTTGCGCGGCGCGCTCAGATCCCCGGCTACCGCATCGTCCACGAGCCGAAACTGCTGAGGCATTTCACCGCCCGCTTCGAACCGATCTGACGGACGCGCCTCGTCATCCACAGCCCGCAGTAGGGGCGAAGCACCGTTCGTGCCGCGAGCCCGACGGCATGCTCCGCCCCTACCCTGCATCTGTGAGCCGACGAACGGCCTAGAAGTCCAGGACCTTGACCTCCTTCAGCCGCACGTTGTTGCCCTCATTGCTCTCGTCGACGTCATCGCCGGTGTCGACCTCGGCCTTGGTGTTGATCGACGGATACCAGCTCGGATAGCCACCGTAGTTGCAGCTCAGCGTCTGATCATCATCCGGTTCGAGGTCATCTACATCCCAGGTGCAGGCGGCAGACGCATAGCCCTCGCCCGGCCACCATTTGACGGTGAAGTCCTCGGCGATCGCCCCGCCCTGGTTCTCGATTTTGACCTTGACCGCGATCGACTGGCTCTTGTACGGCTCCGCCGGATCGAGATTGATGCTCCTGACCACCAAATCCGGCTTGAGCGAGGCGGCGGTGACCGCCTTGATCTTCACCCAGAAGTAGTTGGAGGCCGAAGGGCCAATCCCAAACAGCACACCACCCGGCTCCTTCAGCCGGAAGTTGCCCTGGTAGGTACCGGTATCGGCGGGCGCCGTCAGATCCACGGAGATGTCTACCGTGCCACCCGGGGCGACGGTCCCGGAGGTGAGCGTTACCGAGTCGGGCGCGCTCATCCGATCGCCGCCGTCGAAGGTGAGTTTGTAGCCTGAGGTCCAGGTGCAGGTGCCAACATTCTTCAGCCGCCAGGTCTTGGTGAAGTCAGTCCCCACAACCACCGAGGTGTTGTCCGGGTAGTTGACGTCCGCAATGAAGGACGCGGCGTTGCACGGCACGGCGGGGGTCGGCGTTGCCGGCACTGCCGTCGGCGGCGGCGGGGTCGGCGAGGCGAGCACCTCCGTCGGAATCGCCAGGGTTGGCACCAGCGTCGGCGGCTCGAGGGTCACCGCCAACTGGGTGAGCTCCAGGGCAGCCTCAATCGTGGCGGCAGCGGAGGTCGCCACCGGATCGTCCGACTGATAGCCCGGGAAGTTGCAGGCCGCCAGCAGCAACGCAGCCACCAGCAGCAAACCGAGGCCTTTCACCAGGTGCTTGGACATGTCTCTTCTCCTCCTTGCCTCAAGTGCCCCGCGGACGCGGTCACCCCATCGCCCGTGCCGGTTCCCTGCGCAGGGGTTCTGTCCAGAGCGGCAGCTCCGTTCGGCCGGTGCCGGCCCAGCACGCACCGGGATGATTCTGCCAGAAATCCGCCAGTCGCACCACAGTCCGCCATTCCCACCGTCAGCCGGACGGCTGCGGTTTGGATTTCGCATCGGTTGGAGCAGTTCTTCTTCTCAGCGCTTCCTCTCGCACGCTTCTGGCCATCCGCCTCAGCCCGGGTGGCCTCCGGGGGAGGAGTTGCGATCCGATCAGCCGCACGCTGGTCGAAGCCGGAGTTGGAATCGCATCCGGGGTTCGGGCATGGCCTTGAACCCCGGATGGATGCCGGATTGCCGACGAGGCCGCCGGGCGCGGGCTTAGGGCGAAATCGTGACGATCGGGAAGATCAAGAGGGTCGGCATCAAGAGCAGAAACTGGACCGCCTTGATCTTCACCCAGAAGGGTCCGGAAGCCGCCGGCCCAATGCCAAACACGACGCCGCTCGGGTTGCGGATCTTGAAGTAGCCCTGGTAGGTCCCTTTCTCGGACGGGGCCTTGAGGTCGACCGAGACGTCGACGGTGGCGCCCGGCGGGACCGTCCCACCCGTCAGGGTCACCGAATCCGGCGCCGACATGCGATCTCCACTGTCAAAGATCAGCTTGTAGCCGGAGGTCCAGGTGCACGTCCCGATGTTCTTCAAGCGCCAGGTCTTGGTGAAGTTGGCGTTGAGGAATACCTCCGACCCGTCCGGGTAGGTGACGTCCTTGACGAAAGCCGCCGCGTCGCACGGCTGGGGCGTCAGCGTGACGGTGGAGGTCCCGGTGGGCGTCAAGGTGAGCGAGGCGGTTGCCGTCACTGTCTCTGAGGGTGGGGGCGGAGTCTCGCTGGCCCCCAGTGGTGTATCCGAGACCGCCGGCGGCAGGGCCTGGCTGGCGATGGCAGTCAGCGTGCCGGCCACGGCGGTCTGCTCGGCCCCGCCGCTGGCGCCGACGTTGCACGCCAGTTGCAGCAGTCCCACCACCAACAAGACCACCACCGCCCGATGAACGTGTCGCCTCATGCTTGCCTCCTATCCCATCAGCATCTTGCCCGAGAGGATACAACAATTGGACCCGGGGCGATAGGTGTCTCGAGTACGACCGCCGCGCCGACGGCAGGGAGGGCTATGGTATGCTGAAACCTCCGTCCTCCGCCCCGGGTCTCTGCGGAGCCGGCGCAGCCGATGACCACCGCCGAATTCAGCCTCCCACAGACTCTTCAATCCGACCGGCGTTCACCCTTGCGCTGGATCACCTGGCACGTCGGTCGCCACGCCTGGCTGGTGCTCGTCTTGTTGTCGGGCGCGTTTGGCAACGCCGTGCTGGCGGCCGTGATGTTCATCTTGATCGGCCAGGGGCTGAACGCCGTGCTGGAGTCCCCGCCCGATCTGGATCGCCTGCTGCAGATCGCGCTGTGGATCGGGTTCTCGCAGGTCGTGCGTGGCGGCCTGCAGCTCGCCCGCAACTACAGCGCCGAGATGATCGGGCAGCGTCTAGAGCGTCAGATCCGCGACGAGCTGTATCTCAGCCTGCTGGGGAAGAGCATGACCTTCCACAGCCTGCAGCCGGTCGGCGATACGATGGCACGCGCCACCAACGACGTGCGCGAAGTCAACCTGATGTTCAGCCCCGGGCTGAACCTGGTCGTCGGCTCGGCCAACTTCCTGCTTGCCCCGCTGCTGCTCGCGCCGCGCTACGACCCGTCGCTGGTGCTGGTCCCGGCGCTCTTCATCCTGGGCTACACCCTCTCGCTCTGGCAGTACCTGCGCGAGCTGCGCCCGATCGCCGAAGACGCCCGCCTGGCGTTTGGCCGCATGAACACCCACCTGGCAGAGGCGATCGACGGCATCGAGGTCGTCAAGGGGCATGCCCAGGAGGTGGCCGAGGCCGACCGCTTCGGATCCTTGGCCAGCGACTCGCGCAACGCTTTCGTCCGCCAGGGAGATGTCGAGGCCCGCTTCCTGCCGCTGCTGTTGATGGGAATCGCCGAAGCGGCGGCGCTGCTGCAGGCGCTGCTGCTCTACCAGCGCGGCGTGCTCGACGTGGGGGAGGTGGTCGGCTTCTTCGGCATGATCCAGCTCTTCGGCTTCCCGACCTTCGTCTCGCTGTACGCCTACTCACAAGTCGCGCTGGGGATGGCCAGCTCCCGCCGAATCCTCGAGTTGATCAACCGCCAGACCGAGCTTGACCGCAACCCCAGCGGCTATGCCTTGCCGATGCGGGGCGAGATCGCCTTCGACGATGTCTCGTTCGCCCATCAAGGCCAGCAATCCGGCCTGCAGCACGTCAGCTTCCGGGTTGCGCCAGGTCAGACGATCGCCGTCGTCGGCCAGACCGGTTCGGGCAAGAGCACGCTGATCCGTCTGCTCAACCGCATCCATGATGTCAGCCAGGGAGCCGTGCGCATCGACGGCGTCGATGTGCGCCAGTGGGATCTGGAGGCGCTGCGCCAGCAGATCTCGATCATCGAGCAGGACGTGTTCCTGTTCTCGCGCAGCGTGGCTGAGAACATCGCCTTCGGGAGGCCGCAGGCGACCCAGGCGGAGATCGAAGCCGCGGCCGGCGCGGCGCAAGCCCACGAGTTCATCACTGCGCTGCCGGAGGGGTACCAGACCATCGTCGGCGAGCGCGGGGTCACCTTGTCGGGGGGTCAGCGCCAGCGCCTCGCCCTGGCTCGGGCCTTCCTGACCAACCCCAGCATCCTGGTGCTGGACGATTCGACTTCTTCCATCGACAGCGCCACCGAGGACCAGATCCAGCGGGCGATCTTCCGTGCCGCTGCCGGCCGCACGACGATCATCATCACCCATCGCCTGTCGCAGATCCGCTGGGCCGACCTGATCCTGGTGCTGCGCAAAGGACGGCTCGCGGCCAGCGGCGCCCACGCCGATCTGCTCGACGCCTCTCCGGCCTACCGCCGCATCTTCAGCCCGGCGCCGCCAGAGGACGCATGAGCTTCTTTGACGGCCTCGATGCCGAGTCCTACGACCGCAGCTACCGAGACCGCGATCTAGCCCGGCGCATGCTGACCTATTTCCGGCACCATACTCGGGCGCTGGCGCTTTCGGTGGTGATGATCTTGCTGATCTCGCTGGCCGGCGCGCTGCTGCCGATCATCGCCGCGCGCGGCGTTGACGCCATGGCCGCTGGGCGCAGTGGCAGCTGGGTGATCGTGCTGCCGCTGATGGTGCTGGCGCTGGGCCTGGTGATCTGGGGCGCCAACTGGGTGCGTCGCCGGTTGACCAGCCGGGCGGTGGCCGATGTGATGCTTGCCCTGCGGCGGGATGGGTTCGCCGCTGCCGCCAAGCACGATCTCTCCTTCTACGACGATCTCGCCTCCGGCAAGGTCGTCAGCCGCATCACCTCCGACACCTCCGAGTTCGCCCAGGTGGTGGTGCTGGTCACCGACCTGCTGAGTGAGATCCTCGAAGCGCTGGTGTTGTTCGTTGTGCTGGTGCGAATAGAGCCTCGGCTGATCCCCTGGCTGCTGGCGATGCTGCCGCTGGTGTTCGCCTTCTCATTGATCTTCCGGCGCCTGGCGCGCACCGTCACCCGGCAAGGGTTCCGGGCGATGGCCAACGTCAACAGCCTGGTCAAGGAGGCCGTCAGCGGGATCCAGGTTGCCAAGAACTTCCGTCAGGAAGCGACGATCTACCAGGAGTTCGGCCAGGTGAACCAGCAAAGCTACCGCATCAATCTGCGGCGCGGCTTTGTGCTGGCGTTCGTGTTTCCGGTGCTGAACGCGCTGGCCGGAATCGCCATCGCCATCCTGCTCTATGTCGGGGGCTTGTATGCCGCCGCAGGCATCATCACCGTCGGCGCCTGGTACCTGTTCATCAGCAGCATGGACCGCTTCTGGTACCCGGTGCTCAATCTGACCGCCTTCTGGAGTCAGGTTCAGGGCGGGCTGTCGGCCGCCGAGCGCATCTTCGCCCTGATCGACGCTGAGCCGGCGGTGGTGCAGGTCGAGCGCCGGCCGGTTCCCGTGCTGCGCGGCGAGATCACCTTCGATCAGGTGGACTTCTCGTACGGCAAGGGCGTGGCAGTGCTCTCCGGCTTCGATCTGCACATCGCCGCCGGCGAGACCGTGGCGCTCGTCGGCCATACCGGCGCCGGGAAGTCGTCCATCGCCCGCCTGATCACCCGCTTCTACGAGTACCAGGGCGGCCGCCTGATGGTCGACGCGCAGGATCTGCGCACGCTCGACCTGCAGGCCTACCGCCGCCAGTTGGGGATCGTTTCCCAGGTTCCCTTCCTGTTCTCAGGAACGGTGCTGGACAACATCCGCTACGCCCGGCCAGAGACCAGCCTGGACGAAGTCAAAGCGCTGACGCGGCAGATCGGCGAGGGCGAGTGGCTGGAGGCGCTTCCAGACGGACTGCGCACCGAGGTCGGAGAGCGTGGCAGCCGGCTGTCTATGGGTCAGCGGCAGCTGGTCAGCCTGATGCGGGTTCTGGTGCAGCAGCCGGCGATCTTCATCCTCGACGAGGCCACCGCCAACATCGACCCGTTCACCGAACATCAGATCCAGCAGGCGCTTGCGTTGATCCTGGACGCCACCACCTCGGTGCTGATCGCACATCGGCTCTCGACTGTCCAGGCGGCAGATCGCATCATCGTGCTGCAGAACGGGCGGATCCTCGAGCAGGGCAACCACCATTCCCTGCTCGCCGGCGGCGGCCACTATGCCGATCTGTACAACACCTACTTCCGCCACCAATCCCTGGCGTACATCGAGTCCGCCCGGCAGGCAGCGCTGTCCGGCGCCACCGGGCTATAGGCCCTAGGTTGCATTGCCGCCCTCCCGGGCGATGTGCTAGAGTCAATTGCCTCCTTGCCTGAGGCACATGCCGATGGACCTTGCCCCTCGCCCCACCATTGATGACGGCCTGATCGAAGGTCGCCCGTGCTTCGTGTGCGGGCGGGACGCGCTGCGCGCTGTCCACCTCGAAGGCATGCCTGACTACGTTACCTGCTCCGAGTGCCAATCGGTCTTCGTGCTCGACGTAACGGGAGACTGGTTGATGTACGGCATGATCCACTCCGACTACCCCGAGGCCCGGCGAGTGGCGCTGCGCCAGTGGGCCAGCCCGGAGGAAGTGATGCGCTCGGCCGCCGAGGACCGGCGCCTGGCGGCGGTCGAGCTGGCGGCCGAGGCGCTGCCCGAGGCGCCAGAAGAAGCTGGGCTTGCCGAGCCGCCGGCGGAACATGATCGGTCTGCCTCGGAGGCATCGGCCACCGCGCCAGGTGCTGAAGATGAAGTGGAGGATCTCGAGGCGGCTGTCATGCCTGCCCTGTTCGCTCGCGCCTCGACTCCCGAAGTCGAGGCGCCCGCCGCGCAGGAGTCTAGCGGCACTCCCTTGGAAGAGGTCGAAGGCGACCTCGACGACTTCACCTCCCGGCTGGCCGCCCTGGCCGGCGTGCCGATCGAGGACTTGCTCTTCGAGGGCGAGGAAGAACTCCCCGGGGAGGATGCTCTGCTGCGGGAGGCTCTTCTCGGCATGGGTCAGGAACCCGTCGTCGCGGAGGAGCCGAGCGACGACTGGCTGGTCTTGCCGGAGGAACCTGCTGCATGGCAGCCGCCGTCACCGCCGCCCGACGCCGCACATGGGGCTGGCTCGCGGTGGCACACTGCGCAGCCCGACCTCGACCTCTTCGCTGTTTCCCCGATAGCCGGTCCGCCCCCAGCTCCCGAGGCGGTTGAGGTGCCGATTGCCTTGGCTGGCCTGGCGGCTGTGCCTCCGGCCGAGCACGTCCCAGCCGCCGCGCTTCCCCCCGATCCGGATGAGCCTGCGGCCACCGGGCGCGCGCCCGAGGCGCCGGCCGACCCGCCGCCCGGGTTGCGCCACCGGACCGTGATCCGCGGCATAAAAGTGCGGTTTCCCGGCGGCGCTTGCGCCCACTGCATGGCGACCCCGGCCCGGCGCAAGCTGAGCGTGAAGGGATCCCTCCCGGCCGGCCAGGTGCTCGGCCAACGCCGCCCTACCCGCTTCGCCATCCCCCTCTGCGCTCGCTGCCACAAGCGGGCCGGCAGCCGCACCCCCGAGGAGCGCTCCGCCCGTCTGCAGGCCTACTTGATCTCCGCCCTGGTGGCGCTGTTTGTCCTGGTGTTCACCCTGCTGTTGAATCTGGTCAACCTGCAGGGCGGCAACGCGGTTAGCGGCCTGCTGCTGCTGATCATCCTTGTGCTGGGGTATGCCATCCCCGCCGTGATGCTGTCCAGCCGCGCCAACCGCTTCCTGCCGCCAGAGGACGCGCTCTACGTACAAACCACCCTGCTGGTGCCCGAGGAGACACAGGGGCTGGAAACCGCCTTCGAATGGCGTAACCGCGAGTACGCCGAGCGCTTCATCGGCGCCAACCAGGAGGCCGTTCTGGGGCGCGCCATCCAGGTCAAGGATCGCTCCGCTATTCCGGGATGAGGTAGGGAGGTCGGCCTTCCCCCGCCAGCCGACATGAGCCTGCTGCCACGCACCAGTCCCCTGGCGGAATGCCCGTTGTGCGGGAAGGTCCACCTACCCGGACAGCCAGCTTGCCCGGCCCGGTCCGATCCAGCGCCGGGCTCCCTGCCGCTGTCACCGGTGGAAGCACCGCCCCAGATTGAGCCCGCACCCCTATCCCCGCTCCTCTCGGCCGAGGCCAAGCCGGCGGACCCAGCTTCCCGCCCACTGTCCGACGAGAAGATCCGCGCCCTGCTCGACCAGGGGATCGTTGTCGAAGAGGACGCCCACGGCCTGCGGCTGAGCGGCATGCCGGTGCTCGGCCGCGGCAAGGGGACCGGCCAGCTGAGCGCCAGCGACATCGTGCGCCTCGCCGCCGACCTGGACGGCGGCGTGCTCCCGGCCGATCAGCGGCGGCACTGCCCCCACTGCGACGCCGTCGTGCCCCCCCGGGCCAGCCGCTGCGAATGGTGCGGCAAGAGCCTGGACGCCCCACCCACCTGACCTGCAGCTGCCGCCGGAAGAAATCACCCTCCAAGGGGAGACCTCGCCCGGTATAATGACCGGCTTGAAGGATTCCAGGCAGGGCAGCAGCGATGCGGCAGGATCAGATCGTTGTCGTCGGGGCGCGGCAGCACAACCTGAAGAACATCACCGTCGCCATCCCGCGCGACAAGTTGGTGGTGATCTCGGGCATCTCCGGCTCGGGCAAGTCCTCGCTGGCATTCGACACGATCTTCGCCGAGGGCCAACGCCGCTACGTCGAATCGCTCTCCGCCTACGCCCGCCAGTTCCTTGGCCAGCTCGACAAGCCGGATGTAGACTCGATCGACGGGTTGTCGCCCGCCGTGTCGATCGACCAGAAGGGGGTCTCTCACAACCCCCGCTCAACCGTCGGCACGGTCACCGAGAGCTACGACTACTTACGGCTGCTCTTCGCCCGCATCGGCACGCCCCATTGCCCGATCTGCGGGCGACCGGTTGTGCAGCAGTCTGCCCAGGAGATCGTGGAGGCCCTGGAAGGGCTGCCCGACGGGGCGCGCCTGCTGCTGCTGGCCCCGCTGGTGCGCGGGCGCAAAGGCACGCACCAGGCGGTATTCGACGAGGCCCGCCAATCCGGTTTCACCCGCGTGCGTGTCGACGGTCAGGTGCACTCCGTCGAGGAGGCGCCGAAGCTAGATCGCTACAAGATCCACGAGATCGAGGCGGTGGTAGACCGGCTGGTCATCCAGTCGCTGACCGGCGAGGAGGCCGAGGCCGCCCGCACCCGGCTCACCGACAGCGTCGAGACGGCCTTGCGCTGGGGCAACGGCGGGATGATCGTTGCCCATCTCAACGCCAATCCCGCGGCCGATATCCCATTCTCCGAACGGCTCGCCTGTCCCGAACATGGCACGACGCTGTCCGAGATCGAACCCCGCACCTTCTCCTTCAACACGCCGCACGGCGCCTGCCCGGAGTGCCAGGGGCTGGGCAGCAAGCTCGAGATCGACCCGGATCGCATCATCCCCGACCGCAGCCTATCGATCAACGACGGCGCGGTGGTGGCGATGGAGTGGTCGAACCAGAGCCGCGAGCGGCGCGGCTACTACTGGCAGATGGTCGAAGCGGTCGCCGAGGCCTACAAGATCGATCTCGATGCGCCGGTCGCAGGCCTGACCTCGAAACAGCAGCAGCTGATCCTGTACGGCACCGGCGACGAAGAGGTGCAGGTGCGCTACGTCAGCCGCGAGGGCCGGCGGGCGAGTTTCCGGGCCTCGTACGAGGGCATCATCGGCAACCTCGAGCGGCGCTACCAGGAGACGCAGTCCGACTTCATCCGCAGCCGGATCCAAGAGTACATGTCGGAGCGTCCCTGCCCGACGTGCGGCGGAAAACGCCTGCGCCCCGAGGCGCTGGCCGTCACCCTCGACAATGCCAACATCGTTGAAGTGACCGCCTGGCCGGTGGCGCGCACGCTCGACTGGGTCAAGCGGCTGCAGGATCCCGCCGGGCCGCTCAACCCCCGGCAGCAGCAGATCGCCGACCGCGTGCTGAAGGAGATTCACAGTCGGCTGGGCTTCCTGGTCGACGTCGGGCTGGACTACCTGACGCTTGACCGCTCGGCGGCCACGCTCTCCGGCGGCGAGGCGCAGCGCATTCGCCTGGCAACGCAGATCGGCTCCCGTCTGATGGGCGTGCTGTACGTGCTGGATGAGCCCTCGATCGGCCTGCACCCGCGCGACAACGACCGCTTGATCCGCACGCTGGAAGGCATCCGCGACCTGGGCAACACCGTGCTGGTCGTCGAGCACGACGAGGCCACGATCCGCGCCGCCGATTGGGTGATCGATCTCGGCCCGGGCGCCGGCGGCGCCGGCGGGGAGATCGTGGCACAGGGAACAGTGGCCCAGGTTTCGCGAAACCCCGCCTCGGTCACCGGGCGTTACCTGGCCGGCAAGCTGCGCATCGATGTCCCAAATCAGCGTCGGGGGGGCAACGGCAGGTTCCTGACCATCATCGGCGCACGCGAGAACAACCTCAAGAACCTGACAGTGCGCATCCCGCTCGGCCGTTTTGTGTGCATCACCGGGGTGTCGGGATCAGGCAAGTCCACGCTGGTGGTGGAGGTGCTGCACAAGGCGCTGGCGCGCACACTGCACGGCGCCCACGAGATGGCGGGGGATTTCGACCGCCTTGAGGGCGTTGAGCACATCGACAAGGTGATCAACATCGACCAGAGCCCGATCGGCCGCACCCCGCGCTCCAATCCCGGGACCTACACCGGCTTGTTCGACGAAATCCGCGGCCTGTTCGCCGAGCTGCCCGAGTCCAAGGTGCGCGGCTACAAGGCCGGCCGGTTCTCCTTCAATGTGCACGGCGGGCGCTGCGAAGCTTGCGAGGGCCAGGGTCAACTGCGCATCGAGATGCAGTTCCTGCCGGATGTATACGTCCAATGCGAGGTCTGTCACGGGGCGCGCTTCAATCGCGAGACCCTCCAGGTCCGCTTCAAGGACAAGACGATCGCCGATGTGCTGAACACGACCATCGACGAAGCGGCGGAGTTCTTCGCCGCATTCCCAGCGATGGTCCGCAGACTGAAGACGTTGCAGGACGTCGGGCTGGGCTACGTCACCATCGGCCAACCCGCGCCGACCCTCTCCGGCGGCGAGGCCCAGCGGGTCAAGCTTTCGCGCGAGCTTTCGCGGCGCTCAACCGGCCACACGCTGTATGTGCTCGACGAACCCTCGGTCGGCCTGCACGCCGCCGACGTGCACATGCTGATCGAAGTGCTGCAGAAGCTGGTCGAACAGGGCAACACAGTGGTGATCATCGAGCACCACCCGGACATCCTCAAGGTGGCCGACTGGGTGATCGACCTTGGTCCGGAAGGCGGCGAGGGCGGCGGTGAGTTGGTGGCCGAAGGCACCCCCGAGCAGATCTGCCAGGTGCCGGGTTCCTACACGGGTATCTTTCTCGCCCCGCACCTTGATTGACTGCACCTGGAGGCCAGGACGGATGACGGTGGAGGCGACTGAAGGCCGGACAATACGAGGCCCGCGCGGTGTCATCGTCGGCGTCCTGCTCGCCCTGGCGCTTGCTGTCTTCGGAGTGATGGTCAGGTACCTTCCCCAGGCCGTCGACTGGCATTACGTCTTCTTGCCTGCTGCGAAGGCCATGCTCTCCGGCAACTCGCCGTACACCGTCACCGGGTACTTCAACACGCCCTGAGCGCTCCTCTCCCTGCTGGCCCTGGTCGCTTTTCCGGAGGCGGTCGGCCGGGCGCTGCTGGTGATTGCCAGCCTCGCCGCCCTGGCGTATTTCGCGGCGAGACTGGGAGCCAAGCCGATCATGCTCAAGTTCCTGCTGCTATCCCCGCCCGTCCTGCAGGGCGTTCTAGATTGATATCTGGATTGGCTGGCGGCGCCAGGGTTCGTGCTGCCGCCGGTGGTGGGCCTGTTCTTCATCGCCGTCAAACCTCAGGTGGGGATCGCGGTGGCGATCTTCTGGTTCGTTGAGGCGGCCAGACGGGGGGGAGGGCGGGAGGTAGTCAAGGTCTTCGCCCCGATAGCGGTTGCGCTGGCCGCGCCCCTGGCAGTCTTCGGGTGGTGGCCGCTGCGCTTCCAACAGGAAATCGGCCTGTGATGGAACGCCAGCCTGTGGCCCGCCTCGATCCCCGTAGGCCTGGTGCTCATCGCCGCCGCGATCCGCGAGCGTGAAATCCGCCACGCCATCGCGGCTTCGCCGTGCCTTTCTCCGTATGTGCTGCTGCACTCCTGGGTGACGCCCTTGCTGGCCATCTGTCGTTCCCCGCTGTACACCGCAGTCGCGGTCCTGGGGATGTGGATCGTTGTGTGGCTCCGCGCCGTCTGAGGGGGCAGGTCGACCCGGTCGAAATCCATCCCTCCCTTGGAAGACGTAGGGGCGAAGCATTCGGCAGTTCCGAATGCTTCGCCCCTACCGATGAGAGGGATTCTCCCGGTCGAATTCCCAGCGCAAGGGGTTGGATGCGACGTAGCGCCGGAGGCGGTCCAGCTCGCCCTGCGATCGGACGATGTGTTCGTAGTAGCCACGCTGCCAGACCGCCGCGCCGGGGGTCCCACGCAGCCCATTGATCTGGCGAGCCGAGACCGATTTCGCATTCTGGACGATCGACGGGATGGATCCTGGTATTGTGCCGCGCGCTCCTGCCTGGACACGTAGGGGCGAAGCATTCGCCAGTTCCGAATGCTTCGCCCCTACCATCGCATGGAGGATGAGGATGGCATGCAGATGATTCGGCATTACTGCGAGCGTGTCCATCTCAACGCCAGGATTGTGCAGGGGTATGCGCAACCACACCTGGTGCACAACTACCCCCCACCTGGACAGGCGCAGCTCCCCTGCGTAAACCTCACCCAGCGTGCACTCCCGCCTATGCGTGCACACCGTGATGAAATAGGCCCCGGGGGAGGCGTAGTCAAACCCCGGGAGCCGCAGGCGCTTGCGGACTGGATGCCCCGCCACGGCCGTCCCCCTTCGGCATGTATGCGGTAGGGGCGAAGCAGTCGGCAGGTCCGACGGCTTCGCCCCTACTTCGGACCGCGGTCGAAGTAGATGCTCTTCCCGCTGGCCGATAGCGGAATCCCCATCACAATGTCGGCATCGATCAGGCCAAGCTGGCGTGCCACCACCCCGGCACGGTACATGATCCGGTTGTCGACGTTCAACATACCGGCCGTTTTCACCGCCGATCCCAGCGCAATGCCCAGATCGAGCAGGCGGATGGCGCAGCTCGGGCCGCGGAACTCACCGTCGTGCGTGTTGGTGTCGATGCACACCTCCGCGCCGCAAGCGCCGCAATCCAGATCGCACACCCCGCCATCCTTCAGGCCAATCAACACGACCGCCTGCGAGGCGAGCACGTTCTCGCCGTCTCGATCGAAGTTGCCCCGGCCGCTGCGTCGCCCGTACTCGATCATCCCCTGTCCGAGTTGCTGGAGTTGGGGCCCCTCCAGCGTCCGGACCACGATGTAGTCATCGCCGCGCGCCTTTGGCGCCGTGCGCGCGGCGATCTCCATCAACTCCGCCACCATTGTCAGCAATGCCATTTTGGCTCTCCCGAGGTTGTCT